>WNGE01008998.1_pt1 | contig 16091 bp, 11 predicted proteins | sample 5400651 | NCBI WGS metagenome assembly WNGE01 (sample SAMN13153370, study PRJNA577476) | soil metagenome | isolation source: 60 cm soil or saprolite under grassland replicate 2 | place: USA:California | collected 2016-06-15 | reverse complement strand
CCCAACTCGCGCGCGATCAGTTCCGTGCACAGGTCATAAGGGTGGCAACAGAGGCCCGGTGGCAACCCCCGTTCGGCCATCACCGGGCCAAGCAACGCCCGCAGATCAGCCACGAAACGATCGTGCCCGGCCATGATCTCGTAGAGTTGCCCGCCGGAGGAGGTGTACTGATCCTCGAAGCAGTGAGCCTTGCCGGGCTGAACTGGTCCCAGTGCCTCGAACACGATCTCATCGTCAATTGCTGCTAATACATCCCGCGCTCCGGGGAAGAAACGAGCTATTTGAGCGTAGCCCTGCAAGATGTTTTCTGCCTTTGAAGGCTGCAATCGAAGCGGGGCCTGCTTGCCGGTGAGACGATTAAAGCGCTCGGCCTCGGCTCCGTCACCCCGGAGGGCCCAAACGACATCGGAAAGGTGCTGCTTCACTAGCGGGATCTCCGTTTGTACAGCCAGTTCGATGTCCTTCAGATCGGTGTCTGGGCCACGATTCGGCGCGACGCCCGTCAGTATCCACGCGCTCCGCTTCTGATACATCAAACCCCTTGTACCGTCGATCGGGTCAACAATGATTCGCCAGATTGCATCGGTTTCAGTGGCTCCACGCGGTAAGATGATTTGACCGCCTTCCAGCCCTTCGGCGATGAGCACCAGCGAAGCCGTCGGGGCCACTTCGCGCTCAAAGAAATCAACCAATAGTTCTTCGCTCACACGATCGACAGCGAAGATCGTGTCCCCCTCTTCCTCTTTTACTACCTTTGCCAGTTCACCTGATGTCGACTGCTCGCAAGCCGCTACAACCGAAGCCCGGATGCGCTCATGCAAGTACCGGATGGGCCCAAGCAGTTTCCGAACATCGTCCATTAGTTCTTCTCCTGCCTTGCGTCCGCCTGCTTGTAATGCACGTCCGATTGTGCTCGAAGTTCGGCGGCCTTCTTATGCGGCGAGGTATCACTGAGGAAATTGCCACCACCGACCTCCGGGCCAGCCAGAAACTTCACTAAATTTGGCTTACGCAGCGGTGGGTGAAACTCAATGTGGAAATGAAAGCCGCTATAGTCTCCGCCATCTGTCGGCGCCTGATGCAGCGGCATGACGTAAGGGAAGGGCATCTGCCAGAGGTTATCAAACTTGACCAGCACCTGTTTAAGCACGTCGGCGAAGTCGCGCACCTCATTGCCAGAGAGTGCTGCAAGGCTCGGGTGAGTTGCATTTGGCGCGACAAATACCTCGTAGGCATAACGAGCGAAGTAGGGCAGGAAAGCAACGGCCGATTCGTTTTCAGCAAGGATGCGACTACCATCCTGCTGTTCGGCACTGAGGATATCCTGAAACAGCACTCGTCCCGTTTCGGCAAGGTGTCGTTGGCTGGCGCGTGCTTCGGTCTCGATGGTTTTGAAGACAAAATTGGTGGCATAGATCTGGCAATGTGGGTGCGGATTGGATACGCCCACCACCTCGCCCTTGTTTTCAAAAATAAGCACGTGCTCGATCCCAGGCCGGCTGCCAAGTTCTTCATATTGTGCCTGCCAGACGTGCAGGAGATTCTGAATCTCTTCAACGTTAAGCTCGCCTAACGTGAGATTGTGTTTCGGGCTATAGCAGACCACGCGGGCGATACCGCGCGCCGGCCGGTTGCGATAGATTCCCGTAGTTGGGGCAAGTTCAGCGGGTGCAATCAGAGAAACACTGGGGTGATCATTATCGAAAACGAAGGTTTGCGTGTACTGAGGATTCACCTGCTCGCTTACGCGCGGGTTTCCCGGACATAAGTAGCAGTCGGACAGATAAGCAGGCAGCTCTTCCTCCGCATGTTTCACGGTGCTGCCGCTCCATGGCCGGTCCTGCCGATGGGCCGCCACAATCACCCATTCCTCACGCAAAGGATGCCAACGCTCTTCCCAAACCATAGGGGTAGTTGAATCCTCCAGAGATGCCACCGCTTGTCTGGTGGCGTCGCGCTCTCACAACTACAAATGAATGCGCTAACTTTAGTTCTGGGATGCCCCGCGAGACAAGCCCGCGCCATCCCAACCATCTCGACAGGTGTCAGGAATCCACTTTTAGTGCATTATTCCCCTCGGCTGAATTGGCGATAAAGACGAAGCGCGTGGCGGCAGACCGCTCATGCGGCGCGCGTGGTGCTAATAACCAGAGGGAGAAAAGAGATCAATGTATCGACGAACCTACTACGCAACACATCCGGCGTCCATGGCCGGAGCTACCAATGATGACCTGCGCGACCGTTACCTGATTTCTGATCTGTTCGCTGCCGACGAGATTCGCCTGAACTACACACACTACGAACGGATGGTAATCGGTGGCGCTGCGCCAGTCAGAAAATCTGTTTCGCTTCCGCGCCAACAAGAGCCGGCGTCAGCCAAAGACAAGCCGTACCTTGAGCGCCGTGAAATGGGTGTGGTTAATGTGGGTGCCTTTGCAGGTTTAGTGACCGTTGATGGCCAGCGCTCTGAGTTGCAGCCGAAGGATAGCTTGTACATTCCAATGGGCAGCGTAGAAGTGGCATTCGAGAGCTTCGAAGCCGAGCGTCCCGCGAAGTTCTACCTGGCTTCCACGCCTGCCCACGCGCGTTTCGACGCAGTTCAGACCTCCGTCGAGAAGGCAGTCCCACTTAAACTCGGGTCGCTCGACACTTCAAATGACCGCACGATTTACCAACTGATCGTTCCGGCCACCTGCAAATCGGCACAATTACTGATGGGGCTTACAATCCTGAAGCCTGGCAGCGTTTGGAACACCTGCCCACCGCACCTTCATGACAGACGGTCCGAGATCTACTTCTATTTTGATCTCAAACCCGGCCAGCGCGTCATGCACTTCATGGGTCAGCCGGACGACATGCGCCACATCGCGATGGCAAACGATGAAGCGGTAGTCTCGCCGCCGTGGTCCATTCATATGGGTTCCGGCACAAGCAACTACTGTTTCATTTGGACCATGGGCGGTGAAAACCTCGATTACACGGACATGAATATCCTTGACCTATGTCAATTGAAGTAAGGTAGCATCCTGGTTTCAGCTTAGTTCGATATTCGCACGGGCGGGACACTGGTCCTGTCCGCGCTAAATAAAACGGTTCAGGTGCGCTTTTTTAATACTCGGATATGGACGCGCTGCTGGGCCTATGGAGCTATAATGGCCCGGCCATTCTGAACGGGTTGAGGACGTAGGAAAAGCTGGCCAGGTGAAAATGTCTGCTTCGACGAGGAAGACGAGACGTTGACCGGTGTGAAAAGCGGTGCAATCCATGGGACCGTGGTCCAGCAGCCATACGAATTCGGCTACCAGTCTTTTCAGTTGATGGCAAAAGTTCTCGGCGGGGACCGGTCGCCGATCGTAAGCAGATTTTCGTGCCTTTATGTCCGATAAACTTCAGTTTGTTGTCTGCTGCGAAACCAGATTCCATCGAAGTATCGAAAAACTAAAAAGTTTGTCGTCTGCTGTGAAACCAGATTCCATCGAAGTATCGAAAAACTGAAATTTTCCGACATCCGCTTCTGAACCATGGTGTCTCCAATTCTCGAAATGAAGGGGATCAGCAAGCTCTTCCCTGGCGTTGTGGCCCTCGATCACGTCGATCTTGAGATCTATCCGGGTGAGGTCGTGGCCTTGATAGGTGAGAACGGCGCCGGCAAGTCTACCTTGATGAAGATACTGGGGGGCGTCTATCAGCCGGATGAGGGTTCGATAGTAATCAACAACCAGACCGTCTCGATCCATAGCGTTGCTGATGCCCACGACCTCGGCATTGGCTTTATTCATCAGGAACTGAATGTCCTTGATAATTTGGATGTCGCTTCAAATATATTCCTGCGTCGCGAACCGCGCTGGGGCGGATTTTTAAACCTCATCGATCGCACGAAAATGTATGCCGAGGCAGAAACTCACCTCCACCGTCTGGGCCTGGACGTTTCCAGTCGAACGCCGCTCAGCAAACTATCAATGGGCCACCAACAAATGGTGGAGATTGCCAAGACACTTTCCCAGCAGGCGCGCATCTTGATCATGGACGAGCCCACGTCCAGCCTCACATTGTCAGAGACCGACCGCCTGATAGAAGTCGTGAAAGACCTGAGGTCTCATGGTGTCAGCATAATCTACATTTCTCATCGACTCGGCGAGGTCCAGGAAGTGGCTGATCGTGTTGTCGCTTTGCGCGACGGCCGCAACGCAGGTGGGCTTGCTCGCGAAGCAATCAACCACGACCAGATGGTGAGGATGATGGTGGGTCGAGACCTCGAAAACTTCTATGTGCATCCTGAAGGTGTCGTTCGCGCGCCTTCCTTCGAGGTGCGTGACTTGCGCACGAGGAGATACCCTGAGCATGCCGTCTCGTTCAAGGTGAACAAAGGAGAGATTGTCGGATTCGCCGGTCTCGTGGGAGCAGGACGCTCCGAACTGGCCCAGGCGATCTTCGGTGTCGATCCGGCTGTAGGTGGTGCCATCCTCCTCGAAGACAAACCGGTTAAAGTCCGCGTGCCAAGGGATGCTATTGAAAAGGGGATCTATCTGATTCCTGAAGATCGACGAACAGCGGGTTTGATTCTCGAAGATTCGATCCGCAAAAATATCACGCTTCCTTCTTTAATGCGTTACGCTTCAGCAGGGTTGATCAATTTTAAGTCTGAGCGTAAAGCGGCTTCAACTGTCTTCAAGAAGTTGAACGTGAAGGCGCCGTCAGTCGAAGAACGGGTGGGAAACTTGAGCGGCGGCAACCAGCAGAAAGTGGTGCTAGCCAAGTGGCTTTCTCTTAGTCCCCACGTTTTGATCTTCGATGAACCAACCCGCGGGATCGATGTTGGCGCGAAAGCGGAAATCTACGAGCTGATGCGTGGGCTCGCCGAAAGTGGTGTGGCGATCATGATGATCAGCAGCGATATGGAAGAAATTCTTGGCGTTAGCGAGCGGGTGGCCGTAATGCACGAAGGACGACTGACCGGAGTACTCGAGCGGTCGGGCTGCAATGAAGAAGCCATCATGCGTTTGGCGGTAGGCCGTGGCTGACTCGCCGAATGATGAGTGCCGAGTGATCACTGCGGTCCCAACGTTGATCGGCCCCTTGTTTGTATCTTGATGGATTTGATCGACTTAACTCCTATGCATAAAGGAATCGATTTCAATTCACCGCGGCTTACTGCTGCAATCCGGTTCGCGCTATGGCTCATGAGGCAAGTACTACCACGCTGTAGCGGGTCGGTCCTGGCTACTCATCAGTCGAGCTGCGGTTTCATGAAGTCAGTACCACCGCGCGGTAGCGGGTGGGTCCTAGCTACTCATCACTCAAGCCGCGCAACTCAGGACCCACCCGCTACCGCGCGGTGGTACTGACCTCATTATCCGCGTCAAGTCTGATTACGGGCAGGTACTCAAATATGCGAAAAGAACTGGGAACATTTGTCCTTCTCGTTGCCTTGTGCGTCGTCGTTGCAATTATCAACCCGCGCTTCCTTTCTCCCGCAAACCTCCAGAACATGGCCCGTCTGATTGGTCTCTATGGAATTTTCAGCATCGGGATGGGAATTGTAATCATCACCGGCGGAATTGATCTGTCAGTCGGCTCCGTGTTTGCGCTGCTGGGCGTGCTCATGTCGATGATGCTTTCGGAATGGCATTGGCCGGGCGCATTAGCCGTCGTCGCGGTAATTGGCGTGGCAGTTGGGCTGGGGCTGATACACGGCGCACTGATAACGAGGCTGCGGATTCAACCATTCATAGTCACTCTCTGTGGCCTGCTCTTCTATAGGGGCCTGGCGCGGTTTATTGCCAACGACGAAACTAAGGGGTTCGGTACCGGAGCTGGTTTTGAATGGCTGCAGAAGCTGGCGACCGGAAGCCTGTTCCAAATTCCCATGCCGTTTATCTTGATGGTTGTAATTGCCGCCGTGATGTGGGTGGTGCTGCATCGCTCGGTCTACGGTCGCTATCTTTTTGCGGTGGGCCGAAACGAAGAGGCTTCGCATTATTCCGGGATTAATGCTCGAAAGATCATAACCAGTGCTTACGCTTTATCCGGGGCGCTGGCTGGCGTGACCGGTGTTTTGCTCGCCTTCTATACCAATTCCATCTCGCCTTCCTCACACGGCAATGCTCTCGAGCTATATGGTATTGCGGCGGCCGTGTTGGGCGGGTGTAGTCTACGCGGCGGCGAAGGCTCGATCATTGGAATCATAATCGGGGCTGCCTTGCTTCAGGTCTTGCAGAACTTAGTCAACCTCTTGGGCATTCCCAGTTCTCTCAACTTTGCCGTGATGGGAGCTGTCATCCTGATTGGAGTCATTGCAGACCAACTTCTTAAACGAAGGTCAGCATCGGCGTAGACCTTCTCACTACACGACAATTGGCTGAAGCTATGTATTTCTGTAGCAGCGGAGCGCGACCGAGCTACGATCGTGGCGAGGTGTTGCTCAATGACGACCTCCAAAGCCCCACCTAAACCCGCACCCGTAGGCTCGCCGGATTCTATGAACCAGGTTGCCAATCTCCCAGCCATTGTCCGCGCCACCGCCTGGTGCAGTGACTTTTCAATAAATTTCCAGCCGAATACGATGCGACCGCTGACAACGATGCGCGCGATGCCCAACCCGCTGATGATATTACCAATACCAATGCCCAGATAATCCCCGATGCGCTCGAGGGTCACCTGCGCCCGCTTCTCCCCGGCTTCAGCTCGGGCGACGATATCTACAAAACGCAGCAGGCTTCCGGTCCTGGCGTGCCGGCGCTCACCGGCGTAGAGAGTGGCAGCGCTCGCGGCTGATGCGTAACGCTCCCAACAGCCGCGGTTACCACATGCGCAAGATTTGCCGCCGGCGACGATAGTCATATGGCCAAACTCGCCTGGCAGCAAACCACCGTCGGTCCCGGTTCCCCGGTAAACTTCACCTCCGATCACCAGACCTACGCCAATGCCTGTTCCGGCGCGAACCAACACGAAATCGCTTAACTCGGCGTCCTTACTATTACGCAAGCGCCTCCGACGCTCATACATCGCCGCAGCCGTAGCATCGTTTTCAACAATAACAGGAACCTCATGATTGAGGGTCCGCGCGCGAGGATCTGTAATTCGGAGGGCTTCCGCGACTGCGACATCACGCCATCCGAGATGCGGCGCAAACAAAAGCCTCGTACGTTCCGCATTGGTAGGACCAGGAACGCTAACGCCGATTGCTGAAACGGTTCGATCCGGCAGTGAAGCGCGAAGCCTCTCGATACTCGCGCGCACCTGGGAGAGCGCCATATGCGAGTCGGAAGGCGTGTCAAAAGATTCCTCGCCCAACATCTGACCATTGAGTAGAGCGGCCCCTGCCTGGCTGCGACGCACACCGATATTGACTCCAATAAAGAACGTACTCTCTTCGCGAAGAGATAGGCCTATGGGAGGTCTACCAAGTCTCGCTCTCATCTGTTCTGGCTCGGCCTCACGCAACAGTCCGGAAGCAAGGAGGGGCTTCACCATTTCAGTGATCGTGCTTCGGTGTACCTCCAGTCGGCGCGCCAGGTCAGCCCGTGAGATTGGTTGTGCGGCACGAACCATCCTTAGCATAGCTCGCGTAGTCTCATGCGATGCGGCTGAACTTGATTTGAGAGCGACCCCAGTTGCGCACGCACCAGGATCCACCGCGCTACTTTTGGTCGAAGCAATCAATGCCGGCAGTGAGGAGTAGGGAACAATCTTTTGTCGGGCGAGGAGACGGCCGATGGGATTCGGTACAAAACTGAGTTGAGCGATCGCGCCTTGAACACGCGCGGTAGTCGCGGGGCTGACACGTCTCGTGTTGTTGATAACATGTGAAACAGTTGCTGTCGAAACTCCCGCGATTCGAGCGACGTCACGTAAGGTCGTCATTAACCCCCCTGGAAGAAAAACACTCTGAGGTTGCGATGTTAACTCTTAGTTATCAATGCTTGAATATTGTCCTAACAGTGAAAAGCATTTGTGCGCGCATAGAAAGCAATTGGCAAGCCAGATTCAACCAGACCGGCGGGTTTCATCATTTTTAGGCCACATATCGATTGAAGACGATAACTATCTTTAAATGGACCAACAGGTTTGTAGTTTGGCATAGCACTCACGACAAAAATGAAGCTGTCACACGAGAATCATACGGCGTTTCCAAACCGTGGGTGTACGGTCAATCGTCGATGGCAGTAGCCTGGGCAGGAGAAACTCGCAATATTCTGTTTCGATAGATCATGTCGTATAGCTTATTCGCCACTGCTGGATTGAGGGGCCTCGGGGTAACGCCCCGCGTGGCAATAAGTGACGCCGAGATTATTGTAGCTCTCTGCCTGGTCGGACTTCAGGGTGATCGCTTTCGCAAAGGATTGAATAGCCGCTTCATACTGGCCTAATTCGTCCCGTACTACGCCTAGCTGGTTATATGCTGCCGAGTAATTTGGCTTAAGGGTAATTGCTCGCTTCAAAGCGATAAGTGCTTCCTCCTGCCGTCCACTCTCGGCATATTCAAGACCGAGATGGTATTGGGCCAATGCGTCATTACAGCCAATACGAACTGCTATAAGAAGAGACTCAATTGCCTCCCCATGCTCATGAGCAGCGGCAAACAACAAGCCGAGATTGTAGTGAGCGGCTTCCAGGTCGGGTTTAAGGCTGACAGCTTGATGGCAAGATTCGATGGCCTTCTCGCTCAAATTCAATTTGGCGTACGCTACGCACAGACTGTTGTAGGCATCCGCAAAGTGGGGATCCAGACTGATTGCGCGACGATAGAACTCAACCGCTCCCTTGTAGTCCAGGGCGCGATGTAAAGCCAGCCCACGATTGTAAAAGCCCACTGAATCGTTCACAGCTTGAGCCGCGACTTGTCTGTTTGGGAGCACTTCCGCCGCACTGATTGCAGCGAGCAGGAGTATCGTCGCATGGTAGAGTCTTGTTCGTTTCATAGTTCGCTTTCTCTTCATTCTCGCGTACGTGTTGATGACTATTTCTGGTTCGAATTCATATTCGCGAAGCAACATCCCTCACCGAGAGGGCGGAGGCTAGGAGCCATGAACTTCAGTTCGATTTCTCCCATTCTCCGCACTCCGATGGTGAGAGTTCTTATATTTACCTCCTACGATTTCAGCGGTCTGACCTGGCGTTAGCAGTCTCCGCGACCTTTTCGACCGGCACTACGTAGACATCGATGACCAATCCTGGAATTGTCGAATCAAGGTCCACTAAGTGCGGTCTACCTATGGTGGGGTTATTCTGGGACAGGTTAATCGCAAGGTCTTTCGGAACGGCGACGATCACTGTATGGCCGTCGAATTCGCGCACGAGCATCATGCGCTTTTTATAGTCGATGCTAAGCACGCGCGCGATCAACCGGCGCTTCGTGGTTTCTCGGGTTTGACCTGATGCACTCGCAAAAGTGGTGGCACTTACTGCCAGCAAGATTGCGAAGGAAAACCTCAGGACCAGCTTGTTACAATTTCGCTTCACCTATCTATACCTCCCTGGAAGCGGCGCGAACATTTGGACCCCGCGCCGTGTACGAAGTTAATTTTTCCGACTGAGGCCGCCTACACAAAAACGTTGTCGGCCGAGATTCCTCCAGGGCAATGTATGTACCAATGTTGGTCTGATCATTAGAATCCAGGTGAGAGTCTTGTTTGATTTTTCGAGAATGGACCCGTATCTGCCCGTAGCTGTTGGTTAAAAACTTAGATACCCAAAGGGCAGGGAGAATCTTCGAAGGCGAGAACGGTTTTGCGAAGTTGAAAGGCAACAACAAGTAAGCGTTTGCAAAACAAACTGCACTACAAGATCGTAGTTCGGTTGAAACCCCAATACCGTCGTGTGATAACGTTCAACCGATCTATCGTTCACACAATCTCTATAGCCGTGGGCTGGTAGATGGTTGAGACACCATCTAACCTGAGAACCAACATGATGCATGAAGATGGAAGCCAGACTAGTCTGACGACCGGCGATGAGAAATGTTTGACGCGACGTCAGATGCTTAAGAGCTTTGGTGCAGGGGCTGTGGCCGCCACCATTGGTGCATCCGTGCCACGCGCGTTCGCTTCCGTCGGCTCACTCTCTACCGCTCATGACGACCATGCCTCGCCGATTCCTGAGGGATGGGCCAATCAGTCTGTGACCCCACGCGCAGCGGCGTTCAATCTCACTGATGTTCGGCTCCTTGAAGGGCCGTTCCGGCAGGCGCAGGAACGTGATGGGCGTTACCTGTTGCAACTTGAGCCGGATCGCCTCCTGCATAACTTCAGAGTCAACGCCGGGTTAACGCCGAAGGCCCCGGTCTACGGCGGTTGGGAATCGGTACAGCCGTGGGTGGATATCCGCTGCCACGGACACACACTGGGGCATTACCTGTCGGCCTGTTCGCTCATGTTTGCGGCAACCGGTGACCAAAGGTTGCGCGACGCCTATCTTCATACCAACAACCGGATGGCGCTGGACGTACTCGTGAAGTTATCAGATTGGGCGATAGCTACCACCCAGAAACTCTCGGACGCACAGTTCCAGCGAATGCTCGATACAGAGCACGGGGGAATGAACGAGGTGCTCGCGGATGTCTATGCCCTAACCCGCGAATCCAGATTTCTGGCCCTCGCCGAGCATTTCTGTCATCGCGCATTGCTGGATCCTCTCGCACAGAAGCGTGACACGCTGGATGGCCTGCACTCGAACACACAAATCCCCAAGGTTATCGGCTTCAACCGGCTTTACGAGTTGACCGGACAGGAAGACTATCGCGCAGCTTCCCGTTTCTTCTGGCGCACCATCGTAGACAATCGCACATTCGCCACAGGTGGTAATGCAGACCGCGAACACTTCTTCCCACCCGCAGACTTCCTGCAGCACCTTGGTTCTGCCAAAACGATGGAGACGTGCTGCACCTACAACATGCTGAAGCTGACAAGAATGCTCTTCGCGCTAGATCCTTCGGCGACCTATGCTGACTACTACGAACGCGCTCTCTACAATAGTATTCTCGCTTCGCAGGATCCTGATTCGGGGATGATGACCTATTTCCAACCAACACGTCCCGGGTATCTAAAACTCTATTGCACGCCGACCGACTCATTCTGGTGCTGCACGGGTTCCGGGATGGAGAATCACGCCAAGTACGGTGACTCAATCTACTTCCATGCAGCCAATGCTCTGTACGTCAATCTGTTCATCCCATCCACCCTGGCTTGGAGAGAGAAGGGGCTAACAATTACACAAACGACCCGATTCCCTGAGCAGGACAGAACGCGGTTGCAGTTGACTACTCAAAAGCCGGTTAATCTGACGGTGAACGTTCGCCACCCTTCGTGGTGTCAGGCGGTGACGATCACGGTCAATGGGCGTCGCTGGGCGAAATCGCGCCAACCGGGAAAATATGTTGCCGTAAACCGCGTGTGGCACACGGGGGACATCGTCGAAGTTCACCTGCCGATGACGCTTCGGACGGAGCCATTGCCGGGAAACGCGAACGTGGTCGCCATCTTGTATGGGCCAATCGTCCTCGCGGGCAGACTCGGACGGAAGGGAATTACACCGGGGGCGGACATCATCGTCAACGAGCGCACGTATGGCGACGTGCTGAATGATGAAGTTGATGTGCCGGTACTGATAGGTGATAGCCATGAGATTGTCAGGAAGATCAAGCCGTCCCCAGAATCGGCGCTAATGTTTGATACGACCGGGATCGGGCATCCGCGTGACGTGAGTCTCATGCCGTATTACCGGGTCGTGCACGAGCGGTACAATCTTTATTGGAAACTGATCAAGCCAGGAGATGTGGACCGAAAGCTATCTCGTTCTTAGTGCTTTGTTCTTGGAACTTTGATTCTGGTAATTTGGTTTGACGTTATTCCTGCAGAAAGCGAGACGAGGCAGAACTGGCGCCAACCTGGTGATCGTCGCCTTCGTGGCAGTGCTCATTGCTCAGCCTTGTTGAAATGGCGCACGTAATCAGCTAGCAACGAAATCTCCGGCTTGCTCAGCTTCTTACCGAATGCCGGCATATCTCCATCACCGTTCTTGATCGATTCTATGAGGTTGTCATCGTTGCCATGAGCCTTCCACCATTTCCCACTCAGCATATTTCCCAGGACAGTTTGTCCTCTCCCATCAGCGCCATGACAACGAGTGCACTTTCGTCCGAACAGCGCTTTTGCGCGGGCCAGCTCTTCAGAGGAAATGCCGGCTTTCTTCCCTGACGTTTCCTGAGGCACGACACGCGCGAAACTCCAAACGTACCCAGCACCGCCGGTACCTAAGACAAGAAAGACAAGCAGCGCGAAGATTCTCATAGTCAAAAGGCATCAGCCATTGAGCGAATCCTGAGTCGATTACGGAACTCGCGCGCCGTGATCGACGGCGCCGTGCGAAATTCGACTTCGACTTTCTTTCCCGGGATCAGATCGAAGTAGTTGTCAGTAAAGAATCCGGCTTGCTTGCCTGTGGATAAGTAAACCGCCCGCGCAAACTTGTCCGACGACAGAATGACTATGAATCCCTTAGGGGTGCGCACTGCGTCCGCGTTGACTTGCGGCCGCTGCACCGTCAGGTTCTTATAGGGCTCAAAGAAGTATTCATTACTCGACACGGGTTTGCCACCAACCAGCAATTCACCCAACACAAACACGCCTTTGCGGTCTTTGCCCTCAAGCAGGGTGCTAATGGGAAGGACCAGATACGATCTGCTGTTGAGGGCGGGAACGTCAATCGACTTCTGGTCGCTCCAAAGAGTACGTCCGTCAAAGTCGAGCAAGCTCACGTTCAATTGCGCGGCGGTGGCATCTGGCCGATCGGAGACGACGTAAAAGGCGAGGCTGCCGTTCTCTTCGTGCAGGCTGAGGAGCATCTCGCTGTAAAAACGGCGCGCGTAGTATTGCAGCGCTTTCCATCGTCCGGTGTAATCAATACTGGACCAGGATGCGACGGGCCAGCAGTCGTCAATCTGCCAGTAGAGCGATCCCATGTTGTGGGGCATGATACGCCGCAAATGCTCTGCGCCGACACGGATCCCTTCAGCCTGAAGTACCTGGCTGACATAAAGAAACGAGTCAAAGTCTTTCGGCTCCGGATAGTCCCGCAGCATATATTCGCGTATGAGCTGGTTGCCGCGCGGATGTCGCTGGTGGGCCAACATCACGGGCGATTTGATGTCGTGGTCCGCCAGCACAGTGTAGGTCTCCACAGTCTCAATCTGCGGGAACGACTGAAAGCCGTATTCGCTCATAAAACGAGGGTGCTGCTTTTCATACTCGCTAAACGGCATCGACGCATGCCACACCTGCCAGTAGTGAACGTCACCCATCCTCTGTGAATCTGGATCGTCTTCGAGGTTAGAACTGGGCGAACTCGGCCAGTAAGGCCGTGATGGATCCAGTGAGCTGCAAACTTCCGGTAGAACGCCGTGGAAGATCTTCAGGTAGTCGTCCCAGAGCGCGGCCGGCAGTTGATCCTTCCAGCCCCAATGCTTCCAGGCGGTCTCGATTTCGTTGTTGCCGACCCAGATCACGATACTCGGGTGGTTGCGCAACCGTTTGACGTTATCTGCTGCTTCGTGTCTGACGCTGTCGAGAAACGCCTGATCGCCCGGATACATGCTGCAAGCGAACATGAAATCCTGCCAGACGAGAATCCCCATTTCGTCGCAAAGATCGTAGAAATCATTGCGCTCGTAAATGCCGCCGCCCCAAACACGCAACATGTTCATATTGGTCCCACGCACGGACTCCAGCAATTGGCGGTATTTGTCTTTGGTGATACGCGTGGGGAAACTGTCAGCCGGAATCCAGTTGCCGCCTTTGGCGAAAACGGGAACGCCATTGATCACAAAAGTGAAGCTCTTGCCGGACTCGTCTGACTGCTGCCTGAGTTCGAGAGAACGCAGACCGGTGCGAGTGGTTGCTTGATCGGCCACTTTGCCATCGATCAGCAGTCGTGCTTTGAACTTATAAAGTGGATGCGCGCCCAGTCCGTTGGGCCACCAAAGCGCGGGGTGCGCAACAACGAAGTCAAGCGTTATGTGGTTGACACCCGGTGTCAATATCGCTTGGCGCTTTGCGGCCAGGGTTTTATCAGGATAATAGTAGCCGTGGCGTTGGCACTGGCAACAACTTCCACCTCCGCTGTTAAGTTTGCCGCGCCGGCAGTGATCTTCTTCGCCGCGATGTGCAGGTCATCCACGCGTGAGGTGTTCCAGGCTTCTAATGACACTGGCCGCCAAATGCCGCTCGTGACGAAACGAGGACCCCAGTCCCAGCCGTACTGGTATGGCGCCTTGCGCGTGTGCGGGCTCGTCTTTTCCCCTTGATCGTTACTGGCCGGAAGCTCGTACTTCATGTTCGCCATGATGGGCAGGACTTCGTTGATGGGCGAACGAAAGCGGATGCGCAAGGTGTTGGCGCCGGGTTTCAGCAGGCGTTTGCAATCCACTCGCCAGGTGCGAAACATATTGTCGGCATTGAGCAAAGATGCATCGTTGAGAAACACATTGGCATAAGTGTCCAGGCCCTCGAAGACCAACTCGATTTGCTCGTACCTTAGCATTTCGGGCGTGGCATTGAGCGTGGTCTGATATTCCCAATCGGTTTTGCCGATCCACTGCTGCTTCTGTTCGTTGTCGCGATAGAAGGGATCTTCGATCAGTTTGTTGTTGAGTAGATCGGTATGGACACAGCCAGGCACGGTCGCCTGAGCCCAGGCGTCTTTACCGACTTCGCGAAACTGCCAGCCAGTTTGTATGGGTATCGTGAGCTTAGGAATGTTGTTCTTTGTTCGCGGTCTCGTTTGAGATTGCGAGGTATAACAAGTCAAGGTTAAAAGGGCCAGGGTTGCACCCAGTAATTTCGCACTTCTCACCAGCTAGCTCACTTTCACAGTTGGTTTGTTTTGCTTTCTTCCGCCGTGGCTGCTAAAAGGTTCGGCGTGATGAAACGACATTTTTCATTTTTGTTCGCTGCGGTAACTATCGCTATTTTGCCGATGGTGTCAATTGCGGCGCCGGATAATTCACATGATGCTTCGGCCGCTCAGGCCGAGAGGACGTCAGTACAGACCTCAGTACAGTTGGAGGTCGCTCGGTCCAGACTTGCCCGGCTGCGCCACGGGATCAATCTGAGTCACTGGTTCGCGCAGGCCGGTGATTATTCAAAAGCCCATCTCGAATCACATACCACGGCGGAGGACATCGCGCTAATCAAAAGCGTCGGCTTTGATCATGTTCGCCTTACCATCGAGCCTGCGCCGCTCTTCAATTGGGAGGATCCGAGTAAACTAAAAGCCGAGTACCTGAAATATCTCGACAACGCGCTTGACCTGATACTGGCGCAGGGGTTGGCGGTGATCGTTGATATCCATCCGTCTGATGAATTCAAGGTAAGGCTTAAGAGCAACGATCGTCAGATTGAAGCTTTCGGGAAATTCTGGCGAGCCCTGGCCGAGCATCTTTCAACGCGCGATCCTGAGAGCCTCTTCCTTGAAGTAATCAATGAGCCGATGGTGGAAGATGGTTATCGTTGGTTTGGCATGCAAGGGAAACTCATTTCTACCATTCGCTCGGTCGCACCGCAGCATACGATCATCGCATCAGGCCATAGGTGGTCAGGTATTGCTGAGTTGCTGTTTATGGAGCCTTATGCTGACCGAAACATTATTTACAACTTCCACTTCTACGAGCCGTTCGCCTTCACGCATCAGGGCGCGACGTGGGCTGGCGCCAATCTGCCCTTCTATAAAAACATCCCCTACCCATCGAGTCTGGAGAGCATAAATAAGATTCTCGACACGATTCAGGACGAACCGGCGCGTTACCATCTGCTTCGCTATGGCGAAGACGGTTGGAATGCCGCCCGCATCGACCGAGAGATTGCGGTGGCCGCCGCCTGGGCTGCAAAGTATCAGGTCCCCCTTACCTGTAACGAATTCGGGACCTTTCGCAACTTCGCGCCGCCTGTTGATCGCGCCGTTTGGATTGGTGATATGCGCACCACACTGGAAAAGCATGGCATCGGCTGGACAATGTGGGATTACGCGGGCGGCTTTGGCGTGGTTACTAAAAAGGATGGCCACCCGACGGCTAATGCAGAGGTCGTGAAGGCGCTGGG
>WNGE01013112.1_pt1 | contig 16094 bp, 13 predicted proteins | sample 5400651 | NCBI WGS metagenome assembly WNGE01 (sample SAMN13153370, study PRJNA577476) | soil metagenome | isolation source: 60 cm soil or saprolite under grassland replicate 2 | place: USA:California | collected 2016-06-15 | reverse complement strand
GCAAGAAGCACCGCCACGAGCAGCACAAGCAGGAGCGACTCGAATCCAGTCATGACCGTCCAAAGATTACGACGGACCGGTTCACAACGGGACACCTCAAGTGGACGAGGCGCTGAGGGTAGGGACGGCTAGCCCGCATAATTCACGAACGACTCGGGCCGTCCCGCGGATCCCGGGGTCCAGGGGGCGGCACGCGCCCCTGCGCATGGACGCTCGCCGGATACTTCGTCAGACCTCCTCTGCGATGGCAAAGTCCGGCGGGGGACCTTCTGGTCCCCCGTGCCCCCGCGGACGGTCGCCGTCGTCGGTCTTCCTCGTCCCGACGAAAAATCTCTCGCGGGAACAAGGTGTACCTCAGCGTCACATCATCTAGACAGAAAATTCCGCTCATCTCTCAACGACATGAGCGTGTTTCGGCCGGGTGTCCGTGAATCATCCGGGCTGACCCCCGGAGTCACGGCAAGTCGGCCGTGAGCGGCCCGCGCCTCCTGGCCGCGGGCGGCTAGATCGCGGCGGAACTTCAGGTGCCGCCGGCGGGTGAGCTCGACGAGCGGCCGCCAGACAGCGCTGGTCAGGTTCTGCCGGATCAGGAAGTGCCAGAATCGATTCGAGCGCTTGTAGAGATAAGACATCGCCAGATACGGCGCTACGGCGCGCCAGTCGCCGGGGCGGCGGTGCCAGATCGAAGCGTGTGAGAAGAGCCTGCGGTAAAGCCAGGCGTAACCCTGCGCCAGCTCCGTTCCGGTCATCTGTCTCGGGCGGAAGACGACGTGCGCCGTATCGTAGAGGCTCCAATCGCGGTGGAGAAGCCGGCCTTCCTCCTCGAGCCTCCGGAAGAGGGGAGTTCCCGGGTACGGCGTCAGGATGTGAAAAGTCGCGCACTCGAGGCGGTTGTCCTCGATCCACTGAGCCGTCTTCACGAAGACATCCTTGCGGTCCTGATCGAAACCGAGGACGAAGCTGCCGTTTACCTGAATCCCGTGGTCGTGCAGGATGGCGACACGCCGCGCGTAGTCCTGGGTTCGAGGCGTGCGCTTGCGCGCCTCCTTGAGATTGTCGTCGCAAAGCGATTCGAAGCCGATGAAGACTCCCGTGCAGCCGGCCAGCGCCATCTCTTTAACGAGCGACGGGTCGTCGGTGACGTCCAGCGTGAGCGCCGCGCTCCAGATCTTGTCGAGCGGCGCCAGGGCCCGGCACAATCGGCGCAGGTATTCCGGCCTGGAGCCCAGGTTGTTGTCGATGAACACGCCGTAAGGCTGGTCATCAGCAAGGAACTCCTGCGCAACCTGCTCGACGTCCCGAACCCGATAAGGCATTCGCAGGCCTTCGGTCGAGAGATAACAGAACCCGCAGCGATTGTGGCAACCCCGCGTGGCGATGAGGCTGGAGGTCGTCAGGAAACTCCGCCGTGGCAGGAGGTCTCGCCGCGGCGGAGGGTCGTCTCGATAGGCATTGTCGTACATCGCGTGGTAGACGGGCTTGAGACGATCGTTCTCCACGTCCCGCAGAACCCGAGGCCAGAGCTGAACACCATCCCCGATGGCCAGGGCGTCGGCGTGCGGCGCGGCCTCTTCCGGACAGGAGAGCACGTGCAGTCCGCCCAGGATGACACGCGCTCCGCGGGCGCGATACCACGCGGCCAGCGCGTACGCCCGCGCGGCAAAGGTCAAGTGGACCGTGATTCCGACGACCTCGGGCGTCGGGTTTGTCGGCGGAGGTCCCTGAAGAAGATTCTCGTCCCAGTACTTCACCGTCCATTCTCGCGGGGTGGCCCCGGCCACGCTCGTCAGTGCGAGAGTGGGAGTCAGGACGTGTTTGCCAAAGCTCGCATGGGCGTCCTTCGGGTAGAAGGGGTTGATCAGCAGCGCCAGGCGCCGCTCGATCGGAGCCGCAGGGAAAACCGATTCCAGAGGGGGCGGAGTGCTCATTTCCCTGGGCAGCCAGAGCCGCCCGGGCTTCTTTCGAAAAGGTTCGTCCGGTGAGAGCAAACGCCTCTTCACGCCAACTCCCGCGAAGGGAGATCGGCGGGAAGGGCACCGAAGCGGCGCTGCCGGGTGTGGAATTCGGCGACGGCCGCAGCCAGATCCGTATCCTGGAAGTCCGGCCACATTCGGGGCAGAAAATAGAGCTCGGCGTAAGCGCTCTCCCAGAGCAGAAAATCGCTCAACCGATGCTCTCCGCCGGTTCGGATCAGCAGGTCCACATCCGGAGCGGTATCCGTGCCGCAGGCGGACCCCAGTCGCTTTCGAAACGAGTCGAAGCTCGGCTCGCCTTCCGACGCAAGCGCAAGCGATCCGGCCGCGCGGAGAATAGCGCCCCGGGCGGAATAGTCGATCGCCAGGCGCAGATGGAGCCTCGAGGCCCGGGCGGTCGCGGCCTCGCAGGCCTCGATCGCCGCGATGAGCTCTTCGGGGAGCCGGTCGCGCCTGCCGATCACCGAAAGGCGGACCCCGTTCTGCCGGAGCTCCGCCTGCTCGGACCGCAGGTAATCGCCGAAGAGGCGCAGGAGCGTCGCGACCTCTCGTTGCGGCCGCTTCCAGTTGTCGGAAGAGAACGCGAAGAGGGTCAGGGTGGTGATCCCGAGAGACGGCGCGGCGCGTACGGTCCGGCGGACCGCGTGCGCACCGTGCCGGTGACCCTCGGCGCGTCCCATTCCCCGCGTGGTCGCCCAGCGCCCGTTGCCATCCATGACGATTGCGACATGGAAGAGTCCTTCGATCTCGGCCGGGGCGGGTCGTCCCACGGCATTTCTCCTTCACGGAAATCCGGCGACGGGTCCGCCGGGTACCCGCGACGCTAATCGATGCTGTTTGTATTGTCAAGTACTTTTCAATACAAAGTACATGCGGCCAGCCATGCGTGTCGGGCGCCCGCCCGGTTGAGATCTCGACGATTCTTGAACCTCCCCGCAGGAGTCCAACGGAGGATCGCCGAGCGGCTCTGGCCCTTCAACAGGCCCGTCACGATCGGATGCCTCGAAGGGGTCAGCTGTGCGTGCCGCCGCTAAGGCGCGAGAAAGCAGTATCCGACTGAGAAGCAGTGGTTTACGAGGAAAGCGATCGGACCGAAGAAAAAGCTTTGCATCTGATTTGGTGTTATAGTTAACCATAACACATGGCTCAACCCACTGCTCTTGAAGGCGATACGGCACTGCGTCACGCATGACGGAACGCGAGTGGAACGACAGTCAGCCGATCTACCGCCAGCTTCGCGATCTTGTCGTCGCGATGATCTTGGACGGCGTCCTCAAGGAAGGCGATCCGCTGCCGTCCGTGCGCAATGTCGCGGCCGAATATCGGGTCAATCCGCTCACGGTACTGAAGGGCTATCAACAACTGGTGGACGAGCGGCTGGTCGAGGCGAAGCGAGGCCGCGGCATGTTCGTCAATGCCGGCGCGCGCGACCTGTTGCTGCAAGGCGAGCGCGAGAAGTTTCTCGCGGAGCAATGGCCGAGGGTGTCCGCAACGATCCACCGGCTCGGACTTTCCGCCAAAGAGCTGCTGGACGCCGCCGCAACTGGCCCGTTGCTGTCGAAGCCTAAAGAGGAGGAGCACTGAAGCCATGGCATGCATCGAAGCACGCGGCCTCCGCAAGACCTTCGGCAAGACCGTCGCCTTAGACGGCGTCGATCTGCGCGTCGAAGAAGGACGGATCCTCGGAATCGTCGGCCCCAACGGCGCGGGCAAGAGCACCGCGCTCCACGCGACAGTCGGCCTGATCCCCTTTGAAGGAGAGCTCAAGGTGCTCGGCCGCGACCCCTGGATGGAACGCGACCAGATCCTGCGCGACGTCGCCTTCATCGCCGACGTCGCCATCCTGCCGCGCTGGATCCGTGTTTCGCAGGCGCTCGATTACGTCGCGGGCGTGCACCCGCGATTCGATCGCGGGAAGGCGGAGGGGTTTCTCGCGAAGACCGGAATCGGGCGCTCCAGCAAGGTCCGGGAATTGTCGAAGGGGATGGTGACGCAGCTCCACCTCGCCCTCGTCATGTCCGTGGACGCAAAGCTGCTCATACTGGACGAGCCGACGCTCGGCCTTGACATCCTGTTTCGCAAGAAGTTCTACGACTCGCTGATCGCCGACTACTTCGACCGCAGCCGGACGATCGTCGTGACGACCCATCAGATCGACGAGATCCAGGATGTCCTGACCGACTTCGTGTTCTTGAACCGCGGCCGCATCGTCCTGCAGTCCAGCATGGAGGCGTTCGAGTCGCGCTATCTGGAAGTGATCGTGAATCCCGAGAACGTCGGCGCGGCACGGGCGCTCCGGCCGATCCACGAGCGCCGGCTGTTCGGCCGCAGCATCCTGCTGTTCGACCGCGCCGATCGCCAGCAGCTCGCCGCATTGGGCGAGGTGCGCACGCCGAGCATCGCCGATCTGTTCGTCGCCGTGATGGGACAGGAGGGCGGCGAGTCCAGAGGAGCAGCCGCATGAATACGCCGTCGAACGTCCCGCCCGTTTCTCCGGACCCGCCGGCCGTCGCGTCCCCGCGGATGGCGGCGACCCGCTGCCTGTCCTGGTCGATCCGCCGCGAGCTGTGGGAGAACCGTTCGCTCACCATCGCGCCGGCGGCCGTGGCCGCGTTCGTCCTCTTCGTCATGTTGATCACCATCGCGGCCGCTCTGCCGCGCCGGATGCGGACCCTCGCGACGCTCGACCCCGCGGCGCAGCACGCGATGATCGTCCGGCCCTTCTGCACGTCGCCGGGTCCGATCATGATGGTCACGATCCTCGTCGGGATCTTCTACGCGCTTGACGCGCTCTACGGCGAGCGCCGCGATCGCAGCATTCTGTTCTGGAAGTCGCAGCCGGTCTCCGATCTCGAGACCGTTCTCTCGAAGGCGGCCATTCCGCTCATCGTTCTGCCGCTGATCGGCTTCCTTCTGAGCGTCGCGACGCAGGTCGTCCTCCTGCTCTGGAGCACGGTCATCCTTTCGGCGAGCGGCTTAAGTCCGGAAGTGGTGTGGACCGAGTTCCGTTTCATCCAGATGCCGCTGGTGATGCTCTACGGCATCGCCGCGTTCACGCTCTGGCATGCGCCGCTCTACGGATGGCTACTGCTGGTATCGGGCTGGGCGCGGCGCATGCCGGTCCTCTGGGCCGCGCTGCCGTTCGTCGCCGTCGGACTGGTCGAGAGGGTGGCCTTCAACACCTCGTATTTCGGGGCGTGGATGAGAGACCGGATCATGGGCGCCCTGCCGGCGGCCTTCGACATCCCGCCGATGAAGCGGGGCTCCATGCCGCTCCTCGATCGCCTCGAGCAGCTCCACCCGGTGAAGTTCCTCGGCACGTCGGGCCTGTGGATCGGGCTGATCGTCACCATGGCATTCCTCGCCGCGGCGGTGCGGCTGCGACGGTTTCGCGAGCCGCTCTGATCCCATGAACGCCTGCTTCAGACGCTCGGCCGCAGGGAACCCGACGTCGCGCGGGCCGTGACAGCGGCCTAGCGTCCGTCCCGATCGCGGCTGAAATCGACGAAATTCAGTCTTAAAGGAGAAGTCTATGCAATCCGCCCGCAACGCCCAGAGACCCGGACGAACCTTACTGCGAGTTTTTCTGACCTGTCTTCTTGCGCCGGCCGCCGTCGGCCTGGCCCAGGAGAAGTCCGCGGCCGCGGCGCACCCGAGCGATCCGCTCACCGCCAACAGCAAGTTCATGTACCGGGGGATGAAGTTCGTCATGCTCCGCTCCGCCGAAAAAGTCCCTGAGGAGAGTTACGCGTTCAAGCCGACGGAAGGGGTTCGCAGCCTCGGCCAGATCATCGGACACGTGGCCGATTCCCAATACACGTTCTGCTCCGAAGTTCTCGGCGAGAAGAACCCCGCGCCGGGAATCGAGAAGACCAAGACCTCGAAGGCCGAACTGATCGCGGCGCTCAAGGACGCCTTTGCCTACTGCGACAAGGCCTACGACGGCCTGACCGACGCGTCCGCCGCGCAGATGGTCAAGCACTTCGGAAACGACATGCCGAAACTCGGCGTGCTGACGGCCGACCTCCTCCATACGGTGGAGCACTACGGCAACCTCGTCACCTACATGCGGATGAAGAACATCGTGCCTCCAACCAGCGAGCCGGAGTTCATGAAAGAGATGATGAAGAAGTAGGCGGTTTTCGCGGGCCGGCCTCCGGGCCGGCCCGCACCCTGCCTCTGACGAACGGAGAAAGAACATGGACACAACCCGGAAGCAGGCGCGAGTCGCGGGGCTCCTCTATTTCCTGGCCGGGATTCCCGCTCCCTTCGCGCTCCTCTTCGTCCCGCGCTCGCTGATCGTATCCGGGGACGCGGCGGCGACGGCCAACCGCATTCGGACTTCCGAGTCGCTGCTGCGCGCCGGCATGGCGACCGAGCTGTTGAGCACCATCCTCTTCCTCTTCGTGGTCCTCGCTCTCTACCGATTGTTCAAGGGGGTCAACGAGACGCAGGCCTCGTGGATGGTGGCTCTGTTTCTAGTCTCCATCCCGGTCTCGCTTCTGAATCTGGTCAACGACATCGCCGCCCTGATCCTGGCGAGCGGCCCCGACTTTCTCTCGGTGTTTGAAAGGCGTCAGCTCGATGCGCTGGCGTACCTCTTCCTCCGTTTGCACGGCCAGGGAGTCGTCGTTGCCCAGATCTTCTGGGGGTTGTGGCTGTTCCCGTTCGGGATTCTCGTGATTCGATCGGGATTCATTCCTCGCATCCTGGGCGTCCTGCTGTTCCTCGCCGGCTCCGGCTATGTTGCCGCATCCACGGCGTCCCTGCTCCTGCCGCGATTCGCGCGCGTCACGTCGCAGATTTCGATGATTTTGGGATTTGGGGAACTGGCGATCATCCTCTGGCTCTTGGTCTGGGGAGCGAAGCCCCGGTCCTCCGGCGAGCAAGCCCTTTCCGCCGGCTAGCGCTTCCGCCGCCGTCAGGCTCGCCGACGACGCGCCGCGAAGCGCCGGGTCACGGTGGGACGGGTGAGATCCTTCAGCGCGTCCCTGCCGACCCAGCGAGCCGCGGGCTCCGGCGACGCCGAGAGGCGCCGCGCGAGCGTAATCGCGGCCGCATGCAATCGAGGGCTGCGTCTTCCGACGCCCCGCAGGCCCCAGGTCACGCCCTTCTTGACGAAGTTGCGCTCGTCGCTGGCGGCGCGCTCGACCAGCGGCTGGCATCTCGACCAAACGACGCCGGACGAATCCTGTCCACACTCTTCGAAGATCGCCGGCGTCTGATCGCGGCCTGGTGAGTTCGGATCAGCCGGGATGGCTGGTCGTCGGGTAGATTCGAGCGTTGGAGGAGACAACGATGGCAACGAGCCGAGCGATGGTCCGCGAATCGAGGGAGCCGGCGAGGGCGAGGCGAGCGCGTCCCGGAAAGGCGGCGAAAGCCCCCCGCGCGCAGCGGGACGGCTTCGTTTACTCGAACCCCTTCGCGCACGGGAAGGACACCACGAAGTACCGGCTCGTGAGCGAGAAGCATGTCCGAACACGGTCTTTCGCCGGGAAGCCGGTCCTCGTCGTCGATCCCGAGGCCTTGACGCTCCTCGCCCGCGAGGCGATGCGCGACGTGTCGTTCCTGCTGCGCCCGAAGCACCAGCGGCAGGTGGCCGCGATCCTGGACGACCCGGAAGCTTCGCCCAACGACCGGTTCATGGCGACGTCGCTCTTGAGGAACGCCGTCGTCTCGTCGAAGTTCGAGCTGCCCTTCTGCCAGGACACCGGAACCGCTACGGTCGTCGCCTGGAAGGGGCAGCAGGTCTGGACGGATGCCGACGACGCGGCGTTTATCTCGAAAGGGATCTGGACTACCTATACCGGGGAAAACCTCCGCTACTCCCAGACAGCGGCGCTCACGATGTACGACGAGGTCAACACCGGGAATAACCTCCCGGCGCAGATTGACATCTATGCGACCCCCGGGCGGGATTACCGATTCCTCTTCGTGGCCAAGGGAGGCGGCTCGGCGAACAAGTCCTATCTCTTCCAGGAGACGAAGGCCCTCTTGAACCCGGCGAGCCTGGAGACTTTCCTGGTCGAGAAGATGAAGAGCCTCGGGACGGCGGCGTGCCCTCCTTACCACATCGCGATCGTGGTCGGAGGGACCTCGGCTGAGGCGTGCTTGAAAACCGTCAAGCTCGCCTCGACCGGCTACTACGACTCGCTTCCGACGACCGGCAACAAGACGGGCCGCGCCTTCCGCGATCAGGAGCTCGAGGCGAAGCAGAAGCTGGGGCTCGGGGCACAGTTCGGCGGCAAGTACTTCGCCCACGACGTCCGGGTCATCCGGCTTCCCCGCCACGGAGCCTCCTGCCCGGTCGGCCTCGGCGTCTCCTGCTCGGCCGACCGGAACGTCCTTGCCAAGATCGACGAGAAGGGGATCTGGCTCGAGGTGCTCGACCGGCATCCCGACAAGCTCCTCCCCGTCCACGACGGCGCGAAGGGACACGACAGCATCGCCCGGATCGACCTGAATCGGCCCATGCCCGAGGTCCTGGCCGAACTCTCGAAGTACCCGGTCTCCACCCCGCTCGCCTTGACCGGCCGCCTCGTCGTCGCGCGCGACATCGCCCACGCGAAGCTGAAGGAGCGCCTCGACGCCGGCAGCGGCCTGCCCCAGTACTTCAAGGACCACCCGGTCTACTATGCGGGCCCGGCCAAGACGCCGAAGGGGAAGCCCTCCGGGTCGTTCGGCCCGACGACGGCAGGGCGGATGGACTCCTATGTCGATCTCTTCCAGTCAGAGGGGGGCTCCCTTGTCATGATCGCGAAGGGGAACCGGAGCCCGAAGGTAACCGAGGCCTGCAAGAAGCACGGCGGTTTCTACCTCGGATCGCCCGGCGGCCCGGCCGCGCTCCTCGCGGAGGAGAACATCAAGAAGGTGGACGTCCTCGAGTATCCGGAGTTGGGGATGGAGGCGATCTGGGCGATCGACGTCGTCGACTTCCCCGCCTTCATCCTCGTCGACGACAAGGGGAACGATTTCTACCAGCAACTGAAGTAATCCCGGTCTGCGGCCCGAGGCCCCTCCGGCGCGTTCGGATCAACCGTCCCCTCCGCTCTTAAGACGCGCCTCGACCTCGGCGAGATTGAAGTTCGGCAGGGCCGCCGCGGGCCGCGTGCGGTCGATGCGCTCTAGATGGCTGAATCCGCGAGGATTCCTGCTGATCGCCCGCAAGGCCGCCAAAACCCGCGGTTAGGAGCCTGTCCGAGTCCGCCCCGTCTGATGCAAGTGCATCAAGAATCGGCTGCCGAACGGCGTCTAGGCTGTTTGCGTCGTCAAACGAAGGAGGCGCCAGTGAAAGAGTTGTTCTTGGTCGTCGGAATCGTTTTCGTTCTCTCCTGCTTGCCGCTGCTCGTGAACTTTCTGCGGGCGCGCCGGCGTTTTTCGGGCGGGATCACCGTCACCTGTCCCGAGACGCATCGAGCCGCGACGATTCGGCTCGACGCCGTTCACGCAGCCGCGACCAGCCTGACCGGCGAACCGGATCTCAAGGTGAAATCCTGCAATCGATGGGGCGGCAAGGTCGGCCACTGCCACGAGCAATGCCTCGGCGAGACCGACGCGCTGCTCCTGGACCGCGCGAAGTCGGCGTAAGCTCGATAGAGACTCCCTGCCCCCGAGAGACGGGAACGCCGTCGCGCAGCCGCGGAGGGCTTGCCTCGACCTGACCTGAGTCCGCCCTTCGATAGGGCCAGGCTCCCATCCCTCCACTACGCGCGTTGCCGGGTGGCCGCGGCAACGTATGATTCGATGACTCAGATGGCCCTCCCCTCCGGAACCCGCCTCGGTCCCTACGAGGTCCTTTCGCCTCTCGGTGCGGGTGGGATGGGCGAGGTCTACCGGGCGCGCGACACCAAGCTTGACCGGGACGTTGCAGTCAAGGTCCTTCCCGAGTCCGTCGCGACAGATCCCGACACGCTGGCCCGGTTCGAGCGTGAAGCGAAGGCGGTCGCGGCGCTTTCCCATCCGAACATCCTCTCGATCTTCGACTTCGGAACGCAGGACGGCGTGTCCTACGCTGTCATGGAGCTTCTCGAAGGCGAGACCCTGCGCGGGAAGCTCGAGGCGGGTCCGGTCCCGCAGAAGCAGGCCGTGGACTACGCACTGCAGATCGCCAGGGGCCTGTCCGCCGCTCACGAGAAGGGCATCGTCCACAGGGACCTGAAGCCCGAGAACCTGTTCGTAACACGGAACGGCCACGTGAAGATCCTCGACTTCGGCCTGGCGAAGAGAGTGGAGACCGTCGCCCCGGGAAAGGAGACGAGCGCACCGACCCAATCGGGTCACACGGAGCCCGGCACGGTCATGGGAACGCTTGGCTACATGTCGCCCGAGCAGGTGCGTAGCTTGCCCGTCGATCACCGCTCGGACATCTTTTCTTTCGGGGCGATCCTGTACGAGCTCCTGTCGGGAACGAGGGCGTTTGCTCGACCGACGCCGGCGGACACGATGTCGGCGATCCTGAAGGAGGACCCGCCGGAGTTGTCGGAGTCGGGGCGGAACATTTCGCCGGCGCTCGACCGTATCGTGCGGCACTGCCTGGAGAAGGACCGCGACAACCGGTTTCAGTCGGCCAGGGACGTCGCGTTCAACCTGTCGGAACAGTTCTCGCAGGACGTCACGAGCGGCGCGCGTCTGGCCGCGCCACCGGCCGGAAAGAGAAGCGTTCCGATTGTCACCGCGACCATTGTCGCCATCGTGGTTCTCGGCCTGGCGGGCGTCGTCGTTCTGCGGCGGACGCGAACTGGTGGGGGAGAGGCCGGGGGATTGAAGCGCGTCGCCGTCCTGCCGTTCGAGAACCTGGGCTCGCCCGAGGACGACTACTTCGCCGACGGAATCGCGGACGAGGTCAGGGCCAAGTTGACCTCGCTGCCGAGACTCCAGGTGATTGCCCGCGCCAGCTCCACGCCCTACAAGAAGACCGCCAAGACGCCCAGGCAGATTGCGGGGGAGCTCAATACGTCCTACCTGCTGACCGCCACGGTGCGCTGGGAGAAGGCAGGCGGCGGCAGCCGGGTCCACGTCACTCCCGAGCTCGTGGACTTGACGCGCCCGGATGCACCGACGTCGAAGTGGCAGCAGCCGTTCGACGCGGCGTTGACGGACGTGTTCCAGGTGCAGTCGGACATCGCCTCGCGAGTTGCGGAGGCGTTGGGTGTGGCGCTCGGGGCAGGGGAGGAGAAACACCTTTCGGAGAAGCCGACACAGAACCTCGCCGCCTACGATGCCTACCTCAAGGGCGAGGAGGTCTGGAGGCACCTGACTGTCGGCAGTTCGCCCGGCGTTCGCAGGGCTCTTGGCTTCTACGAGCAGGCCGTGGCTCTCGATCCGGGTTTCGCTCAGGCGTGGGCCCGGATCTCGTGGGGAACCGCTACCCTTTATGCCAACAGCGCGCCGACTCCCGAACTCGCGCAACGCGCCCGCGAAACAGCGGAGAAGGCCGTGGCGCTCGCCCCCGCCCTGCCCGAGGCGTATCTCGCGCTCGGCAACTATCAAAGGCTGGTTCTCAAGAACTACGACCGAGCGCTGGAGCAGTACAACCGGGGTCATCGAGTCGCGGCGGCCAACGCGGACCTGCTGACCGCGACCGCCCTGGCGGAAGAGTCGCTCGGACACTGGGAAGCGGCGGTGGAGCGTTTTCGCCAGGCAAACCGCCTGGACCCCCGGTCGGTCCGGACTCATATGCGGTTGAGCCAGGCGCTCCTCTTCCTGCGCCGCTACCCCGAGGCACGCGAGGCATCCGACAAGGGACTCACGGTCGCTCCCGCCAACCTCCCATTGATCGAGAACACGGCGATGGCATTCCTGGGGGAGGGAAATCTCGACGCTGCCCACAGCGTGATCCAGGCCACGGCCGGGAAGGTCGAGCCCACGGCGCTCGTGGCCGACCTGGCGAACGCCGGCGATCTCGTCTGGGTCCTCGACCAGGCGCAGCGGGCGCTCCTCCTGCGGCTCACACCGGGTGCGTTCGACGAGGACCGCGCCACCTGGGGTTTCTGCCTCCTTCAGGCCTCCGCCCTCGAGGCGGATACGGACAGCGTGCGCAAGTATGCCGAAATCGCAGCGAAGGCCTTCGAGGAGCAGCTGCGCGCCGCCCCCGAAGACGCGCTGCGCCGCGTCCTCCGGGGTCTCGCGCTCGCCTACCTGGGACGGAAGGAGGAAGCCATCCGGGAGGGGGAGCGCGCAGCCGGCCTGCTCCCGGTGGACAAGGATGCCGCCGGCGGCCCCTACGTCCAACACCAGCTCGCGCGGATCTATATCGTCGCCGGCGAGCCGGAGAAGGCGCTCGACCGGCTGGAGCCCCTTCTCAGGATCCCCTACGTGCTCTCTCCCGGCTGGCTGAAGATCGACCCCAACTTCGACCCGCTACGCAACAACCCCAGGTTCCGCAAGCTCGTCTCCGCCGCGAAGTGATCCGGGAAGACATGGGATCAGCCCTGGATTGCTGTATTGCTCTGGCTGCGCAGTCTGGACCTCCGAAATACCATCTACAACCACTACGTCGAGCAAAGCATCGTCACATTCGAGGAGGAGCCGGTCTCAGATGCCGAAATGGCCAGGCGCATCGAAGACGTCCGGGCCGAATCGCTCCCATGGCTGATCGCCGAGGAGGCCGGCCGCGTCGTGGGCTACGCCTCCTCGAGGAAATGGAAAGGCAGGTCCGGGTATCGGTTCTCGGCGGAGATTACGGTCTATGTCGAACCCGGTCACGCGCGCCGCAGGATCGGCTCGAAGTTGTACGCTCGCCTGTTCCCGCTTCTCCAGGCCCGTGGCATCCACGCGGTTATCGCCGGCATCGCCCTACCCAACGAGGCGAGCGTGGCGCTCCACGAGAAGTTCGGCATGCGGAGGGTGGCCCACTTCGCCGAAGTGGGATTCAAGTTCGATCGGTGGATCGACGTCGGTTACTGGCAGCGGACGCTCTGATCAGGAGGATGAAGAAGGGCGGCCCCCCGGTCAGGAGGGCCCCATACCGTCGTGCAAGACTGACCCCATTGCCTTCCCATGTTCCGCCCGGCGTCAACGTTCCGATGCAGGGGTCCGATCGAAAACGAGGGAGTACCGGCTGTGTGACGCGGTCTTGACGTCGCTCTATCTTCCCGAACTGCGTTCGACGCGGCCTCAACAGACGTGAAGGAGCAGGAGCCGGAGGCCGGCTCCCGCTCCGGATGTCGGAGTTTCAGTGGCGGATCCCGCGGTACAGGCTGCTCATGCGAAACGAACGGTAGTCACGAGCGGCAACCTCCTGAACGTAGACCTTGGTGCCATCGGGAAGCATCTCGATCGACTGGCCGAACAGGCCGCCTCCCTGAGAGCCCGAATCGAAGACGTAGTTTCCATTCGGCATCCGCTCGGCGGTGCCCAGTTCGGGTGAGTAGTTCCCCACGTCCAGGTTGACGACCAGGGTCGCCGTCCTGGCATCTTCGTCGAGCCTCCAGACCTGTCCGCGGCTGTGCGCGTTGGGATTGACGGCCTGGCGCGTGTTGCCGTTGTCGAAGAGGATGAGCGTCGAGTCGTCGAGATAGTGTGAATAGTGCTGGTGGGAGAACCACGGGCTCGGGTCAGAAGAGCTCACCGCGAAATCCCCATCCTGCCCCAGCCGCCAGATCACGTGACCGTCACCGGTCCCATTCGCATAATCGATCTTGATCACCCAGTCCTGGTGACGAACGGAGACCAGGAGGTTCCCATCCGCCGGCGACCAGCTGACCGCGTTCTCGTGGAGCCAGTCGACCGCACCGATCAGCGGGCAGGGGCCGGGCCCGCAGAGCTCACCCAGGATGGGAGCACGATGGACGTCGAGATGGTCGAAGGCATCCCAGGTCCAGACCACCTGCAGGTCCTCGTCCAGCACCAAGAGCATGTCGCCCGCGTACCGGGTGGGAGTTCCGCCCACGGAGATCGTCCTCTGCGTCCAGCCGAGGGTCGCGATGTCCCCGTTCGGCAGAAGTAGGAACTCGTGGTGAAAACCGTAGATGATCTCCTGCCCTCTCGTCTTCAGTTGAGCGTTCACGGCGTCGATGTTGGTTTCGCGCAGCGGGTTGCCGGCGAGGTCGATCTCCCGCATCACGTTCCCGCCCAGGGTTCGATGGCTATCGCGGCCGCCCAGCATCACGGTGCCCTTTGGGAGTGGAGCACTGCCGCCGATCCCGACCAGGCCGGACGCCAGCGGATCGTAGTACCAGACCAGGCGACCGCTCAGGTCGCTGGCCAGCAGGTTGACGGCATTGGCGGCCGGCCGTGCCGCGAGATTGTGGTAGAGGAGAGGGCGATCCGGCTCGGCGTCCGGACTGAGCGCTTGACGGACGGTGAAGGCGGGAATGCTCAACGTCGCGGGCGGCGCGCCGGTCGTGAAGAGCAAAGGTGGCATGCGCCCGTTCCCATCTCCGACTCCGCGGTGGACCATCTTGTAGGTAGTGTTGGCCAACATACTCGCGATGACGGAGTTGAGGCTCTGGTTCGGTTGTCCGCGGTGGACCATCTCGTAGGTGGTGTTGGGCAACATACCCGCGATGACGAAGTTGAGGCTCTGGTTCGGTTGGCAGCGGAGCGTGTTGGTGGTCGTCCACTCCGCATCGGGGAGACCGGTGGGCCGGAAGCGGACGTGCATCGCGCCGTGCTCGCAGGCCGGCGCGCTGTAGAGAGCCACCAGCGGGTTGAGCGTCGGCGTGACCACCGCCTGTTGCTCCGTCACCAGCGAGCTCACCGCGTCCGACACGACTGCGGACGTCACCTGCGTGGCGTCGAAGCCTTCCTTGACAGAGACCTCGACCGCGTAGGCGCCTTCGTGCATCGGTGCCCACGCGAACGCCTTGTCGAGGCTGAAGTCCCGTACGATGGCGAAACGTGAAAGCTCGTCCGCCAGATCGGCGACCTTGAACTGATAAACGGGGGCCGCCCCGCAGTTCGCGGCCGCCGCCGTCCAGACGATCCGCTGCCCGACGAGCTGAGGGGATGGCGCGCTCGGCTGCAATGAGACCGTGCAGCCGGTAGGCTGGGCGGTGGCGGCAGGCGCCCCGAGGAACGCTAGCGCCATGACGGAAAAGGCACAGAGAGCCGTGACCACAGGTCCTGTCTTCATGTCTGTTCTCCTTCACTAGCCAAGGCGTCGTGGACCGCTGAAACCTGCAATACTCGCCAAACATCGGCTTGACGCCCGGGGAGCTGCAGGTTTTCCAGCTGTTCTGCGCCTTCATCGGTGGAGGCTCATTTGTGCCCGTTGGCGCTTCGTGAAACCCGCACGTTCTCCTTCCCTCTGCTAGACTCGCCTTGGGCTTCCACCATGGATCGACGGCCCGAGCGGCGAGACGGCGGCGAGGTCACAGAGTTACTCCGCGCCTGGAGCGGCGGCGAGGCCGACGCGTTCGACCGCGTGCTTCCACTGGTCTACGACGAGCTGCATCGCATGGCGGCCCGTTACCTGGCGGGCGAGCGATCGAGCATCAGCCTCCAGGCGACGGAGCTGATCAATGAGCTGTGCCTCCGCCTGCTCGGTTGGGACCCAATCCACTGGCAGAACCGCGGGCACTTCTTCGGAGTCTCGGCCGGGATGATGCGACGTGTGCTCGTAGACATCGCGCGACGACGACGGGCGGAGCGACGGGGAGGCCCGAACGCGGTCCGGGTGCCTCTTGATGCGATTGAGATCCCGGCCACCGAGGCAGGCGCCGACCTGCTTGCCGTCGACATGGCGCTCCAGACGCTCGCCCTGGAGGACCCGCGCAAGGCCCGGGTCGTCGAGCTTCGTTTCTTCGGCGGTCTCTCGATCGAGGAGACCGCAGAGGCGCTCGGGATATCGGCCCGCACGGTTCACCTGGATTGGGCCTTCGCGCGGGCGTGGCTCTACCGAACGCTGACGGCCGTCCATGCCCACTGACCGCTGGCACCGTGTCGAGCAGCTCTTCATGGAGGCGGTGGACCAGCCCGCCGCCACGCGCGCGGATTTCCTCGCCCGCACGTGTGGCGCCGATGCCGGCATGCGCGGCGAGATCGCGTCGCTGCTGACGGCGGCGGAGCGATCGGGCGATTTCCTGTCCACCCCTGCGCTCGATGTCTTCGCGCGCCAGATCTCCCGCGAGGGGTGGAGCGTCCGGCCCGGCGATCGGATCTCCTTCTACACGATCGAGC
>WNGE01005635.1_pt1 | contig 16097 bp, 14 predicted proteins | sample 5400651 | NCBI WGS metagenome assembly WNGE01 (sample SAMN13153370, study PRJNA577476) | soil metagenome | isolation source: 60 cm soil or saprolite under grassland replicate 2 | place: USA:California | collected 2016-06-15 | reverse complement strand
ATGGTGCAACCGGATAGCAGCACACGATGACGGCTGGGCGAACTATTTTCGCGAAAATCAAATTGAGCCTCTGATTCTCTTTTATGAAGACGTCGTCGCGTCTCACCGCATCGCCGCGGAGCGGGTCCTGGAATTTCTCAAATTGCCATTTCCGCCGGACTTGGAAATCCCGCCGCCAGCCGTTGAAAAACAAGCTAATCAAATCTCCCACGAATGGGCGGCGTGTTACCTCAAGCTAAAAAAAGCGAAGACAGGCAGGCTTGCACGTATCCTCCGGCGCATGCGAGCTTAAGCATTCCCTCGTGAGGCTCCGTCGCGACGCCAACGCAGTGGCAGCAAAAGTCAGTTGCTCGTTCTGCCCCTTAAGATGAATGCCAGCAGGATTACAACAACACACGCGGCCGCGGTTGCACTTCCCAAAATCAACCAGGCTGGTTGATAAATAAGAGCAAGCCGTCCATGAGCACCAGCTGGGACTTCGACAGTTGGAAATAATCCGCGATACGATGTGACGGCGAGTTTTTGATTGCCGATTTTTGCTTTGTATCCGCGAAAAAACGGCCTGGAAAAAGTGAGCAAAGCGGGACGATTACCATTGGAGACATCGATATCTGCTTCCACTCGATTGCGCGAATTATTGATTCGCGAAACAATTGCTGTGACAAATTGCTCTCCAGGCCGCGAATCAATGGAACTTATCGAACGCACTCGCGCGAATGGAGCACCGCGTCGATGAAAGACTCGTCCTTCGTCTGTTGTAAGAACCGCTTCCCATTCGGAGGTCGGCTGGGGCGTGAAATCCAATTCTCGCGCAACAACAATTCCATCCACGCCCAACAAAGCAAGTTCACCATCCTTACCCGCCTGGTTATTGAGTAAATAGCTTCCTACATCGGGATTGATCTCACCGTGAATTGAAGTCGCGAATTCACGGGCCACGCCAGCCGGCCGAATTGGGCTGTAGCCATTGATGAAATGCAGTCCGGCCCACATCGGTGTGCTTCCCGGACGTAGAACTTCTCCGACCGGCTGGGGTTTGTTTGATACGCAATATGTAAGTTCCGCCCACGGATAAATGCTGAGATATAGGCGCGCTGGATCGAGCGGCGCAGGCTTAAGCAGTTGCTGAGAAAAATTGTACGTGGGAACGCCGCAGTTCGTCGGGATGTAGATATATGTCGCGAGCAACGCCGAAAACGTGATCGCCACAGGTGCCCATTTCTGAAGTTCAGAATCGCGCAGCGCGATCTCCCAAAGACACCAAAACACCGCGAGTCCAAGAAAGATCCATGTCAGCGGGAAAGCGTACGAGGCAGTTGTACGCAGCATTAGCATCCCAATGGCAGTACCGGCGGTGAGAACCAGCGCCGCTATAGCCGCGATCGGTGATCCCGGTCGCAGGTGCAACGCTTCTGCCGCACAGACCGCAAGAACCAAATGAAAAAACGGCAGCCAACGAAAACTCCACCGAAAAAGCCCAGCTGTGGGAATCATGGAGAGCAGGAGCACGAGCAAAAGCAGGACCAACTCCCATTTGATTTGCCTAACAAGCAGGCGTCCGCGCCACGTCAACCCGCCAATCAGCGCTGCCGGAGCGACAAGCCCACAAGCCAGTTCCATCGCCGTATGTGGCAAGTAGCGATTGGAAAAATCGGCCCAATTAACGGTCCAGCATGGCAAGATGAGGCCGGGCAAAGCCGCTGGTGAAACAAGCCATTGCCAATGCGCTCTCGCTGCCTGTAATTCGCGCGCTGAACCCTGAACTAAATCGAGAATCGCGAGCCACGCGGGCGCCGATAACCCGAAGCCGAGTACCACGCCGGAGAGCATTGGCACGACGGAAAAAATGCTTCGCGTTTCGGCTACCGACTTGAGTACCAGCCATGCGATCAATAGGAGCAACATCAAAACCGTGTAGGGAAATCCGCCAGTTACGACGAGGTAAACAAACGGCGCCGGCCAAAGGAATCTCCATTTGCCTCGCTGGGGACCGAGCGCTCGCGCCACGCTCCACCACGCCCAGGGCAGCCACGTAAAAGCACCAAGCGCGCCGAACCAATCGGTCGCGCCCCAACAAATGATCCAACCGTTCAAAGAAGCGACAAGCGCAACAAAGATCGACAAGGGAACTGAAAATTGGCGATCGCGCGCGAGCAAAAACGCGCCCACCGACAGAGCAAAAAGGTGCGCAATGGATACGGCGGCTGCTTGGTGAGGAAATGTGAGCGGAAATTTCCAGACGGCGATGATGACTGCGTTCACAAAAATGGAGAACACTCCGTACTGAAATTCCCCGGCGAGATTGCCGCAGACCCACGAATAGGGGCTTAGGATTGGCCAATGGCCTCCCGACCAACTGCGCGCTATGTCTGCGAACACGGGCAGAACAGACAATTCATAGTCGTCGTTCCAAAAAACGAGCGGATTGTGCCAGAGAAGGATGAGGCAGAACGCGACAACAATTGCGCCGGCACCGAGCGCGCCGGCGCAATCGCGTCGTCCAAGTGGCCGATGAACGGTGATCAGTGAACGGCGTTCCCCTTCGAATTCACGATTCACAAGTCACGGATCACAGATCACTAAAGAACGACGGGCTCTCCCTCGGTCATCACAAGAACCTTGTCTTCAATCCCGTGTTCGCGTGCGGACTTGAGCAAACGTTGCGGTGGTTCATGCATCGGTTCAAAACCGAGACGAAAGGTTCCGTAGTGCATCGGAATCAATGTCCTGGCGCCGAGTTCGAGAAATGCCCTGACCGCCTCCTCCGGATTCATGTGAACTTCGCGGCCAGTTGGCGCCTCGTACGCACCGATCGGAAGCAGCGCAATCTCAATCCCGTAGCGATCGCCAATCTCTCTAAAGCCGGGAAAGTAGGCGCTGTCGCCGCAATGAAAAATGGTGCGGCCGTTTGCCGCGATGACAAATCCACCGAAGTCGCGGTGTAAATCCGCCAGAAATCGTGCGCCCCAGTGGTGACAAGGTGTCAGCGAAATTTTGAGCGGGCCAAGCTCGACTGTCTGCCAGTAATCGAGCTCGTGCACGATGTGGAAGCCGAGATCGTGTACCAGGTTGCCTACGCCCATCGGCACGACGATCGGCTGGTCGGCCGCAACGCGGCGCAGCGTACGCCGGTCGAGATGATCGAAATGAGCGTGAGTCACCAAGACGAAATCGATCGACGGCAAATGATGAATTTCGAATCCCGGCTGCTTCAAACGCTTGATTACCTTAAGCCACTTCGACCAGTTCGGATCGATCAAGACATTCACTTCGTGAGTTTGAACAAGAAATGACGCGTGGCCGATCCACGTAATACAAACCTCGCCTTCTCGAATTTTTGGGAATTGCGGAGGCCGGGGTGCCTGATCACCCGTCCGTTTAATGAAAAGGGATGGAATCAGGACGCTGGTAAGAAAATTACGCTTATGCCAGTCGGCTCGTGGACGCAGACGGACCCGGGTGGAAGGCTTGGCAGTTGCGCCATCTGATGATTGGCGAACAATGTTTCTCCGGCTCTTTTTTGGGAAACGAATGGGCACAGTCTTAAAGGATATGAGACAGTCGAGAAGTTAAAAGAGTTAAAAAAGTTACGAAGTTCGATTAGGCGCCGAGAGCGGCGCCTTTTTAACGTTTCAAGCTTTTTAACTTTGTAACCCTTCTAACCCTTGTAACTTTATCCATTCCGCGTTGAGTTGTGCGGGTTATGCCAGGTTGGAAAGTCTTTATACCCCTGTTTCTGCTCTTTTCAGTCGCGTTCGCGTCTGAATCGCGCTTGCCGTTCAGCACTGTCTTTAAAGGACAGAATCAGTTCAATCGACTGGTTGCAAAGGCCAGAGCCGGGAATTGGAAAGCGTTGCCGATTGGGGAACGGACTGCGGCGGTAGGACAGGCGTTGATTGGGACACGCTATAAACATTTCACTCTTGAGATCGACAACCGGATCGAGTCGCCCTCAGTAAACTTTCAGGGCGTGGACTGCTGGACCTTTTTCGAGATCGCCCTCAGTTTCGCTCGAATGTTGAATGAGCCGGAATCGAACTGGACTCCGGAACGTCTGCTGCATTACATCGAGATGGATCGATACCGGGGCGGTGAATGCACCGGCGATTATCTTTCGCGGCTGCATTACCTGGAGGATTGGCTTTACGATAACAATCGGCGTGGACTCGTAGAAGATATGACTCGCGATCTAGGCGGACGCAGTGTTGCACATTCTGCGCGGGAGATGAGCGCCGGCTGGCGACATTATCGTTATCTCGCCGCGAACCGTTCGCTGCTCGGACCCCTTGCACGCATGGAAGCAAATGTATCCTCGCGCCCCCTTTACGAAATTCCGAAAAACAAAGTCGCGGGAATTGAATCGAAGCTGCGCAGCGGTGACATCATCGGAATCATTTCACGCGACCGCGGTGGACTTTATTCCACTGCCCATGTCGGTCTCGCATTGCGCACAAGCGACGGCGTCTTGCATTTCATGCACGCCTCTTCGCCAAGCAATTACGGGCGCGTGGTTGTGGACTCAGAGCTTTCGAAATATCTATATCGCTACGGCTCTGACAGCGGAATTTTAGTCGCGCGACCCTTGCGTTAGTCAGTTTCCTTCTCGTGCAGTTCCGCGAGTAACTTCTCCAACTCGTCCAGAGCGTCGTCTGCATCGACACCGTGTGCCTCGAGCGTAGCCGTTGCACCGCAATCGAGATTAGCGCGCAGGATGTCAATTAGGCTGGAGGCGGAATATCGCTTCCCCGCCTTTACTATCCAGATTTCTGAGCGAAAGCTTCGTACGCTTTTGACGAACTGGGCCGCAGGCCGCGCGTGCAATCCGAGTTTGTTGGTGATGCGCACCTCACGTTGCCCCGAAGTGGGCGCTTTCTTCTGTCCGAGTCTCATGCCTGGCTCGTCCCCCAGCGCCGGTGCAGAAACCTTTCGATCGGTGAAAAGAAAATTTTGTCCGCCAGCAAACCGATGACGACAATTACAATCATGATCCCAATGACCTGCTCCATGGCGCTCAATTCCCGCCCATAATGGAGAAGCTGGCCAAGGCCAAAACCAGTCAGGATTGTCACGAAAATCTCAGCAGCCATCAGAGAGCGCCAGGCGAAGGCCCACCCTTGCTTCATTCCGCTAACGATGAAGGGAAGTGCGGCTGGCAGGATCACTTTGAACCACATGTGCAATCGCTTGGATCCCATGGTCAAAGCGGCGCGGCGATAAATCGGCGGAACATTGCGCACGCCGGTCTCAGTTGCGATGATCACAGACCAGAGGGTGCCCATCACGACGACAAAAAGCATCGCCGCTTCTGTCTGCCCAAACCACAAGAGCGCAAGCGGCACCCAGCAAACACTGGGTAACGTCTGCAAACCAAGTGCCAAGGTTCCAATCGTATCGCCAAACAATTTCCAGCGTGCGGTCAACAGCCCCAGCGGAAGCCCAACCACCAGCCCAATGAAGTAACCAATAAGTAGGCGGCGCATGGTTATCACAGTCGCTCTTGCGAGGGTTCCGTCGGCAGCAGCGCTCTCCAAGTAGGTGACAACCTGCCTGGGGGATGGCAGTAGAACGGGCGACCAAATCCTTGCGCGATACGCCGCTTCCCAAAGCAAAACGAGGGCAGCGAAAAACGCAGCCGCCAACAGAAACCGTTTCATTTAGGAGCGATAGCCTCAGCTTTACCGGCGCTTTTCAGCGCCTTCGTAATTTGTGTGGCATGAGCGGCGAGATCGACGCTGTTGATATCACGCGGTCGCGGCAGGTTCACAGTGAATTCCTCCTGGATGCGACCTGGATGAGGCGAAAAAAGCAGAACCCGATCGCCCAAACATGCGGCTTCGCGAACATTGTGCGTTACAAAAACGATCGTTTTGCGACGCGCTTTCCAAATCTCTTGAATGTCGCCGTAAAGCTGCTCGCGAGTGAGGGCATCAAGCGCGGCAAACGGTTCGTCCATGAGCAGGACGCGTGGATTCGGTGCAAGCGCGCGAGCCAACGAGACGCGCTGCTTCATTCCACCGGAAAGCTCGTGAATGTTTGCGTGTTCGAAGCGACTGAGCCCAACCAGCTCCAGATAGTACTTGGCAACCTCGCGTCGGTCTCTGTTTGTCAGGTTCGGTTTGAGCTTAAGTCCGAAGAGGACATTCCCAAACACATCCAGCCAGGGAAAGAGCGCCGGTTCCTGAAACATGACAAGCCGCTCGCGGCCAGGTCCAGTCACTGGCTTTCCGTCCGCTAGCACTGTGCCGCTGTCCGCTTTTTCCAGACCGGCAATAATATTGAGCAAGGTCGTTTTGCCACAGCCGCTCGCGCCGACAAGACACACGAATTCGCCTTCGGCGACTTTCAGACTCACGCGATCAAGCGCCAGAACGTTGCCTGAAGCGCTGCGAAAGCTTTTTGACACGCCTTCGACCGAGAGCTTCGAGGGCGGGATGATCTGGAGCTCCTCAGTCGCTGAGGAACGGTGGCGGCCAGCCCGGAGCATTAAGGAGTTTCGATTAACTTCGATGTGTCTGTCGAGCCTTTTAGAAAACCTGCCTCCTTGCCGTCCTGCACCGACTTGGCGATCAAATCGCGCGATACTTCACTGGTGAACTGAATCCTTTTCCACGCTTGCGCAACGGCGTCTGGCGAAAAATCGGCCCGCGTTTCCGCTTTCAATTCCTCAATCAATAACTTCTGCGCCTCCGATTCATTCTGCTGAATCCATTTCGTTAATTCTACGTTCGCTTCTGCGATTTTCTTAGCCAAATCGCGCCGGTTACGCAGAAACTTCACACTGGAAACAAGCCAGGTAGTAATCGTGTCCTTGTCTTCAAAAAAAACGCGCGCCTTCGCATCGCGCTCGAGACGAGTCACCCACGGCTCGACTGTCCAAACAGCATCAACGGAGCCTTTTTGAAAAAGCGGGAGCTGGTCCGGATTTGCCGTTGGGATCACCAGGACGTCGCCGCCCGTTAGGGTAATTTTGAATCCATGCGCTTTTAACCAAGCGCGGCAGGAAATATCCTGTGTGTTGCCAAGCTGCGGCGTGGCGATTTTTTTTCCGCGAAAGTCCGCTGGCGTTTTGATGGGCGAATCAGCTTTTACTGCCAAGGCAGCGCCGGCATTGGCCGCGCCGGAGATTACACGAATTTCTTCGCCGTTCGATTTGAAGTGGGCGTTGAGCGCAGGACTGGGTCCGACGTACGTGACATCGAGTGACCCGGCGAAGATCGCTTCCATCGCTGATGGCCCGGCATTGTAAGTGAACCACTGAATCTCGACATTCGGGCCTAACCGTTTTTCAAACCAGCCTTTGCCTTGTCGCGAAAGCGCGTGTGCTATTACTCCCTGGGCATGCGTAATATTTGGAAAATGCCCGAAGCGAATCACCGTCTTCTCTTCCGAAGTAGCAGATGATGCCGAAAAAAGGAGCATAAGGATTGCCGTTATCTTGATCGCCAGCAGCATGATTGGGGCGAGAACATTGATCGGTGCATGCAACCATTTCTTGTTGAGCATATTTTTCTCCTTCTTGTGGCGTTTTTTAGTCGTCGCGCGGTTCGCCTCGATGAGAGTGTGAAAAACAGGCGAGCGGGTCAGCTGGAATTAGAGATCAGTAGTCCCTGGACTCAACAATCGATAATCTCTGCCGAGGCTTTCTCAGGAGCTATAACCGAACCGGGGATCGAGCTCAACTAATGCCTGGGTAGCGCACTCTTGATCCCCCGCCGAAAGATACTCACGAAAACCCCCTACTTTCCCGCGGCGGACTTTAAATGACTCCGGATCGCGCACATCACCCGGATGGAGAATTTTCGAATCAAAAACTCCGGCTGCTTCTAATTTTTGCATGTTCTCGAAACGGGAAAACTCAAGTGCCTTCTGAAAAATCGACATGTCGGGTGTCGTTTCGCCGACTACGGCAAGCAGGTCTCGAAAATGTTCGGCTGGAGATGCCCGCAACGCCTCGTACCGGATGATCGTGAAATCCTTGCGTCCTGAGAATTCGTCAAGCCAGTCGTTCATTGCGCGAACAATGCCGCGGATTCCAAATCTCTTATCGCGCAGGAGTTCACTGACAGATTTTTGCTTCAACGCTGCATCCGCGCTGGGATCGCGGCGCGTCATTTGTAAATAGAGCGAAACGAAACAGTCCCGGGGGTCCCGCACGAGCAGGATAATCTTGGCTTTTCGAAGTTCTCTTCTGGGAACGAGGTATTTGCCGCGCAAGCGGTCCCAGCGATTGCCCTTTGTCCGATGCTCAAAACGATCGTGGGAGAATATTACCCGGGGAAATCCCGGATGATCGTATCGCCCGGGCTGCAGGGTGAACTCAAGACCATGCCGCTTGCATAAGTAAGCACAAAGAAATGTCCGGATCCATGTGCGTCCGCTTTTTGGCGCGGAAAGAATGAGGACCTCCCCACCCGAAAGCAACTTTGCGCGACTACTGAAGTTTCGGCGCGTCCACCGCAGAGAGCGCCGCAAGAATCGCGAGACCGGTATCGACCTCTCGGGAAGCCCCGAAAGTTCCCTGGGCTGAATTGCTTCACCCGAAGACATATCCGCCTGTTGCGTATCGGCCAAGGATCGAGCTGTTATTTCAATCGCCATTCCCGGAATTATACTTTAGAGTCGCGCCTCTGCGAATCTCTCGTTCCTGTTGCATAAGACCCCAAAAAGAGGTATCTGTTCAAGCACAAAAAAGAGGGGGCGTACTGGCTTCGACTCATCGTTGGAAGCGCAGACGGCATGCCGAGGATGGTTCGTTGGCCTCGTTAAAAACCGGACCAAAAAACAAACGCAGACAACGAAGGTCTCGCTCTCGCGGCTTAATTGACCGTGACGTTTGCCGTGGGACGCCTGCTACGGCGGCAAACGTGGACAGCAGGCTGGCGAATCGGTGGAGCGACCACGCCGGTTCGTGAATCGATTTTGTGGACGCTCGGGAGCCGGCAGTGTGCCGGCGCATGGCTTGGCTCCTCAGAATTTATCGTCGGATAAACATGTAGATGTTTGCGTGGATAGCGACGAGGACAGGGGTTCAACTCCCCTCGCCTCCAGCCTTCGCTCGCAACGTAGTGGAGAGCGAAGGCTGTCGCGCAGTAGCCTTGGCGAAGGCGGACGCCCGGTTCCATGGCCATAGATTTGTTGCGAGCTACGGCTCGGCAAGCCACCTCAAAAAAAATGCCGCGCTTTACTTACGTTTATGTTCTGCAAAGCGAGAGCAATCCGGAGCATTCCTATACTGGTCGCACAGACGATCTTCGTCATCGATTGATGCGCCACAATAACGGCAAGGTTCCCCACACAGCAAAATGGAGGCCTTGGCGGATGAAAACCTATATCGCGCTTTCAGACTCTGAACGCGCCGCTGAGTTGGAACGTTATCTCAAGTCGGCGTCTGGTCGTGCCTTTCTCAAGAAGCGCCTTTAAGCGCTAGCAGCGCAGCGAAAGCTCACTCACTGCTCACCCGACCTCACCTATTCACTCCAAAGCTGCGGCCGGCCGTTCGGATTAGCGCGAGCATAATTGTAGAACGCGCGAACGAATGCGGCACGATCCTCTGCGTAAGGCGCCTTTCAGTATCGATTGCGTCATTCGGTACGCAACGCTTTGAGCGGCTCGACGTGTGTGGCGCGTCGCGCAGGGAAAAAACAGGCAAGCATCGCCGCTGCGGTCAGCAGGGCACCGGATATGACTAACGCGAATGGATCGCTCGGACTAACCTGATAAAGAATCCGAGCGAGGACGCGGCCAGCGGCCAATGAAAACAGAAGACCGATCGTCACGGCCAGCGCAGTTTGGATTGCGCCTTGGCGCATGATCAAGGCGAAAATGTCACGGCGATGTGCGCCCAGCGCCATCCGAATGCCAATCTCGCGTGTCCGGCAGGCTACCGCGTATGCCTTTACGCCATACACGCCGACAACGGCGAGTAACAACGCGATTGCGCCAAACACTCCAAAGAGCAACGCGCCGAGACGTACTATCCAGAGGCCAACGCTCTTTTCCGTAAGATCAACAAAAGGCGCAATGCTTAGAATTGGCAGGTCGGGATCGATGGTACGCAACGTTTGCCGCATGGTGGGAATAAACGCAGCGACTGCACGTCGATCTTTCGTGGCCAGCCGCACATGGAGGTAAACGTTGCCGTTGTAACCTTGCGCCAGCGGCACAAACAGTCGCCGATTGAGCGTATCGTTTTGCACATCGTGGCGATGGCCACTGACCACCCCGACCACGAGCAAGTCGTTAGGCGAACCGTCTTTCGGCGGCTGGGTGTAACGAATGTGCTGGCCGACTGCTTCCATATTTGGAAAAATTTTCTTTGCCATCTCGTCGTCAATGATCGCGACGCGCGGCGTATCTTTGTTTTCAGCTTCGGCCTGGGTGAAGTCGCGACCGCGCAGAAGCTTTACGCCGATTGCATCGAAATAACCTGGCGTCGTCGCGGTGAAGAGCGCGCCCGCGCCGGGATCGGGCGCCTTCGGATCGCTCGGTAAAGTTTCACGCATTGACATGATCCGACGCGAGTTTGTGAAGTTGCCATAGGGCAACATCGTTCCCAGCGCGGCAGTCCCCACACCTGGAAGATCGCGCGCCCGTCTCACAGCCTCGAATATCAGACGACGGGCTTCAGCGGGGTCTTTTTTGATCAGCGAGAAGTCCATCTCGGTAACCAAATCGCCCGCGGCAACAAAACCGGGATTAAGGCCGCTTGCCTTAAGAGCACCACGGAAAAATAATCCGGCGCTGAATAACAACATGAACGAAAGCGCAATCTGCGCCATAACCGAAATATGACGAGCCGCAAAGAAGCGATTGAATCGGCCGATGCGTGCCGGTTCGCCGATTTGCTGCTTGAGATCGCTGACAAGATCGGCCCTTGTCGCCTTTAGCGCGGGGCCAAGGCTGAAAAGGAGGGTCGCAATCAGGCAAAACAGGAACGTGACTCCGAGGACAGTTAGGTCGGGTCGCAATTTAACAACGAAGGAAAAACTCGTCGAACCGAGTAGGCGCGCGAGCGAATGCAGCAGCAAGTCGTTGCACCAGACACTTATGACGAGTCCAACCAAGCCGCCGCAGATCGCAAGCAGCAAACCTTCGCAGAGTAATTGGCGCACGATGCGCCAACGCGACGCGCCAACCGCCAGACGTAGCGCGATTTCCTTTGAGCGCGCAGTGCCTCGGGCGAGTAGCATGTTCGCAAGATTCAAGCTGGCGATAAGCAGGACTGCACCGGCCATCCCCATCAGCAGTGTGCCGATAAGAGTGACCGGGCCATCGTCTTCCGGTGAGGTGCTGATACTGAATCGGGACGGTTCGTGAAGCTGCAGATCTCGCGCGCCTTCTGCATTAGACGGCTGAATCGCGTTGAATCGCTGAGTGAGCGACGGCAAATGCGCCTTTGCTGTCTCAATCGTGAGCCCCGGTCGCAAACGCGCAGTCAGATTGAGCGCATAATTTTTTGGCTCCGCCAGATCATGCAAACTTTCCGAGTCGGCGAATGCCGAGCCCAGATGTGAATGAACGCCGAGCGGCAACCATATATCGGGTGCGACCAGGGCGCTGACCCCGCTAAATCCATCCGGCGTAATACCGATCACGGTGTACGGTTGTCCGTTAATCTGGAGATTGCTGCCCACGAAGTCATTACGGCCGCCCATCCGTTTCCAAAATGCATAACTGGCGACCACCACCGGCACGTTAGCGTTCGGCCGGCATTCCTCGGCGGTGTAAAAGCGGCCACGCCCCGGCTGCACGCCCATGAGGGAGAAGAAATTTTCCGAAGTCAGAAAGGCGAAGCTTCGCCGCATCTCGTGATCGCGACCGATTCCGGCGACGGCGAACTCAAGCGCCGCAAGATCCGCAAACAGATCTCCACCGTTCTCACGCAAGTCCCGATATTCCGTGTGCGAGAATTGGCGATAATCGTGGTTCGTGTTTTGGCGCGCGGTGAAAATGTTTGCCACTTCTGCTGGCCGCAGCGGAACCATCGGCCGCAACACCACGCCGTTGACGAGCGCGAAAATAGCCGAGTTAACGCCGATGCCGAGCGCTAAAGTAATAATCGCCAGAGCAGTAAACCCCGGCGATTTACGAAGCTGCCGCAGCGCAAATCGAAAATCATTCATGTTTGTTAACCTCTGTTGCCGATCCTAGTCAGGCTGCGAGCCGATCCTCCACGATTTGGCCGTCAAGCAAATGAACGGCGCGCTCAGCGTGCCTGGCGAATCGTTCGTCGTGGGTCACCATGCAAATTGTTGCGCCAGCGCCATGCAGCTCTTTTAACAGATCCATGACGGCTTCACCGTTGCGCGAGTCGAGGTTTCCGGTTGGTTCGTCCGCAAGCAGAATCGCCGGTTTGCCGGCAAGTGCCCGGGCAACGGCGACGCGTTGCTGTTGTCCGCCGGAAAGCTGGCCAGGCAAGTGCCTGGCGCGGTGAACCATGCCGACGCGCTCGAGCGCTCCCATGACAGCAGACTTGCGCTCATTTGCGCTCAATCCGCGATATGTCAGCGGCAGCTCGACGTTTTCGTAAACGGTCAAATCGCCGATCAAATTAAAACTTTGGAAAATGAAACCGATCTCGCGATTGCGAATGCGCGCCCGATCGGCGAACGACAGGTTCGCGACCTCTGTGCCCTTTAGCACGTAACTCCCATCCGAAGGTGTATCGAGCAGTCCCAAAATGGACAACAAAGTCGTTTTGCCGCAGCCCGAAGGCCCAGCGATGGAAACGTACTCACCGTCGCGGACGTCGAGATGGACTCCGGACACCGCGTGTGTCTCCACTTCGTCGGTAACGAAAATCTTGCTAAGATCGGTCAGACGGATCAAAGGAGTCGATCCGTTTCTGGCTGATGTTTGCGCCGGCTGATTCGAAGTAAGTGAGGTTGAAATCATCTGTTGCATGGGCTGATTTTTGGATGAGATGCGCCCCAAGCCTTGGCTGGATTCAAAAAATTTGGATATCACATCGCGGGGCCGATTTACCGGTCATGAATACCGCGGTGGCATTGAGACGCTTTGCTCCAATTCAAACTCGCAATTCGTGCGGCGTGATTTAATTCTGGAATCATGCGGGACGCGCTTTCTCCGATGATGCAGCAGTATCGGCGGCTCCGAGGGAGCATCCCGGCAGATACGCTTTTGTTGTTCAGGCTCGGCGATTTCTATGAACTCTTCTTTGAAGACGCAAAGGAAGCCTCGGTTTTGCTAAATGTGGCCCTAACCAAGCGCAATGGTGTGCCGATGTGTGGCATGCCATATCACGCCGCGCAAACTTACATCGCAAAGTTGATCAAGGCGGGCCGGCGCGTGGCGATCTGCGATCAGACAAGCGAGCCGCAACCGGGAAAAATTGTTTCACGCGACATCACCCAGATCATCAGCGCGGGCACGGTTAGCGACTTAGACCTACTCGAAGCGAAACGCGCCAATTATCTGGGCGCGGTTTACGCTGACGGCGGCATATTTGGTTTTGCTTACGCAGACCTGACCACGGGCGAGTTCCGGCTTACCGAACTGCAAGATCGACAATCCCTCCTCGACGAACTTGCGCGTGTTTCGCCATCGGAGCTGCTCGTCAGCGCCGAACAGAAAGATCAGCTTGGCCAGGTCGATCATGCGCTTGAGTACGACAGCTACGCGTTCTTGCCGGAGCAGGCGATCTTCACCTTGTGCGAGCATTTCAAAGTAAAATCGCTAGATGGATTTGGCTGCGGCGAGATGTCGCGGGCAGTCGCCGCGGCAGGCGCAATCGTTCATTATTTAAAGCATCAACTTCGGCGTAACATCGATCACCTCACTTCGTTGCGCTGCGACGCGCCGGCGGACTACGTCATGCTAGACGCCGCGACGCAAACGAATCTTGAGCTGGTTGAATCACGCGGCACGCGTAACACCACTTTGCTCGGGGTCCTTGATCGCACCATCACGCCGATGGGCGGCCGGAGATTGCGCTCGTGGATTTTGCAGCCACTAGCCACTGCGCAATTTGCATGAGCTCGAGCGACGCCAGCAAATGATCTCAGATTTGTTGCAGGAACCAGATCTGCTTGCGGCAATCCGCGCTCAACTGAAATCGATTCGCGACATCGAACGTGCAACATCGCGATTGAGTCAGGCCTCAGGAAACGCACGCGACCTGGTCGCGCTGAAATTTTCACTGCAAGAAATCCCGAAGCTGAAATGCGAACTGCAAAAGCTGATTGATCGCAGCAATTTTGGTAGGGCGGGCTCGCCGAGCCCGCCGAACGTCGCGCAAGAAAGCGGCGGCGCGCCCGGCGGTCGCGCCCTACCCATTCAACTGCAAAGCGAGATTCACGAAATGCCAGCGCTGGCCGAGAAGCTCGGCAGAGCAGTCGTTGATGATCCACCGTTGGTGCTAAAGGATGGCGGGATTTTTCGGGATGGGTACGATGCAGATCTTGACGAACTGCGGCGGGCGTCGCACGAGGGAAAAAAATGGATCAGTCATTTGCAGGAGCGCGAGATCGCTGAAACGGGCATCAAGTCTCTTAAGGTACGCTACAACTCGGTTTTTGGTTATTTCATCGAGGTGACAAGATCGAACCTCGCGAGTGTGCCTGCGCACTACACGCGCAAGCAAACCACCGTGGGCGGCGAGCGCTTCATCACTCCTGAGCTAAAGGAGATGGAGGCAAAAATTCTCGGTTCAGACGAACGCGCGCGCCAACTCGAGTCTCAGCTTTTCCAAAAACTGCGCGAAGAAACTCTGCGCGAGCTGGAGTCAATCCAGCAAACTGCCGTTGCCATAGCAGTGCTCGACGTCATTTGCGCATTCGCCGAGGCGGCGCGGTTGTTCCGTTATTGTCGGCCGCACTTAAACAATAGCCTGCGGCTTACGATCAAGGATGGACGGCATCCGGTACTCGACCAGAATCTGGTGGATGAAAAATTTGTGCCTAACGACACATCGCTGGATGGCGAGACCATGCGGATGGCGATTGTGACAGGCCCAAATATGGCAGGAAAATCGACTTACATTCGCCAGGTGGCCTTGATTGTATTGATGGCTCAAATAGGCAGTTTTGTTCCGGCGGAGAGCGCCGAGATCGGACTGGTGGATCGCATTTTCACACGCGTCGGCGCGAACGATGACATAGGACGCGGCCAGTCAACGTTCATGGTAGAGATGAACGAGACCTCTAATATCGTTAACAACGCGACCGAACGCAGCCTGGTGATCCTCGATGAGATCGGTCGCGGCACCTCCACATTCGACGGACTCTCGATCGCCTGGAGCGTCGCCGAGTTTCTCCATGACAAAATCAAAGCGCGGAGCCTCTTCGCCACGCATTATCATGAGTTGACCAAACTCGCCGCGGAACGCAAAGGCGTTTGCAATTTCAATGTCGCAGTCCGCGAGTGGAACGATCATCGACCGGGCCAAGGAAATTCTTGCGCATCTGGAGCGTCCAAACGGCGTGATCGAAACACCGCCCGTCGGAAAATCACGCAATAGGAGGAAGCCCGCCGCAACTCCTGATAAACCGCAACTGGATCTGCTATGAGGTGGGCCGTTCTGGTCCTTGTGCTTGTCGGAAGTGCGGTCGCACAGCCACCCGAGCCCACGCCTACACCGAAGATCGATCCGAATGTCAAACTCGAAATCTCACTCGTCGGGAACCGACATGAATTTCATATGGGTGAAATCATTCCGATTAAGCTGTCGCTCAGCAGCCGAACCAAAGATCGATACCAGCTTAATGAGGCCCAGTACGATCGGAGCGGTCGCATGGATTACGAACATTTCACCGTCACGCCGGCCGACGGCGCAGTCGACCCATTGGCTAATTACGAACCTGGTATGGGCGGCGGCCTAACGGGTTTCACGTTTCTGAATAAGAAACCGTGGACGATTCAACTCAATCTCAACGAATGGGTGCGCTTCACAAAACCGGGCGAATACAAGTTAAGGGTTTCAAGCAAGAGAGTTGAAGTCGTAGACGCTTCGAGCCCACACGCGACGTCGCCGGTCACAGCGATATCTAATGAAATCATGCTAAAGATTCTCCCGCGCGATCACGAGTGGGAAAAGCGAGTTTATGACGAAGCAGTGACGACACTGAACGCAGCTTCTG
>WNGE01004676.1_pt1 | contig 16097 bp, 14 predicted proteins | sample 5400651 | NCBI WGS metagenome assembly WNGE01 (sample SAMN13153370, study PRJNA577476) | soil metagenome | isolation source: 60 cm soil or saprolite under grassland replicate 2 | place: USA:California | collected 2016-06-15 | reverse complement strand
AACATCATCCGCACCGACCAGCACGCCGAACAACTCCGCGAACGCGCCGACCTGCTCGACAAGCGGGCCGCGCTCGCACCCAAGCCCATCGGTGACCGGCTGCGCGCCAACGCCACCCGACTCCGCGAACTAGCCACCAGCCACGACCGCAACCGCATCACCCTCAAGGACACCCGATGAGACCCGCCCCCGACGAACGCGACCGCATCCGGGCCGCGATGAAACGCATCCTCGCCGGCACCCCACAGAACTCCAGCGGAGCACTCACCATCGTCGCGCTCGCACACGAAGCCGAAGTCCCCCGCAACGCATTGACGCAACGCCACCTCGACCTCAAGAACGAGTTCTACGAGCACAGCAAGGAGAAGGGAGCACCCTCGGACGTCGAGGTTCACGAACAAGAACCAGGAACTCGCCCAACTCCGCCAGGACGTCCCAGCCCTAGTCCGAGCCGTCCACCAACTCACGCTCGAGAACCAAGAACTCCGCGAACAACTCGCGCTGCCCCAACCCACCATCCTCCCGCTCCATCCACGCAAGGCCGACTAGCCCTGCAGTAAGCGTGTTGGCGGAGCCGAATAGGAGAAAGGCCTTATCCTGCAAGGGTTTGCGCGGCTAACGCATCCTGTAGGTAAGGCCTTTCTGGTGATGAAGATATCGCATGAGCAGAGTCGGCGGAACGCGGCACGCCGCCGGGGGCGGGTGGCGGCCCGGCACGCGCTGGCCGGGCACTGGAGCCAGCGGCCGGTCCCGGTGTTCGGGTCGGGGACGGTGTGCTATGAGGTCGGCGCCAACATTGACGCCACCTGCTTTGGTGGGATCGCGGCGGTGCACCGGCTCGTGACGAGGCTGGGTCTGCCCGAGCAGATCAACGATCGTCTGCACCTGTTGAAGGTGCATCTGCCCTACCACGAGTCCGATCACGTCCTCAACCTGGCCTATAACGTGGTCTGCGGCGGTACGAGGTTGGAAGACATCGAGCGGCTGCGCCACGACACCGCGTACATGAACGCGGTGGGCGCGGATCTGATCCCGGATCCGACCACGGCGGGGGATTTCTGCCGCCGTTTCACCGAGGCCGACGTGACCGCGTTGATGGAGGCGATCAACGCGGTGCGTCCGAAGCTGTGGACGGGTCGCGGGCGCGAGTTGCTCGGCCCGATCGCATACGTCGACGTGGACGGTTCGATCGCCCCGACCGACGGGCGGTGCAAGCAGGGCATGGACATGTCGTTCAAGGGCATCTGGGGCTACGCACCGCTGATCGTGTCGCTGGCCAACACCCGGGAAGTGCTGTACCTGGTCAACCGGCCCGGCAACGCCCCCAGCCACCTGGGCGCGGCCGCCTGGATCGACAAGGCCATCGACCTGGTCGCCCCGCACACCCCGCGCGTGTGTCTGCGTGGGGACACCGACTTCAGCCTGACCGCCCACTTCGACCGGTGGGCCAAGCAGGTGGACTTCATCTTCGGCATGGACGCCAGCCCGGCGCTGCGGCAGCGGGCCGAGGCCCTCGACCCGGCGCGGTGGCGACGGCTGCACCGACCCGCCCCGTACCAGAGCACCACCGGCACCACCCGTGCTCGTCGGCCCAACCACAAGCAGCGCATCGTCACCGAACGCGGCTACCTCAACCTGAGCCTGGACCACGAGGACGTCGCCGAGTTCTACTACATCCCCGGCAAGTGCTCGCGCGCCTACCGGGTCGTCGTGGTACGCAAGAACATCAGCCGCAGCCGTGGCGAGAACGTGCTCTTCGACGAGATCCGCTACTTCTTCTACGTCACCACCCGCACCGACCTGACCGCCCAGCAGGTCGTCGAGCTGGCCAACGAACGCTGCGACCAGGAAAACATCATCGGGCAGCTCAAGTCCGGCATCAACGCCCTGCGGGTCCCGCTCTACGACCTGGTCTCCAACTGGGCCTACATGGTCACCGCCACGCTGGCCTGGAACATCAAGTCGTGGCTCGCGATGATGATGCACCGCAAAGCCGACCGCCACGAACACATCCGGATGGAGTTCCGCCGCTTCCTGGAAAGCCTCATCCTCATCCCCGCCATGGTGATGCGCCGCGCCCGCACCGTCACCGTGCGGCTGATCGGCTACACCCCCAGCCTGGACCGGCTGCTCAGCGTCTGGCACACCACCGAACGAACCCGCTTCGACTGACCCGCAACACGTTTCCCGACACCGGCTCCACCACTTCGCCCACCGCCACCGCGATCCGGCCCGCCCTGAACACCGTGAGTCCGTCCCGAACACCCGACGCGTTCCGCCCGATCCCGTCAACCCGACGCTGTCAACACCGACCCAGACCCGCCACACCGGCACCGCGCACCGCCCACGCCGCACACCCGGCATGATCATCCATACAGACGACCATCAGAGATCACGAACACACTTGTTTGAGGGCTAGTACCCCGACAAACGGCGCCGTCCATGAACTTCGGCCGGTCTCCAACGCCACCACGAACGAGTACGGCCACCCGGGCACCATCTCGTGCGAGTCCTTACCCCGTCCGTAGGTGTGGCACAGGATTCGCTCCGGCGAGGTGTGCGCGTCCGGGCGTAGCCAACACGTGATGTCCACCGCGAGGACCAGCCGCCCGTCGGCCGCCCGCGGCAACGACACGGCCGACACCGCGGTCCGCAACCGGGCCACGTCCACCCTTCCACGGGCCAACGCCGCGTACAACGATCCGTGTCCGCGCCGATGCTCACCCACCAGCGACAGCTCCACCAACGACCGCACCGGCCCGTCCGCGCAAACACCGCGTCAGCCAACTCGAACAACGCATCCGACCGCGCGGTCAGGCAGGCGTAGAACTCCCGACGAAACCCAGCCAGCTCCCCGAGCTCACCGCCATCACGCCGATCGTGCACACTGATCACCAGACAGCCCTTGGATGTTGGTCTTCTTCCCTCAACAAGGAGAATGATCACCCAAGGGCTGTCCACATAGGACAGAGGGGCCACCTCAACCCACCACAAGGTTAAAGATCAAGCTAGTAGCAAACTCGACCAGACCGGTATTTTCGCCGTTCAGCGGCGATTCCGTCCTGCCCACGGCGGCATTCTTCCGAAGCCACGAAATAGATGTCAATCGCAGCTTCCGGCATCCGTCGGCGCCGCCGGGACGGCCCGGAGACCCGTTCGGCGATGTCCATGGTTTGTTCACGACCGTGTTCGGACCGGCCTGAACAAACCCGGCGACTGGAGATGCCGGCTAAGCCTGACGAAGCTCTTCCCAGCGGACCGGACCCAGTTCCGTAGGGTCAGCCGCCCGGGGCCGGGTCCCGTCCAGACTGCCGCTTCCGAACCTCGACCCACCGGATCCGCCAGCCCGTCGGTACGCCGCAAGTGCACCCGGACCCGCCAGGGTTGATGGCCGGCGATGCCCCGCCTCGTAGATTCCGGGCCGGGTGGCCGGCGGGACGACGCCGAGGCTGTGGCCGAGTCGCACGGTCGCCTGGCTGGGCAATACACCGAGCTCCGCGTGCAGCAGGCGCAGGCACGTGCGGTACTGGCGGCGCGCCTCGCTCACGTTGCCCTCGGCCAGGTGCACCTCGATGACCGCCCGGTACGCCGACTCCCTCAACCGGTCACCGCCGAGCGCCGCCAGCGCCGCCTCCAACGCCATGCCGTACACACCCTGGCGGCACAGCTGCGCCGACAACCCCTCCAACATATGCAGTCGCAGCTGCCGGAACCGTTCCTGATCGTGGACGACCCACTCCTCGTCCCAGCCGGGGAGCAGCTCCGTGTCGGCCGCCAGGCGCAGCAGCTCGGCGGCGCGGTCGACGGCGACGTCGTCGCCGGCGGCCACGTCGTGCAGCAGCCGGTGCGCCGTGCGCGTCAGCTCGTGGTAGTCCACGCTGAGGTCGGGGCGCAACTGCACCAGCGTGCCCACCAGTACCAGCCCCGGGTGTCGGCGGTGCAACGTCCACAACCCGGTACGCAGCGAGCCCTGGGCCCGCTCCGGCTCGGCATCGGGCCACAGCGCGGCCGCCAGGCGGGCACGCGTCGTCGGCCGGTGCAACGCCAGATACGCCACGATGCGGGCGTACCGGCTCGCCGGCGATCCCAGCGGCTGCCCGTCGACGGCCGGCTCACCGAGCAACGTCAGCCGCGCGGACGCCGACCCGCCCACTGCCGACAAGTGGTAACCCGGCCCGACGTCAAGCACGCCGATGGATGTCGCGATATGGGCTGAGCGCGCCTTCGACACCGTCTACCTCCACACGGGGCACAGGAATGCGAATCCCGGTCAGGATTGCGGTCATGTCCCGTACGGCGGTAGAGATACGCCGTCGGTGTTCGCCGAGCCTGCGATGCCGCGCGACAAGCGGCCCCTTCGACGTCCGGTCGTGCGACGGCCGGTCGCCATCAGCGGCCCTGCCATTGCGGAGGCCGCCGTTCGACGAACGCGAGCGGGCCCTCCTGGGCGTCGCGGCTGTGCATGCGCCGCTCCTCCCAGTGGTAGCGGGTGGCGAACGCCTGCTCCAGCGGCATGCCCACCGACGCGGTGGCCGCTTCCTTGACCGCGCGCACCGCCAGCGGGGCGCACTGGAGAATGTCGCGCACCCATCCGTCGACGCACTCGTCCAGCCCGTCGGCGGGTACGACGTCGTTGACCAGGCCCAGCTCATAGGCCCGCTGCGCGGACAGCCGCCGGCCGGTCAGCAGGTAGCCCATTGCGGTCTTGGACGGTAGCTGGCGGGCCAGCCGGAACACGCCTCCAGCGCCGGCGATGAGGCCCAGGCGCGGCTCCGGCAGCGCGAACGTGGCGTGCTCGGCGGCAACGATGATGTCACAGGCCAGCGCCAGCTCGAAGCCGCCGCCGAGCGCGTACCCGTTGACCCGCGCGATGAGCGGCTTGGTGGTCGAGAAGCGTTCGGTGAGCCGGGGCCAGCCGGGCTCACCCCGACTGCCGAACGTCGAGGCCGCGGTTCCGGCGCACACCCGCTTGGCGAGTTCCTTAAGGTCCCGCCCCACCGAGAACGACCGGTCGCCCGCGCCGGTCAGCACGGCCACCCGTAGGCCGTCGTCGGCCTCGAAGTCGTCCCACACCTCGGCCAGCTCGGCGTGCATGCGGGCGTCCATGGCGTTGAGGACGGCGGGCCGGTCAAGGGTCACGTAGGCGACCTGGCCACGCTTTTCGTACCGTACCCGCGGCGGCTCGTCGTGCGCGGTCATGGACACCGGATCCCGGCGAGTTGGTGGGCGATGGCAACCAGGTGACCGGCGCTGTCCCACACCTCGCACTGCTCATCGAGCTGGTCGGCGGTCACCAGGCGGGCCCGCTGCCGGGCGCGTAGCGGCCCGGGCGCCGGAATCCCACGCACGTTGACCGCGAGTGCGATGGTCGGCACCCACGACGCGGGCACGCCGAGATCGTACGTCGCGGGGGGCAGGCAGTCGGCGGCCACCAGTAGGGACAGCGGATCCGGCGGCCGGCCGTCGGCGAGGCGCAGCCAGCCGCGGATCTCGCCGCGCCCGCTTGGGTGTCCGGTGGCGAACCCGGCCGTCGCCGGGTCGAGCCGCTCCTCGACCGTCGCCAGTATCGGCACCGGGTTCGGTGAACCGTCGTGGCGCGCCAGCGGGCATGACTCCTCGGCGGGCAGCGACGGCACCGGTACGTCGTCCCATCGGGGTTGGTTGGTGGCCGGCAACCGGCCGCAGGTCACCAGCGCCTCGACGCAGTGGCGACCACCGGCGTGCAGCGAGGCCCGCAGGTGAGACGCCGACCGGCCGCGGCGAAGCACCTCCACCTCGACGTGCGCCGGCCCGGCATCGGCGGCCGCCAGGAAGTGTGCGCTGGCCGCGATCGGGTGTGGCTGGAGGCCGGCGCCCACGGCGCCGGCCCCTGTGTTCGCGGCGTCGACAGCGGCCCGGGCCAGCACGGCGAGCAGGTAGCCGCCGTTCGGCTTGGTGCCGATGCGCCAGTCCGGGTCCACCTCGACCCGGTAGCTGACGCGGGCGCCGTCACCCGCCAGGCGGCGTACCTCCGTCGCCCCGTCGAACCCGGCCACCGCCGGCATCACTCGGACTGTACGGACGCGGGGTTCAGCGTCTCCAACAACGCCGTGCCGTTGCGATGAAGGATCCCCTCGATCGTCGGCTCCGGTAGGTCGGACGAGCGCAGCTCGGTCACGAACCGGCTCAGCGACTGCGCGTCGCGGATTTCCGCGGGATAGTCGCTGCCGAAGACGATCCGGTCCGCCGGAAACTCCAGCAGCGCCGCCTTGACGGCGTTCACGCTGCCGAACAGCCCACCGGTGTCGAAGTACATGTTGTGTGCGAAGTAGTGTTCCAGCGGATGGTCGGGTATGTGACCGTGCCTGGCGTCGCCGCCGACGCCCATGTGCGTGCGCTCGCCGTAGCCGCGCACCCGGTCGAGGATCGCGGCGATGCCGCCGCCCAGATGCGACATCACGACCCGCAGCCCAGGGTGGCGGTCGAAGACACCGCCCCAGGTCAGCCGCAGCGTCGCGATCACCAGTTCGTGCTCGCGCCCGACACACCGGTAGAGATCGTGCGCGTCGTAGACCTCGGCGGCGTAGGACGGCGCGCGCAGTGCGGGGTGGACGAACAGGTACATGCCGCTGCGTTCCAGCTCGTCGTAGAACGGGTCGAGGGCGGGGTCGTCGAGCTTGTGGGTGCCGAGCCTGGTGGCGATCGCGGCGCCGGGACAGCCGTACTCGTCGCGGCAACGGATGAGTTCGGTCACCCCGGCGGGCTCGGCCGCGGGGGCGTGGGCGAGGCTGACGAGTCGCCCACCGTAGCCGGCGATCTCCTTGTTGAGCTCGTTGTTGACCATCTGGCACCGTTCGAGATCGGCGTCCATAGCGGCCCCACTGGACAGCATCGCGACGTCGACACCGGCGGCGTCCATGCACGCCACGTGCCGGTCCAGGCGGTAGAGACCGTCGTGGTAGAAGTACTCCGGCCCGTTGGCGTTGTATCCCATCCGCGGCCGGCTGTCGTCGAGGTGTGGCCGGACCACCTGCTCGGGTGTGTAGTGGATGTGGAAGTCGATGATCATCAGGCGTTCACGCTCCTTCTGGCTGAGGGGTGGAGTGGTTTCGTGCCGCGTCCGCGCGGCGCAGTGCCCGGTCACAGGCGGCGAGGTGGATGCCGAGCGCCTCCTCATAGCTCGTCGTCGTTGTCTCCAGGAGCAGTAGTCGCCGTATCCCCCGTTCCGGACCGCTGGCCCGGATGGCCACCTCAGCGGCGCAGCCGACCGCCTCGACCACGTCCGCGGCGAGCTCGTCGACCAGGCCGAACTGCATGGCCAGGTCGCCCGACAGCTCGGTCGGGAAGTGGACCAGCCGCCGAGCCCGGGCGATCCCGACCTGCTGGGCGAGGCGATGCATCCCCATGCCGGGCCAGAACTCGCCGGACGCGTGCGGCGGGTCGAGCCGGAGGTCCGGGGTACCGATCCGGTAGTCGGTGGCCAGCAGCACCTCGAGGGCGGGACCGCCGCAGTGCCCCTCGGCCACCGCGATGGTCACCGCGTCCAGCCGTTCGACCCGCCGTAGCGCGCGTTCCCAGCGATTCACGGTGTGGATGCCGACCTTCCCCGGCCATGCTCGGTCGAGGTTGTCGGTCGCATCGTGCAGGTACAGCACGACCACGCTGTCGCCGCTGCCGTCCTCGACCCGATCACACAGTCCGTTCAGGCTGTCGACCATTGACGTCGACAACTCCTGCGCGGTGTCGATCCGCAGGTAGCCGCCGGTGTTGTCGCCGAGCCGCGGCACGGCCTCCGCCAGCGACGACTGCTGTGGTTCCAGATACAACTGCTTGACCCTTCCTGGATAGTGACCGGCGATGCCGCTAGAACCGCAGGAGAGCGGACTCGATCGTGGATCCCGGTCCCATGGTCATGAACACCGCGAGATCGCCCGGAGCGACGACCTTCTCCGTCAGCAAGCGTTGGTACGAGAAGAGGAACGAGCCACTGGAGAGGTTCCCGAAGTCGCGGAGAACGCCGGTGGTGTGGCGCACGTCGTGCCGGGAAAGTCGAAGGTTGACCCGGATCGAGTCGATGACCTTCTTGCCGCCGGAGTGGATGATCCAGTGCGCGATGTCGCTGCGGCGCAGGCCGGTACCGGCCAGCAGGCGGTCGACCGCGCATTCGGCGTGCGCGCCCACGACGTACGGAACCTCGCGGTCGAGGAAGAAGCTGAACTTGCCGTGCTCGTCATCCCAGTCGTAGCGCATGGCGTCGATCGCGTCCGGGATGAGCAGGCTCGCGAACCGCAGAATGGCCGGACCGTTCCAGCTCTCGTTCGGTTCGCCCACGACCGCGATCGCGGCGGCCCCGTCACCGAACAGGCTGTTGACCACCGAGGTACGCATCGTCGCGTCGACCACATACGCCGCGGAGCACACCTCCGTACACAGCATCACCGCCAGCTGGCCGGGGTTCGCGCTCGCCCAGCCGGCTGTCGCGTTCAGTGCGTTCAGTCCCGCGTTGCAGCCCATGCCCACCACGTCGAGGCGGCCGCAGTCGGCGCGAAGGCCCAGCTCCCGGATCAGCAGGGCGCTGAAGCCCGGCGTCAGCCAGCCGGTCGAGGACACGCAGCACAGGTAGCGCACGTCGCACAGCTCGGCGCCCACACTGTCGAGGCAGTCTTCGAGCGCGCGGGAACCCATGTCCATGCCCTGGACGCGGTGCTTCGTCAGCAGGTCGCCCTGCGATTCGGTCGGCCGGCTGCCGTCGGGACCGACCGACGGCAGCGACAGGAACCGCCGGTTGATCGCACTGTTGAGGAAGACGGACCGGATCTGCGGGTCGTCGAGCCGCAGCAGGTCCAGCAGCTCGGTCTGGGAGTAGGAGACCGGCGACGTCGCCGTTCCCACTCCGGGTAGTCGTACCTGCCCGGCGGCGGGTTCGGCGGCGCTGCCCGTGTCGCCGGCACGATGGGCCACATCAATGCTCATGCCGGATCCTCGCTCCGCTGCGGTCCGGCATGAGGCACCAGAGCACTGCAGTCCTGATTCGCTCGCTGACGCTCACTCATGCCATCTCCCACGTGGTCGGACAGTGAGGACAGGTGTAGTCGGTCGTCATCACCCGGCCGTCATCGCGCCGTCACCCGGCGGCCGGACCGTGTCGTCGAGGTCGCGGGTCGGCCGTGGTGTCGGCTGTCGCGCCGGCAGGAACAGCCAGACCAGCAGCGACCCGGACAGCGCGGCCGCCGCGGCGCCGAGCGAGGACAGGTGCATGGCGCCGAGGAACGCGTCGGTGGCCGCCGACCGGACACCGGAGAGGGCGCCGGCCGTCCCCGGTGGCAGCCGGCCGCCGTCCAGCGCGGCGGCGGCACGGTCGACGGCGGCGAGCGTGGCTCCGACCGACTCGTCGACGCCGGTCCCGCGCCACGGGGCGGGCAGCGCGTCGAGCGCGGATCCGAGGTGGGCACGGTATCCGGCCGACAGGATGGAGCCGATGACCGCCACGCCGAGCGCGGCGCCGACCTGCCGGACCGTGTTGTTCACCCCCGACCCGGTGGCGGCCTTCGCCCGCGGTACCGCGTTCATGATGACGTTGGTGGCCGGCGCGAACACGTTGCCCATGCCGGTGCCCTGCGCGAACAGCAGCACCTCCACCACCCACACCGGGGTGGTGCGGTCGAGGAAGGCGTGCGCGGCGAAGCATGCGGCAACGACCGTCAGGCCGGTGCCGATGACGGCCCGGGGGCCGAACCGCTGGGCCAGCCGCCCGCTGCGAGGTGCCGCGATGAGCAGGGCGGCCGCGACCGGGATCAGGCACAGGCCGGCGCGCAGGGCGCTGTACCCGCGTACCACCTGGAAGTAGTAGCCGAGGTAGAAGTACGCGCCCGTCAGCCCGAAGAACACGAGCCCGATCGCCAACGTGGCGGCGGAGAACCGCGCGTCGCCGAACAGGCTCAGGTCCAACGTCGGGTGCGCACTGCGCCGCTGGATCAACACGAACAGGCCGAGTACGACCAGGCCGGCGATGATGCTGAACAGCACCCGCGCGCCGACCCAATCGGCGGTCTGGCCGCCGATGATGATGCCGTAAACCAGCAGTCCCAGCCCGACGATCGACAGCGGTACCCCGACCGGGTCGACGCGGCGCGGATGCGGATCCCGCGACTCCGGTACGAGCGCGGCGACCAGCACCAAGGCGACCGCGACCACCGGCACGTTGACGAGGAAGATCGAGCCCCACCAGAAGTGCTCGATCAGGAGGCCACCGGTCGCCGGGCCGACGGCGATGGCTACCCCGGTGAAGGCGGCCCAGATGCTGATGGCGCGGCCCCGCTCGGACGACTCGAACACGTTCGCGATGATCGACAGGGTCTGCGGCATCACCGCGGCGCCGCCGACGCCCATCAACGCCCGACCCAAGATCAGTTGACCCGGCGTTTCGGCGAACGCGCACAGCGCAGAGGTCACCCCGAAGATCGCCAGGCCGATCAGCAGGGCCCGCCGCCGGCCGTACCGGTCGCCGAGCACGCCCCAGGTGAACAGCAGGCCGGCGAAGACCACGACGTACGAGTCGATGGCCCACTGCATGTCACCCTGCGAGGTGCCGAGGCTCTCCTGGATGGTCTTCACCGCAACGTTGAGGATCATGTTGTCGATGTTGACGAGGAGCAGGGAGAGCCCCAGCACCGCGAGGATGTGCCAGCGCCGGGCATGAATGGTCCCGTTCGGGTCCACCACGTTCCTCACCACGGTGTGGTTGTATTCGGCGGCCGTCACCGCACCGTCATCGCGCGCCGCCAGGCGCCGCGACGCTACCTGTCGTATGCGGCGGGCCGGAAGCCTTTGACGATCAGCCAGACGCCGAGGGCGACCTCGAACAGCCCACCGGGGATCGACAGGGCCACCCCCGATGTGGAGTGCGAACAGTTCGGCGAGGTTGCCGAATGCGAGGATCACGTAGCCGGCCGCGCCCCACCAGGCCATGTACGGCGGGATCAGGCCGCTGCGGCGCAGTCGCAGGCACAGGAACACACCGGCGACACCGAGCAGGATCTCCCCGATCTGGTAGGCCAGGTTGTTGGCGTCGACGGCCAGCCAGCCGAACATCGCGTCGGCGCCGTGCCCGTGCAGAGGAACGACCACGAGCAGGAACAGCACGCCGATGCCGAGCATGACCGCCTCGGCGCTGATCATCACCAGGTATGTCAGCGCCGTTCGACGGCCGTACCGGTCCAGGATCGGGAAGAACAGCACTCCCTTGGCGATGTCGACCGGCATGTTGAGCAGCATGAGCAACGCGCCCACGACCAGCGGAATGCGGTGCGCGGTGAGCGATTCCATGAAGTCGGACTTGCCGACGACCGAGGTCACCAGCGAGAACCCGATGCCATAACACAGGAATCCGGCCAGGAACAGCGCGCCGATCAGGCGCGAGCTGACCATCCGCCGGCCGACGGACCCCCGCTCAGCCGGGAGCGGGTGCTGCAAGGCGCGGTCGAGCTCGCCGACGCGGGGAGCATCACCTCGCTGACGATCCGCTCTCTCGCCGAGAAGCTCGGCGTCAAGCCGACGTCCGTGTACCACTACGTCGCCAACAAGGAAGAGATCCTCGACGGCATCGTCGACCAGTGTTCGCAGAGATAGAGCTGCCCAAGGCGAGCGGAGACTGGCAGGCGGAGATGCGCCGGCGAGCCGATTCGGCCCGCCAGGTCCTGCGGCGGCACACGTGGGCGATCGGGCTCATGGAGTCACTGTCCACCCCGGGCCCCGCGACACTGTGCCACCACGACGCGGTTCTGGCCTGCCTGCGCACGGCGGGCTTCTCGGTCGAACTGACCGCGCACGCCTACGCCCTGCTGGACAGCTACATCTATGGCTTCGCGGTGCAGGAGGCGGCGCTGCCGTTCGAAGGAACAACCGCGGGCGATGTCGCAGAGGCCATCGTCGAGTACTTTCCCGAGGGCGCGTACCCGCATCTGGTCGAGATGGCGGCCGAACACATCACGAAACCTGGCTACGACTTCGGCAACGAGTTCGAATTCGGCCTCGGGCTGATCCTCGACGGGCTCGCGCAGGCTCGTCACCGGGAAGGCCGGCGACCCGGCACCGGCCAGGTGGATGGCTGAAGAGCCCGTGGGGTGCCGTCCTCAGGGTTTCTTCAAGTGAGGGCTGTCAACCTAGGCCTGCAGTAAGCGTGTCGGGGGGTAGAGACGGCTTCAGATACGAGAAAGGCCTTATCCTGCATGGGGTTTGCGCCTCCAACGCAGCCCAACAAGACAAGGCCCTTGTGGTGACGAAGATATCGCATGAGCAGAGTCGGCGGAACGCGGCGCGCCGCCGGCGGAGGGTCGCGGGACGGCACGCGCTGGCCGGGCACTGGGGCCAGCGGGAGTCCCCGATGTTCGGGTCGGGCCCGGTGGCCTACGAGATCGGTGGCAACATCGACGCGACCTGTTTCGGCGGGGTCGCCGCGGTGCACCGCCTGGTCACCAAGCTCGGCCTGGTCGAGCGGATCAACGAGCAGGTGCCGTTGTTGAAGGTGCACCTGCCCTACCACGAGTCCGATCACGTCCTGAACCTGGCCTACAACGTGGTCTGCGGCGGTACCCGGCTGGAAGACATCGAACGGCTGCGCCACGACGGCGCGTACATGAACGCGGTGGGCGCGGATCTGATCCCGGATCCGACCACGGCGGGGGACTTCTGCCGCCGCTTCACCGAGGCCGATGTGGCGAAGCTGCTGGAGGCGATCAACGCGGTGCGCCCGAAACTGTGGACCGGGCGCGGTAGGGACCTGCTCGGCCCGGTCGCGTACGTCGATGTGGACGGCACGATCGCGCCGACCACGGGGCAGCGCAAGCAGGGCATGGACATGTCGTACAAGGGCATTTGGGGGTACGCGCCGCTGATCGTGTCGCTGGCCAACACCCGGGAGGTGCTGTACGTGGTCAACCGGCCCGGCAACGCCCCCAGCCACCAGGACGCCGCGACCTGGATCGACAAGGCCATCGATCTGGTTGCTCCGCACGCACCGCGGGTGTGCCTGCGTGGGGACACCGACTTCAGCCTGACCGGGCACCTCGACCGGTGGGCGCGGCGGGGAGTCGACTTCGTGTTCGGCATGGATGCCAGCCCCGCGTTGCGGCAACGGGCCGAGGCCCTCGATCCGGCGCGGTGGCGAAGGTTGCACCGCCCGGCCCCGTACCAGACGGCCACCGGCACCACCCGGGCGCGGCGGCCCAACCACAAGCAGCGCATCGTGCGCGAGCGCGGCTACCTCAACCTGGAACTCAACTTCGAGGACGTGGCGGAGTTCTTCTACATCCCGGGCAAGTGCTCCCGCGCCTACCGGGTCATCGCGCTACGCAAGAACATCAGCCGCAGCCGGGGCGAGCAGGTCCTCTTCGACGAGGTGCGGTACTTCTTCTACATCACCACACGCACGGACCTGTCCATCGAGCAGGTCGTCGAGCTGGCCAACGAACGCTGCGATCAGGAAAACGTCATCGAGCAGCTCAAAAACGGGGTCAACGCGCTACGGGTACCCCTCTACGACCTGGTGTCCAACTGGGCGTACATGGTCACCGCCGCGCTAGCGTGGAACATCAAGTCGTGGTTCGCGATGATGATGCACCGCAAGACCGACCGGCGCGACTACCTGCGCATGGAGTTCCGCCGCTTCCTGACCAGCATCATCCTCATCCCCGCCATGGTGGCCCGCCACGCCCGCGGCACCACCGTCCGGCTGATCGGCTACACCCCCAGCCTGGACCGACTGTTCAGCGCCTGGCGCACCACCGAACGGACCCGGTTCGGCTGACCCGCACGCATTCCCGATCCCGAACTCACCACCCCACCTACCCGCCGCGAACCCACGCGCGCTCAACACCGCGAAATCCGCCCTCAACATCCGGCCCGCGCCGCCCAACCCGGTCAATCCGACACCGCCAACACCCACCCAGACCCACCGGGTCACACCGCGCACCACCCGCGCCGCACACCCGGCATGATCATCGGTGTGACCGGCCGCCAGAGATCACGAACGCGCTTATTTGAGGACTAGCCACGTCCAGGCGCCGCCCTGCGCTCTGGTGACGACCTGGCACCGTTGGGTCGCCTATGGCGGTCTCAACGGTGCCAAGATCTTTTGTGATCTACGGCGCCAGCGTCGCCGCCAGCGCGGCCGGGTTGTCGAGCCACGGGAAGTGCCCGCTGCCCGCGATCGTCACCACAGTCGCCGACGGGAACAGCTTCGCCACCTCGACGGCGGCGGCCGGGGTCGGGGACGCGTCGAGTTCGCCCGCGATCACCAGCACCGGCGCGGCCAACACGGCCAGCTTCGCCGTGATCGCGTCCCGATCGGGGGTGTATCCCGCGAAGAACCCGTCGCGGGCGGCGGGCGCGAACTCGGTCAGCCCGGCGGCGGCATGCGCGGCGGCCACGGCGTCCCACCGGCCGTACGCGAACGGCGCCGACGCCAGCATGAACGGGTGCGCGTCCGCCTCGCTCGCGTCCTCGGGCAGCTCGTCCCACGCGTCCCAAGCGGCGACCGCGTCGGCATGCCAGGGCTCGCCGGAGCGGGCCTCGTAGGCCTCGTCCATCCCGATCGGCGTGAGGCCGGCGGCGCGGACGAGACCGGTAAGCAGGATCAGGCGCTCGACCCGGGCCGGATAGGCGACGGCATAGAGCGTGACCACGTTGGCACCGGCCGAGTGGCCCAGCAGCGTCACCGTCTCCAGCCTGAGCTGCGCGCGCAGCGCCTCCAGGTCCCGCACCAGCGCGTCCATCCGGTAGGTGGCCGGATCCGACGGCACCTCGGAGTCCCCGGTGCCGCGGCTGTCCAGCCGGATCACCGTGTACGCCCGGGTCAGGCCGCCGAGGTCACCGAGGTAGGCGCTGGCGCGACCGGGGCCACCGGGCTGGCAGACGAGCACGGGTCCAGAGCCCTCGACGTGGTAGGCGAGCGTGGTTCCGTCGTACGAGCTGAAGGTCGGCACTGCGGCATGGTGCCACGATCGGCCGCGCGTGTCGCCCCGAAAACCTTGGCCTAGTTGTTCTGCCCATCTTTTGCCGGCCTGCGGCGGCCCCAGACGACGCCCGACTCCGCTTCGGCTCGACAAGATCGGCAGGACACGGCCTAACCCACGAGCCGGCGGGCCCAAGAACTTCAACACGCCGACTTGACAGGGAACTGGCCTTCGGACCCGAACGCAACCTCCCGGTACTGCCGGGGAGGTTGCACCCCCTTCCACGCGCCAACACCCGCCTCAACCCCTTGGGAGACAACGTCATGAGCGAGCACGCCATCCCGGCACCGCCCACCACCAGGCCGGTCGGCGCACCGGAGTGGACCGAGGAACGTATCCGCGGCCTCGGTCTGCTCACCGACCTGCCCACCGCCGCGTCGATCTTCGGCCTGGGCCGGGCCCTGGCCTACGAACTGGCCAAGAACGACGACTTCCCCGTCCCGGTGATCCGGGTCGGATCCCGCTACCGGGTCCCGGTCGCGGCGATCCTCGCCGCCCTGCACCTGCCGCCCGACCCGCCGACTTGAACCGTCGCCGGTTCCGAGCGTGGATCACCACCAGGAAATCAGCAGCATCGACCCGCAGCACACGACCACACGCCAACCGAGGAGAACCGTGATGACGGAAGGATCCGTCTACAAACGCTGCTACTGCAAAGACCCCGACACCGGCCGGCGGCTGGGCGGCACATGCCCGAAGCTGCGCCGCGCCGCCGGCACCTGGAGCCCCAACCACGGCACCTGGGCCTACCAACTCGAACTACCCACCCCCGCCGGGCAACGCCGTCGGCAGCTACGCGCCGCCGGGTTCGACAGCCGCGACGACGCGATCGACGAACGCGACCACGCCCGGGCCCTGCTCGACCTGGCCGGCGACGACGAGCAGCTACGCATCCAGATCGCCGACCTGATGCTGGCCGAACGCCGCCACGGCCGCCCGCTGCCCGACCGCGACACCGTGGCCGGGCACATCCGCCCCGGCGTACCCGCCACCGCGGTGACCACCACCGCGCAGTACCTGGCCACCTGGCTGGCACGCCGCCGTGGCCTGTCCGAGAAGACCATCCGCGGCTACGACGACCACCTGCGCCTCTACCTCATCCCACAC
>WNGE01004563.1_pt1 | contig 16098 bp, 7 predicted proteins | sample 5400651 | NCBI WGS metagenome assembly WNGE01 (sample SAMN13153370, study PRJNA577476) | soil metagenome | isolation source: 60 cm soil or saprolite under grassland replicate 2 | place: USA:California | collected 2016-06-15 | reverse complement strand
GAAATAAAATTTATTCGTTTATCAATATTGCCGGTTTAAGCATTGGTCTCGCATGCGCGATGCTCATCATCTTGTATGTAAAGGATGAAGTAAGTTATGATCGCTTTCATTCAAACGTCAATAACATTTATCGAATCGTAACGCAGGGCATTGATAAGAAAGGAAACAAAGGACGCAAAGATCCAAATTATTTTCTTTCCCCTTGATAAATGGCAATCGGCATACATGTTTAAAAGATCCTTCTTCAGTTGTTCTTTCTGAAGAGGCTGCTAAAAGGCAATTCGGCACCACTGATGTTATCGGCAAAATAGTGATGCTGAAAGATGACAGTGTTTTTGTGCCGCATAAAGTAACTGCAGTTGCAAAAAAATGTCCTCAAAATTCTTCTATAAAATTTGAGATGTTATCGCCGATAAGAGAATCGAAAGAGGATGCATTAAACAATGAGAACTGGTTCAACTTTTTTCTCAACACATTTGTTGTGCTTGATCCGCATGCAAACGCGCAAACTGTTGAATCAAAAATGCAGAAGTTTTATGCTGCGGATTCAAAAGATGCCATAAGGTCGTTAACCGCGAAGTTCGGATCCGTTGTGATGGACTGGCGGAGTGAATATTTGTTACAACCTTTTCTCGACATGCACATGAGCACTGAATTGCCGCCGCAAAACGGTCTTTCAGATGCAAGCAATCCAATGTACGCTTACATACTTTCAGGCATTGCTTTGTTTGTGTTATTGATTGCATGTATCAACTTCGTAAATCTAACGGTTGCGCGTTCTGTAAAACGGGCAAAAGAAATCGGCATAAGAAAAGTTGTGGGTGGCGACAGAAAACAACTCATCATACAATTTTTAGGCGAATCTTTTCTGCTGTGCATTATTGCTTTTGTTTTGGCGATAGGATTGGTGCAACTTATACTGCCTGTGTTCAATAATCTTTCCAACAAGGCACTCGCTCTTTCTTATTTGTTCGATGCAAAGCTTATTGCGGGTTATATACTTCTTTTTATTCTTACGGCTTTGCTCGCAGGATTTTATCCCGCAATTGTATTGTCTGGTTACAATCCTGTGCAAACTTTATATAGTCGTTTTAATCTTGCAGGGAAAAATTACCTGCAGAAATCGCTTGTTGTTTTGCAGTTTGCACTTGCATCATTTTTGATCATCGCAACATTTACTATTTACAAACAGTTTAATTTTTTAACGACAGAAAAATTAGGATACGATGACAACAATCTTGTGATTGTTCACAAAGAGTTTAAAACGCACGATGAAGCGCAACTTTTCAAAAATGAGTTATTAAAAGATCCCAATATACTAAGTGTAGCGCCACGCAACGGTGGACAGTGGGGCACAGTGGCAAAACTTAGTAATGATTCTACTATAAATTTCGATTATGAAACAGTTGATGAAGCTTATTTATCAACGCTGAAAATTCCTTTGGCGCAGGGAAGAAATTTTTCTCCTGATTTTCCTTTTGATTCTGCAAATTCTGTTTTGGTGAATGAATCATTCGTAAAACAGGCGGGATGGAAAAATCCCATTGGACAAACAGTAAACTTTTGGTACGATAATAAAAAGTACAACGTAATTGGCGTGGTAAAGGATTATCACTATCGCTCACTAAGTGAGAAGATAGGCCCGCAACTATTTACGATGAAAAAAGCCAACAATTATGGAATGGTCTATATCAAAATAAAACCCAATACAGCAGCGGCAAGTTTGAAAACAATTCAAAAAACGTTTAAACAATTATTTCCTTTAAACCCATATAGTTACACATTCATGAGCGAACAAAATTTGAAGAACTATGAAGCCGAAGCAAAGTGGAAACAGATCATGTTGTTCGGCGCTATACTCACGATTTTCATTTCCTGTATTGGTTTGTTTGGGCTATCTGTTTTATCTGCGGAAAAAAGAACAAAAGAAATCGGCATCAGGAAAGTATTGGGCGCTTCAGTTAATAATGTGGTCATCACCCTTTCAAAAGATTTTATAAAACTGGTAATAATTGCTTTGCTCATTGCCATACCATTATCGTTTTTGGCGGCAAATAGATGGCTTCAAAATTATCCATACAGGATCAGCCTAAGCTGGCAACTGTTTGCATTAGCAGGTGCACTTGTACTATTCATTGCGTTGTTTACAGTAAGTTTTCAATCAATAAAAGCAGCGATTTCAAATCCTGTAAAGAGTTTAAGAACGGAATAAAGAGTTTGCCCACAGCACTCTGCGGGTAGTTGGTAGTTGAGCATTGAATATTGAGTGTTGAATATTTTTTATGAACCGATTTGTATAATGCGAATTGAATTTTTCTTCAGGAAGCTGAAGAGAAAACTGAACGATGTTACATAAAACTTGAAACGCAAAACATAAAATATGATAAGAAACTATTTTAAACTCGCCTTGCGAAACATCGGAAGAAAAAAACTATATACTATCATTAACCTTACCGGTTTAGGTGTGGCAAGTGCATTTTGCATTTTGGTTTACTGGTATATGCAGCATGAAGATTCTTTTGATAAGTTTCAAACAAACGCTGATTATTTGTACCGTGTTGAATTCAGCAATTTTAATAACAGCAGGAACAGAGAAACGAAGCCGGAATTTTTTTCTTTTCTCATGAAAAATTCCGAGCAGCAAAATATGATTCAAACACCCGTAATTTTTGCAGGCGAATTACAGAAAGATTTTCCTGAGATTGAAAATACTGTTAGAATAATGCAGGGCTATGAAATAATTGTTCGTGTAAATGACCAGAGTTTTAAAGAAGAAAAAAATTCTGCCTTTGTTGATAAAGATTTTTTTACTGTTTTCAATTTTCCTTTAGCAGAAGGAAATGCATCAACTGTTCTTTCCGGTCGCAATCAAATTGTGCTGAGCGAAAAAGCAGCAAAAAAATATTTTGGTAAAGAAGAACCTGTTGGAAAAACAATCTTATTGCCAAACTACAAGAATACTTTATATACGGTAAGTGGCGTGGCAAAAGATTTTCCTGTCAACTCAAGTTTTCAGTTTGATTTTATAATGCCACGCGAATCCGTGCCCGATTATGCAGATGAAGTGAGCAGAGGTTTGAATACTTTCAGCGACTTACTTATTCTGCAATTAAAGAAAGGAACGAATGCCAATGCATTTGCAAAAAAACTTGATGACTTTGGCAGGAGCTATTTTCAACCCACATTAAAAGAATGGGCATCGTTTCCCGGAAGTGATGTAAAGCCTGAAAACTTTCATGTATATATTCGTAAGTATGCGGATGCACATTATAATGTAAGCCCGGGCTGGGGTCATTATACTGATCTGAAAAATATTTATCAGCTTGGTTGTCTCACAATTGTTATTTTGATCATAGCATGTTTGAATTATATTTTACTTACGCTTACAGGAACAGTTTCACGTTCAAGTGAAGTGGGCATTCGTAAAACAATCGGTGCACCAAGAAAGCAAATCATTCTGCAATTTTATACCGAAACACAACTGCTTGCATTTTTGGCTGTAATAATAGGATTGATACTTGCAGTAACTTGCCTGCCTCTTTTCAGCAATCTTATTGGTTCAGATCTTTGGCTCTCATACTTTTCATTTACGGATATAGTTTTGTTATTATTTGGATTGGCAGTTTTATTGGGAGTGTTGGCAGGTATTTATCCTGCATTGGTTATGTCTGGTTTGAAACCTTTGAATATGATGCGAAAATTTTCTGCTTATCGCCTGAATCCATTTTTTGCAAAAGTTTTAATGATAACACAATTTTCGGTTTGCATTATTCTCATTATTTCTTCTCTTGTTATAAGCAGTCAGATGAGGTATATGAATACAACTGAACTTGGCTTTGATAAAGACCAGGTAATAACTATTGAAAATCCCTTTGTGTTTGATGAAGACATAAACAAAACTTATCAGCTTAGAGACAGGTTATCCCATTATATTTCTGAAGAGCCAGCGGTTGAAGGCATCACCTGTAACGGGTATCCGTTCGAGGGATATAACAATACAAACAATCATATTATAAATGGTGAGAAAACAATGGTGCATGCTTTTGATGTTGACTATAATTATTTTTCTTTTTTCAAAATTCCAATTATAAAAGGTCGCAGCTTTTTACCTGAAATAAAAAATGACAGTGCACAATTAAATCTCACAGAAGCACAACTGGTACCGGGCAGTTCGGCTGCAAGACAGGCAGTGGTTGTAAATGAAACATTGTACAATTTGCTCGGGCATCCGAAGCTCAATCAATTTAATCGTGAATTAGGAGGTATTATTATTGGTGTATGCAAAGATTATCATTCAGATGATCTTACAAAAAAAATTTCGCCTGTATATCATCGCATCTACAGCCGATATATTGGTTCCTTTTCCATCAGGACAAAAGCAGGGCAAAATATTCCGCAGGTAATAAATAAAATAAGAACAAACTGGAACCGCATTACAGCAAGTGAACCTTTTTCATTCAGTTTCCTTGACGAGAATGTTGCAAAAAGTTATGATGCTTATCTGCGTTGGATGAGAACAGTAACGGCGTCATGCGTGCTTGCCATTATTATTGCCTGCATGGGTTTGTTCGGGCTTTCCGGTTTAACAACCGTAAGCAGAATAAAAGAGATCGGCATACGCAAAGTACTTGGCGCTACTGTAAAAGATCTTTTCTTAACGCTGAACAGAGGCACGTTTGTCATGGCAATTATTTCATTTGTTATTGCAGTGCCAGTTGCAATTTTTTTGGTGAATGAATGGCTGCAAAATTTTGCTTATCGCATACAACTTAACTGGTCCCTGTTTGCGCTTGCGGGAATTATCAGCGTGGTTACTGCATTGGCTACAGTAAGTTATCATACTATTAAAACGGCCGTTGCCAATCCTGTAAAAAGTTTAAGAACGGAATGAAGAACGTGAATCATCGATCGTGAATGGAGTAAATCAGAGCTCATTAAATCATACATCAGAAATCATATTTTATGTTCAAAAATTATTTCAAAACCGCATGGCGGAATCTGTGGAAGAATAAAGTTTATTCCGCAATAAATATTGTGGGTCTTGCCATAGGAATGGCAGCATGCATCATGATAATGCTCTTTGTTTTTTATGAAAAAAGTTTCGACAATTTTCATTCAAAAAATATTGATCGCCTCAATGAAGTACAGAAGTTTGAAGGCATGGTAGCATCGCAAAAAGTAGCATTGTCCATGTTTCCAATGGGACCGACTTTGAAAAAAGAATTTCCTGAAATAAAGAATTTTACAAGAATACACTGGACCAATAAATATCAAATGACCTATGGCGATAAGCGGATCTATTTTTCTGAATCCTTTTTTGTTGATTCTACTTTTTTGCAGTTGTTCGATTTTAAATTAGTAAAAGGGGACAGGGAAACGGTTTTGCAAAAACCAAACAGTGCTGTATTAACGGAAGCAAGCGCTAAAAAATTATTTGGCAAAGGAGACCCGATAGGAAAAACAATCACACATTACGGTGGCGATACAACAAGTTTTATTGTAACAGGAATTTTGCAAAATGTTCCTCAGAATTCTCAACTGCAATTCGATGCGCTATATTCTTTTAGTTCCATTTATCAGCCATGGATGTTCACAAACTGGGGAGGCAACTGGCTGAATACCTATTTTGAATTAGCGCCCAACACAAATGTTGCTGCACTTGAAAAAAAATTTCCTGCCTACTTAAAGAAATATATGCAGGGTGATAACTGGAAAAATTATGAATTGTTTTTACTGCCTTTAAAAAAAGTGCATGCAGCCGCATCAGATATTGGTTTGGATTATCTCAATTATCAAAAATTTGATAAAAATTATACGAGTATATTTTTTGTGATTGCGCTGATTGTTCTGCTTATTGCCTGCATCAATTTTATGAATCTCTCCACTGCACGTTCTGCAGAAAGAGCAAGAGAAGTGGGTATAAGAAAATCTGTTGGTGCGCATCGCTGGCAGTTAAGCATGCAGTTTATAAGTGAATCTGTTATCTTATCAGTTATTGCATTAGTGCTGGCGATTGCTCTTGTTGAATTGTTTTTGCCTTATGTGAATAATTTAAGTCAGCGGAATTTGCAATTGCCATTGCTGAGTAATGTTTGGCTTTTTCTTTTTGTTATTTTAGGAACAGTGATAATAGGAGTGCTCGCAGGACTTTATCCTGCTGCCTATTTATCATCGTTTCAGGCGGTACGGGTTTTAAAAGGTTCCATCCAAACTGGTAAGAACAAATCGCTGCTGAGAAATATTCTTGTGGTTGCACAATTCTCAAGCGCCATCTTCTTAATGATCGCTACCATTTTTGCAGTGAAGCAACTGCGTTATATGCAAGATCGCGATCCGGGATTCGGTCGTGACCAAGTGGTAACCATCCCGCTTGATGAAATTACTTACAGAAAATTTGACGTGGTAAAACAGCAATTGTTAAACAGTACTTTGGTGTCTGCAGTAACAGGTGCACAGGATGTTTTGGGAAGTCACCTGGATCAATCAGGAATAGAGTTCAGGGGCGATAGTGGCAGGCGGGAATTAACTTCAACAAGATTGATTGTTGATCATGATTATCTTAAACTGTACAAAATTCCTGTTGTGACGGGGAGAAATTTTTCAGATGAACCATCAGCAAACGGAAGAGAATATATTATCAATGAATCTCTCGCTAAAGAACTACTAAAAGATAATCCAAAGAAACCCATGCAGTCATTGCTGGGAAAACATTTTGGATTCGATTCGCTTGGAACTATCGTTGGCATTGCAAAGGATTTCAATTTTAATTCACTGCATTATAAAATTGAAACCATGTTTATGTTCAATCAAAAGGACTGGGGATTTAGCAATATGTCTGTTAAAATAAATGGCAGCAAGGCAAGCGATGCACTTGCATTCATTCAATCCGTATGGCAAAAAAATTTTCCTGATCATCCGTTTGAATACCAGTTTCTTGATGATCATTTTGCAGAAGTGTACCGCGCAGATACGCAGGTGAGCAGCATTGTAGGAATATTAGCAGGATTAGCAATTATTATTTCCTGCCTCGGTTTATTTGGTCTTGCCTCTTACTCTGCAGAAAGAAGAGTGAAAGAGGTTGGCATAAGAAAAGTGCTGGGTGCATCGGTACAAAATATTGTTGCCATGCTTTCAAAAGATTTTTTAAAGTATGTGTTGATTGCAGCACTTATTGCATGGCCGCTTGCGTGGTTTAGTGTGTATAAATGGCTGCAGGATTATGCATATCGTATTGACATCAGTTGGTGGATTTTTTTATTGGCGGTTTTGGTTGCAATAATTATTGCACTGATAACAATAAGTTTCCAGGCAATAAAAGCAGCGGTTGCAAACCCGGTGAAGAGTTTAAGAACGGAGTAAGCCGTTTTCAGTTTGTAGTTGATTATTGGGTGTTGAGCATTGAGTATTGAATATTGAGTGTTGAACATTGAGTGTTAAGGTCGCATTACCTGATAGGCCGGTATAAAACATAGAACACAAAACTTCTTTTATGTTCAAAAATTTTTTCAAAACAACATTGCGCAATCTGTGGAAAAATAAAACCTACAGCTTTCTTAACATATTTGGACTGGCTGTTGGAATTGCATGCGCAGCTCTTATTTTTTTATGGGTAGAAGATGAAGTGAATTATGATAGTGTGAATCTAAAAAAGGATTTCCTGTACCAGGTCTATGAAAACCAGGCTTATGAAGGAAAGACCTATACATTTGCCGCAACGCCGGGGCCGCTTGCACAGGGCATGAAAGATGAAATACCCGGTGTAAAAAATTCCTGCCGCACCACATGGCAACAAACAGTGCTGTTCAGCCTCGGTGATAAAGCTATTTATGAAGATGGTTACTATGCTGACTCATCTGTATTCAGCATTTTTACATTGCCTTTTGTGCAGGGCAAACCGCATAATGCTTTTATGCAGGTTCATTCACTGGTGATCTCTGAGAAGATGGCAAAAAAATTCTTTGGAGATGATAAAGATATTGCAGGTAAAACATTGAAGGTTGATAACAAAGAAGATTATATGATTACCGGTGTAATGAAAGATTTGCCGGAGAATTCAACACAACAATTTGACTGGCTTGCACCATTTAAAATTTATTATGATCAAAACAACTGGCTGCAGTATTGGGGCAGCAACGGCATTCAAACATTTGTTGAATTAAATCCTGCAGCAGATGTAAATGCCATTAACAAAAAACTATACGGTTATATACAATCAAAAGACACCGGCGCAGTGGCAAAGCCCTTCCTGCTTAGCATGAACGACTGGCGGCTGCGCAGTGATTTTCAGGATGGTAAATCAAACGGAGGACGCATTGAATATGTACGCATGTTCAGCATTGTAGCATGGATAATTATTTTAATTGCCTGTATCAATTTTATGAATCTTGCTACTGCACGATCTGAAAAACGTGCAAGGGAAGTAGGTGTACGCAAAGTATTGGGTGCTGCAAAGCGAATGCTTGTAGCACAATTTATTGGAGAAGCTATGTTCATGTCGCTGCTCTCTGTTGTGCTTGCCTTGTGTATCATTTATCTTGTATTGCCTTCATTCAACACATTGGTTGAAAAACACCTTACAGCTGGTCTTGATAATCCTTTGCATATCGCTTCAGTAATTACAATTGCACTTGTTTGTGGTTTAATTGCCGGAAGTTATCCTTCTTTATATCTCTCATCATTTAATCCTGTATTAGTATTAAAAGGATTGAAATTAAAAAGTGGTGGCGCAGCATTTATAAGAAAGGGTCTCGTGGTAATTCAGTTCACAATTTCGATAGCGCTTATTATCAGTACAATTATTATCTATCAACAGATACAACATGTTAAGGAAAGGCAATTGGGTTACAACAAAGACAATCTTATTGAAATGAGTTTATCGGGCAACATGAAAAAAAATTATACGGGTATAAAACAAGATTTACTTGCCACCGGTTATGTGGAAAATGTTGCGATGTCTATGCTTAACGTACTTTGGATGGGTAGCAGCACTACAGATTTTAGTTGGGCGGGCAAAGATCCGGAAAAAAAAGTATTGATAACGCAGGATTGGATAAGTCCCGAATATATTTCCACAACAGGTATGCAAATTAAAGAGGGCAGGGATTTTTATCCTATTGCAATGCAGGACAGTTTGAGTGTTATTGTTAACGAACCGCTGGCAAAAATGATTGACAAAGAAAATGCCGTTGGTAAAATTCTTAACCGTGATTCAACAAAGTACACGATTGTTGGCATAACAAAAGATTTTGTATTTGGCGACATGTATGGTAAAAGTGATCCGCTTGTTTTCTTGTGTTATCCTGATAATTATTATAACATGTACATACGCATCAAGTCTCAAAGCCATACAGAGCAGGCATTGGCAAAGATTGAAACAGTAATAAAGAAATATAATCCTGGTTATCCTTTCGATTACAAATTTGTTGATGATAATTTCAACAAGATATTCCAAAGTGAAATGCTAACCGGCAAATTGTCCCGTGTGTTTGCATTACTGGCAATTATTATTTCATGTCTTGGATTATTTGGACTTGCTGCGTATACCGCTGAACGCAGAACAAAAGAAATTGGCATACGCAAAGTGCTTGGGGCAAGTGTGCCACGCATTACAGGATTGCTGACAAAAGATTTTTTGCAGCTTGTGCTGCTTTCCTCCATTGTTGCTTTTCCACTGGCATGGTGGGTTATGCATGAATGGCTACAAAATTATGCATACCGTATTGATATAAACTGGTGGGTATTTATTGCAGCAGCCATGCTGGCTTTATTGATTGCATTAATCACAATTAGTTTCCAGGCAATAAGAGCGGCGGTAGCAAACCCAGTGAAATCCTTAAGAACGGAGTAAAACTAATGCACTGAGCAACCAATGTGCTAATATCCTAATGAAAGAATAGAAATTAGAATTAATGGTAAACATTTTAACTCCCCCTTTAGGGATGGGGCAAAACATAAAACTTAAAGCATAAAACTATGTTCCGCAATTATCTAAAAGTCGCCTGGCGCTATTTGCTTAGATATAAGCAATATACCATTATTAATATTTTAGGATTAGCTGTTGGCATTACCTGCTGCATACTCATTATGCTTTTTGTGCGAAGCGAATTAAGTTATGATCGGTTTCATTCAAATGCCGATCGCCTTTATCGTGTTTGGCAACATGAAAAAGCAGAAGGACAGGATTTTATAAACACAGTTACGCCAATACCTATGGCAGCTGCATTGCAAAGTACTTATCCTGAAGTGGAATCCGCCTGTCGAGTCTATTTATTTAATTCGCTTGTAAAGCTCAACAACAATTCATTTAATGAAAGCATAACGATGGTTGACTCAACATTTTTTAAAATGTTTGATTTCAAATTACTGGAGGGAAACAAAGCGAATCCTTTTCCAACAGCGAATTCCGTAATACTTACAGCTACAACAGCAAGAAAATATTTTGATAATGCAAACGCAATCGGCAAAACAATTGAAATTCCTCTTGGGGATGAAAAAACCGTGTTTACCGTTGCGGGTATTGCCGAATCTTCCCCTGAAGAATCAAGCATTAAATATGACATGCTTATTCTCTACAGCAATGCAAAATTTGTGTTCAATCCTCGGATGTTGCAAAACTGGTTTAATATTTTTAATGAAACGTATGTATTGCTACGCAAAAATGTAAACCCTGCTGAACTGGAAAAAAAATTTCCTTCCATGATGAAGCAGCAGTTAGGTGAGGATTATGGTAAAGAAGATTTTACCATTCACCTGCAACCGATTACCAATATTCATCTGAATACTTCTTTACCTGCAGGCAATCAGCCAACCAGTGATCCAAAATATACATACATACTTGCAACGATTGGCATTCTTATATTGCTTGTTGCGTGCATCAATTTTATCACATTATCTATTGGCCGTTCTACTTCTCGAGCGTTGGAAGTCGGTGTGCGAAAAGCATTGGGTGCAGAACGCAGGCAACTCATTCGCCAGTTTTGGGGTGAAGCCTTGTTAATGACATTGATAGCGGTTGTGCTTGGCCTTATGACGGCGGTCCTTCTTTTGCAGCCATTCAATCGGCTTATTGAAAGAAACGTTGTAATTCATTTTGATCTTTTATTCATCGTGTTCTGCACTTTACTCACGGGTATCATTGGTTTGATTGCAGGTATTTATCCTGCCATTATTCTTTCAGGGTTCAATCCTGTTGAAGTATTGAAAGGAAAATTGAACCTGAAAAATAATGCAGGCTTTTTCAGAAGAGCTTTGATCACCGGGCAATTTGTTGCATCAATTGTAATGGTTATTTGCACTATTGTAATTGGTGAACAAATGCAGTATCTGCAAAACAAAGATCTTGGTTACAACAAAGAGCACGTGATCGTTGTGCCTACCAATAAAAACAGGAAAGATGGTTTTGCGTTGGCGCAATTATACAAAAATGAATTGCAAAAACATCCTGAGGTGCTTGATGTATCTGCTGCAGCATTCAGCTTAGCGGAAACGCCCTGGGCTACACTTGGTTTTAAGGATAATAAAAATATATACCGCAGTTTCCGATTCAACCAGGTTGATCCATACTTCATTGATGCAATGAAAATACGAATGGCACAGGGCAGATCATTTCAGCCAAACAATACAGCGGATATTAACAACAGCCTGATCGTAAATGAAGCATTGGTAAAAGAGTTCGGCATAAAAGATCCTGTTGGTAAAAAATTCAGTAAGTATACGCAAACAATCATTGGGGTAATGAAAGATTTTAATTATGAATCTTTACATACACTTGTAGAGCCGCTTGTATTATCACTCAATGGAGACACAATGATGCGGCAATCAAGTGACGTTTCGTTTGCTGTATCTCCGCAGCCTCGTATTTCAGTGAGATTAAAACCGGGAAATGTTTCTTATGATATAAACATGCTAAAGCGGGCCTGGGCAGCTGTTGCACCAAACCAGGATTTCGAATATCATTTTCTTGATGAGGCGCTTGCAACTTCTTATAGTCAGGAACAAAAGATGAGTACAATAGTAAAACTTGCATCGTTTTTATCCATTTTCATTGCATGCATGGGATTATTTGGTTTGGCGACATTAACTGTTGCACGCCGTACAAAAGAGATTGGTATACGAAAAGTATTAGGTGCAAATATTGGCAGCATCGTAAAATTATTATCAAACGATTTTGTATTGCTTGTAATTATAGCATCGCTCATTGCATTCCCTGTTGCATGGTGGGCCATGCAAAACTGGCTTTCAGACTTTGCTTATCGCATCACTATCAGTTGGTGGGTATTTATCGTAGCAGCAGCTGCAGCAGTTGCCATTGCATTGATAACAGTAAGCGTGCAGGCAATAAAAGCTGCGATTGCAAATCCTGTGAAGAGTTTGAGAACAGAATAGGGAGGGTGAATAGTGAGTGGTGAATGGTGAATAAAAAATGAAGGATAACTATCATTGATTTATAATGTGATTTTTAAAGAGGAATATTCTTTCTGTAATTAAACATTTTCTAATTCGCACATTTTCAAATTTTCAAATTGGTCTTATGTTTAAAAATTATTTTAAAGTTGCAATCCGCAGTCTTTTAAAAAGAAAAGGTTATAGTCTCATCAATATAATGGGGCTTGCCATTGGAATGGCCGTATGCCTACTGATTATTTTGTTTATTCAAAACGAGTTAAGTTATGATCAATGGCAGCAGAGGGGCAACAACATTTATCGTGTGGTGCTTGAGCGACGTTATCCCGGGCGCTCCACATCGTATGCTATCATTCCGCAATCTATTGGCCCCGCTATTCAAAAGGAATATCCTGAAGTAATGGAGTGTACGCGACTCTTTGACTTTGGGGGTAATGGAAATTTCTTTTTACGAATCGGCGATAAAATTTTTGAAGAAAAAAGAGTGCTTGCCGTTGATTCAAATTTCTTTCGTGTGTTTACCGGAAAATTTTTACAAGGAAATTCTGCTACTGCTTTAATGAAACCTAACTCGGTAGTGATAAATGAAAGTACGGCAAAAAAATATTTTGGTTCAGCAAGTGCGGCAATAAATAAGTCTTTTGAAACAGATGGAAATAATAATGGCAACAATAATGGGAACAATCATTTTATCATAACGGGTATTTGTGCAGACTGGTCTGATAATTCTCATTTTCTTTTTGATATGCTGATCGCCACTTCCAGCTTTGATTTTATAAAACAGGTTAACTACACAGGCTTTTCAGCACAGACATATCTTTTATTAAATCCCAATGCATCACCAAAAACGCTGGAAGCAAAGTTTCCCAACATTATAAAAAAATATGTGGCAGGTGAAATAGGAAGAAATTTTGGCGAGAGTTACGAACAGTTTCAAAAAGAGGGCAATGGCTATCATTATTATCTGCAACCGCTTAAACGCATTCATCTTATTTCTGATCTTGAGGCCGAACTGCGACCCAATGGAAGTTTGACAGCAGTTTACATTTTCGCTGTAGTAGCTGTATTCATTTTATTTCTTGCATGTATAAACTTTATCAATCTTTCCACCGCACGGTCAGTGGAGAGAGCTAAGGAAGTAGGGATACGCAAAACATTTGGCTCGGAACGAAAAGCACTCATCTGGCAATTTTTACTTGAATCCGTTGTAGTAAGTTTCATAAGCACACTTGTTGCTTTCGGTTTGATTACTTTGTTGTTGCCATTATTCAATCGAATTGCAGATAAACATCTCACAGTTGCTTATTTTTTTGATCCTGTAAAGATCGCTTTGCTGTTGTCTTTTTCAATTGTCGTTGGTATTATAGCAGGTCTTTATCCTGCACTTGTATTATCTTCTTTCAGACCTGTTACAGTGTTGAAAGGAAAATTCAAATCTAATAAGTATGGACTTGCATTACGCAACAGTCTTGTAGTATTTCAGTTCGCCATATCGGTAATATTAATTGTTTCCACCATTATTGTAAACAAGCAAATGCAATATATGCTGAGCGGAAAACTTGGCTTTAAAAAGGATAATGTGATTGTGATAGAGAGAACAGATTTGCTCGATCAGCAAACAAAAGCATTTAAAAACGAATTGATGAAAATTCAGGGTGTTGCAATGGTAAGCGGAGCCTCAGCTCTGCCAGGCGAACAAAATTTCTTTGGTATTAATTTTCAACGTGTAGGTTCAAAAGAATCAATGACCGGAAGAGGAATAATTGTGGATGATCAATATGCAAAAACACTTGGATTGGAAATGAAACAAGGAAGATTTTTTTCAGAACAATTTTCTACTGATTCATTATCTGTTGTGCTAAATGAAAAAGCTGTTGAGGAATTAGGATTAAAAAACCCCCTCGGCGCAAGGCTTACCACACCAGAAGAGAATTTTAATGCGCCTGATGGCACGCCTTTTATTTATACTGTGGTTGGTGTAGTAAAAAATTTTCATTTTCAATCGCTGCACCAAACAATTGCTCCTTTGGTTATCATGAATAATAGTAAATTCAACAACATAGCACCTTTAACTGCAGTGAGGATAAAGGGTGGAAATTTTCAACAAACACTAAATGCTGTTGAAAATACATGGAAAAAGTTTGTGCAGCAGCGTCCTTTTCATTTTACTTTTCTTGATCACACATTGGCAAACCAATATGCTGCAGAGCAAACTACACAACAGATATTTACTATTTTTTCTGCACTCGCCATTTTTATTGCATGTATAGGATTGCTTGGACTTGCAGCTTATACTACGCAACAACGTAATCGTGAGATCAGCATCAGAAAAGTATTGGGTGCAAGTGTGGGCAATATAATAACCATGTTGTCAAAAGATTTTATGAAGCTTGTTTTTATTGCAGCATTAATAGCTTTCCCTGTAGCATGGTTTGGTATGAACAGGTGGCTGCAGGATTTTGCTTACCGCATCAATATGAGTGTATGGATATTTATTATTGCAGCTATAGCAGCCCTTGCGGTGGCATTGTTCACAATCAGTTTCCAGGCAATAAAAGCAGCGATAACAAAACCAATGAAGAATTTGAGAGCAGAATGATCGGGCGATAAGTAAAAATTCTAACGCTCATAAAATAAAAACAAAACACAAACCGTAAAACATTCTCTTCAATAAATACTTTTTTATGAAAAAAATAATATTCTTTTTACTTGTGCTTCCTTATACTAAAACAGTAATTGCTCAGGAACGTGTAAACCTTGAACCAAGTGGTAACATCGTAACAAAAGAAATGAGTGTTCAATCGTTTGATGCAATAAAGGCGAGCGGACTTTATGAATTGATATTATCGCAGGGAGATAAAGAATCAGTGAAGATTGAAGCCGATGATAATCTTCAAAATTTATTTTCTGTTTCAAATACAGGAAGTGCACTTATAATTGATATGCCAAAATTGAAAGATCAAAACATAAATTTCGAGAACAAGAAAGGAGATAAAACAATGCGGCTGAAAGTATATGTAACTTTTAAAAAACTTAAAAGCCTTGATGTTGGTGTTGTTGGTAATGTGCGTTCAGCAATGCCGCTGAAATTTGATGCGCTTGAAATTGACAGTAAAAATGTAGGGAATATAAACCTGCAAATAACCACTGATAAATTAAATGTTCATAATAAGGGTGTTGGCAATTTAACTTTAAGTGGCACTGCAACAGATGCAACGGTAACTAATTCAGGTGTAGGGCAATTTGATGGTGAAGATTTGATTGTGCAAACTATGGATATTGAAAATTCCGGTATTGGAAGCGCAAACGTAAATGTGGAGAAGAGTTTGAAAATAAAAGATTCCTTCCTTGGTAAAGTGAGAAATAAAGGCAGTGCTAAAACACACAAGATGGATGGAGTGGTGATATGAGGAGGTGAATGGTGAGTAGTGAATAGGCAATAGGTAAAAGGAATTAGGAATTGGTAATTAGGAATTAGGAGCACATTAAAATAAATCGCAAACCCGTGAACTTTTGACCCAACATAAAAAACCACAACATAAAACAGTAAACTTCTTTTATGATAACAAGTTATCTCAAAATTGCACTGCGCAATTTGTTTAAACGTAAAGGATACACCATATTAAATATTGCCGGTCTTGCAATTGGCATCACCTGTTGCTTACTCATCTTTCAATATGTTGCCTTTGAAAGAAG
>WNGE01009276.1_pt1 | contig 16104 bp, 13 predicted proteins | sample 5400651 | NCBI WGS metagenome assembly WNGE01 (sample SAMN13153370, study PRJNA577476) | soil metagenome | isolation source: 60 cm soil or saprolite under grassland replicate 2 | place: USA:California | collected 2016-06-15 | reverse complement strand
ACGTACGCGGCGGTCATCGTGGCGGCGAGCAGCGGGTCCTCCGAGTAGTACTCGAAGTTGCGGCCGGCGAGCGGCGAGCGGAGGATGTTCGTCGCCGGCGCGAGGAGGACGTGGACGCCGCCGACCCGTGCGCTCTCGCCGAGCAGCGACGCCACCTCCTCGACGAGTCCACGGTTCCAGGTGGCGGCGAGCGCAGTGCCGCACGGTACGGTCGGGCCCCGTGGAAGCTCGTCGCGACCGCCCTTCACGCCTGTCGGGCCGTCCGACATGACGATCGATTCGAGGCCGATGCTCGGCAGCGCGGGCAGCGACCAGTGATCCTTGCCGCTCAGGAGCGACACCTTCTCCTCGAGGCTCAGGCGCGCGAGCAGCGCGCGGTCGGCGCCGTCGTCGTCGGCGTCCGGGGTCACCGGACGACGGCTGCCGGCACTGGAACCGCGAGGCCGGCGGCGCCGAGCTCGGAACGAGCGGCCTCGTAGCCCGAGCGCTCGAGCAGCTCGAGACCGAGGCGCGCCCGCCGCACGCGCTCGCGCGAGAGCGCCACCGCCGTCGCGTCCAGGTGCGTTCCGGACGGATAGACGTCGGGTGCGTTGCGCAGGCCGAACTTCACGTAGACGGGCGCGGCGATTCGGATCAGCTCCGGGATCTCGTGCAGCCGGACGAAGCCGCCCAATGTGTCCGGCGCCTCGACGTAGAAGTCGATCGGCAAGTCGACGGCTGCGCGGATCGCCGCGATCTGGGCGAGTGACAGGTCGGGCGGCAGGTTCAGGGTGGAGGCGCCGAGCTCGGCCAGCACCGTCGCCGTCGCCGCGTTGGCGACCGGTAGCATCACGGATACCTTCGCCTGCATGTCGAGCGGTACCACGCCGGCCGCGCGCAGCCGCGAGAAGGCATAGACGGCGCCGACGTCCGCAAGCAGAACGCTTCTGACGCCGTGCTCGGCTGCCCGCACGACGTCCTCGAGCACCGCCACGAGCTGCTCTTGCCCGCGCGCCGCGGAGGCGAGCGCGCCGCCGGCCGGTGCCCGGCTCGTCGCCGACGCGTCCCAGCCGGCGTTCGGGCGCGCGAACAGGCTGACCTCGACCTTCGCCGCTGCGGCCGTGGCGACCATCTCGTCGAGCTCGGCGTCCGTGAGCAGGAAGACACCGCTCCCCTGGGAGACGCGGTGCACCAGTACGTCGAGCCGCGCCGCCTCCTCGAGGACGGCGTCGAGGCAGCGTGGGCCTTCCGTGCTCGGGATCTCGACCCGGTACTGCGCGCGGTCGGGGAAGCGCTTCTGCGACGTCGGGAGCTCGTGCAGGTCGGCCGAGGGCAGGCCGATGTGCTCGAGTGCGTCTCGGATGCTCATCCCGCGGCGGGAGCGTCGAGGTACACGGTTTTCCACTGCGTGAAGAAGTCGCGGGCGACCTTGCCCTGCTCGCGTGAGCCGCTCGAGCTCCCGCGCATGCCGCCGAACGGGGCTTGGAACTCGAGCCCGGCGCTTTCCTGGTTGACCTTCACGACACCGGCGCGGATGTCGCGCGCGAAGCGAAGCGCCTTACCGAGGTCGCGGGTGAACAGCGCGGCGGTTAGTCCGAACGGAGTGTCGTTCGCGAGCGCGACCGCCTCCTCGTACGAGCTCGCCGGGAGAAGCGCGGCCACCGGCCCGAAGATCTCCTCCCGAACGACGCGGCTCGAGGCCGGCAGGTCGGCGAGCACCGTCGGCTCGACGAAGTAGCCGCCCGTGTCAGGGCGGCCCCCGCCCGCGAGCACGCGCGCGGCCTCGCGCTCGGCGAGCTCGAGATACCCGGAGACGGTGTCGAGCTGGCTCTGCGACGATAGGGGCCCGACCATCGTCGACTCGTCAAGCGGGTCACCGAGCGGCCACGAGCGCGCGAGCGCGGCCACGCGCTCGCCGAGCTCTTCCACCACGGGCCGCTCGACGATGACGCGGCTCGTCGCGGTGCACTTCTGCCCAGCCGACAGGAACGCTCCGCGTGCGACCTGCTCGGCCGCGAGCTCGAGATCCGCGTCGGCGAGGACGACGGCGGGGTTCTTGCCCCCGAGCTCGAGCTGCACCTTCTTGCCGGCCTCGGTCGCCTCGAGCTGGATCGCACGGCCGACCGGGTTCGAGCCCGTGAAGGTGACCGCCTCGACACGATCGTGCGCGACAAGGGTGTCGCCGACGACGGAGCCGCGGCCGAGGACGAGGTTGAGGACGCCGTCGGGCAGCCCGGCGTCCGCGAGCGCGGTGGCGAGGTGGGTCGCCGTGAGCGGAACGATCTCGGCCGGCTTCCAGACGACCGTGTTGCCAAACGCGAGCGCCGGCGCGATCTTCCACGCCGGGATGGCGATCGGGAAGTTCCACGGCGTGATCGCCGCCACGACGCCGAGCGGCTCGCGTCGCGCGTAGAGGAACGTCAGCGCCGAGTGGCTGGGATACGTCTCGCCGTCGGGCTCGAGGGTCTGACCCGCGTAGTAGCGGAGAATCGCGGCCGCGCGGCGTGTCTCGCCGACCGCCTCCGCGAGTGTCTTGCCCTCCTCACGCGAGAGGTCACGGCCGATCGCGTCCGCGCGGTCGTCGACGAGGTCTGCCGCGCGCCGGAGCACGTCGCCGCGCGCCGGCGGCGGCGTGTCGCGCCAGCGCGGAAACGCGGCGGCGGCCGTCTCGACTGCTTCCGCCGCGACGTCCGGGCCCGCGAGGCTGACCATCGCGACGTGCTCGGCCGGGGAGGCCGGGTTGATGTCGGCGACGACCTCGTCGCCGACGAGGCGGCGGCCGCCGACGAGCGAGGCCAGCGTCGGTAGGGTCATCTCGGCCCCTCCGGCGCGGTGTAGACGAACGGCCTGGAGCGCTGAGGCACGATCACCGTCGTTCGCGCCGCCGCGACGAACGCGGCGGGATCGCCGGGGTTGGCGGCGAACATGTCCCAGTGAAGCGGGACGGCAGTGTCCGCAGCCATGTCCCGCGCCAGCTCGGCCGCTTCACGCGCATCGAGGTTGCCGACGATTCCCTGCGCCTCGCGTTCCTCGTCGCGTCCGTTGATCGGGAGCAGCGCGAGGTGGACGCTCAGCTCTTGCAGCCGCTCCACGAGACCGTCGAAGAGGACGGTGTCTCCCGAGTGGTAGACGCGGGCGCCGCCCGCGCTCACGACGTAGCCGAGAAACGGGCCGAGCCGGTAGGCGTCGGTCATCTCCTCGCCGTGGCAGGCGGGGACGGCATCGACCGCGACGGCGCCGATCTCGGTGCGGCCGTCAGGAGGGAGCCCGCGCACGCGCGCCCGCTCGATCCCGAGCCCGGTGACGCGCTCGACGACGCCGTCCGGCACGACGACGGTCGCCGCCGGCGACGCCGCCGCGATCGCCGGCAACGCGAGCTCGTCGAGATGATCGAGGTGGTCGTGCGTGATCAAGAGCAGGTCGACACCGCGCGCCTCCTCCGCTGCGAACGGCGGCGGCACCAGCCGGTCCGGGTGCGGACTCAGGAAGGGGTCCACGAGCACGGTCGCGCCGCCGAGGCGCAGCGCGACACCGGCCTGGCCGAACCATGAAAGGGCGATCGACCATGGTGGCAGGTCGTAGCGTGCGAGCACGTCGAGGAGCGTCGGGGCCGTCGCGGTCATGCCGGCCTGAGCTGCACCTTCAGGGCGTCCCCGGCTCGGTCGGCGAGCGCGGCGAACGCCGCGGCGTGATCTTCGAGTGAAAACGAATGGCTGACGAGCGGCTCCGTATCGAGCAGCCCGGCCGCGAAGAGCTGCGTTATCCACCGCCAGGCGTTGCGAGAGGCGCCGAAGACACCCTGCACGCGCAGGTGCCCGAGCACGACCGCGTCCGCGTCGATCCCTTCCGGCCGTCCCGAGATCCCCTCGAGGACGACAGTGCCGCCGCGCCGCGCCAGCCCGACGGCGGTCCGGGCGCCGTCGACCGTGCCGCTCGCCTCGAAGACGAGATCGAAGCCGGGCTCGGGGCGCTGGTCCCGGCGCACGTTCCACGTCTCGGTCGCACCCATCTCCCGCCCGAGTGCGAGGCGAGGCGCGCGCGTCCCGACGAGCGCGAGGCGTGCCGGGCTGATCCGACTGAGCAGCGCGATCGCGAGCAGCCCGAGCGTCCCGGAGCCGACCACTGCCGCCGTTACGCCCGGTCGTAGGTCGACCTCGAGCAAGCCCTGTGCAACGCACGCGGCCGGCTCGAGCAGTGCCGCGGCGGCGAGGTCGGTTCCCGGCGGAAGCTGATGCACGAGCCGAGCGGGGACGCAGACGAACTCAGCGAACGCGCCGGCATGCGTGAACCCGGTCTCCGCGTAGTCCGCAGCGCACAGGTTCGTCCGGCCTTCGCGGCAGCGGGCGCAGTCGCCGCAGGCACGAAAGCCCTCGGCGACCACTGCGGCCCCATCGTCGACATTCTCGACACCGGTCCCGACCGCTTCGACAGTGCCGGCCCACTCGTGCCCCGGGATGATCGGATAGCGCACGTAGCGCGCGGGCCGCCGCCCCTCGAGCACCTCGACGTCCGAGCCGCAGATTCCGGCGGCGCCGACTCGGACAAGGACCTCGCCGGGGCCGGGCTCGGGCCTCGGCACGCGGCGCAACGCCGCCGCGCCCGGCGCCTCGACGACGACCGCGCGCATCTCGCGGCTCACGGCGGTGTCGGCGAGGCGGTCTCGTCGAGCCCGGCGACGGCCGGTGCCGGAGATGGTTCGCCCCGCTGCTCCCAGCCGTCGCTGAAGAGGAAGATGCCGGCGTGCGTGCGCGGGTGCTCGGCGCAGGCGTCGTGGTCGAGGCGGACGCCGAGTCCGGGTCCTGTCGGCAACGGGAAGCAACCGTCGAGCGGGTCGAGCGCCGGCGCGTCGTCGACGAGCTCGCTGACCCAGGTGTCGGCGAAGTCGTTGAAGTGCTCGAGGATGAGGTGGTTGGGCGTGGCGACCGCGAAGTGAATGTTCGCCGCCGTTCCGACCGGCCCGCACACGTTGTGCGGCGCAAGCGGGAGCTCGTACGCCTCCGCCCAGCCCGCGAGGCGGCGCAGGCCGGTGAAGCCGCCGAAATGCGTGAGATCGGCCTGAACGACGTCGACGAGGCCCTGCTCGATGATCGCGCGGAAGTCCGCGAGCAGGTGGATGCGCTCACCTGTCGCGATCGGTCGCCTCGTCGCGGCGCGGACGCGTGCCAGCCCTGTGGGACTGTCGAACGGAACCGGCTCCTCCAGCCAGGCCGGGGCGAACGGCTCGAGCTCGGCTGCGATCTCGGCGGCAGCGGCCGGCGAGAAGCGACCGTGCATCTCGATCATGATCTCGACGTCGGGCCCGACCGCGTCGCGCACCGCCGCCACGAGCTCGACCGACCGCCGTTGCTCGGCGGGTGGGAGCGTCATCCAGGCGCTTCCGAACGGATCGAGCTTGAGTGCCGTGTAGCCGCGCCCGACGACGTCGCGTGCGCTGTCCGCGAGTGGGACCGCGTCGCGATCGGTTTGGTACCAGCCGTTCGCGTAGGCCCGGACCCGCTGGCGGTATTTGCCGCCGAGCAGCTTCCAGACGGGGACGTTCAGCTCCTGCCCCATCAGGTCCCAGCAGGCGATGTCGAACGCAGCGAGCGCCGATTGCGTGACCTCGCCGGGGCGGGCGTAGTCCGCCCGCTGGATGTTGAACGCAAGCGTCTCGCGGTCGAACGGATCCGCTCCGACGACGTGTCGATCCCCTAGCTCCGAGATGCACGCGAGCAGCGTGTCCGTCTTGTTGACCATCCGCACCTCGCCGACGCCGCGGCGCCCGTCGTCCGTCACGAGCTCGACGAAGGTGAGCTCGCGCCATGGTGCTCCGACGACAGTCGTGACGACGTCGACGATCCTCAAGCTTCGGCGGCCTTGGCTCGCTCGTTTGCCGTGTCCTGCAGCAGTGTCCGCAGGTCCTTCTCGGTTTGTGCGAGGTGGGAGCGCATCGCCTGGGCGGCTTGTCTCGGGTTGCGGGCTTTGACGGCGTCGAGGATGGTCTGGTGTTGCTCGATGACGTCGTCGATGCCGCCTCCGCGTGCCTGGTGGCCGGCGAAGCTGCGCCGCCGGCTTTCGCGCAGTGGATCCGCGAACGCTTCGATCAGGAACACGAGCAGTCGGTTGCCGGAGGCGGCGGCGAGGTTTTCGTGGAAGCGGACATCCGCGGTGTGGAAGGCCTCGAATTCGCGGCCGGCCGCGCGCATGGCGTTGATCGACATCTCCATGTCGGCGATCTCGCCTTTGCCGGAGCGTTTGGCGGCGAGCGAAGCGATGTGGACTTCGAGCGCCCTGCGCACTTCGAGCAGGTCGAGCAGGGCGCGCGGATCGCGGCGGATGGCCAGCTTGAAGAAATCGCCGACGGGCGCGCTTCCGGGCGCGGCGACGCGGGGCCGTCGGCCCTTGCTGATCTCGAGCAGCCCACGGGCCTCCAGGGTCCGGGTGGCCTCGCGCACGGTGAGGCGGCTGACGCCGAGCCCTTCGGCGAGCTTGCCCTCGGAAGGCAGCGCGTCCCCGGGTTCGAAGCCGTCGAAGATCAGCCCTTCGAGCCGTTCGATCACCGAGCCGAGTACCGAGGTGCGGCCGAGCGGCTCGACCTCCTGCAAAGGGAGCGATTTGTCAGTCATGTCTGAACAGCTTGTTTGATCTTTTAGCGGGAGTCAAGCCCCGGAATCCCTCTATCACGCTTCGAAAACCTCTTGACATCAGCGAACATATCAGACAAGCTAACGCCAAACAACCGGCGCGCGCCGGCGGTGTGGGAGTACGGCGAAGGAAAGGATGTGGCAAGGATGTCGGAACCCTCTGAAGACAGTCGCATCTCACGTCGCAGATTCCTTCGGGGCGCTGCGGGAGCAGCCGGCACGCTTGCGGCCGGCTCCCTCTTCGGGCCCGAGCTCGCGGCGGCGCTTCCGCGGCGGCGCCTCGCAGCGGCGAACATCGTCCTGATGGGCAAGGAGCTGACGAAGGACGACGTGAAGACGTTCGAAGACGCACACCCGAACATCACGATCGAGCTGCTGCAACCCGACGCGGCGAAGTTCCAGGCGATGATGGCGGCCGGTCAGCCCCCGGACATCTGGCGCACGCAGGCGCCGCTCGTCCCGCAGTGGGCCAAGCGGGGGCAGCTGCTCAACCTCGACAAGTACTTCAACGACAGCGACCTGATTCACCCTGCCGACCTCGCGCCGGCCAACAACTACTATCGGTACAAGAACGGCAAGATCGGCGCCGGCCCCCGCTACGGCATGGTGAAGGACTGGTCTCCGGACGAGACCGTGTGGATCAACACCGATTTCTTCAAGGGAACGGGCATCCACATCCCGGGCCCGACCGACAAGTGGACATATGACGATCTCTGGGAGATCGCCTTGAAGCTCAAGAAGAAGAACCCGAGCGTCAAGTGGATCCTCGACGTCGCCGACAGCGGCCACTGGATCGACCGGCACGTCATGGTACAGCTGGCATCGATCGGAAAGAGCCTCTATCCGAGCGACTTCTCCCGGATCAACATCACCAATAACCCGGCCGCGATGGCGGCGTTCAACTACTCGTTCCGCTACTCACAGCACAAGCTCGATCTCGGGCCGGAGAACCCGAACCCCGACGGCTGGTCGGGCCCGGGCTTCGTCACTCCCACGGGCAAGATCGCGATGACCCAGTACGGCTACTGGTTCCTCGGGCAGATCACCAGCTCCGGCAACGCGAAGGCGATCGCCCGATCGCGGATGCTCACGGCGCCAATCTGGAAGCGAGGCAAGCACCTCGATCCGACCATCACCGCGACCGGGTGGGTGATCAGCGCCAGCACGAAGAACGCCGATGCGGCCTGGACCGTGTTCGAGTGGTACATGGGCGGCAAGCCTGCCCGCGACCGCGCCGGCATCGGCTGGGGGGTCCCCGCCCAGGTGTCGCTGTTCGATCGGCTCCCGGAGAAGACGGCGGTGGAGCGGAACGCGAAGAAGACACTGCTGCACGAGCTTCCCACGGCAAAGGTCACGCTCCAGTACAACCCCTACCTCGTCGGGCTCGTCGACAACACCGCGGTCGCCACGGCGTACCTGAAGTACCTCGCCGACGCAGCGAAGGGGAAGATGTCCTTCAAGGACTTCATGAAGAAGGTCGAGGCCGATACGAACCGCGCGATCGCGGTGGGCAAGCAGGGATGAGATCGATGCTCCGGTAGCGTTGTGGGAACGGTCGACACCCCGCTCGTTGCGACCGCCGTCAAACCTGTAAGGCGAGCGTCTCGCCGGCGACGCGAGACGCTCGCCTTCTACGGCTTCCTCTCCCCGTGGCTGTTCGGGTTCATCGCCCTCGCGTCGGTCCCCCTCGTCCTCGGGTTCGCGATGTCGCTCTCGAACCTGACGCCGGTGAACCTCCACACCAATCTGCAGTACGTGGGTAGCAAGAACTACGTCCGCGCGTACCACGACCACGAGATGTGGTACTCGATGGAGAGGACCGGCATCTTGATGGTCACGATCGTTCCGCTCTGGATCGTGACCCAGCTCGGGCTGGCGCTGCTCCTGAACGCCGGCATCAAGTTCCTCGGGTTCTGGCGCACCCTCTTCTACGTCGCGGTCGTCGTCCCCGTCGTCGCGAAGGCGTTCATCTGGAAGGCGATCACCGCTGACGACGGCGGCCTCCTCAACCGCGTGCTCGGCGCGCTCGGCGGGAACAGCAACACGGACTGGCTGGTGGACCACTCCACGGCGGTGCTGCTCATGCTCCTGGTCTGGGGAGGCGCCGGAATGGGAATGCTGATCTTCCTCGCCGGCCTCAAGGGGATCCCCGAGGAGCTCTACGAAGTTGCGCGCGTCGACGGAGCGAACGCCGTCAGACGTTTCGTCTCGATCACGCTGCCGCTCCTGACGCCGGTGATCATGTTCCAGCTCGTCTGGGGGATCGTCGGCGCCGCGAACGTCTTCGTGGAGCCGATCCTCCTCTCGCCCGGGCTCCAGGAGGGCATCGGCTCGACCGTGCCGACGCAGAACGTCACCGTCAACCTGTATGCGGTGCAGCGGATCTTCGGGGACGGCGACTTCGGCTACGGCGCCGCGATCGCGTGGATCTTCGTCGCCTTCCTTCTGCTCATCACAGCCGTCGTCTTCTTGAGCGGACGCTTCTGGGTCTTCCAGGCGAAGGAGCAGTACGGCAAATGACGGACAGTGCAGTCCCTGCCGCTGCTGTTCCGGCACGCCGCCACCGGCGCAAGCGCTGGAGGCCGACGCGGCTCGCGGGGCGGACCGTCCTCCACGTGCTGGTCCTCGCGCTGGCAGCGATCTTCGTCGCCCCGATCGTCTGGGGATTCTTCAGCTCGCTGCGCGAGGCACACCAGGGAGTCAGCGGGCCGGTCATTCCGAAGCCCGCGCACTGGGAGAACTACCGCTACGCGTGGTCGGGCTATTTCCCCTTCTCGCACTACCTCTGGAACACCGTCGTCCTCACCTTCATCGCGACCGTGCCCGCGGTGCTCGCGAGCGCGCTCGCCGGCTATGCGTTCGCACGGATCCGCGCGCGCGGGCGCAACGCGTTCTTCATCCTGATGCTCGGGACGACCTTCATCCCGTTCGCGATCATCTTCATTCCCTTCTTCTGGGTCGTCGTCAAGCTGGGGATGTACTCGACGCGATGGCCGTGGTTCATCTGGGGCATCAGCGGCAGCGCCTTCCTGATCTTTCTCTTCCGCCAGTTCTACGCGAGCTTCCCCACCGACCTCGACGACGCTGCCGCGATCGACGGTTGCGGCCATCTGCGCACCTTTCTGCAGATCTACCTCCCGAACTCCGGCGCCGCGCTCGTCGTCGCCTTCCTCTGGCTCGGCACCGGTTGGTGGGGCGAGTACTTCTACGCGGCCCTGCTTCTGCCCGACCAGCTCCTGCCCCTCGGCCCGAAGATCGCGCAGGGGTACTACTCCCAGGGACAGGAGATCACCCTCATACCCGTAACCCTTGCGGCCTCGTTGCTCTTCAGCCTGCCGCCGGTACTGGCGTTCCTCGCCTTGCAGAAGAAGCTCACGCGCGGCATCCTGACGACCGGATTAAAAGGCTGAGCGCGCGACGATGGCCGGCATCGAGCTGCAGACCGTTGTGAAGACGTTCCCGAACGGCACGCGTGCCGTCGACGGCGTCGACCTTACGATCGACGACGGTGAATTCATCGTGCTCGTCGGGCCGTCCGGGTGCGGGAAGACGACGCTGTTGCGCTGCATCGCGGCGCGATCGCCCGGCGCCCACGCGTCTACCTCATGGACGAGCCGCTATCGAACCTCGACGCCAAGCTCCGCGTGCGCGTGCGCGCCGACCTCGCGCGGCTGCATGCGCAGCTCGCCGTGACGACCGTCTACGTCACCCACGATCAGGTCGAGGCGATGACGCTCGGGGAGCGCGCCGCTGTCATGAATGCGGGCAAGATCCAGCAGGTCGATACGCCCCAGGGGCTCTACTGGTCGCCCGTGAACCTGTTCGTCGCCGCGTTCATCGGCTCACCCTCGATGAACCTCGTCGAGGCGCGCGTCGCCGACGGGTCCCTCCGTTTCGCAGGATTCTCGCTCCCGCTCGCCGAGCTCGGCGCCGACGCCGCAAATCTTCCCCAGCGAGTCATCTTCGGTGTCCGCCCGGAACACTTCGCCGAGGTCAGGGACGGTGACTCGCCGGCGTGGTCGATCACTGGGGACGTGACGGTCGAGGAGAATCTCGGTGCGGAGGTGCTCGTGTTCTTCCCCGTCGAGGCCGCGCCGGTCGAGACCGACGAGATCGTCAGCATCCGCGAGGGAGAAGAGGAAGCGCTGCTCGCGCAGGAGCCGCGGGCGCTCTTCACCGCCAAGCTTCCCTCGGGCACGCGACGGCTCCTGGGGAAGAAGATCCGCCTCGCGCTCAACCCGGAGCGCTGCTATTTCTTCGACCCCGACACCGGCGAGTCGCTCGTCGTGCGCAAGGCGGTGGACGAGCCGCTCCCCGCGCTGGCGTAGGACAGCCGCTCCTCCCAGCTGCGGTCGTGCTCGGCGCGGTCGGCGCGGAGGGTCTCGCGCGCGGCCGGCTGCTCGAGCCGGGCCCGCAGGATGTCCGCGACGAGGTGCAGGTCCTCGGCCGCCTCGGCGGCGTCCGTGGGCGGCGGGGCCTCGCCGCGGCAGACGCGCAGGAAGTCTGCCGCCTGCGCCCGCATCGGATCCATCCACGGTAGTTGCGGTTGGGTCTGCTCCGGCAGCACGCCCTTCCCGGGGTCGCGGTAGAGCTCGAGCGTGCCCGAGCGGTTGACCGAGAGATTCGCTGCGGGACGAAGCCGCACGCAGCCCCGCTCGAACGCGACGAGGAGCTCCTCGTCGAATCCGACGGTCCTTCGGTATGGGGTGACCTCGATCGTCGCCGTGATCCCCGACTCGCTCGCGAAAACGAGCAAGCGCCCCGAGACGTCGACGAAGACGAGGCGATGGCTCTCGCCCAAGAAGTGCCGGAGCAGGTTGAGCGGGTGCACGAGCTTGTCGGTGGCATTCCACAGAGCCCAGCTCGTCAGGTCGTCGGCGAACTCCGGCGGAGGCTCCTCGGCCGGAGACGGCGGCGGCTCCTCGCCGGTGTCGATGAACGCTGCGCGCGCGTTCGCGGTCCAGTCGCCGTCCGAGTAGCAGATCCGGAGGTAGCGCAACGCGCCAAGCTCGCCGCTCGCCTTCCACGCATCGACCATTCGCTTTGCTTCGACGGTGGCCGGATCCGAGCGGCGGTGGTAGCCGAGCATGTGCACGCAGCCGGCCTCACGGGCGAGCTGTACCAGGCGGTCGCCCGTCGCTGCGCCGAGCGCGAGCGGCTTCTCGGTAAAGAGATAGGGCACGTTCCGGTAGAGCTCCGGCAGCACCGCGGCGTGGTGGGTGTACCTCTGCGCGGCCACGATCCCGTCGAGCTTCTCGGAGGCGAGCAGCTCGCGGTGATCGCGGTAGACACGCCGGATGCCGTAGCGCGCCGCGACCAGCTCCGCGGTTCGCTGCCGCGGCTCGGCGAGCGCAACCAGCTCGCACTCCTGGTGCAGCAAGGCGTAGTTGCGGATGTGCGCGAGCTGCCCCATGAAGCCCGCTCCGACGAACCCGATCCGGACCTTGGCGGCCATCCGCTACCAGTCGCCGATCGCGCCGCTTCTGTGCCGGAGGATTGGGAGCGTGTACGGCCGGTACGGATGGCTGCGGCATAGCTCGACGTCGAGCTCGACGCCCCAGCCGGGCTCGTCCGACAGCTCGAGATACCCGTCCGCGAGCTCCAGCGGCTCCGTGAGCAGCTCGCGCGTCCAGTCCGGCGGATACAGGCAGATCTCGAGCGCGACGAAGTTCGGGCACGCCATGGCGACATGAGCCGAGACGATCGTGTTCACGGGACCGAGCGGGTTGTGCGGCGCGAAGCCGCAGTAATAGACCTCGGCCATCGCGGCGATCGCCCGCGCTTCGAGCACGCCGCCGCAGTGGGAAAGGTCCGGCTGCAGAAGTGCCGCGCCGCCCAGCTCGAGCACCTCGCGGAAGGCCCACTTGGTGAACAGGCGCTCGCCGGTCGCCACCGGGATCGACGTGGCCCGCGCGACCTGTGCGAGTCCCTTCGCGTTCTCCGGCAGCGCCGGCTCCTCGAGAAACCAGATGTTGTAGGGCTCGAGGGCACGGGCGAGCTTGATCGACATCACCGGGGTCAGCCGGCCGTGCGCGTCCCACGCGATCTCGATGTCTTCCCCGACGGCGTTTCGGACGGCCTCGACCTGCTCGGCTGCGCGGTGAAAGATGCCGTCGCCCTGGACCGGTAAAACAGCTTCGGCGATGCCGGTCTTCATCGCCGTGAACCCCCGCTCGACGAGCGAGCCGGCGCTTTCCGCGATCTCGTCGAGCGTGTCGCCGTCCGGGCCGTTCGCGTACAGCTTGATGCGGTCGTGGCAGCGGCCGCCGAGTAGCTCGTAGACCGGCAGGCCTGCGGCCTTTCCCTTGATGTCCCACAGTGCCTGCTCGATGGCGCTCATCGCCGAGAGGGTGACGGCGCCGCTGCGGAAGAACGGCTGCCGGTACATCAGCTGCCAGAGATGCTGGATCCGGGCCGGGTCCTCCCCGACGACGTACTCCCGGTACTCCTCGACCGCCGCGGCGACGGCGCGCGGATGCCCGGGCAGGCTGCCCTCGCCCACGCCGCTCAGGCCCTCGTCCGTCTCCACGACGACGAAGAGCCAGTTCCGCGACCCGACGTCGACGACGAGCGGCTCGACCGAGGTGATCTTCACCTCGCGAAGCCGCGCTGACAGCTATCAGTCATGCCGAGCGTCGAACCCTCGCTTTTTAGGCGGCTAGCTAGCTTGACAGATGCGAACATATCAGACAAGCTCGCCCACATCGTAGGCCTCACGCCGAAGATCCCCCACGTCCTCTACGGAGGCGACTACAACCCCGAGCAGTGGCCGGAGGAGGTCTGGCTGGAGGACGTGCGGCTCATGCGCGACGCCGGCGTGAACCTCGTCTCGGTGGGCATCTTCGCGTGGGCGCGGCTCGAGCCGGACCCAGGCCGGTACGAGTTCGCCTGGCTCGACCGTGCGCTCGACCTGCTCGCGGGAAACGGGATCTTCGCCTGTCTCGCCACTGCGACCGCCTCGCCGCCGCCGTGGCTCGCGCACCGGCATCCCGAGAGCCTGCCGGTGACGCGCGACGGCATCACACTCTGGCCGGGAGCCCGCCAGCACTACTGCCCATCGAGTCACGAGTACCGACGAGCGGCGGCCGCGCTCGTCGAGCGGTTGGCCGAGAGGTACGCCGCCCATCCCGCGGTCGCGGTCTGGCACGTCAACAACGAGTACGGCTGCCACGTCGCCGGCTGTTACTGCGATCGCTCGGCCGAGCACTTCCGGGTGTGGCTGGGCGAGCGGTATGGCTCATTGGCTGCGCTCAACGAAGCCTGGGGCACCGCATTCTGGAGCCAGCAGTACGCGGACTGGCACGAGATCCTGCCGCCGCGACCGGCACCGACCTGGCGCAACCCCTCGCAGGAGCTGGACTGGCACCGGTTCTGCTCCGACGCTCTGCTCGAGCTGTTCGTGATGGAGCGGGCGATTCTCGAGCCCCTCTCGCCGGATGTCCCGATCACGACCAACTTCATGCGTTTCTTCAAGCCGTGCGACTACTGGAAGTGGGCCGAGCAGGTCGACTTCACCGCCGACGACCTCTATCCCGACCCCTCGGACGCGGGAGGACCGCGCGAGCGCGCAGCGGCCGCCGACTTGATGCGTTCACTCAAGGGAGGTGCGACTTGGCTCGTGATGGAGCAGGCGCCGAACGCGGTGAACTGGCGACGGCGCAACGTGCCGAAGCACCCGGGCCAGATGCGGCTCGGGAGCTATCAGTCGCTCGCGCGCGGTGCCGATGGGATCATGTTCTTCCAGTGGCGGGCCTCGAAGGCCGGCGCCGAGAAATTCCACAGCGGGATGGTCCCGCATGCTGGCACGGCGACGCGAACGTGGCGCGAGCCGGGCGAGCTCGGAGCCGAGCTCGCCCGGCTCGACGCGGTGGTCGGCACCCGCGTTCCGGCCGAGGTCGCGCTCGTCTTCGACTGGGAGAGCTGGTGGGCGCTCGAGCTCCCGTCGAAGCCGTCGCATGACCTGAGGCTCGTCGACCAGGTCGCGCTCTGGTACCGGCGGCTTTGGGAGCGCAATCTCGCAGTCGACTTTGTCCATCCCGAGGCGGACCTCTCGCGCTACCGGCTGGTGATCGCACCGAACCTCTACCTCGTGTCGGACGCAGCGGTCGAGAACCTCGAGCGGTTCGCTGCCGGCGGCGGCACGCTCGTCGTCTCCTTCTTCAGCGGCATCGTCGACGAGCACGACCACGTGCGGCTCGGCGGTTACCCCGCGCCGTTCCGCCGATCGCTCGGCATCGTGGTGCCCGAGCTCTGGCCACACGCCGAAGGCGAGACGCACCACGTCAGGTTGGACGGCGAGCGCTACCCGTGCGAGCTCTGGAGCGACTGGATCGAGCTCGAGGGCGCGGAGGCCGTCGCCGTCTTCGAGGACGGCTGGCTCTCCGGTCGAGCGGCGGTGACGCGCAACGGCTCGGCGTGGTACGTGGGGACGCGGCTCGAGGCGGCCGGCATGGATGCACTCGTCGGAAAGGTTGCCGCGGAGACCGGCGTCGTGTCGCCGCTCCAGGCGCCGCGCGGAGTCGAGGTCGTGCGGCGACAGGGGGACGGGCGCTCGTTTCTCTTCCTGTTGAACCACGGCGCACAGGAGGCGACGGTCGAGCTCGACCGACGTTACTCCGACCTCCTGACCGACGGGGAGTTCGCCGGCGCACTGACGCTCGAGCCTTTCGGCGTCGCCGTGCTCCGGTGAACTTCGCGATCGGCCTGCCGAACGTCCGCGACTACGGCCGGCCACGCCTGCTGCTCGAGCTCGCGCTTCGGGCCGAGGAAGCCGGTTGGGACGGCTTCTTCGTCTGGGATCATCTCGTCTATCACGGCCGCAGCGACGCCGTCGCCGATCCTTGGATTTCGATCGCTGCGATCGCTGCCCGCACCGAGCGCCTGCGGCTCGGCGTCATGGTCTGCGCTTTGGCCCGCCGACGCCCTTGGAAGGTTGCGCGCGAGGTGGCGACGCTCGACCAGCTCTCGAACGGGCGCGTCGTCTTCGGCGCCGCCCTCGGGTCGCTGCCGCAGGAGGAGTTCGCCGCCTTCGGCGAGGATCCCGACGACCGCCTCCGTGCCGAAAAGCTCGACGAGGGTCTCGAGATCGTCTCCGGCCTCTGGAGCGGCGAGCCTTTCTCTTACCGCGGCCGTCACTACACGCTTGCCGAGACGGTCTTCCGGCCGACGCCGCTCCAGCGCCCGCTGCCGATCTGGATCGGAGGTCGCTGGCCGAGCCGTCGACCGTTTCGCCGCGCAGCACGCTTCGGCGGCGTCTTCCCGATGCACCGGGACGTCGGCCTCGATCAGACGATGACGCCGGCGGAGCTGGCGGAGATCGTCGAGTACACGCTCCGGCACCGTGGACAATCCAGTCCCTTCGACGTCGTCATGGATGGCCTCAGTCCGCTCGATCCCGCTGAGGCCCGGGCGGTCGTCGCGCCCTATGCCGAGATCGGTCTGAGCTGGTGGGTCGAGAAGCTCGGCTGGTTTCGCGGCTCCGTCGACGCGATGCGCGAGCGTA
>WNGE01005820.1_pt1 | contig 16106 bp, 7 predicted proteins | sample 5400651 | NCBI WGS metagenome assembly WNGE01 (sample SAMN13153370, study PRJNA577476) | soil metagenome | isolation source: 60 cm soil or saprolite under grassland replicate 2 | place: USA:California | collected 2016-06-15 | reverse complement strand
TCCGCAACGCGCACGTGATCACCACGCTTGTTACCCCGACGCTGGACAGTGCGACGGTGACCGCCAAGGCCGCCGTCCGCAACGACTCCGCCAGCGCGGTGACCGCGACGGTCACCGGCACCGTGGCCGGCACTCCGCTCTCGCAGACGGTCAGTCTGGCCGCGCGCGAGACGAAGACGCTGACCTTTCCCCAGGTGACGCTGGCTAACCCGCAGGTGTGGTGGCCGGCCGGCATGGGCAGCCAGCCGCTGTACGACCTCGACCTGACCGCCAGCGTCTCCGGCGGCGTTTCTGACACTGTGCAGGAGCGATTCGGCATTCGGGACGTCAAGGCGCCGCTGGACGCCAGCGGCCACCGCCGGTACTCCATCAACGGGCGGCCGCTGCTCATCCGCGGCGGCGGCTGGTCGCCGGACCTGTTCCTGCGCTGGGATCCGAAGTACGTCGAGGACAAGCTGCGCTACACCGTCGATCTCGGCCTCAACGCCATCCGCCTCGAGGGCCACCTCGAGCCGGACGAGTTCTTCGACCTCACCGACCGGTACGGCATCCTGACCCTGCCGGGCTGGGAGTGCTGCAACAAGTGGGAGAACCACAGCTCGTGGACGAGCGCGGACTTCGTCGTCGCGAAGGCGTCGATGGCCGCTGAGGCCGCGCGCCTCCGTGACCATCCGAGCGTGATCTCGTTCCTGATCGGCAGCGACAACCCGCCCACGTCCACGATCGAGGAGAACTACGTCGACGCGCTCACCGCCGCGGACTGGCCGACCCCGATCATCGCCGTCGCCTCCGCCCAGTCGGCGCCGATCACCGGACCGTCCGGTATGAAGATGCCGGGTCCGTACGACTGGGTGCCGCCGAGCTACTGGTACAACAAGCGCGAGGGCGGCGCGTTCGGCTTCAACTCCGAGACCAGCGCCGGGCCCGACGTGCCCACGCTGGACACGCTCAGGCGGATGATGAGCACCAGCGAGCTGGACAACCTGTGGCAGAACTACAGCGCGACGCAGTACCACCGGTCGCCGTCCGCCACCTTCAACACCCTCCGGATCTTCAGTAACGCCATCACCGGCCGGTACGGCGCACCCACCAGCCTCGAGGACTACGTCCGCAAAGCGCAGCTGGCGCAGTACGAGAATGTCCGGGCCCAGTTCGAGGCGTACGGCCGCAACTTCACCGACTCGACCAACCCGGCCAACGGCGTCATCTACTGGATGCTCAACAGCGGGTGGACCTCCCTGCACTGGCAACTGTTCGACTACTACCTCGACCAGAACGGCGCGTACCACGGCGCGAAGAAGGCGGGCGAACCGCTGCACATCCAGTACTCCTACGACAGCCGCTCGGTGGTCGTGGTCAACTCCAGACACGCCTCGGAGTCGAACCTCACCGTCAAGGTGAACCTCTACAATCCGGACGGCACCGAGAGGTTCGCGCAGACCGTCACCGGCGTCAGCGTCGGCGGCGACGGCGCCCGGAAGACCGCGCTGACCGTGCCGTCGCCGATCACCGGCCTGGCGACCACTTACCTGGCGAAGCTGGTCCTCATGGACTCGACCGGGCGCGAGGTCAGCCGCAACGTGTACTGGCTGTCCACAAAGGCCGATGTGATTGACTGGGCCAACAACACCTGGTACTACGTGCCCACCACGAGCTACGCCGACCTCCGGGGCCTGTCGAGCATGGCGCAGGCGCCGGTGGCGGCGAGCGCGACGACCGCCGAGGCCAACGGCACCACGACCACGACGGTCACCCTGCGCAACACCTCAACCGGTAGGACTCCCGCGTTCTACGTCGACGCGCACGTGGTCGGCGCGGGCGGCCGGCCGGTCCTGCCGATCACGTGGAACGACAACGCGGTGAGCCTGTGGCCGGGCGAGTCGGTGATCCTCACCGGCACGTACCGCACATCCGATCTCGCGGGCGCCGCGCCCTCGGTGCGGATCTCGGGTTGGAACGTGGCCACCCAGACGATCCCGGCGAGCGGTGGCGGTGGCGACGACACCGAGCCGCCGACGGCCCCCGGCAGCCTGCGCTCCACGTCGATAGCCGCGAACAGCGTCGGCCTGGCGTGGGACGCGTCGACCGACAACGTCGGCGTGACCGGCTATGACGTCTTCCGTAACGGCAGCCAGCTGGCCGTGGTCACCGGCACCAGCCTCGTCGACAACACCGTGGCGCCCGCGACCACGTACACCTACACGGTGAGGGCGCATGACGCCGCGGGCAACGGGTCGGAGACCGCGAGCCTGACGGTGACCACGCCGGCCGGCGCCGCGCGCTACGAGGCGGAGAACGCGACGATCTCGCAGGGAGTGGTGGAGTCCAACCACCTCGGCTTCTCCGGCACCGGGTTCGTCAACTACGACAACGTGGTCGGCTCGTACGTGCAGTGGACGGTGAACGCGGCCTCGGCCGGCACAGCGAACCTGACCTTCCGGTACTCCAACGGCACGACCACGAACCGGCCGATGAACATCATCGTCAACGGCGCGGTCGTGGCGTCGAACCTGGCGTTCAACAGCACCACCAACTGGGACACCTGGAGCACGGCGAGCGTCACGGTGAGCCTCAACGCGGGCGCCAACGCCATCCGGGCCGTGGCCACCACGTCCAGTGGCGGCCCCAACGTCGACTCTCTCGACGTCGATCCGCAGGCGCCGCCACCGCCGCCACCGACCCGGTACGAGGCGGAGAACGCGACGATCTCGCAGGGTGTGGTGGAGTCCAACCACCTCGGCTTCTCCGGCACCGGGTTCGTCAACTACGACAACGTGGTCGGCTCGTACGTGCAGTGGACGGTGAACGCGGTCTCGGCCGGCACGGCGACGCTGACGTTCCGGTACTCCAACGGCACGACCGCCAACCGGCCGATGGACGTCACGGTCAACGGCGTCCTGGTTTCTGACGAGTTGGCGTTCAACAGCACCACCAACTGGGACGCCTGGAGCACGGCCGGCGTCACCGTGAACCTCAACGCCGGCGCCAACACCATCCGGGCCACCGCGACCACCGCCAGCGGTGGGCCGAATGTGGACTACCTGGAAACGTCTTGATTCCAAACGGTGGATCGTGGACGGTCGTGGCCTTTCGACGGCCACGACCGTCCGCCCTCTCATGGGGTGTGCTGGATAGCCGCGGGGTCTACCTGTTACGACTCGCCTGCTCCCACGGGTGATTGCGGTGGGTCTGCCGCCCGGCGGGAAACCGTTCTGATCAACGGTCGAAACAACAAACCTGGATGGATGTACGGAGGGGGCACCGCATGCGACGAAGACGGTTCAGCTGGAGGTCGGGCAGCCTGCTCCTGGTGGCTCTGCTTGCCGCCGCCGTGACGATAACCCCGGTGGGCACACCGGCATCGGCCGCCGCCACCCAGTACGAGGCGGAGAACGCGACGATCTCGCAAGGGGTGGTGGAGTCCAACCACCTCGGCTTCACCGGCACCGGGTTCGTCAACTACGACAACGTCGTCGGCAGCTACGTCGAGTGGAGCGTCAACCTGGCCGCGGCGAGCACCGCGACGCTCACCTTCCGCTACGCGAACGGCGGCACCACGAACCGGCCCATGGACATCACCGTCAACGGCGTCCTGGTCGCCGACGAGCTCGCGTTCCCCCCTACCGGTAGCTGGGACACGTGGCAGAGCGTCAGTGTCACCACGGCACTCGCCGCCGGCGCCAACCTCGTGCGGGCGACCGCCACCACGGCCGACGGCGGGCCGAACGTCGACCGGGTGGACGTCGACGTCCCCACCCCGGCGTCCGACTACCAGGCCGAGGACGCCACGATCTCGCAGGGCGTGGTGGAGTCCAACTGGGCCGGCTTCACCGGGACCGGGTTCGTCAACTACAACAACGTAGTCGGCTCCTACGTCGAGTTCGCCGTCAATGCCGCCGCGGCGGGGAGCATGACGCTGGCGTTCCGCTACGCCAACGGCAGCACCGCGAACCGGCCGATGGACATCACCGTCAACGGGGTCCTCGTCGCCGACGAACTGGCCTTCAACCCCACCGGCGCGTGGTCGACCTGGCAGACCCGGTCGGTCACAGCCACGCTCAACGCCGGCACCAACACCGTCCGGGCCACGGCCACCACGGCCAGCGGCGGGCCGAACCTGGACTCGCTGACGGTCAGCAGCGACGGTGGCGGTGGCACCGACTGGTCGGTGGCGATGGTCGAGTCGACGATGGCCCGGTTCACCCCGGACACGCTGGGCGGCTGGTCGTACACCCGCGGGCTGTACCTCTACGCCCAGTACCTGGTCTACCAGCGCACCCACGATCCGCGGTACCTGCAGTACATCAAGGCGTGGGTGGACCGGTTCGTCGACAGCAGCGGCAACATCAGCAACAGCTTCAGCAATCTCGATAGCATGCTCTCCGGCCGCCTGCTGGTGATCCTGCACCGGGAGACCGGGCAGTCGCGCTACCGCATCGCCGCGCAGAAGATCCGCGACCGGCTCAACACGTACCCGCGGACCAGCGACGGCGGGTTCTGGCACGCGACCAGCCGGGAGCACCAGCTGTGGTCCGACGGCGTCTTCATGGTCAACCCGTTCCTGGCCGAATACGGCAGGCAGTTCAACGACGCGACGTACGCCAACAACGAGGCGACCAGCCAGCTCGTAATCTACGCGAGCCACCTCAAACAGCCCAACGGGCTGATGATCCACGCGTACGACGAGGCGCGGGCGCAGACCTGGGCCGACCCGACCACCGGCCTCTCGCCGGAGTTCTGGTGCCGAGCGATCGGCTGGTTCGGCATGGCCGCGATCGACATCCTGGAGGTCATCCCGACCACCCACCCGCGCCGGGCCCAACTCATCACGATCATCCGTGACATGGTGGCCGGGTTCGCCCGCTACCAGGACCCCGCGACCGGCCGCTGGTTCCAGGTGGTCGACAAGGGCTCGCGCTCCGACAACTGGACCGAGACCTCGTGCTCGAGCATGTACACCTTCGTCACCTCGCGGGCGGTGGAGCGCGGCTACGTCGATGCCAGCTACCGCACCATGGCAAGCCGCGGCTATCAGGGGGTGCTCGCCAAGGTGTCGCTCGGCGGTGACGGGCGCACGAACATCACCGACATCTCCATCGGAACCAATGTCGGCGACTACAGCTATTACATCAACCGCACCCGTGCCACGAACGACTTCCACGGGCTGGGTGCCTTCATCATCATGAACGAGCAGCTGATGCGCACCGGCGGCTAGATCAACACAACGTGCGGGAAGCCGGCGCTCCAGCCGCCGTTGGTGACATCGGACTCCCAGCCGCTGCAGCTGGTGTGCTGCGGCGACGTGCGCAACCCCCAGTGCAGGAACAGGCCCGCCGTGGAGTCGCGCAGGAACTGCTGCCGCGGGTTCTGCAGATCGGCGTGCGCGGGGCTCCCGACGGCGAACCCGACCGCGCCGAAGGCGATCACCACTGCGGCCAGATAGGTAGCCACCCGCTTGCGGAGACGACCTTCCGTGGCAATCCCTCCCCGAGACGGGAGAAAGATCGGATCAAATAGGGTTTCTTCGCTTACAGCCTGCCGAGGTGGGATGTCGGCGTCAATCGGGGGACGTCGATACCCGACCGATCTCCGTTCAAAGATCGGCCGAATCTCCAACCGGGCACTGGCCCCACCGCCGTCTCTTCCTTGACGGCGCTCCGTCTTGTCCGACATATTGCCCCGCCGCGCCACCCCGACCGCGCCGCGTCCGGGCGCGCGTCCACATATGTGCTGCCCAGCGCGGCATTTTCATTCCTACAACCGCACCTAATCGCCGGTTCGGGCGAGTCGTCACAATGGACGCATGGCGCACCCGGCTGGGGCCAGGTGCGGTTGTATTCGTAGCGGTTGCGGATGGCGTGGACCGTGCCGCCACATTGATGCCTGTCCGCGTCACCGCTTCGCAATCCAGCTACGCCTGCCGATATATCTTCTTGACTTTGGTCATGAACTCCTCCTACCTTTCGCCTTAGGTGAAGTCGATTCCTGGGGAATCACAAATCCGGCGCACCGGCGCCGGACCGATCTGCCGCGTCACCGTCCTCGACTCGCGCCACCCTGACTCGCTCCACCCCCGACCCGAGGAGCACGTCATGCACAGACTCCCCAGGCTCCTGGCGGCCGCAGGGACGAGCATGGTTGTCACCGCCGCGCTCACCGTCGCGGTCGTCGTCGCCACCCCGCAGCCCGCCATCGCCCTCGAGAACGGCCTCGCCCGCACGCCGCCGATGGGGTTCAACAACTGGAACGCCACGCACTGCGAGGCGGACTTCAACGAGTCGATGATCAAGGGCATCGCCGACATCTTCGTCTCGCAGGGCCTCAAGGACGTCGGCTACCAGTACGTCAACATCGACGACTGCTGGGCGCTGCCTCAGCGCGACTCGCAGGGAAACCTCGTGCCCGATCCGGTCAGGTTCCCGAACGGCATCAAGGCCCTCGCCGACTATGTCCACGCCCGAGGGCTGAGGTTCGGCATCTACACCAGCGCGGGGACCAAGACCTGCAACACCGCCGGGTTCCCCGGCGCGCTGGGCCACGAGTACGAGGACGCCCGGCTGTTCGCGTCGTGGGGCGTGGACTACCTCAAGTACGACAACTGCAACAACCAGGGTGTCGACGCGGTCCAGCGCTACACGACGATGCGCGACGCGCTTCTCGCGACCGGCCGGCCCATCGTCTACAGCATCTGCGAGTGGGGCCGTTCCGACCCCAAGGTCTGGACGTGGGGGGCGGACGTCGGCAACCTGTGGCGCACCACCGGCGACATCAGTGACAACTGGACGAGCATGATCGGCAAGGCGCAGTTCAACCGGACGCTCGCCCAGTATGCCGGGCCGGGGCACTGGAATGACCCGGACATGCTCGAGGTCGGCAACGGCGGGATGACGGCCACCGAGTACCGCACCCATCTCAGCCTGTGGGCCATCATGGGCGCGCCGCTGCTCATCGGGAGTGACCTGCGCACCGCGTCGGCCACCACGCTCAGCATCCTGAAGAACACCGACGTCATCGCGGTGGACCAGGACCGGCTCGGCAGGCAGGGCACGGTCGTCAGCAACAATGCCGGGTTGGTCGTCTACAGCAAGGTCCTGGCGAATGGCGACCGGGCGGTCGCGCTGTCGAACGAAACGACCACGACCGCGACGATCGGCACCAGCGCGTCCGCGATCGGCCTCGGCGGCTCCTCGTCGTACACCCTCAATGATCTCTGGTCGAAGAGCACCCGGAGCACCACCGGCGCGATCAGCGCGTCGGTGCCCGGACATGCCACCGTGATGTACCGGGTCTCGCGCGCGGGCACGACAAGCCGGTACGAGGCGGAGAACGCGACGATCTCGCAGGGTGCCGTCGAGTCCAACCATTCCGGCTTCAGCGGCACCGGGTTCGTCAACTACAACAACGTGACCGGCTCCTACGTGCAATGGACGGTCAACGCCGCACAGGCGGGCCCAGCCACGCTGGCGCTGGACTACGCCAACGGCACCACCACCAACCGGCCGATGGACATCACGGTCAACGGCGCCCTGGTCGCCGACGAACTGGGCTTCAACGGCACCGGCGCCTGGAGTCTCTGGAAGACCATCATCGCCACGGTGAACCTGAACGCCGGCACGAACACCATCCGCGCGACCGCGACCACGGCCAACGGCGGGCCGAATGTCGACTACCTGGACGTGAACATGAACGTGCCGGCACCGTCGACGGACTACCAGGCGGAGGACGCCACCATCTCGCAGGGCCTGGTGGAGTCCAACCACCTCGGCTTCACCGGGACGGGGTTCGTCAACTACGACAACGTCGTCGGTTCGTACGTGCAGTGGTCGGTCAGCGCCGCCGCGGCGGGCACCGCCACGCTGACGATCCGCCACGCCAACGGCACCACCGTCAACCGGCCGATGGACATCGCGGTCAACGGCGTCCTGGCCGCCGACGAGGTGGCGTTCAATCCCACCGGCAACTGGGACACCTGGCAGAACGTCACCATCACCGCGCCGCTCAACGCCGGCGCCAACACCATCCGGGCCACCGCGACCAGCGTGAACGGCGGCCCCAACGTCGACAAGATCACGATTAGCTAGCTCGCGCCCGACCCGTCCCCGGCGCGCCGTCGAGCGCACGGGACGTAACCACCGCCTCCACCGGAGGCATCCAGGGAGTCGCTATGGGAAAGAAGAGCACGTGCATGCGGACCGCCGCGGTGGTGGCGCTGGGTCTGATCACAACCCTGCTGGTGACCATCACCCGCGCCGAGGCGGCGCCCACCCGCTACGAAGCGGAGAACGCGACCATCTCGCAGGGTGTGGTGGAGTCCAACCACCTGGGCTTCAGCGGCACCGGTTTCGTCAACTACAACAACCTGGTCGGCTCGTACGTGCAGTGGAGCGTCAACGCGCCGGCCGCCGGGACGGCCACGATCGGGCTGCGCTACTCGAACGGGACGACGACGAACCGCCCGATGGACATCACGGTCAACGGTGCTCTCGTGTCCGACGAGTTGGCGTTCGGGTCGACGGCGAACTGGGACACCTGGGCGACGAAGACGATCACCGCGCCGGTCAACGCCGGCAGCAACACCATCCGGGCCACCGCGACCACCGCCAACGGCGGACCCAACGTCGACTTCATGGATTTTGAGGTGGCCGCGCCGGTCACCGACTACCAGGCCGAAAACGCCACCATCTTCCACGGCGTAGTGGAGTCCAACCACCTCGGCTACACCGGCACCGGATTCGTCAACTACGCCAACGAGGTGGGCAGCTACGTCGAGTGGACCGTCAGCGCCGCCACCGACGCCACCGTCAACTTCGAGATCCGATACTCCAACGGGACGACCACCAACCGGCCGATGGACATCACGGTCAACGGGTCGCTGGTGCGAGACGAGCTTGCCTTCAACAGCACCACGAACTGGGACACCTGGCAGAACGCGACGTTCACCGCCCCGTTGAACGCTGGCGCCAACACGATCCGGGCGACCGCCACCACCGCTAACGGCGGACCCAACGTCGACCGCCTCCGGGCCAGCCTCGCCGGCGACACCGAGTCGCCGACCATACCGGGCCAGCCCAGCTGCAGCAACATCGGCGAGACCAGTCTCACGCTGTCGTGGGGTGCCTCGACCGACAACGTCGGGGTGGTGGCCTACGACATCTACCACGACGGCAACAAGCTCTCCGAGGCGCCGGGCACCGACACGTCCAAGAATCTGACCGGCCTTACGGCCAACACGGAGTACCGCCTGTCGGTGTTCGCGCGCGATGCCGCCGGCAACGTCTCGCTGAGCAGCGCCCAGGCGATCTGCACCACCCTGCCCAGCTCCGACGTCGTGCCGCCGACCGCGCCCACCAACCTGACGTACTCGGGAGTCACGGCCAACAGCGTCAACCTGACTTGGGGCGCCTCGACCGACGCCATCGGCGTCACCGCATACGACGTCCGCAGCGGCACGTCGGTGTACAAGACGGTGACCGGCAATCCGCCCGCGACCTCGACCACCGTGACTGGCCTGGCTTGCAACAGCCCGTACACGCTGCACGTCGTGGCCAGGGACGCCGCCGGCAACACATCGGCCCAGAGCAACTCGGTGTCGTTCACGACAACCTCGTGCAGCACCGACGGGGGCGTGCCGTCCAGCATCACCACGATCTCCACGGGCTGGACAATCCCGTGGGGGACGTACTTCATGCCGGACGGTCAGACGGCGCTGGTAACCGAGCGCGACGATAAGGTGGTCTCGGGCCAGTTCCGGGTCTTCAAGGTCACGCTCACCGGTGCGAAGACGCTGGTCGGCACCGTTCCCAACGCGATGACCACCGACGGTGAAGGCGGGCTGATGGGCGTCGCGGTGGACCCCGACTGGGCCACCAACCACTACGTGTACTTCATGCACACGGCCTCGGAGGGCAACCGGATCGTCCGGATGACCTACAACGGCACGTCGCTGAGCGGGTACACGGTCCTCCTGCAGGGGATCAAGAAGAACCGCTACCACAACGGCGGCCGGCTCGCGTTCGGCCCGGACGGCTACCTGTACGCCTCCACGGGCGACGCGCAGACCTCGAGCCTGGCCCAGGACCGGAACTCGCTCAACGGCAAGATCCTACGGATGACCACGACGGGCGCACCGGCGCCCGGAAACCCGTTCGGCAACCACGTCTACAGCTACGGGCACCGCAACCCGCAGGGCCTGGCGTTCGACCGCAACGGCCGGCTGTGGGAGGCGGAGTTCGGCAACAGTTCCGCGGACGAGCTCAACCTGATCAAGCCCGGCCGCAACTACGGCTGGCCGATCTGTGAGGGCACCTGCAGCGTCGCGGGCATGGAGAACCCCAAGAAGACCTGGTCGGTGAGCAGCGCGTCGCCGAGCGGGATCGCGATTGTCCGCAACGTCATCTACATGGCGGCGCTGCGGGGTGAGCGGCTGTGGCGGATTCCGATCAACGGAGACACCGAGAGCGTCGGCACGGCGACGGCGTACTACGTCGGCACGTACGGCAGACTGCGCACCGTCACGAAGGTGCCGGGTGCCGACCAGTTGTGGTTGAGCACGACCAACTGCGACAACAACGGTGGCGCGCCGGACGGCTCGGACCGCATCTTCCGGGTGAGCATCGCGTAGTCAGCGACTGGTCGGTGCGGAACGGGTGCCCATTGCCCGTCCACCCAATGCGGGCAATGGGCACGCACACGGAACATCGTGGACCCGGCGAACGATTGACACGGACGTCGGACGAATCGTATTTTCCGCATAGCTCGATACCACATCGCAAGACGCCGGCGACCGGTATTCACTAGGGCCGTCTGGGTAATACGGGCACAGGCGACGACGACTTTCGTATTGGAACTAGCACCCATACACCCGATGTATACGCCGCTCTCCCGCCGGGTGGCAGCGGCGGCGCAGGACGCTCTCGCGTCGCCGTCGTTGATTTGAGGCTGACTCCCACACGACCGAGGAGAGCGCGTCATGAACCCCCGCCTGGCGAAGAAAACGATCAGTACGCTGCTCGCGCTGGCCGTTGGCGGCCTAGCGCTCGCCGTCGCGCCGAGCGCGTCGGCGGCGACGACGTTCAACGTGCGCGACTTCGGCGCCACCGGCGACGGCAGCACCAACGACACCGCGGCGATCAACCGGACGATCGTGGCGGCCAACGCCGCGTCCGGTGGTGGGATCGTGCAGTTCCCGGCTGGTACGTACCGGTCGGCGAACTCGATCCACATGTTGAGCAACGTGACGCTCGACCTCGCGTCGGGCGCCACCATCATGGGTTCGAGCGGGACCGGCTACGACCACGCGGAGCCCAATCCGTACGACGCCTACCAGGACTATGGGCACAGCCATTTCCATGACGCGATGATCTGGGGCGACCGGCTCACCAACATCGGCTTCACCGGCACCGGCACGATCGACGGCGGCGGGAATCTGATCACCGGCAACCCGGGCACCGGCCAGGCCGACAAGATCATCTCGCTCACCCGATGCTCGAACCTGATGTTCAACGGCATCACGCTGCGGCGTGGCGGCCACTTTGCGGCGCTGATCAATGGCTGCGACAACGTCACGGCGGACCACTTCAAGATCTTTACATCGAGTGACCGGGACGCGTGGAACATCATCAGCACCACGAACGTCACGATCACGAACTCCGACATCAACGGTAACGACGACGCGATCGTCTTCAAGAGCGACTACGCCCTGGGTGCGAAGCTACCCAACGGCCACGTCCGGGTCAGCGACACCCACTCCTCGGCCGGCTGCTGCAACGCGCTGATGTTCGGCTCGGAGACCTGCGGCGACTTCACCGACTACGTCTTCGAGCGGATCAACATCACCGGGGCGAACAAGTCCGGCCTGGGCATGGTGTCGATGGACGGCGCGAACATCTCCGATGTGCACTACCGCGACATCACGGTCTCCAACGTGGCCTCGCCGATCATGCAGAAGATCGGCACTAGACGACGGTGCGGCAACAATCCCGGGATCGGCCACATCAGCAACATCACGTACGACAACATCACCATCACCGGTAAGAGCAGCCCGCAGTACACCGCCACCCTGTGGGGCGAGTCTGGTAGCAACCACATCAGCAACGTGACGTTCAACAACGTCAACATCACCGTGCCCGGCGGTCACGCCGCGATGAGTACCACCGTGCCGAGCAACGACCCGAACAACTACAACCCGAACAGCATCGGCACCCGGCCGGCGTACGGGTGGTACATCCACAACGCCGACAACATCACGTTCAACAACAGCTCGGTACGGTTCAACTCCGGCGACGCCCGCCCAGCCGTCATCGCCAACACCGGCAGCACGGTCGACTTTGACCACTTCACCGCCCAGCGCAGCACCGGCACCACCGACATGCTGTTCCAGAGCATCGCTGGCTACTGCGTGTCCAACAGCACCAACACCGCCGGCAGCGCGCTCCGGGTCAGTGCCACCGACTCCACCCAGGTGTGCAGCCAGCCGCCGCCTCCGCCGGCGGGTACCCGGTACGAGGCGGAGAGCGCGGCCTGTGACGGCACGGTGGACTCCGACCATCCTGGGTTCTCCGGTACGGGGTTCTGCAACACGACCAACGCGGTTGGTGCGTCGGTGCAGTGGACGGTCAACGCCGCCAGTGCTGGTACGGCGATGTTGACGTTCCGGTACGCCAACGGCACTACGGCGAGCCGGCCGATGGATCTGAGCGTGAACGGGGTGGCGGCGGGCACGCTGGACTTCCCGCCGACCGGATCGTGGGACACCTGGCAGACGGCGAGCGCGACGGTGTCGCTCAATGCCGGGGCGAACACGGTCCGCCTCGCGGCCACCACCTCGGCCGGTGGCCCCAACCTCGACTACGTCGACGTGGCGGTGGCGCCGCCGCCGGCGACCCGGTACGAGGCGGAGAGCGGCACCTGTGACGGCACCATCGACTCCGACCACACCGGCTTCTCCGGCACCGGTTTCTGCAACACCACGAATGCGGTGGGTGCGTTTGTGGAGTGGACGGTCAACGCCGCCAGCGCCAGCACGGCCACCCTGGCCTTCCGGTACGCCAACGGCACCACCACCGACCGGCCGATGAGCCTGACCGTCAACGGCGTCGCCGCGAGCACGGTCAGCTTCCCACCGACCGGGTCCTGGGACACCTGGGCCACCGCCACGGCAACGGCCACCCTCGCCGCCGGCGCCAACACCATCCGGCTGGTGGCCACCACTTCGGCCGGCGCCCCCAACCTCGACTACCTCGAGGTCGGCTAAGCGATCCGGCAGCTTCGTGAGGGGCGCCGCATGGCACGACGACAGACCAACCGCACACGGCACATGTTGATGCTGCTGCTGGTGGGCGCGATGGTGCTCACGATGGCATCGGCGGCCACGCCGGCATTGGCAGTCGCGACCCGCCGCCAGCCCGTGTGAGGCGGAGGACGGACCGTCTCGTAGTAGCGGTGAAGGTCCGGTAATGGGGCTGGAGCCAAGGGGGCGGGTTGTCCTGGGCGGTGCCGGCCAGCGCGGCACCCCACCTTGACCACTCGGCTATTCGAAGACGAGGCCGAGGCGATTGTCGCTGTGGTCGTGCTGGCTCCTCAGGGCGGTTGTTGTTACGCGTATACGCCGACGCTGGTCCTGAGTTCGATGGCCGTGAGTCGTCGAGTGCGACGAACACGATGAGGCAGTGAGTCGTGAGATCGAGTTGTTGTGTTTTGGGATCACCGGATCGGACGTGCACGGAGATGTGCATGCTGGTGCGGCGGGTGTGCAGCAACCGGGCCTCGGTTTCGACGATTGAGCCGATCAGCAGCGGGCGGTAGAAACGGACCCCGCCGGCGTACCCGGCGATGCTTTCGGTGCGGCTCCAGCCGACGGCGCACACGTAGGCGGCCTCGTCGATCCACCGCATGACGGTGCCGCCGTGAACCTTGCCGCCCCAGTTGACGTCGGTCAGGGCTGCGAGGAAGCGCAGCGTCGTCCGGGGTGCGGCGTCGGAGTAGGTCTGCACCTTGAGGGTCCGCGCCTGCGCGAACCAGCGTTCAGGAGCCGGTCGGCCAGGACACCTGCGTGGAGTGGTAGTAGTTGATGCCCATGACGTGCCAGCGGGGACCCTGAGCGCCGAGCCGCTGCTCGAACGCCGTCCAGTCGTGGGTGCTGACCGGCGACCAGCCCAGCTCGGCGATCGCAGGCAGTCGCGGGAACGCCATGTACTCGATGTCGGCCAGCGTCCGGATCGTCTCCGTCCACAGTGGAGCTTCAACGCCGAGTATCGAGGAGGCCGGGGCGCCGACGAGGTAGTTGCCCGGATCCCACCCGTACGCCTTCTTGACGTCGATGAAGCCGGCCCACCGCTGGCCGAGGACCGTGCGGGAGTTGTACTTCATGTCGAGGTAGGTGCGGTTGGCCGGCGACATGATGAGCCTCGTGCCGCGCTGGGCCGCCGTGGCGACGGCGGTGTTGCGGGTCGACGTGCCCCAGTACTGGGCGACGGTCGACGGCAGCGGAGTTGCGTTGACGACGTCGTGCCAGCCCACGACGGTCTTGCCGTGGGCGGCGACGATCTGCTGTGCCCGGTTGATGAACATGGCGTAATCGGCCGCGGTGGTCGAGTTGGCCTCGTCGCCGCCGATGTGGACGTACGGCCCCGGGGTGAGCGCGGCCAGCTCCCCGATGACCTGGTCGATGAACGTGTACGTGATGTCCTTGCTCACGCACAGCGAGCTGAACCCGACGTCGGTGCCGGTGTAAAGCGGCGGGGCGACGCCGTCGCAGTTGAGTTCGGCGTACGAGGCGAGCGCGGCGTTGGTGTGACCGGGCATGTCGATCTCGGGTACGACCGTGATGTAGCGCGCCGCGGCGTACGCGACGATCTGCCGGTAGTCGTCCTGCGTGTAGTACCCACCCGGGTCGCCGCCGACCGCGGTGCTCCCGCCGTATACGGCGAGGTTGGGCCAGCTGTTGATGGCGATGCGCCAGCCCTGGTCGTCGGACAGGTGCAGGTGCAGGTAGTTCACCTTGTACAGCACCATCTCGTCGATGTACCGCTCGACGGTCGCGACCGCAAAGAAGTGCCGGGCGACGTCGAGCATCGCACCGCGATGGGCGAACCGCGGGTAGTCGACGATGTGCCCGCCGGCGACGGGCCACGGTCCGGGCTGCACGGTCGCGCTCTCGGCCTCGGGCGGCAGCAGCTCGCGCAGTGTTTGCACGCCGGCGAACAGGCCGGTCGGCTGATTGGCGCGTACAGCGATCGACGTGCCGGTGATGTCCAGCTGGTAGCCCTCCCCGCCGATGCCGCTCGGCGCGCCGGACAGCAACAGCGCGATGCCGTCCGCCGGCGGGGTGCTGGGCGCGTCGGCGACCGGAAGTGCGTACCCGGTCGAGCCGCGCAGGATCGCGGCGAGGTAGCCGCCGATGTCAGCCGCCGCGATCGAGCCCGGCTCGGTGTAGATGGTCGTCGAGGCGGTGATGCTGTAGATGACGCCGGCCGTCGGCGTGGCGGTGACCGGCGCCGGGACGACCGAGCTGAGGGAGACGGCCGAGGTGGCGGCCGGTTGGACCGTGGCCGAGGCCACGGTGCCGGCGGCGGTCCACGCGACACCGGTGATCAAAGCGAGCGTCAGGGCCGGAAGCAAACGCCGTGCGCGGTTGGTCATGGCCGCCTCCAGGAAGGCCGCAGTTCCCGCGAGCGCCCGCACGCGGGCCCGACATCTCCAACTGACTCTTGTGACCAGGAGACCACCGTAACCGCGCGCTATTTAGAAGGCAACCTACCTAACAGTGCTTGTCAGATGGTCGATCGGGTGACCTTCGACGCCCTCGCGGTCCCTCGACCCGTCCGTTGCGGCGGCTGTGCAGGCACTCGGCGGCCGCCAGGTCCACTTGCGCGGCGGTGCTTCACGCTGCCCGTGGATGACTACAGCGACAGACCGGCGCTGGCGAGCTATGAGACACGTCCGGGCTACCGCGAGCAGACAATCGGCGGTTACGGGCTCACGACGGCGCTCGCTTGTACGTAATCGTTCCGCTGGCCCTGCGGGAACCCGCCGCGGCGCCGTTCGGCGCCTTGTGGCTCGCGGTGCTGGGTCTCAACGGGTACTGGTTCCTGGTGCGGCTCGCCTAC
>WNGE01004456.1_pt1 | contig 16106 bp, 11 predicted proteins | sample 5400651 | NCBI WGS metagenome assembly WNGE01 (sample SAMN13153370, study PRJNA577476) | soil metagenome | isolation source: 60 cm soil or saprolite under grassland replicate 2 | place: USA:California | collected 2016-06-15 | reverse complement strand
TCGTCGAGCGAGAGCTGCACGGCGACGCCCACGGTGGCGAAGTCGCCGACCTTCCTTTCGAGCTTGAGGTAGGCGCCCCCAGACCGGGCCGGAGGTGCAGGAACCCTCACCTCAGTGAGGATCTCGTTGGGCTGCAGGGTAGTCGTGAACGTGGCCTCGAAGAGATCGTCTATCGGGATGACTCGCTCGCCCGACGTGGTCCGAGCCACCACTTCGGCTCTCAGTGCGAGCATCACCGACCCCCAATCACCGGCCGGATCGGCGTGAGCCAGCGCACCCCCAACCGTCCCTCTGTTCCGAACGATCGGGTCGGAGATCTGCGGCGCCGCTGCGGCCATGGCCGGATAGCGCTTCCTGAGGAGATCCGAGGCCTCCAGTTCGCTGTTGCGGGTCATCGCCTTCACCCGCAGGCCATCGTCCTCCGACATCCCATAGAGCTCCTCGATCCGGTTCATGTCGACCACGTTGGCCGGGGACGCGAACCGTAGTTTCATCATCGGGATCAGGCTCATGCCTCCCGCCAGGACCTTGGCCTCGTCGCCGAATCGATCCATCAGCTCAAGGGCCTCCTCCAGGGTTTCGGGACGGTGGTAATCAAACCGTGCGGGAAGCATCCAGACCTCCTTTGCCACCGCGAGAGTGAGAACCCTGTCGGCTGGGTCGCCGTGAGGGGGACGCTCAGGGCCAACTCCTTTTACGCCTGAGGTTTCCGAAACGCAACCCGGAGTGCGGTCATTCAGAGCCTCGGCCGAATAGCCGTCTGAATGCTCGAACGATGGCCCGCCACAAAGCCCACATGGCCAGGCGGAATCCCTTGACCGGCTTCGCCATTGTGGGCGTGGAAGCCCCAGCCGATGGAGTGACCGCCCCGGCCGGGCCGGAGGAGCTCCGCGGCTCCCCGCCGGAACTGTCCCCGCCTCCAGGGGCGTCGTGTGCCCCCATGTTCGCCTGGAGGCAGGAGGCGAACTCTCCGGTGAGTCGTTTCGAGACATCCCCGATCATGCCCCGACCGTACTGGGCGGCCGCTCCGGAGATGGTCAGGTCGCTCGAGATGGAGACCTTCGTCCCGCCTTCGGCCTCCTCCAACCGAGCCGTCACCAGGGCGGAGGCCGCCCCCCTGCCTCTCTGTTCCCGGCCATCGGCTTTCAGCACTGCGCTATGGGCAGCGTCATCGCGGTCCTGAAGGACCACGGTCCCAGCGAACGACATCGCCACTGGACCTACCTTCACGTTCATCTTGCCCTTCCACGTCCGGTCGTCAACCACCTCGGTGAGCTCGGCTCCCGGGGCGCACGGCGCGATCTTCTCGACATCCAGCAGGTAGGCCCACACGCGATCGACAGGGGCGGGGACCACGAACTCGTTGTCGATCTTCACAGGCGCACTCCATCACTGACTCGAGGCGTGCGCAAGCCGGACTATCGGCTTGCGGCCGCCCGAAGTTCTGCGGCCCGAGCCCGCAGGGCCTCCAACTGTTCCGGTGGAGTTCTCCGCATCCCCAGACGCACCGGGTCGTACCGGGTGCCATGGCAGTCCGATGATCCCGTCCAGAACAGCCCCCGCGCTTCGGCCAGCGCGACGTAGCGGGCTTCCAGCTCAGGCGAGTGCTCCGGGTGGAGGGCCTCGATGCCGTCGAGCCCCGACTCGATGAGCTCGTCGATCACTTCGTCCGGCACGGGCGCCGCTTCCCGCCAGGTTCCCGGGTGAGCCAGCGCGCAAGCCCCACCGGCACGATGGATCAACGCGATCGCTTCCAGCGGATTCAGCGCGCGCTTCTCCACATACCCTCTGCCGCCCGAGCCGATCAGCTCATCGGTGAACGCATCCTTCAACGTGGGCACGACACCGACCTCGACGAGAGCTTGGGCCACATGCGGCCGAATGATGTTGCCGCCCCTGGCGATCTCCCTTACTCGCTCGAACGTGATCGGATAGCCGAGCTTCTGCAGCCTGCGGACCATCCGTTCGCCACGGCTGAATCGATCGTCCCGAAGTCTCTGTAGCTCGGCGATGAGCTCCGGGTTTGCGGGGTCCATGAAGTAGCAGAGCACGTGAACGCCCTCGCTCTCGCGGACGGTGGAGAACTCGACCCCGGGGACCACCTCGATATCCATCTCGGCCCCCGATGTCGTCGCTTCCATCAGTCCGTTCGTCGAGTCGTGGTCGGTCACAGCCACGACGTCCAGGCCCCGGTCGCGAGCCAGCTCGAGCAGCTCTCGTGGTGTGAACGTCCCATCCGAGTAGACAGTGTGCGTGTGTAGGTCGATCCCTGGCATCGGCCGATGTTCTCACACCCCATCGGGGTGCTCAGCCTCGAGGGGTTCCCGAGCCGCGACCGCTCAACCGCAGGGCCTTTTCGGACGAGCCTTGAGTAGGCGGTCCAACCACGGTACCGCCCAGACGCACCAGAGGGAGCAAGGACGACATGCCTCACCACCCGATTCCGGAACCTGTTGCGAACGGGCACAGCGAGCTGGATGCGAAGTGGTGGCCGGCCCACAAGGGCAACGGAGCCGGCCACGGACACGATTCTCATCCTGCTTCCAGGCTCGCCGACCGGGACCAGCCCGGCGGCGACCAGGCAGCGGAGGAGATCTGGGGAACCCCAGGGGTCCCTCGCACTACCACCCCTACCCGATCGGCGGAGGGACAAACGACGGAGGAGATCTGGGGCGCGGCTCGGCGCACTTCGGTCTCGGACACCGCTGCCCCCGAGTCGATCTGGGACGATCGGCCCAGAGTGGCTTCGCTCCCTGCGTCGCCTCCGGCGGTGAACCGGCGACCCTTCCTCCTACCGGATGCCTGGGCCGCCTCCCCTCGCAGGCCCGGGTGGCGGAGGCGGCTGGACGCGTTCGGCAGCGTCAGTCGCCGTACTGACTGATCTCGGCCTTCTCGAACAGGATGGCCAGCGCGGGCCGCTCCGCCACGGGACGGTGTCGCCGCCCTGCCGGAATCGTGACCACGTCTCCCTCCTGGAGGGCCACGTCGGGAGCCCATTCTTGCTCGATCCGGAACCCGCCCTGGATGCAGTAGAACAGCTCGTCCTCTCCTGCGTGGACGTGCCACGGGAAGGTCCCGTGTAGCTTCACGACCTTCATCAGGAAGCCTCCCACCTCGGCCACGATCGTGGGCTTCCACGGCTCGGTCAGACGGGCAGCCAACCCCTTAACGTTCTGCATGTGCCCTCCTCTTCGAACGACCAGGGCAGGTAAAGCCTTCTCCGCCCGCGCCCGATCCTTACCTCAGGCCCGCGAGGGCATTGGCCCGCAACCCACCAGGAGCCCCATGAACGAGAACGAGCACCCCTTCTCCGCCTTCAGCGGGGAGGATACAGCCGAGCAACCACAGCCCGGAGCGCCGCCTCTGGTCGCCGTCCCCGAGCACCCGGAGCCTCACGCCGTCGGAAACCCGGCGACGACTCCACCGGTCCCTGCGATGCCCGGGTCGAACGTGGATGGGGCCTGGAACTTCGGCAAGCCCTCTGTAAGCTCCGGCCTGCCAAAGGTGCGCCGGCCGATCGCACTGGCCATCGTGGTCGTGCTGGTGGCCGCCGCGGGCGGGTACTTCTTCCTCAACCGACTGTTCTCGTCGGGAGGCACCGCCTTGGCCCTGGCCCTCAGCCGGGACGCCACCTACAGCTACGCGGTGCATCTCGGCATGCAGGGAACGATCTCGGCCCAGGGCCAGCAGATGCCCTTCAACATGCAGATAGACCAGTCCATCTCGTGGCGCGTGCTGTCGACCGACTCGGACGGTACGGCCACGATCGCCGTTTCCGTGACGACCAACTCAGCTCAGTTCAACGGCCAGCCGGCTCCCTCCATCCCGGCCGAGACCACCAAGATCCGCGTGGCCAAGGACGGCCGGATCCTCTCCGCGGACTTCGAGATCAGCGGGTTTGGCTCCACCAGCGACCTTGGGTCGCTGGTGCCCGGTAGCGACCAGTTCATGCCCCTGCTCCCCGATCAGCCAGTCAACGTCGGCGACGACTGGTCGAAGAAGTTCGACCAGCAACTGCCCTTCGGCATGGGCCGGCTCCGTTACAACGTCAAGAGCAGCCTCCTTCGCCACGAGGTCATCGACGGGAAACGCATGGCCGTGATCTTCAGCACCCTCTCGCTACCGCTGGACATGAACATCGACCTCAAGAAACTCCTGGCCGCGTCGGGGACCCCGGCCGGGCAGCTTGCCCTTCCCGGTGGAACTAACCCGAAGATGAAGTTCGGTGGGTCGATGAGCATGCAGCAGACGGCGTGGTTCGACGAAACCCACGGCGAGCTGTATCGCACCTCCGGAAATGCCACCTTCGACTTGGCGATCGAGTTCAAGGACTTCCCGCAGCAGGCCGGCGCTCCGTCGGGGCCACTACATTTCACCGGCACCATGAATCTCCAGGTCCAGCGGCTGGAGTCCGCACCGAAGCCGGCCAAGTAAGGTCTCACTCGGATCTCCAGAGGGCGCTCGTCAGTGATGGTTCCCGCTAAGAGAGCAACTGGTCCAGCGCCGCGATGAACGTCTTGACGTTCTCGTGCGTGCAGGACTCGCCCATCACGCCTACGCGCCAGACCTTTCCGGCGAATTCACCGAGACCGCCTGCGATCTCGATGCCGAATTCGTTGAGCAGACGCTGACGGTTCGGTCGATCCTCGAGTCCTTCCGGTAGCCACACGGCTGCGAGCTGGGGCATCCGGAAACTTATCGGAGGAACCGGCCGGAATCCTCGGTCCTCCAGGGCGGCCAGAAGCTCGGCTCCGACCTCCAGATGCCGGCGCCACCGCTCTTCCAGCCCCTCCTCCAGCACGAGCCGAAGGGCCTCGTGCAGCGCATAGAGGTTCGAGACCGGCGCCGTGTGATGATACAGGCGCTGGCTCCCAACGTAGCCCTGGATGAGCAAGGGGTCGAGATAGAAGCTCGGAGGCGGCCTCCGCCGTGATTCCATGGCCCGGACGGCTTTCTCCGAGAACGTGATCGGAGCGAGCCCCGGCGGGGCAGACAGGCACTTCTGCGAGCCCCCGTAACAGATGTCGATGTTCCAAGCATCCACGTCCAGCTCCATCCCGCCGAGCGTGGCCACCGCGTCGACCCCGAACAGGACGTCTCGACCGCGGCACAGCTCCCCGATCTCCGGCAGATGCTGATGGAGGCCTGTAGAGGTCTCCCCATGGACGACGAAGACCGCCTTCGTCTCCGGGTGCTCGTCCAGGGTTCGAGCCACTTCTTCCAAAAGCACAGGCTGGCCCCACCGATCGCCCAGCGAGATCACTTCCGCCCCAAGGCGCTTGGTGATCTCCCGCATCCTGGCGGCGAAGAAACCGCTGACCAGGATCATCGCAGCGTCATCGGGCTCGAGAACGCTGGTGAGGGCGGACTCCATCCCCGCGGTCCCGGTCCCGGAGACCGGATAGGTCAGCTCATTGCCCGTTCGGAAGACCTCCCGCAGCATGCCCTGGATCTCGTTCAGCATCTCCAAGGTGCGAGGGTCGAGGTGCCCGATCACCTGCTTCGACATGACCCGGAGCACGCGGTGGTGAACCATGCTGGGGCCGGGCCCCATCAACAGTCGCTCGGGGACCTCGAAGGGTGGGATCTCGGTCATCGGAGTCCTCCAGGGGCCGGGGCCACCAACGACCGATCGATGTCGGACACCTTGGGACACCCGCACAACGCCATGGCCAGCGCGAAGTCGTCCCTGAGCAGCTCCAGCACTCGCCGGACCCCCGCCTCACCATCCACGGCCAGCCCCCACAGGTAGGGGCGACCGATCAGCACCGCCCTGGCCCCCAAGGCCATCGCCTTCATGACGTCACTCCCCCGGCGGATCCCGCCGTCGATGAGGACCTCTGCCCGTCCCTCGACCGCCCCGACCACGTCGGGTAGCACGTCGATCGTGGCGGACGCGCCGTCGAGCTGCCGGCCGCCGTGGTTCGACACCACGAGGGCCTGAACCCCCGCATCCACGGCCATGCGGGCGTCGTCGCCACGAACGATACCCTTCAGGACAATGGGCATCGGAGTGAGCGACGCGAGCCACGCCACGTCGTCCCACGCGAACGAGGCGTCGTGTCGCTCCACGAAGAAGGCGAACATACGCGAGCCCTCGGACTCGGGAAGGCCCATTCCCTCGAGGTTGGCCATGGCGATTCCGGGCGGGAGCGAGAACCGGTTGCGGTCGTCCCGGAAACGACGGCCCAGGATCGGGGCATCGACAGTGAGGACGAGCGCGCCGTACCCTGCGGCGTGGGCCCGCTTGACCAGTTCGGCCGTCAGTTCGCGGTCCTTCAACACGTAGAGCTGGAACCAGCGCCGAGCTCCGGAATTCGCGACCTCCTCCATGGACGCGGTGGACACCGTCGACAGCACCATGAGGGCCCCGACCGAGGCGGCCGCCCGCGCGGTGGCCAGCTCGCCATACCGATGGGCCATGCGCTGGAGGGCGGTAGGCGCCAGCAGGATGGGAAACGCCACCTCCTGGCCGAGGACGGTGGTTCGGAGGTCGATCTCCGAGACGTCCACCAGAACGCGAGGCCGCAGCACCCACCGCTCGAAGGCTCTTCGGTTCTCGGCGAGCGTCCATTCCTCGCCCGCCCCTCCCGCGTAGTAGTCGAAGACCATCCGGGGCAACCGGCCTCGGGCGGCCTCCTCGAACTCGTCAACGGTCAGGTACGCCCCGAGATCGGCGACCGGGGGAACGTCGGGACGGATCCGTTCGTTCGCGCTCAAGATTCGTCTCTCAATGCCTGATCAGGACCTCGATCTCGCCTTCCTTGCGAGGAACCTGAGTGGCCGTCACGCCGTCCCGTGACGTGAACGCCAGATCGAGCCTCGCCGTCCCCACCCGCATGCCGATGATCTCGATGCTCTCGAGCCAGTCGGGGAGCCGGGGCCGAACGATGTAGAGCTTCCCATCCGGGGCGTCCGCCGTCATCCCACCATAGGACCTCAGCATCAACAGCGGGGCCCCACTCGACCAGGCCTGGGGCCGGCACGCCACCGGGTATTCGACGGGCAGAGGGACATCGTCTCGGGAGAAGCCGCAGAACAGCTCCGGGTAGCGGGCGAGGAGGAAGAACACCCCGGCCATGGAGAGCTGGTCGATCATATTCATGGCCTCCGCGTCGAAGCCGTACAGCTTCATCCCGTGGGCGATCAGGGCGTTGTCATGCGGCCACACGGTGCCGGTGTGGTAGCCCAGAGGGTCGAACGGCTGTTGCCTGGCAGCGAGCGTGCGCACCCCCCACCCCGATGAGAGGGCTGGGGAGAGAAGCCGGCGGACCACCCGGGGAGCTCTGTCCTCGTCGACGATGCCGGACCACAGGCAATGGCCCGGGTTCGAGCTGATCGTGCGGACTTGCTGTTTGTGCCCGTCCAAGGCGAGGGCGTAGTAGCCCTCCCTCTCCATCCAGAAATCCCGATTGAACCGGTCTCTGAGCTTGGCCGCTTCACGCTCCAGTTGATCGGCCAGCTCGTACTGGCGCATCGCCCGGGCCAGCCGGACCATTCGGTACTTGGCCTGATAGACGTACCCCTGGACCTCGACCAGGGCGATGGGCCCTTCGGCCAGCGTCCCGTCCGCATGGACCACCGCGTCCCAAGAGTCCTTCCACCCCTGGTTATCCAGGCCGTGTACGGACCGCTTGCGGTATTCGACGTACCCATCGCCGTCCAGGTCGCCGTATCGATCGATCCATTCCAGGGCGGCAACTGCGTTCGGCCACAGTGCCTGCACCGCATCCAGGTTGCCCGTCCACGAATAGGCGTACGTGAGCAGGACCAGCCACAGGGGAGTGGCGTCGATCGAGCCGTAATACGGGGTGTGCGGAATGTCACCGGCTCCCGCCAACTCTCCCACCCGAAGCTCGTGCAGGATCTTGCCGGGCTCCTCATCTCTCCACTCGTTTTCCTCCGTGCCCTGTCTGGCCGCCAGCCCCCGGAGCACGCCCCACGCCAGCTCGGGATTCACCCCGAGGCACTCGTAGGCCGTGATCAGCGAGTCACGACCGAACAGACCGGAGAACCAAGGCACCCCGGCATCCAGGTACGGCGCTCCACTGTCCTCTTCTGACAGGAGCATCCGCAGGTCGAGTATGGCCCGGTCCAGGAACCGCGAAAGCTGGACGTTGCTCGTGTGAAATCGGGTGCACTTCTTGCGCCACTGCGTGTACTGCTGCTCGAGCATCTGGCGGGCGTCCTGGAATGCTCGCCTGGCCGATCTCGGCTCGCCCACTCCCGGGGTGACCTCCATGGTGACCCCGGCCCGCTCGTCGTGGCCGAGGTCGAACCGGAACACGGCCTGGTCGGAGGACATCTCGTCGGGGGCGGGGGAGAAGCGGATGATGGTGGATCGGGCCACGTCGTCGGCGCCTCGGTAACCGAACACGACCGAGTTGTGGCCGACGATGGGGGTCTGGAGCTCGCCCGGCGCGATCTTCTTCCGCGTCCACCCCCGCACCTCGAACACGTCCAGGAAGTCCGCGTCGAACTCGAGCTTCAGCTCGACATGGTGGGAGGCATTGCCGAAGTTCCGAACCTCGATCTGCTCTATGAGCGAATCCGCCAACAGCCGGCTCCTGGAGACAGAGACGTTCTCCTGGTACTCGAAGCCCTGAGGGTCGGCCACGACGGTGGGAAACGCCAGCTCGACGATCTGCGAGTAGTTCCGCTCGGTCGAGGAATGCAACAGGATCGGCCTCAACTCGCCAACCGTGAGCTCCAGCTTGGACAGGAACCGGGTGTCCCGATAGTAGAGCCCCAGGGCGGCCTGGTTGTCCTCCGGCACGTCGCCGAACCGGTCGGACATGAAGAACGCCCGATCGTGCTTGATGACCTGGACGTCCCGGATGTCGGTGACCGGCGGCGGCTTGGACATGGTTGCATCGTAGCCTGCGCCTCACGCGTGAGCCGCAGGTTGGGAGCGTTTACTGTCCCAGGGCGATCGCGCCGATACCTCGATCGACGTCGTTATGCTGGGGGCGGGAGGCCACCCTCAGGACTGGCCCGGGGGGAGGATCCGTGGACGAACTCGCCCAGGAGCAGATCCAGCTGGTGATCTGTGATGATCACCGTCTGCTCACCGACACGCTCACCAGCGTGGTCAAACACGACCCCGGCATGCGGCTGCTGCCTCCCGTCCACACGTCCGAAGCTGCAGTGGATCTGGTCAGAGAGAGCCATCCGAACGTCGTGCTCATGGACATCGAGTTCCGCGGGACCATGAGCGGCATCGACGCCACCAGGCACATCAAACAGATCTCCCCGGAGACCCAGGTCGTGGTCATGACCGCCCACGAAGACGAGCGGCTGTTGGTGGAGGCGGTGGAGGCGGGAGCCTCGGGATTCCTGCGGAAGACCGAGGGGGTGGACGAGCTTCTGGACGCCATCCGGGCCGCCGCCGCGGGCGAGATCCTGGTGGACCGGGTGGCCCTGGCCCGCTTGTTGCCGCAGGTGGCCCGGGAGCGGGAGCGGCGACGGGACGCCCAGCTCCTGCTCTCCCAGCTCACCGATCGGGAACGGGAGATCCTGACGCTGCTGTCCGAGGGCCTGCGCAACGACGACATCGCGGGCAGGCTCTTCATCAGTCCGCAGACGGTGCAGACGCACGTCCGGAACCTGCTCGGGAAGCTCGGGGTCCATTCGAAGCTGGAGGCCGTGGCCTTCGCCGTCCGCAACGGCGCCATAGCGGTCTAACGCCCGGTCGGGAGCGAGTATCCTGCCCGCCGTGGTGAGAGTGACCGTGTTCGGCGCGGGCGCGATGGGAACGGCAACCGCCATGCATCTGGCCCGGAACGGAAATCGGACGTTCCTGTGGGCGAGCGAATTCGACCAGAACATCCTTCCCGCACTGGTGGAACAACGCCGGCACCCTGTCCTTCCCGAGCACCTTCCGGACTCGCTGAAGGTCGTCGGGCCCGAAGGGTTGGGCGAGGCCGTCGACGGCATCGACATCGCCGTGATGGGCGCCCACTCGGGCGGGGCCAGAACGCTGGCCCGGATCGTCACAGAAGGACGCGGCCCACTTCCCCTCGTGGTCGGCGTGGCCAAGGGCCTCGAACCCAATACCCTCAAGCGCATGTCGGAGGTGTACACCGAGGAGGTTGGCCACGATCGGGTCATCTCTGTCGGCGGGCCGTGCCTGGCCGGCGAGGTTGCCCAGGGCCTGCCCTGCTCGGTGGTCTTCGCCTCTGAGCATGAGGCATCTGCCCAGACGGCCGCGGAGGCGTTCCGTTCCCCCGCCTACCACGTCAGCATCACCGACGATCTCCCCGGAGTCGAGTACTGCATGGTCGCGAAGAACGTGGCGGCGATCGGCCTGGGGATCCTGGACGGCCTGGGCATGGGGATCGGGTTCGAGTACCGGAACGCCAAGGCGGCCCTCTTCTCACAGGCCTGCGCCGAGCTGGTCGAACTCGTAGTGGCCCTGGGTGGGAGAGGGGAGACCGCCAGCGGCCTGGCGGGCCTGGGCGACGCCCTGGTGACCAGCCTGGGCGGCCGCAACCGGCTGTTCGGCGAGCTGTTGGGCGAGGCCGTGCCTCCGAACGACGCGCTTAGCGATCTGATGAAGAAGGGTATGACTGTGGAAGGCGTGGAGTCCTCCCGGGATGTGGCCAGGCTGGCCGAGGGAAAGGACCTCCGCCTGCCGTTCTTCGAGCAGATCCACCGGATCGTGTTCGACGGTGCTCCGGCTGTCAGCGTGCTCGATTGCCTAGGGGGGTAACGACATGAACGACCAAGGAGAGACCGCACCGATCCCGGAGCCACCCCCGGGAGCGCCGGATCGCAACCTGGCCCTCGAGCTCGTCCGAGTCACCGAAGCCGCGGCGCTCGCGGCCGGCAGATGGGTGGGACGGGGCGAGAAAGAGAGCGCCGATCAGGCAGCGGTCGACGCGATGCGCCTGATGCTCGGCACGGTGGCCATGGATGGCGTGGTCGTGATCGGCGAGGGGGAGAAGGATCAGGCTCCCATGCTGTTCAACGGTGAGCAGGTGGGTAACGGCCAGGGCCCGCAAGTGGACGTGGCCGTCGATCCTCTGGAGGGAACCCGGCTGACAGCCCGAGGGATGCCGAACGCCATCGCCGTGGTGGCCGTGGCCGAGCGGGACACGATGTTCTTTCCGGGAGCGGCCGTGTACATGGACAAGATCGCCTGTGGCCCCGAATTTCTCGACGCCATCGACATCGAGGCTCCGCCCCAAGAGAACGTCCGCAGGGTGGCCAAGGTAAAGGGGGTCGAGCCGGAAGAGGTCTCGGTGGTGGTGCTGGATCGGGACCGGCACGAGGGCCTGATCGGCGGCCTCCGCCAGGTCGGGGCGAAGGTCCTGCTGATCACCGACGGCGACGTTGCCCCGGCCATCGCCGCGGCCAGGGAGGAGAGCGCGGTCGACCTCCTGATGGGCATCGGTGGGACGCCGGAGGGCGTTATCTCGGCGGCAGCGTTGAAGTGTCTCGGCGGGGGGATGCAGGGCAAGCTGTGGCCTCGCGACGACGAGGAGCGGCAGAGGCTCCTGGACACCGGATACGACATCGACAAGGTCCTGACCACGGACGACCTGGTGGCCGGACAGGACGTCTTCGTCGCGGCCACGGGGGTGACGACCGGAACCCTGCTGAAGGGCGTCCGGTACAGGGAAGAGGGCGCCATCACGGACTCGCTGGTGATGCGATCGAGATCGGGAACCGTGCGCCGGATCGAGGCCACCCACTCGTTCGAGAAGCTGATGAAGTTCTCCGGGATCGCCTACCGCTGAGCCTCGCCGGGCTCCTCCAGCCGGAGAGCCTCCTTGAGGAAGGCCACCTGCAGGAGCAAGAGGTTCTCCGCGACGACTTCCTGCGGAGTCATGTGGGTGACACCGGAGAGCGGCAGGACGATGTGCGGACGCCCCGCCTCCAGGAGTACTCGCGACAGCCTGAGGGTGTGAGCAGCGACCACGTTGTCGTCCGCCAGGCCGTGGATGAGGAGAAGCGGCCTGGACAGTGAAGCGGCGTCGTCCAGGAGCGAGCTCCGACGGTACGCCGATGGGTTATCGTCGGGATGGCCGAGGTATCTCTCGGTGTAGTGCGTGTCGTACAGACGCCAGTCGGTCACCGGAGCTCCTGCGATCGCGGCGTGAAAGACCTCCGGACGCCGCAGCACGGCCAGCGCCGCCACATACCCCCCGAAGGACCAACCGCGAATGGCCACGCGACCCAGATCGAGGTCCGGATTCGAACCGGCCACAGCATGCAACGCCTCAACCTGATCCTCGAGCGCCGGCGTGGCCAGGTCGAGGTGGATGGCTTTCTCCCACGTCGTTCCCCGCCCGGGAGTTCCCCGGCCGTCGGCCACCACCACCGCGAAGCCCTGGTCCGCCAGCCATTGCGACTGCAGGAAGGCGTCCTGGGCCCGTAGCACCCGCTGAAAGTGCGGGCCGCCGTACGGATCGAGAAGGACCGGGAGGCGGTGACCAGCAGCGTGGTCACGTGGGAGCAGGAGGGCGGCGTTGAGCTCCCGCTCCCCTGCGCGCAGCATGGTGACCCGGGGCTCGAGCCCGGGTCGCTCGGCGAACGATCGGATGACGGCAGCTGGCTTCCCTTCCCGCAGCACCCGTACTGCCCGGTCCGGCGACCCCATCTCGGCGGAGACCACCACCACGACGTCTCCCCCGGCGACGCCGTCGTGGACGCCTGGAACATCAGTGAGCCGTTCGGGCTCGCTATCACCCGTTGTCCTCCAGAGGTGGACTTCGGTGGCATCGTCCTCCGAGGCCGTGAAGCTGACGTCGCCTCCAGCGTGGACCACCTCCCGGACGTGGAGGCCTGCCGGGGTGACCGCGTCGCCACCGACCGTCAGCCGCCGCGTGTCAGCCTCCTCTCGGATGAACACGAGCCGCCCGTCACCCATCCATGCCGGGATCCCGTGCACGACCTCGAGCCACTTGGGATCGCTCTGGTCCAGGATGGACCGGGTAGCACCCGTGGCGGGGTCTGCCTCCAGGAGCGACCATCTCCGCTGGTCACGAGCCTGGACCAGGAGGCTGAGGGGTTCTCCCTTTCCCCACGTTACCTGCACCAGGTAGGGATGGGCGGCTCGATTCCATTGGAGCTCTTTCTTCTCGCCTTCCAGATCGACGACGAACAACGACACGTCCGCGTTGGCCGTCCCGGCGGCCGGGTATCGAACGGTCTGAGGATCACAGGCGGGGTCGGAAGGGTCGGCGATGTGCCACAGGCCGACGGGCCTGTTGTCCACCCGGGCCACAGCGAGTGACCGACCATCCGGTGACCACCAGTAGCCTCGGAACCGGCCCATCTCCTCGGCCGCGACGAACTCCGCAAGGCCCCAGGTGACATCGGGGTCCCCGTCTTCCGCGAGGCACCGGTCCTCGCCCTCCAACGACGCCACACGAAGCGCGCCATCGCTGACGTACGCGATTCGCTCGCCAGTTGGAGCCGGGCGTGGATCGAATGGTGGACGCGCAGACGGCAACATCCGCACGTCCCCGGTGATGAGGTCAGCCACGAACAGCTCTCCGGATAGCGCAAACGAGGCCAGTCGAAGATCCGGATCCGCTGCGTAGGCCACGATCCCACTTGCGGTCTCGCGCGCCCGCTCTCTGCGGGCGCGCTCGTCCGCGGATAGCTGCTCCTCGCTCGCTTTGCCCAGGGTTCGCGGGTCGGCGATCATCCGTTCGGTTCCCGTCTCCACGTCGAAGACCCACAGGCAGGTCATGGGGTCATCGCCAGATGGTGATCGAAGGAAGGCCACTCTGGATCCGTCGGCGGCCACCGAGAAGCTCCGAGGCCGGCCAAGAGTGAACCTCCTGGTCCTGGCCGACCGCCGCGGGAAGGAGTCTGCCTCCTCCTTCACGGGCTAGCCCGATGGCCCAGGCCGTGGCGCCTCGACAGGCCGAGGCACTGGAGCCACGAATCGGGCGGTCCCCCCTCCAGCGGCGCGGCTGAGACTCATGGCGGGATTGCCGAAGAACTGGTAGGCCAGGAAGGTCGAAGAGGCCACCTCGGGTGAGTCCTTGAACCGAGCGCGCTCCGCTCGAAAGACCTCGGCGGGATGCCGGCCCTCCACCAGCGTCTGTTGATAGAAGCGCAGGGCGATCTCCTTGGCCAGCACGTCGTCGATCGACCACAGCGGAGCCACCACGCCGGATGCGCCCGCATAGAGGAACGCCTCGGCCATGCCCGCGTAGTCCCCCAGGATCGCCGCCCCGGTGCCCACCTGGCAGGCATTGAGGAACACGAACGGCGCGGTCTCCAGCCTGACCCCCCTCACTTCCATCGGATCCAGCGTCCGCCCATCGACGAGGATCAGCCCTTCTTTGGGCCCAGTGGGGTTGTAGATGCCGTGGACGGCAAAGTGCAGGATCTCCGCTTTGGGATTGCCCTTCAGACAGTCGATCACGGTCTTCGATTGCGCGACCACGGACGTCGCTCCGAAGGTCTCCCGAAGCTTCGCGGCCTCGTCCTCCGCCTCCACCAGCCGCCACTCCTGCCGGTCGTACACGCCCCACACCACGGCCACGGCGTCGACCTGCACGTCGATGGGAGGCGGGAGTTTGGGGCGCCGGTGTCCCAGCACCCACCTCCCCACGCTGGCCTGAGCCGATAGAAAGGGAGGCAGGCTCGCGTCGAGAGGCGGATCGACCACCGCGAGTTCCCAGGGGACGTAGGGCTCTTCGGACAGAAAGAGAACGGACGGCGGCCGGCCCCGAAGCTGTTGGGCAACCGCGTCCAGGGCGGCCCAGAATTCCTCGGGGACCTGGTCCGAGACCGTGTTTCCGATCCCCATGAGGTACTGATACAGGCCCGGCTGCCCCTCGTGGACGGCGACCTGCTCGACCAGTTGCTTGGCGAAGGCTTCGGGGTGTCGGCCGATGTCGGCCACAACCGGCGCGTCGGGCGCCTGGATGCGGTGAGGCGATTCGAAGGTCCACAGCAGTCGGCCTGCGCTCTCCGAATGGCTCTGCAGGATCCGCACGGTGAGGTCGGGCGCCGTCTCCTCGGACGGGATCGAGATGTCGACGCCACCCTCCTGCGGCTCCTCCTCAACCGCGGCGACGAGGGCGGGGGTGCGGACGACGGCCACTGAGCGCACGGCCATGCCGATGGTCTGGCCATCCACTGAGTACATCGCCTGGATCGCTCTCGGCTTGATCCGCTCGATCTGAGGCTCAGCGGAGAGATGCAGGAGGAACGTGGGATGGGGGGCGCCAGCGGTCACCGGAAGGTCCCTCCGCCAGGAGCCAGGATTGCCGCCGAGGCGGAAGCCATCCGCCACCACTTGGACCGAGAGCGTGTACGGACCGACGCTCGACTCGGGTCGCACCATTGCGGTCCCGGTCACTCCTGGTGTGGGCGTGGGCGAGATTCCCACGGTGAGCTCGAACTCCTGCTCCGCCACGACCACCCCGGGGCACTCCAGGAGGGCATAGGCGCTGCGAGGTGGATCGCGTTCTGGTCCATTCCGCGTGACCACCCCTGCCGGTGGTGTGGGCTCAGTCATCCTGTCCTCGCGGGGACCGCGGCGTCGCCTCCAGATCGATCGCGAGGGCCGGGGTTCCTGAGGAGCGGGAGGTTCAGCGGCAACCGGCTGCGGCTTCACCGGCGCTGTCGGTCGCTCGGCGGCCAGTGGGGGCTCGGGGCGGGTCGTTGGAGGTCCTTCGCGAACGGGCCCCTCCCTCGACGGGGCTCGCCGACCGCGCGAAGCGACCCGAGCCCGGATCACTCCGCCGACAAGCCCTGGACCCACTGCCCAAGCCGAGAGCCATGCCTTCGATACGGGGATCACGCCGAACTGCTGGCTGAGGACCAGCGCCCCGAGTCCCGTGGGGATTCCTCCGATGATCGAGAGAACCAGACCATTCCCTCGCCTGGATCTGATCAAGCCGATCACTTGGAGCACAAGGCCCAACACGACCACTCCCGTTGCGATCAGGCCGACCGTCGTGGTGAAGGGTGATCGCCCCACGACCTTGATCCAGCCCTCGGCCGTGCACCCGTCCGTTGATGCCACGACGTGGTAGAGCCCGACGCCCTGGCTCGCATGGTCGGCCACGTTCAGCCGAGCCGCCCAGTCCCCTCTGACCGAGTTGAACTCCTGAGGCGAGACCGTCCACCGAAGA
>WNGE01012696.1_pt1 | contig 16108 bp, 17 predicted proteins | sample 5400651 | NCBI WGS metagenome assembly WNGE01 (sample SAMN13153370, study PRJNA577476) | soil metagenome | isolation source: 60 cm soil or saprolite under grassland replicate 2 | place: USA:California | collected 2016-06-15 | reverse complement strand
TTCGTCCCGTACCTTGATATTGCGAATTTGACTTGCCGCGCCAGAGAGTCGGAGACCCCGTGACCGAAGCAACTCGCACGCCCGCCGCTGACGCCACTGCGCTGGAGCGGGTCATGTTCGAGGTCAAGCGCGTCATCGTCGGCCAGGAACGCCTCGTCGAGCGGATGATGGTCGGCCTGCTCGCGCGCGGCCACTGCCTGCTCGAGGGCGTGCCCGGCGTGGCCAAGACTCTCGCCGTCGAGACGCTCGCGCGGACGGTCAGCGGCACGTTCGCGCGTCTCCAGTTCACCCCTGACCTGGTGCCGTCCGACATCGTCGGGACGCGCATCTACCGGCCGGGCTCGGAGCGGTTCGACACCGAGCTCGGGCCGGTCTTCGCCAACTTCGTGCTGGCCGACGAGATCAACCGGGCGCCGGCGAAGGTGCAGTCCGCGCTGCTCGAGGTGATGGCCGAACGGCAGGTCTCCCTCGGCGGGCAGCGCTACCCGGTGCCGAATCCGTTCCTCGTGCTGGCAACGCAGAACCCGATCGAGAGCGAGGGCGTCTACCCGCTGCCCGAGGCCCAGCGCGACCGCTTCCTGATGAAGATCAACGTCGACTACCCGACATCGGCCGAGGAGCGCGAGATCGTCTACCGGATGGGCGCCGAGCCCCCCGTGGCGAACGCCGTGCTGAGCACCGACGAGCTGGCTCGGCTGCAGGCCGTCAGCGGGCGCGTGTTCGTGCACCACGCGATCGTCGACTACGTGGTGCGGGTCGTCGTCGCGACGCGTAACCCGTCGCAGCACGGCATGCCGGACGTCGCGCAGTGGATTTCCTACGGCGCGAGCCCGCGCGCCAGCCTCGGCCTGATCGCGGCCGGCCGGGCCCTCGCGTTGCTGCGCGGGCGCGACTACGTGCTGCCGCAGGACATCCTCGACGTGGCCTCGGACGTGCTGCCGCACCGCATGGTGCTGTCCTATGACGCCATCGCCGACGGCATCCCCGCCATGCACGCCGTGCGCCGGGTGCTGCAGACGGTGCCGCTGCCGCAGGTCGCGCCCCGGCAGCGTGCGGGCGGGCCGGTCAGCTACGGCAGCCAGTCGCAATCAGGCGGCCAGCCGACCGGCTGGGAGCGCACCGCGTGAGCAAGGCCCAGGACGCGCCGCCGGCGCTGGACCTGGCCCCCGCCGAGCCGCTGCTGCGGCGCCTCGAGCTCACCGTTCGCAACAAGTTGGACGGGCTGCTGCAGGGCAACTACCTGGGCCTGGTGCCCGGTCCGGGCAGCGAGACCGGCGACTCGCGGCTCTACGTGCCCGGCGACGACGTGCGGCGCATGGACTGGCCGGTCACCGCCCGGACGCTCACCCCGCACGTCCGGCAGACGGTTGCCGATCGCGAGCTGGAGACCTGGCTGGTCGTCGATCTGTCGCCGAGCCTGGACTTCGGCACGGCGCTCACCGAGAAGCGTGAGCTCGTCCTCGCCGCGATCACTGCGTTCGTGCACCTGACGGTGCGCGGCGGCAACCGGGTCGGGGCGATCGTCAGCACCGGCGAGACGACGGTGCGCATCCCGGCCCGCGGCGGTACGGCCCATGCCCGTTACCTGATGCGCGCCATCGCGCAACTGCCGCGTGCCGCCGAGGGCCAGCGCGGCGACCTCGCGGCCATGCTGGAGCAACTGCGCCGGCCACCGCGCAAGCGCGGCCTCGTGGCGATCGTCTCGGACTTCCTCGGCGACACCGACTGGGAGCGGCCGCTGCGCGGGCTGTCCGGACGTCATCAGCTGATCGCCGCCGAGATCATCGATCCGCGCGAGCTGGAGTTGCCCGCGGCCGGACTGATGACGTTCGTCGACCCGGAGAGCGGCGATCAGATCGAGGTGCAGACGTCGAGCGCGGACCTGCGCCAGCGCTACGCGGCCGCGGCCGCGAAGCAGCGGGCGCAGATCGCCACCATGCTGCGCCACGCGGGCGCCGGTCACCTGCAGCTGCGCACTGACCGCGACTGGCTCACCGACGTCGTCAAGTTCGTGATCGCGCGTCGCAAGACACTGTCCGGTTCGGGAGTGGTGCGCTGATGCGGTTCCTGGCCCCCGGCTGGCTGCTCTTGCTGGTTGTCGTGTTCGGCGTCGCCGGCTGGTATGCCGTCCTGCAGATCCGCCGCAAGAAGTACGTCGCGCGGTTCAGCAATGTCGAGTTGCTCGCCTCGATCGCGCCGAAGCGGCCGGGATGGCGCCGGCACCTCACGTTTGCGCTGCTGCTCGTCGGCATGTCCGTGCTCACGATCGGGGTCGCCCAGCCGACCGCTTCGGTCAAGGTGCCTCGGGATCGGGCCACCGTGATGCTGGCCGTCGACGTCTCGCTGTCGATGAAGGCCACCGATGTCTTGCCCGATCGGATCAACGCGGCGAAGAAGGCGGCCAAGGACTTCGTCGACCTGCTGCCCCCGCGCATCAACGTCGGCCTGGTGAAGTTCGGCGGCAATGCGAGCGTGGTCGTACCGCCGACGATCGACCGCGACTCACTCAAGGTCGCCATCGACAACCAGCTTCAGCTGCAGGACTCGACGGCGATCGGCGAGGCGATCTTCACCTGTCTCGATGCGGTGAGCGTCTTCAGCCGGGCCACGACGGCCAAGGACGACAAGCCCGCCCCGGCGCGCATCGTCCTGATGAGCGACGGTACGTCGAACAAGGGCCGCTCGCCCCAGCAGGGTGCCAGCGCGGCCAAGCAGGCCGGCGTCGCGATCTCGACGATCGCGTTCGGCACGGACGAGGGCACGGTCGACATCCCGGGCTACGGTCCCCAGCCGGTGCCGGCCGACGCGACGACCCTGCGCGAAGTGGCGGCTAACACAGGCGGCACGTTCCACACCGCGCATTCGGCCGCGGAGCTGCGCTCGGTCTACTCGAACATCGGCTCGCAGATCGGTTTCACCACGGCACGCAAGGTCATCGCGTGGCGGTTCGTGGCGATCGGGCTGCTGTTCACGCTTGCGGCGGCGTTGGCGTCACTGCTGTGGTCGGGGCGCCTGGTCTGAGTGGTCCGGGCCGATCGGCTAGCGTGCCTGGGGTGAGCCGCTCAGTACTCGTCACCGGAGGCAACCGCGGTATCGGGCTGGCGGTGGCGCGCGCGTTCGCCGCCGCGGGCGACCGCGTCGCCGTCACCCATCGGGCCACCGGCGCACCGGACGGGCTGTTCGGCGTCCAGTGCGACGTCACCGACGCAGCCGCGGTCGACGCAGCGTTCAGCGCCGTCGAGGCCGAGCACGGGCCGGTGCAGATCCTCGTCTCCAATGCCGGCATCACCGACGACACTTTGCTGCTGCGGATGAGCGAGGAGTCCTTCGCGCGGGTCGTGGACGCCAACCTCACCGGGGCGTACCGGGTGGCCAAGCGGGCGGCGTCGGGGATGCTGAGGGCCCGGGGCGGCCGGATGATCTTCGTGTCTTCCGTGGTCGCGCTCGTCGGATCGCCGGGCCAGGCGAACTACGCGGCGAGCAAGGCCGGGCTGATCGGGCTGGCGCGGTCGATCGCCCGAGAGCTGGGCAGCCGCAACATCACGGCCAACGTGATCGCACCCGGTTTCGTCGAGACCGACATGACGGCCGATCTGACCGACGCGCGCAAGAGCGAGATCCTCGCAAACGTCCCGCTGCGGCGGTACGGGACGCCGGACGAGATCGCGGCCACGGCCCTGTTCTTGGCATCGGAGCCGGCCGCCTATATCAGCGGAGTCGTGCTGCCGGTCGACGGCGGCCTGGGAATGGGGATCTGATGGGTCTGCTCGACGGCAAGCGGCTGCTCGTCACCGGTGTCATCACCGATGCGTCGATCGCGTTCGCCGTGGCCCGAGTGGCGCAGGAGCAGGGCGCCGAGGTCGTGCTCACCGGCTTCGGGCGGATGACGCTCGTCGAGCGCGTCGCGAACAAGCTGCCCAGGCCGGCGCCGGTCATCGAGCTGGACGTGTCCGACGACTCGCAGCTCGCGTCGCTGGCAGACCGCGTCGGCGAGCACGTCGACGGGCTCGACGGCGTGCTGCACTCGATCGGCTTCGCGCCCGCGTCCTGCCTCGGCGGCGGGTTCCTGGACGCGCCGTGGGAGGACGTGTCGACGGCCGTGCAGGTGTCGGCGTACTCGCTGAAGTCGCTGGCGGTGGCGACGCTTCCGCTGTTCGGCGAGTCCGGTGGCTCGCTGGTCGGGCTGACGTTCGACGCCACGGTCGCCTGGCCTGCCTACGACTGGATGGGCGTCGCCAAGGCCGGCCTGGAGTCGACCTCGCGCTACCTCGCCCGCGAGCTGGGCCCGCGCGGCATCCGGGTGAACCTCATCGCGGCCGGGCCGATCCGGACGATGGCCGCCAAGAGCATCCCGGGCTTCAGTGCGTTCGAGGACGCCTGGAACGGGCGCGCGCCGCTCGGCTGGGACAACGCGAACGCCGAACCGGTCGCCCGCACCGCCGTGGCCCTGATGTCGGACTGGCTGCCGGCGACCACCGGCGAGATCGTCCACGTCGACGGCGGCTTCCACGCCATGGGTGTCTAGTTGGCTTACGACGCGTTCTTGTTGTTGTCGTTCGGTGGCCCCGAGGGTCCGGACGACGTGCTGCCGTTCCTGCGCAACGTGACGCGCGGGCGCGATGTGCCGGACGCGCGGCTCGCGGTCGTGGCCGAGCACTACCAGCACTTCGGCGGAGTGTCGCCCATCAACGCGCAGAACCGGGCGCTGCTCGCCGCGATCGAGGCCGAGTTCGGCCGTCAGGGCATCGACCTCGCGCTGTACTGGGGCAACCGCAACTGGCACCCGTTCGTGGCCGACACCGTGCGGCAGATGCGCGACGACGGAGTGCGCCGGGCGCTGGTGCTCACGACGGGCGCGACGTCGTCGTACTCCAGCTGCCGGCAGTATCGCGAGAACCTCGCCGACGCCCGGGCCGCCGCGGGCGATGACGCGCCCGAGCTGACCAAGCTGCGCCACTACTTCGACCATCCGGGCTTCGTGACCGCGAACGCCGACGGCGTGCGGGCGGCTCTCGCCGACCTGCCGGACGCGCGCCTGGTCTTCACCGCGCACTCCGTGCCGCGCAGCATGAACGACGCGTCCGGGCCGTCCGGTGGGCTCTACCTCGCCCAGCAGCGCGAGACCGCGCGCCTGGTGGCCGAGGCGGTGCGCGGGCCGGATGCGGAGTTCGACCTCGTCTGGCAGTCACGGTCCGGACCGCCGCACGTGCCGTGGCTCGAGCCGGACATCAACGACCACCTGCGCGACCTGCGTGAGCGCGGCACGAGGGCCGTCGTGGTGAGCCCGACGGGATTCGTCTCCGACCACCTCGAAGTTGTCTGGGACCTCGACACCGAGGCGCGAAAGACCGCGCACGACCTGGGCCTGGCCTTCGCCCGGGCGGCGACGGCCGGCACCCACCCGGCATTCGTGGCCATGGTCGGCGAGCTCGTCCGCGAGCAGACCGCGGGCGCTGCTCGCAGGTCGCTGAGCCCGCTCGGCATCTGCGGCCTGGACTGCCCAGCGGGCTGCTGTCAGAAAGTCGCGTTGTAGGCGGCGAGCCGCGCGCGGCGTACGGCCGTCGCCAGCGATCGCAGCGCATCGGTCCGGGCGGCGATACCGTCGCGGTCGATCGCGCCGCCGACCGGATCGAGTGCGGCGAGGTCGAGGACGGCGTGCAGGCGCTCGGCTTGGGCGAGCAGCCGCACCGCGGGTGGCGGGAATCCGGGCGGCAGGTCGAGCCGTTCGCCCGCGCGCCGCGCGTCGGTCAGCGCGTCGCCGACGTCGTCGGTCCACCTGGCCACGTCCGCGGCTGCGAGCGCGCTGGCCGTCTCGCGGATCGTCTCGGTGAGGTCGTGCTGCGCCTCGGCGACCGACAGCGGGTCCGGCGGTGGCTCGTCGACGCTGTGGGCCTGCCAGATCACCGTTGCGGGCACGCTGCTCGGATGGCGCTCCACCACGTCGGGCACCAGTCCGAGCCCGCCGCCCACGACGGCCTCGCCCGCGTCGAGCGCGCTGCTGCGGAACTGCGCCGGACCGGGCAGCCCGCGCACGTCACCCGCCACCGGGAGCACGAGCCGCACCGACGCGCTCGTCCGGCGCCAGGTGATCAGCGCCTCGCTGAGTGGAACCGGGATTTCGGCGGGCGCGTCGGGCAGGCCCTCGACATGGTGCGGGGAGTCGTCCCCGACGGTCGCGCGCAAGACGTCGTCGGACGCGGCCACACCGGCCAGCCACGCGGACGTCCAGGCGACGAGAGCGCCACAGCGAAGTCGTGCCATAACCGACGATTCTCCGGCACGACCGCGCGCCGCACCGACCGACCCCAGCGACGCGGCTAACGTCGCTGCACGTGCCTGACTACAGCGCGGACGTGCTCGCTGAAAGCCCGCGGCGCCGGACGGTCCCCGAGGTTCCCGCCGAGGCGGAGCTGGTCGTCGAGACCGCCGACGGCAGGTTCTGCGGCGCGATCGTCGCGCTCGGGCAGGCCGTCGACGCGGGCGAGCGGCGCGACACCGTCACGCTCGAGGATCGTCACGGCCGGCGGCGCGACTTTCCGTTGCTGCCCGCAGCCTTCCTGCTCGACGGCCGGCCGGTGACCCTCGTCCGGCCAGTGGCTGCCGCACGCAAGCAGGAACGTGCCCGCACCTCTTCCGGCTCGTTCGCGGCGCCGGCGGCGCGGGCGAGGGTTGCCCGGGCCAGCCGGATCTGGGTCGAGGGCGTCCACGACGCGGCGCTGGTCGAACGCATCTGGGGCGACGACCTGCGCGTCGAGGGCGTCGTCGTCGAGCCGCTCGACGGCATAGATCACCTCGACGAGCAGCTGCACGCGTTCGGACCGGGACCGACGCGTCGCGTCGGCGTGCTCGTCGACCATCTCGTCGCGCACAGCAAGGAGAGCCGCATCGTCGAGCGGCTACGGACCGCCCGCTGGCGCGAATCGGTCTGCGTCACCGGGCATCCCTACGTCGACATCTGGCAGGCGGTGAAGCCGTCGGCCCTGGGTATCGACCGTTGGCCGGACGTGCCGCGCACCGTGAACTGGAAGGACGGCGTCTGCGCCGCGCTGGGCGCGGCCGATCCCCGGGAGATGTGGCGGCAGGTGCTCGCGAGCGTCGACAGCTTCGCCGACGTCGAGGTGCCGCTGCTGCGCGCCGTCGAGGAACTGATCGACTTCGTCACGGCGCCTGCCGCCTGACCCGCCGGCTACGGTCGGGTCGCGATGTGGACAACGTCCGGCGGCTGCGAGCGGTTTCGTGCCACGATGACGGTGTGCCTGTCTGGTTGATCTGGGTGATCGCAGCCGGGGTGTTCGCCGCAGCCGAGACGATGTCCCTCGATCTGGTCCTGATCATGTGCGCGGGCGGCGCCGCTGCCGGTGCCGTCACCGCGGGCGTCGGCGCTCCGGCCGCGATTCAGCTGGTCGTCGCGATCGTGACCGCGACGCTCTTGCTGGCCTTCGTGCGCCCGGTCGCCCGCCGTCACCTCATCGGCGTCGGCACGCATCAGACCGGTACGGCCGCGCTCGTCGGCAAGCAGGCCGTCGTGCTTGCCTCGGTCGATGCGCACGACGGACGGGTACGGCTCAACGGCGCGGAGTGGTCGGCGCGCTCCTACGACCAGACTGGAGATCGACGGCGCCACCGCCGTGGTCTGGAAAGAGCCATGACCCACACATCGGAGGACATTGGATGAACGCCGCCCTGATCGCGATCCTCATCGTCGCGGTCGTGTTCTTGATCGTGCTGCTGCGCAGCGTGCGGATCGTGCCCCAGGCGCGTGCCGCCGTCGTGGAGCGGCTCGGGCGTTACGTGCGCACGCAGGGCCCCGGCGTGGCCGTGCTGGTGCCCTTCGTCGACCGGATGCGGCCGCTGATCGACATGCGCGAGCAGGTGGTCAGCTTCCCGCCCCAGCCGGTGATCACCAGCGACAACCTGACCGTCGCCATCGACTCGGTGATCTACTTCCAGGTCACCGACCCGCGCGCGGCGAGCTATGAGATCCAGAACTACATCCAGGCCGTCGAGCAGTTGACGATCACCACACTGCGCAACGTCGTCGGAGCGCTGAACCTGGAGCAGGCGCTGACCAGCCGCGACTCGATCAACACCCAGCTGCGCGGCGTGCTCGACGAAGCGACCGGTCCGTGGGGCATCCGGGTGGCGCGCGTCGAGATCAAGGCGATCGACCCGCCGCCGTCCATCCAGGACGCGATGGAGGCGCAGATGCGCGCCGACCGCAACAAGCGTGCGGTCATCCTCGCGGCCGAGGGCCAGCGCGAATCGGCGATCAAGACCGCCGAGGGGCAGAAGGCGTCGCAGATCCTGTCGGCCGAGGGGCAGAAGCAGTCCGCGATCCTGGCCGCCGAGGCCGAGCGGCAGTCGCGCATCCTGCGCGCCGAAGGCGAGCGCGCGGCACGCTACCTCGCCGCGCAGGGCCAGGCGAAGGCGATCGAGACGACGTTCAACGCCATCCACGCCGCGAAGCCGGATCCCGCACTGCTGGCCTACCAGTACCTGCAGACGCTGCCGCAGATCGCGCAGGGCGACGCCAACAAGATGTGGATCGTGCCGACCGAGTTCGGCAAGGCGCTCGAAGGGCTGTCCCGGTTGGGCGGCGAGGGCGAGCAGCCGTCCTGGCTCGACGCGACGAGTGCCGTCCCGGGCAGCGAGTCGACGATCGACACCTCCGACTGGTTCGACTCGAACCTGCCGCCGGCCCGTGAGCAGCCCGAGGCCGTCAACCTGCGCGCGTCCGACGAGGACCCCGACTCGCTGGCTGCCCGGACGGGCATGCCGCCCGAGCCGCCACTACCTCCGTACACGGGCGCCTAGCCCCGGCCTGTGGCGCGGCCCGCGCTCTTCGAGCGCTGTTGCCATAGAGTGGCAAGATGCTATTGCCATAGACTGGCAACAAGCACGTCGAGGAGGCACGCGAGCGATGCGCATTGCGGGTGCCGATCGACGCGTCCAGCCGCTCGCTGCTCGGCTGCGCGCGGCCCTGACGCCACACGAATGGCGCCGGGTGGCCGGCATGGCGGGCGTCATCGTCGCGCTGCACGTCGTGGGTTTCGGGCTGTTGATGCTGGTCGTCGCGCCGCGGCACCTCGAGCTCGGCGGGCAGACGTTCGGCATCGGCCTGGGGATCACGGCCTACACGCTGGGCATGCGGCACGCATTCGACGTCGACCACATCGCCGCGATCGACAACACGACCCGCAAGCTCATGCACGAACGCACGCGACCGCTGTCGGTCGGATTCTGGTTCAGCCTCGGGCACTCCACGATCGTGTTCGGCATGTGCGTGCTGCTGGGCCTCGGCGTCCGGTCGCTGATCGGCCAGGTCAAGGACGACAACTCGACGCTGCGCGACGTCACCGGCACGGTCGGGGTCAGCGTGTCCGGCACATTCCTGCTCGCGCTCGGGCTCGTCAATCTCGTCGTCCTGGTGGGCATCGTGAAGGTGTTCCGCGAGATGCGCACCGGGCGGCTCGACGAGCAGACGCTCGAGACGCTGCTGACCGGACGCGGCCTGCTCAATCGCATCCTGCGGCGCGCGACGGTCGCGGTGCGCAAGCCGTGGCACATGTACCCGGTCGGCGTCCTGTTCGGGTTCGGCTTCGACACGGCGTCGGAGGTCTCACTGCTCGTGCTCGCGAGCACGAGCGCCGCACTTGCCCTGCCCTGGTATGCCTTGCTCTGCCTGCCGATCCTGTTCACCGCAGGCATGTGCCTGTTCGACACCGTCGACGGCTCGTTCATGAACTTCGCCTACGGGTGGGCGTTCTCCAAGCCGGTCCGCAAGGTGTACTACAACCTGACTGTCACGACGCTCAGCGTGCTGGTCGCGATGGTCATCGGCGGTATCGAGCTACTCGGCCTGCTGGCCGACAAGCTGGATCTGCGCGGTGGCGCGTGGGGCCTGCTCGGCGCCATCGGCGACTTCGACTACACGGGCTACATCGTGGTCGGCGTGTTCATCGCGACCTGGCTCGTGTCCTGGCTGATCTGGCGCTACGGGCGCATCGAGGAGCGCTGGGCCGCGCCGGCGCTGGCCGACGACTGAGGCGAATCAGAAGCCGGTCGCGCACCACGGGGCTTGCGGTGTCGCGAACATAGCGTCCGCACGACGTAACGCGCCCGCGGTGAGCTCGTCGACGAGTCCTGTGACCTGTTGGCTGCGCAGGCTGAAACCGCCCAGGTATGCCGCGGCCAGCGCGCGCTGGTGCACCCGCAGGTCGGCACCGTCCACAGTGGACGGCGTGCAGTGCGCGCCGTCCGGTCCGCCGTCCAGCACGAACCGTCCGGCCGCGAACCCACCGATGTCATCGTCGACCACGTCCAGCACGAGGCGGTCCGTCACGGCGTAGCGCCGCGCGGACAGCGCGGCCGGCGCGTCCAGGATCCGCAGCCACAATCCGTCGCCCGCGTACGTCTGCCGCAGGGCCCTGCCGTCGTCCAACAGCCACCGCAGTGGCTCGTCCGGCGGACGGGTCTTCATCCTGATCTCGCCGACCAGGTCGATTCCGGTGAGGTACGCCCACAGGTCCCGATACGCGGCATCGCTCGCGGCACACAGGTCGACGACCTCGATTGCTCCGGTGGTGCCGTCCATGTCGAACGCCCCGGCGGGCGCCCACGCGACGTAGCCGTCGACGCCGTCCGGACCTTCGCGCACGAGGCTTGTCGCCAGCTTGGCGGCGCGATCCGGCGGGGGATATCCACCGAGGCCGAGCCTGCGCTCCCACCATGGCCGCGGACGGTTGATGTTCCCGGCGCGCAGGTGGCGGGCGACGTCGAAGATGCCCGGCGCCAGCTCGCCCATCTGCGCGGGGTCCACCTGCCGGACGTTGCCGTCGCCGGACGGCGTGAGCGATCCGCCCCGGGTCCGCGGCCGCAGGGTGTACGACGCGGTCGTCGACGACGGCGCGTAGCCGAATCGCCCGTAGATCGACCACTCGGCGGCGAACAGGATGCTCACCGCGTCCCCGCGCTCGCGGGCCGCGCGCAACGAGTCGGTGAGCATCGCGGTGAGCAGCCCGCGCCGGCGGTGCGTCGCGGCCACGCTGACCATCGCGAGAGCGTCGGCCGGGATCTCGGCCGGCTTGCCGTCGAACGCCGGGACGGTGAGCGTGCGATCCCAGCTGCCGAGCGTGCCCACCCAGCGTCCCTCAGCCAGTGCACCCCATCGCCGCTCCGCGTCCCAACTCAAGCGAAAGGCGTCGACCCAGCGCTCGTGCTCCTCGCCGCCCGGTTGCTCGAGGAAGGCGGTGGCCATAGTCGCGGCCCACCCCTTGACCTCGTCGACGGGCAACGGATGCACGATCTCGACGGCCATGGCGCCAGCCTCTCATCGCGGGCGTCGTCGACGCAGTCGAGTTAACGCGGCGGCTCGGGGTAGGCGGACAGATCGGTCGCCTTGGCGGCGAGCCAGACGTCGCGGCCCGGCGAGATGCAGAGTTCGGCCACGGCAGAGGGGGTGACGTCGACGCGGGCCGGGGGAGAGCCCGACACGGTGACGCGGACCCGATCGGCCAGCGCCGCGACCGACTCGACCCGGCCGGCCCACAGGTTGCGCGCGCTGGACGCGTCCGGGCGCGCCGTGTAGACGGTGATCGCCGACGGCCGCACGGCGACCAGTGCTCGCCCGCGAAGGGCTGTATCGCCGATCGTTACGGTGCCGCCCTGGTCGAGCTCGACCCGGCCGTTGTTCGCCGCGCCGGCATAGAGGTTGACGCCCATCAGGGCGGCGACGTACGCCGTTGCGGGCCGGCTGGCGATCTCGCCCGGCGCGCCGGCCTGGACGATGCGCCCGCCCTCCAGCACGAGGATCCGGTCGGCGAGCAGCAGGGCCTCGATCGGGTCGTGCGTAACCAGCAGGGTCGGCCCGTCGAAGTCGGCCACATGCCCCCGCAGTTCTGCCTGGACCTCGCCCCGCGTCTGAGCATCCAGCGCGGCCAGCGGCTCGTCCAGCAGCAGCAAGGCCGGCTCGGACGCCAGCGCCCGCGCCAGCGCGACGCGCTGCGCTTGCCCACCCGACAGCCGGCGTGGCCGCTGCCCGGCCAGGTCGGCGATGCCCAGCCGGTCGAGCCAGGCCGCCGCGATCGTGCGCGCGGCTCGCCGGTCGACGCCCCGCGAGCGCGGCGCGAACGCCACGTTGTCGATCACCCGCAGGTGCGGGAAGAGGCGGTAGTCCTGGAAGACGACTCCGACCCGGCGATGCGCCGGCTCGCGGAACGTCCGCGCCAACGGGTCGTCGAGCACGTCGCCGTCGAGCACGATCCGCCCCGCCGCGAGCGGCAGCAGGCCGGCCAGCGTCCGCAGCAGGGTCGTCTTGCCAGCGCCGTTTGGGCCCAGCACGGCTACGACCTCTCCGGGCGCGGCCCGGAACGTCGCGTCCAGGCCGAACCTGCCGCGCTCGACCTGGACCGCCGCGTCGAGCCCCGCGGTCACGAGACGGCCGCGGGGCGGAGCCATTGCTCGCGCAACGCCACCAGGATCACCAGCGCGATCGCCATCAAGATCAGGCTGAGCGCCTCGGCCTGCTCGGGGCTGCTCTCCAGGGCCTTCGAGATCAGCGTCGGCATGACCTCGGTGGTTCCCTTCAGGCTGCCGTTGAACGTGATCGTCGCGCCGAACTCGCCCAGCGCGCGCGCCCAGCACAGCACCGTGCCGGCCACCAGCGACGGCGCGATGCCTGGGACGGTGATCCGCCGGAACACCGACAACCGCGACGCGCCAAGCGTGGCGGCGGCCTCTTCGAGCCCGCGATCGGCGGCCCGGAAGGCCCCTTCGGCGGTGATCACGAGAAACGGCATCGCGACGAACGTCTCGGCGGCGATCACCCCGTAGCGGGTGAACGGCAACGTGAAGCCGAACCACTGGTCCAGGTAGCGGCCGACGACGCCGAGGCGGCCCAGCGCGAGGAACAACGCGACACCGCCGACGACGGGCGGCAGCACGAGCGGCATCGTCACGGCGGCGCGGATGACGCCCAGCCCGCGAAAGCGCAGCCGGGCCAGCATCCACGCCAACGGCACACCGAACAGCAGGGACACGACCGTGCTCGCGGTCGCCGTCTGCAGCGACAACGTCAGCGCGGACGAGACGTCGGAGTCGGCGTAGAGCGCGCGCAGCCCGCTCCACGGTGCACGGATCAGCAACGCGATCGTCGGCAGCAACAGGAATGCCGCGCCGATCGCGGCAGGCGGCACGAGCAGCAGGGGGACGCCGGCGCCCGTTCCCCTGCGGCGGCTCACCGCGGGCTGCCGAACCCTGCCGCGGTCAGCACGGCGCGGCCCGCAGCGGACTCGACATAGGACACGAACGCCGCGGCGAGTGCTGCGTTCTTCGCGTGGGTGAGCGCCGCGATCGGATAGTCGGTGGTCGCGTTCTGCGCGTCCGGGATCGCGATGCCGGTGACCTTGTCGCCGGCCGCCCGCACGTCGGTCACGTAGACGACACCCGCATCGACCTCGCCGACGATGACTTTCGCGAGCGTCGACTTGACGTCCGGTTCCTGGGTAACCGGCGTGACGCTGATGTGCGCGTTGCTGAACACCTTGGCGGCGGTCGCCCCGCACGGCACCTGGTCCTGGCAGAGCGCCACTTTGACACCGGGACGCGCGAGATCGGCGAGACGGGTGATCTGGGCCGGATTGCTCGCCGGCACGGCAACCTCCATCCGGTTGACCGCGAACGTCGTCGACGAGCCCGCGTTGCCCGCCGACCCGACCTGGTCCATGTTCTTCGAGGCCGCCGACGCGAACACGTCCGCCGGCGCGCCCTGGTTGATCTGCGTGGCAAGCATCGAGCTGGCACCGTAGTTGAAGGTGACCTTGACGCCCGGGTGCGCGGCCTCGAACTGCTTGCCGATCGTGTCGAACGACTCGGTCAGCGACGCGGCGGCGAACACCGTGAGCGTCCCGGTGAGGTTCGCCCCGCCGGCCGGGGTTGCCGGTAACCCGGACGACCCGCACGCGGCAAGCGCGGCGACGAGCGGGACGGTGAGCAACAGAGCACGGGCTCGCACGACTACCTCATCGGGATCTCGACGACGACATTCGTTGACTTCACGGCTGCGATCGCGGTGACACCGGGTTCGAGCTCGAGCTCGTCGGCGGCCTCGCGGCTCATCAGGGAGACGAGCCGATGGGGGCCGGACTGGATCTCGACCTGGGCCATGACGGTGTCGCGCACGACCTTGGTCACCAGGCCGACGAATCGGTTGCGGGCCGACTCGGCCATGACCGGCTGCGGCTCGGGCCGAGGGGACGCCGCGGCGAGCTCCTCGGCGAGCCGGGCGAGGTCGGCGCCGTCGACCACGCGGCGTCCGGACTCGTCGTGCGTGACGCTCAGCTTGCCGGCGTCGGCCCAGCGCCGGATCGTGTCGTCGCTGACGCCGAGGAACTGCGCGGCGTCGCGGAGTCGGTAGGCCGGCATGGCGGCATCATAACCGCAGCTGCGGACTGTTGTAGCTGACTGGGGCCGCACATGCGGTCAGATCCAGCTGATGTGTCCGTGCAGGTAGATGTAGCCGACGAAGCTGAAGCCGTCGAGGAGTGAGTGCGCGATGACGAGCGGCAGTACGCGCCTGGTGCGCTGGAACCACCACCCGAAGATGAGGCCCATGACCATGTTTCCGGCGAAGCCACCCCAGCCCTGGTAGAGGTGGTAGGTGCCGCGCAGCAGGGCGCTGGCGCCGAGCGCTCGCGAGTCGGTCCAGCCGAGCTGGCGCAGCCGGGTGAGCAGGTAGCCCACCACGACGATCTCCTCGAGGATGCCGTTCTGCGCCGCCTCGAGCAGAAGCAACGGCACGCGGTACCACTCGTCGGGCAGGTCGACGACGGCAAGGCTGGCATTGATACCGAGCTCGTGGGCGGCCCACACCAACGCGAGGCCGGGAATGCCGATCAGCGCCGTGAAGCCGACGCCCTGCAGCAGATCGCGCCGGGCGCGCAGCCAGTCCAGCCCGACGCCCAGGCCGCGCCCGGCCGGATCGCGGGCCAGCAAGACGACGGCCAGGAAAGCAGGCAGCAGGCCGTGCAGCACGTCGGCCAGGTCGTCGAGCAGGTCGAGGAACGGATACGTTGTCGCCGGGCCGGACACAACCGTGGCCGTTGTCGCCGCGATGCCGCCCTTAACGGTGACTTCGGCGCGGATGTAGTAGAGCAACGAGTAGATCGCCGACATGCCGAGTGATACGCCCAGCACGGCAAGGACTTCGAGGCCGTTGCGAGGCGCGATGGCCGCTTCTTGCGTGTCGGGCGCCGGGGCAGCATCGGTCACCGGGACAGTCTGCCCGGTGCGGACGATCAGGCCGCTGTGGGCAGGCGCAGCGACACGTTGGCGCACGCCTCGCACGTCTGCGCAGGGATGAGCCCGATCCGCATCAGCCAGGCGAATATCGTGCAGCCCACGCAGAACGCGAAGACGGACTCCAGCGTGGCCGCGGCGACGATCATGCCGAGCAGCACCTGGGTCAGGCCGTCGGCGCCGAAGCCGAAGTGGGCGACGACCGTGGCCAGCGACATCACCGTGCCCATTCCCTGCGCGAAGCGCTTCGGCGGGCCGGCCACCGGGTTCGCATGACCGATGCGTGGTGCGGCGACCCGCGTCGCGAACTGGCCAAGCGGGCTCAGCGTCGGACCGGTGAGGACGCGCGCGACGAAGCCGTACGCGAGCGGGACGGTGAGCCACAGCCAGCCGGACCCGACCGCCTTGCTGAGAACGAGCGCGCTCAGACTGAGTAGCAGGACCCCAACAGCGACCGTCCGTGCGGCCACCTCGTTGACCGGATTGGGGAAGCGCAGCAACTCGTTCACGCGAGCAAGCCTAGCGCTCATGTAGAGGTGCTCGCCTGGTTGATCGGGGTGAGGGCAACATTGGAGGAATCCGAGATTCGTCCAGTTAATCCGTGATGATCGGCGAGTCGGGAAAGATGTGTTGCACGTTTCGCGGCTCAATGGAATACAGTTCTACTCGAAGGGGCGCGCGGCACATCCCTCCCGTGCCGCCGCTCCTTCCTTTATGCCCTCGCCGACTAGCCCGGCGCCGTACCGAGTCAGCCTCGGCACAATCACACGGCAAGGGTCACCTGGGTTCCCGAGTCCAGCGCCGTTGTCCGCGA
>WNGE01004453.1_pt1 | contig 16109 bp, 19 predicted proteins | sample 5400651 | NCBI WGS metagenome assembly WNGE01 (sample SAMN13153370, study PRJNA577476) | soil metagenome | isolation source: 60 cm soil or saprolite under grassland replicate 2 | place: USA:California | collected 2016-06-15 | reverse complement strand
CATGGGCTGGAAGGATCTCTGGCAACTGGAAGCGATCTTAGGAAGAAAAGCAAGTGACCAAGTCGCGCACCAGCAGGAGGCCGCGTAAAATGACTGCGAGCGCCGCACCTCAGCCGCTAACTACGGGCAGGACACCCTCTTCGCGGCCGACACAAACACCACTGGTACTAAGACCAATGTTGTGAAAGATCTCACGTAAACCATGTACGAGACGTGATGCATAGCATTCGCCGGGCTCGCGTTGCGAACCCCAACTCCTTCCGCCTTGATCAATGGTGATTGTTAGCACTCATCTTGCTTCGTTAATCCAGCCTGACTGAATATCAGCGGTGACAACAACGACGAGAGACGAAAATCGATGCCACCGGAAATCCGAGATGGTGTGCTTGCCCTGTTGATGGTCTGGGTGCTGGTGTTGGATGGGAGCCCCCAGCAAACTCTGCAGCCGCAGCCCAAGACTGTACAGGCCGAGCCGCCGCGAATTTTGTATATCTACCGCGAGTTTTGGAAACCGGGTACTCAGGCCCCTCTGAGCCGAATCGAAACCAAAGGGGCGCGCATGTGCATTGATCTTAAGTGCCCTCATCCTTACCTGGGTATCGAGTCTCTGACGGGATCAAAGGAGGTGTGGTACCTCAACGGATTCACGTCGACCGAGGAACAGAAACGCGTTACGGAGGAATACAACAAGAAAGGATTATTCGCGGCGATGAATCAATTCACCCAGCAAAGAGCTCCATTCCAGTCGGAGCCAGGCAAAGATGGCTTCTCGAACTACCACCCTGAATTGAGCCACGGCGTTCCTTGGAGCATGGGGCAGGGGCGATTCCTGGTGATCGTTGTGACGAAGGGCAACCCGCAGAGTGACGGAACCGTGTTCGAAACTGAGGAAGGCGTGCGATTTATCGTGACACCGGCCCAGACACGAGCGGAGGCTAACGCCAAGCTCTCTTCCGCGGGTCGAGGCGCGAAAATCTTTGCCGTGCGTCCGCATTTCAGCATGCCAGCGCCGGAATGGGTTGCTGCCGATCCTTTGTTTTGGGGTTCTTCGACGAGTAATAGATAGCGCGCAGACCGCTGGCCGAGTATTCTCCAGACCGGCTGGCGGCAAAACTGGACCATAGGGCCGTTGTCGGAGCTGCTCTGCCCCTCAACCCAAAACCCTCCACCCCTGATTGGCTCCCATAGCCAGTTCACGGTCAGCACATACGAAATGTGAAGCCGCCAATCCCTCAACACCAGGATTTCAAGCCAGCTCCGAAAACCGACTCCACATTACTGAGTTCTCAACATTACAGAACTAATGTGGAGCTCCACATTAGTTCTGAAGCTTCGTGACATAACAATTGCCGTCGGACGCCCGTAGCAACTGGGATTGGGCGCCTCCTCGAAGCGGGCGCAGGTGCTCGATGGCGGAGATGCGTGTGTTCACAAGCACCTCCTGTGTTTTGGCTTTGGGGATAAAAACGTGTGACGGAGAGCCTTCGGGGATTGGCTCTAAGCAGATAAAGCGGGTGTATCACGGCAGGCCCCTATGCCGGCGGGATCAAGAGTCGTTCAACCGATGAGATGGGGAGCTATGACACTGAGAAATTCGCTGGAGGTGATGATCTTGGTGTTCTTCCAGAACTTGGGGAAGTGGCGTTGGTTGCCCGTCACTAGGTAGTCTGCGCGAGCGGCATCAGCACATTCAATGAATATGTTGTCCGCCGGGTCGGAAGTGACCTGAGCCAGACGTGAGGGGGTGACGACACGAGCATGGTTTTTGATCAATTGCAGCAATTGCTGCCGCAAACTTCTGCGAATCTTGAGCTCAGGACGGGCTAGAACCACTGCGTACTCCGACACAATCGGGTCGGAAGCATACCAGCGAGCAGGCTTGGTCATCGCTAGCAAGACGACCGTTCGCTGCAGGCCTTCCGGTTTGAGCGCGGCGGACACGACCACATTTGTGTCAATGACGAGCCGAAGCGGAATCATCGGCGCTTAGATGTGCGAGCGGCTTTGACGATCTGGTCGATCTGCTTGGTGCCCAACCGGTTCGTGCCCTTTCGTTTGGATTCCTGCCCGATGATTCGAAGGACCTCGGGCTCAGGGACCGCGAGGCGTACATAATCCCTGATGCTGAGCAGCACCGCGCGTGGGCTGCCGCGCTTCTCTATAACAAGGGATCGGCCCTCGTCCTCGACCCGGCGAAGAAGTTTGCCGAAATTTGCCCGCGCATCCAGGGCAGTGACGACAATCCCATCATTCATAAACTCTCCATTTCGATGAATCTAACTGTACAGTTCGTGCCGAATAGGTGTCAACTACACATTCGACAGCGCGGCTCCGAAAGTCACTTGCCCTCAAGGGCCACCACGATCTCCTGCAGCGTTTTGAGGTTATCCACCTGGTCAAGTGAACTCAATCTCAAAGACCCAAGAATTCCGGCGAAAGCTGCCAGACCAGCCTTCTCTCGCGCGGCCTCGGCTCGGCGTAATCCTCGCTCGGCCGCCTGCATGTGCACCAGCACTCTCTGCTGAATCTCCCGGTCCTGAATCTCTATGGGATTCCACACCCTCGCCACGGTCTTCAATAACCCGCGATACATGCGTTTCCCCACCACCTGTTCCATCTGCTCAATCTCGCGAATGATGTGGTCGCCGTCGTTCGGATCACTGCCGTTGTGCTGCCTATGGCCATTGCTACCGCTTCCGGCAGTCGCTCGTTCTGAGGGCTTCGGGTCACCCGCAGCACGGGGCCGAAGTCCCTGTGACCAACCAGCGGGTGTGGCCCACCCCGCTAGTTGCGGCACTGACTTCGGCCGCTTGCGGTCGTCCAGGTCAACCCAGGTACCGGCGAAGTAATTAAAGATACCGACCGAGCCCAAAACAAGCGCAGGCCCGTTTGAAAGCCTGTGCTTCCGCCGCCGTGCCAGCATTGTCATCATCGGCCCGTTCTTCTCCTGTGGCCGAATGCGAGCCCAAACCGAAGATCGTTACCTCACATGTGACCAGCACTTTCGCAGCCATCTTCTGATCTTTGCTTCGTTCGAAGTTTGCGCTGGTATGAATCGTGTATTTGCGCGTCCAGCCTGCCGGGGTAAACAGCGTGTTCAACCGATCGGTGTACGCCCGCTGGTCGGCGTAAGGCACTACTTGGCCGCGCGCCGGCTGCTGATCTTTCGTCGTGTTCATCACCCGCCATTCGATTTGCGAGGGATCAAACGGCACTTCCAAGGCCGCCACCAATTCTTTGACCCGTTCCGCGGGAACCTGAAAAACTCCGGGTGCCAGCATCGCAGGCGGCGGGCTGGATGCGGGAGCACGATCTTTCTGGGCTGACCGTTTGGGGCGCTCATACGAGGTCCTCCTTAATCGTCGGCGTTTCTTCGTCCAGGCGCTGGCCGTACATCCACCGTTGTGGCTTGATCTGCAGGAGCCAATCCTGGGCTGCGGGAATTCGTCCGAGATCTTCCCGGACAGGCTGTTCCCCCACGTAGCTTCCGTCGCTGTTCACGATAGCAACGCCAAACAGTTTCTCCGCCAGGAAAATGCCCTCCGCGTGGTGGCGAAGGGCCCGGTGGCGAAAGTCTGCTAGGAACGCTTTCGATTCATCAAACCAGTTGTGAATCGGAAGGTAGTCCGCCGCTTTGCCGCCGAACTTCCTCGCGCTGTTTTGTGCATGTCTGAGAGGATGGGCCATAGAACTACACCTCGTACGTGGTTGTCGTGTAATCCTCAAAGCGGTCGTTTCGCTCAACCGTCAGTTTCCGGGCACTGACGTCCAGGATGACATCTCCAAAGCCACCGCAATCGTTCTCGTATCCGAACGGTACAAGAGCTTCGAAGTGTTCCTGCAGATGCGAAGCATCGTGCTTGACAGGCTCGTGTTCGTCAGCCGCATACCGATGAGAGCCTGACCAAGCGGATGCGTATGCCATGCGGTGCGGGCACCGGGCTCGAAGGTTACGCTCGCACCTTGCACCAATGCCGGCTCAGGCGGCGGATCGATCCGCACGGTGCCGGTGAACCAATCGAAGGGTCCCTTGCTAGATGGTTGAGAGCCAGCTCGTTTGATTTCCATTTTGTGTTCCCTCAGTTGATATCTTGCGTGGCGTTCGCCGCGCGCGGCACATTAGCGATTGACCAGTTTCTGGAAGCTTTCCGGATAGCGTTCGCCTTGCACTGGGATCTTTGATGCGACGTTGTCGATCTGACGGAGATCGTCGCGTGTAAGTTTGATCGACGCCGAGGCGATGTTCTCCTCGAGACGATGGAGCTTCGTCGTGCCCGGGATGGGAACGATCCACGGCTTCTGCGCAAGCAGCCAGGCGAGCGCGATCTGCGCAGGAGTGGCCTTCTTCTGTTGTGCGAATCTGCCGAGCACGTCGACCAGGGCCTGATTGGCCTTGCGATTCTCCGGCGTGAAGCGAGGAACGATGTTGCGGAAGTCATTCTTGTCGAATTTCGTATCTTCGTTGATCGCACCGGTAAGGAAGCCCTTGCCGAGAGGGCTAAAGGGAACGAATCCAATGCCGAGTTCTTCGAGCGTTGGCATGATTTCGGCTTCCGGCTCCCTCCACCACAGCGAGTATTCGCTCTGGAGCGCGGTCACGGGCTGGACTTTGTGCGCGCGCCGAATCGTCTGGACGCCCGCTTCGGAAAGGCCGAAGTGCCTGACCTTGCCTTGCTGAATGAGGTCCTTCACGGTTCCGGCGACATCCTCAATCGGCACGTTGGGGTCGACGCGGTGCTGATAGAAGAGGTCGATGATATCGGTCTTGAGTCGTTTCAGAGAGGCCTCGGCGACCTCGCGGATGTGCTCGGGCCGGCTATCGACTCCAGACAGAGGCCGCTCGGCTTTGGGATCGATTTTGAATCCGAACTTGGTGGCGATCACGACTTGATCACGGAAGGGAGCCAGGGCCTCGCCGACCAGTTCTTCGTTGGCGAACGGGCCGTAAGCTTCGGCGGTATCGAAGAATGTGACACCACGTTCGAAGGCAGCGCGGATGAGTGCGATGCCGTATTGCTTTTCGACGGGCGGACCGAAGCCGGAGCTCAGTCCCATGCAGCCGAGGCCAAGAGCCGAAACTTCCAGGTTGCTTTTTCCGAGTTTGCGCTTTTGCATTGTTTCTCCTTCGAGCGTTCCGAGTTATCGAAGCGATGCCATATCGATGACAAAGCGATACTTCACGTCGCTTTTCAAAAGCCGTTTGTAAGCCTCATTGATCTGCTGAATCTGGATCAGTTCGACATCGGCGGTGATGCCGTGCTCGGCACAAAAGTCGAGCATCTCCTGGGTTTCGCGGACCCCGCCGATTCCTGAACCCGCCAGTTGACGGCGCTTCATCAGCAGACCGAAAATCTGAACTTCCGGCGGTTGGGGCGGCGCTCCCACCAACGTCATGGTGCCGTCGCGCTTGAGCAGGTTGAGGCAAACATTCAAATCGTGCTCGGCGGAAACCGTATCCAGAATGAAGTCGAAACTGTTGACGTGTTTTTGCATTTCAGCTTCGTTCTTCGAGATGACAATTTCATCCGCGCCCATCCGCTTCGCGTCTGCCGACTTGTTCGGCGAGGTCGTGAACAACACCGTGTGCGCGCCGAAGGCGTGCGCGAATTTCAGGCCCATGTGACCCAGGCCGCCCAGGCCAACGATTCCCACTTTCTGACCTTTCTGGACATTCCAGTGCCGCATTGGGGAATACGTGGTGATTCCTGCGCAGAGCAGCGGCGCCGTGGCAGCGAGGTCCACCTTCGGTGACACGCGCAGCACAAACGACTCATCGACAACAATGTTGTCTGAGTAGCCGCCATAGGTGACGCCGCCCAGGATCTTGTCTTCGCCGTTGTAAGTAAGTGTGAAGCCGTTGTCGCAGTACTGTTCGAGTCCTTCGCGGCAGTTCGGGCACACGCCGCAGGAGTTGACCATGCAACCGACAGCGGCGAAATCACCCTCTTTGAATTTCTTGACGGCGCTGCCGATTCGGGTGACGCGGCCCGCGATCTCGTGTCCCGGCACACAGGGTGGTTCAAGTCACACAGCAGAACGCGCCAACCTGGAGAGGCGTTTCTATGCGTGCTCATGGTCAAGCCAAGTTCGGGTTTTACCCTCCTCCACTCGCCGAAGCCGACAGGTTGAAGAATTGGCTCTACTTTTCGGAACAGTCTTCGGCGCTCGATCCCTGTGTAGGCGATGGGATCGCCTTTGCCCGCCTGCTTCGTGACGCGCCTGTTCGTCGCTACGGGATCGAGATCGATGCTTTCCGTGCAGAGCAGGCGAGATCCCTGAGGGTCGAGACTCTACAGGCTAGTGCGATGGATGTGCGGTGCCAGGCAGACACAGTGTCACTGCTGTACCTGAATCCTCCTTACGATTGGGAAGCGGGTTCAAGCAACAACCAGAGACTGGAGTCGGTGTTTCTGGAACACACGTATCGCTGGCTCAAGCCGGGTGGAGTGCTCGTCTTTGTCATACCCCAATTGCGGCTGGCAAAGTGCGCGAGACTGCTGAGCGAGGAATTCCGAGATTTGGGCGTTTACCGGCTGACTGAACCGGTCTGCCTCGATTACAAGCAGATCGTCGTGCTCGGAACCCGCCGCAAGCGACACGCGACACTCACGGATTCCGCTTTAATCGAAAAGGTGCGATGGCTTGAGGGGCTCGCGACCAAGCCCAATCTTGAGCCACTGGGAGAAGATCCCGGGAGTCGTTACGACGTTCCCTGCTCCGGACCTCTTGTCCTCACCCATGGGCCCGGAGTGAGTCTTCGAGATATCTTCCCGCAAGCCGAATAGCTTCCCCGCTTCACCCTTCCTCTTCTTTCTACCTGAGTCATCTTTTTTGACGCCTTTCCCGCTTTCAAGAGACCTTCCATGCCTGAACTATCGACCATTTACGACTACATGCGTGCCAACGCCAATCTGCTAGGAGCGCGCATTCTCGAGCAATTTCCGGCGCTCCACCAAGTTCATGACCGGCTTTCACAACGTATCGAAGGATTGTTGCGAAAGCCCTTTCCCGCACAAGCGATCGCGATCATGGGGCTTGCCAAACGCTGGCAGCAGGCGCGGACCGGCATGGTGGTCGCCGAGTGCGGTACGGGCAAGACGCTGATCCCATAGCGAGGGCCGTGAACGGTTTTCCTTGGCTGTGGACGTGGATCGCGCCAAGCGCGTCGGCGTCGCGATGCCCGAGGCCTTCGCCAGCCCGCGCAGAAACTCCTCGTAACTCTCGCCCGTGTCGCGCCGCACAATCGAGCGCATCGCCGCGTTCGCCTCCAGCGTCGTCGCATCGATCGCGATGCGCTGGCCTTTCAGCAGCCCGCGGTCGGCCAGCACCCCCAGCACCCAGGCAAATACTTCGCGATGCGTGTCCAGATCGATCAGTCGCCGCGTGCGCGAGATCGTCGAGTGGTCCGGCGTGTACTCGTCCAACGCAATGCCCACAAAGCGCCGCAGCGCCAGCGAATCCGCCAGCCGCCCGGCAATCCCGCGCTCCGCCCCGATGCCCTCGAAATACCCGATCAGCAGCGCCCGAAAACAAATCCCCGGCGTCAGCGATGGGCCCGTACTTGGCCGCATAGAACTTCGCGCACCGGCTCTCGACAAACTCGTCGAAGCGCTCCGCTTCCAGCAGCTCATTCAAACGCTGATAAAACGGATGCCCCGGCGCCGCCGCCAACTCCTGCTGCGCCACCCACAGATCCTCTTGCCTCGACCGCTGCTTGCGCGTGCCCATCGCCATCCCCGCATTCTACGAATGATCCCTGTGCATCCCGCAATTTTTTTCGTTCCCAGAATCCAGACTTGCACCACGGGCTGTTAGGGAGATTCCGGTACCTTTGCGACAAATCGAAATGCGCAATGTATTGCTGCGACTTCCACGGTGGAGTTGAAAAAACGAAAGCGCCCCAAACGTCGGCTAGAGTCATAGGATGCTTGGGAACGGTGCTCCCCCGAAAACTGCTCATTGCCAACCTTCGGGTGAGGCACAAAACTGCATGAATAGCCTTGGGGATCTACAAATCCGCCTGGAATGCACGCGTTCCCGCCCTTTGTTGTAAAGCGCGCCTGGCACATAGTAGGGAGACTAGAACTAAGGACAGAACGACCGAAGCGCCCATTGCGAGCACCCACGCAATGAACCGGAACACGGAATAGACTATTTTGGTATCCACAACAGAAATTAAGAAACGAAAGCGCCCCAGCCTCATTGAGTCATGGGACGCCAGCCCCATTGAGTCATGGGACGCTCGTTTGAACAGTCCTCCCCCGAAAACTGCTCACCTCCACCCTACGTTACAACCCCGCCGTGAGAATGGCTCCGAAGGGCTATTGTGGAAAATACGAAAACCGTCTGAGGCTCAGACGAAGGCGACGGTCAATCATGCGCAGGAACATTACGCAGATGTATTTCCCGATGACGCCCGTGAGGCTATGCCGCACACCTGTTCGTGTGCGATGTGAAGTTGGTCACAGAGGAGGGTCAGAACAGCAAACATGCTAGTTGCTCGGTGTGCAGGAAATCCAATAGGAATGGCAGCAGGGCAGAATCCGCCCTTAAGATGGCGGTCATTCCGTCCGACCTGCCAGCGGAGTAGACTCGCCCCGAGAGAATGGAAGACTTCTGTGGGGTGTTCCAATGTTGCGGGTTCTGGGAATCCCTTGCACGAGCGATGAAGGTCAGGACATTGCCGAATACGCTGTGATGCTTGCCGTGATTCTCGTGCTGGTCATCGGCACGATCCGCTTGATCGGTGGAACGCGAACAATGCGTTTTCCACCGTTGCCCGCAATTTGCAGTAGAAGAACGGCCTTTGCCTGCGGACCACCTGCCCGAGCCTCATTAGAGTGTGCGAATTCCTCACTCGCGGCGTTCGTCGGGATAAAACACGCGAACTTTCCCAAACGATAGCTCGAACGATTACAAGCGGCTCAGGCTCTTGTGGAGCAGGTAGCCAAGTCAGTCGCGGGAGCCTTGGGAGTTGGCCATCGTCATGAGCATGGCTTAACCAGCCATTTACCGCGGGTGCTGTGGCCGTAACCGCACAAAAAACTCCTCTGCACGAAGTGTAACTTCCAGTGGCGTTCTTCCTCTTATAGCTCAGCCCGGGGTGTGCGAATTGTTCGGTGCACAGCGGCGAGTGCGCTCCCATGGTTTCCGATCGAAACAGTGTTGTGCAAGACGATGCGCTCGCTGGCCGCCATCTGAGTGCTCCAGCACGCTTCTGAGAATCAACACTTAAGGTCCAGGGTGAATGGCCCGTTTCGGCTCCGCAACTCTTGGCACAATCTTTGTAACTCCTCCACCCAGGGGCCGAGGAGCCGTCCTTCGAATTGCAGCACCCTGCCGCTTCGGCTTTCTTGTTCCGTGATCCTCAGCACAACCATGCTTTCTGGTATTGAGCGTTGGCTATCGTAGACGGCAGCTATGGCTTGAGATTATTCTCTGGGCCATGGACCGACGAACCTTCCTTCAGGGTGCCGCAGCCGGCGCCGCGACCTTCGCTCTCCCGCGTTGGGCACACGCGGGTGAGCACGAACTTAATCCGATCTGGGCACAGATCGAGAAACATCATGACGAGGGCGTCCAGCGCTTGCAGGAATGGATCAGGCAGCCTTCGATCGCGGCGGAGAACAAAGGCGTAACCGAGGGCTGCGATCTCACCGTGCGCTTCCTTCGTGAGGCCGGGTTCGGTGAAGTCACGAGAATCCCTACTGACGGTCAGCCTGGTATCTTTGCCACTCTCGACGCGGGAGCCCCGCGCACTCTCGGTCTCTATTTCATGTATGACGTCAAGCAAGTGGATCCGACAGAGTGGTCTTCGCCGCCCTGGGCGGCGGCGCTGGTCGAAAAGCCCGGGCTCGGAACTGTGCTCGTCGGTCGGGGCGCCGTGAACCAGAAAGGGCCGGAGGCGGCGTTTCTCGCTGCGCTTCATGCCATTCGGGCGACAGGCCGGAAGCCGCCGGTCAACCTCGTGCTGGTTGCCGAAGGCGAGGAGGAAATCGGATCTCCGCATTTTCCTCAGATCGTGCGCCGTCCTGAGGTCATGGCTGCGCTCCAGCGCTGCGTGGGCATCTTCATGCCTGCGGCGGAGCAGGAACTCGATGGCAAGGTGACGATGACGCTGGGAGCCAAGGGCGTCGTCGAACTGGAACTGGTGTCGAGCGGGGAGCGATGGGGCCGCGGGCCCCGTCACGATATTCATTCCAGCAACAAAGCGCGGGTCGACAGTCCGGCGTGGCACTTGGTGGAAGCGCTCGCAACTCTGGTCTCACCCGATGGTAATGAACCTGCTATCGAGGGCTTCGCGGACAAAGCGCGCCCGCTCTCCGCAGCCGAAAAGACGATGATTGCGGAGGCAGCCCGCCGGTTGGATGAAGGAGTCGCAAAGAAGCAGCTCGGTGTCGACCAGTGGGTGCACGATGTACGCTGGCAGGAAGCGCTTGAGTTGCTCATGTCGCGTCCCACCGTGAACATTGAAGGCCTGGTCGGCGGCTACACCGGGCCGGGCGGGAAAACCATTCTGCCTCACCGAGCCGTGGCGAAACTGGATTTGCGGTTGGTTCCAGACATGAAGGCCACGAAAGCGCTGGCGGCGCTCAAAGCGCATCTCGCGAAACACGGCTTTGGCGACATTGAAGTCAACATGACGGGCGGGTACGACCCCAACAGCACGGCCGCGGACGCGGCGCTCATTCGCGCGCAGACCGCCGTGTACAAGCGAGATGGCATCGATCCGATTGTGCTGCCGCGCAGCGCTGGTTCCTGGCCCGGCTACGTGTTTACGGGCGAGCCCTTGAGTCTGGCTGCCGGCCACTTTGGCCTCGGCCATGGCAGTGGCGCCCACGCGCCGGATGAGTACTACGTGATCGAGTCGAAAAATCCGAAGGTGCAGGGCATGGACGGCGCGGTGAGGTCGTTCGTCGAATACCTGTACGAGATTGCTGAAAACGAAATGAACCGAAGCTGAATTTCGATGGCTCCCGGCACCCTTCGTCGGCAAACTTCATGCTGCCATCTGTGCCCCAATGTGGTGACTGCCAGCTTCTAGCCTAACCAGCATCTGGAGCTAACTACCCATTTCTAAGCCACCTTGCCTCAACTGCAAGACTTACTAGCCCTTCTGGTGTGCCTTCCGCCGCTTTACCCACCATGCTTTCTGCGCCGCAGCAATCCTCTTGCGGGCGGCTGGTGACATCGTGCGTCCTGCGAGCAGCGAGTGAAACAAACTTGTGTCCCTTGCTCTTTGCCCACCGAGCCCGTTGAGCGGCGGCGATGCGGGCACGACCTGCGGCAGAGATTGTTATTTTTGCCCGATGGTTGCTCGTCCCGATCAGTACTGAGAGTGCGTGATTAAAGCGTTCGGGTTGAACAGCGAGACGGTCGCGTTCCTGTGCCAGGTATTTGAGTACCGATGTGAGATTAGCCATGCGGAGATCTTAGCAGGCATGGCTGTCTGGAACGATAACCTGTCGCTAGGGGACTCTCACGGCACAGATTTGGCCAGCGGCCTCCGGGGACGGACATCGTACTCGGGATGCGGTACGCCCATGATCCATTTATCGAACCAACCCACGATGTGATCAAGACGTTCGATGCGATGCCAGGGCTCTCCGGAACGCGAAAGTTCGTGAGTCTCGCGTGGGAAGACAACCATGGCGTTTGGGCGTTTCAGAAATTTGAGGGCGCGGAATAGGCATGCTGCAGACGCTCATTTGCTAGATTTTGCTGTCACTTGTCGCGCAACGAATCTCAAGGACGCTGAATTCATGCAATAGCGCAGTGCCGTAGGTTCTGGGCCATCGTCGAATACGTGTCCCAAGTGCGCGTCGCACTCGGCGCACGAGACAGCTGTTCTGACCATACTCAAGCTGCCGTCTCGCGTGGTTCGAACGTTCTCAGGCGCGATCGGCGCCCAGAAGCTCGGCCAACCCGTTCCGGAATCGAACTTGGTGTCCGAGCTGAACAGTGCATTGTCGCAGCAAATACAGCGGTAGAGACCCTTCTCGTGGAGGTTCCAGTACTCTCCGGAATAGGCAAACTCGGTGTCGGCTTGGCGAGTGATGGGGAAAACGCCCCGCGACAGCTGCTTGCGCCATTCGTCTTCCGTCTTGACCACTTTCGGTACGTGGACCGTCTTCAGTCGCTCTCCCGAATCGGAGAATTCAACAATCGTAACTTCCTCGGACGCCCCCCTTTCCGCCTTTGCTTGCACAAGCCTTGGCTTTCGCAGCGACCACAGGATCATGCCCGCAAGGGCAGTTGCCGAGCTCACGAGGAACACCCGCCGGGACGTTACCGGCCTTTTGTCTCTTCCAAGATCAGAGTCGAACATAAACGATTTCTCCTAGAGCGTTACTTGCCCGTGTAGAGCTCCGGAAACTGCTCGCGGAGATGAGCGACTTTCGGCGCATCGTTGTGCACGATATACGGGCTGTTTGGATGGTGCGCGGCATAGTCCTGGTGGTAGGCCTCCGCCGGATAAAAGCCCTTCAATGGGACTACCTGGGTCACGACGGGACGTGGAAAGACCTTGGCCTTTTCGAGTTGTGTGATATACGCCTCGGCAATCCGTTTCTGTTCGTCGCTGCTATAAAAAATGGATGAACGATACTGGGTACCTTGGTCGGGGCCTTGCCGGTTCAACTGCGTGGGGTCGTGGGCCACAGAGAAAAAGACTCGGAGCAACTGGCCGTAGGTGACTTGCGACGGATCGTAGGTGATCTTCACCGATTCTGCGTGGCCGGTTTCACCCGTGCTGACCAGTTCGTAGTCTGCGGTCTTGGCTGAGCCTCCAGCGTATCCTGACGTTGCGCTGATCACGCCCTTCACATGTTGGAACACAGCCTGAATGCCCCAGAAGCAGCCACCGGCGACTACCGCCGTTTGTTCGGCCATGGCCGTCGCAATTGGAGCGTCGACCGCTGGGTTGGGGACAGCGGTATTCGCGCGGTCTCCTGCACTGCAGGCGGATACTCCGGCAAATGTCAAGAGCAAGACCATCGAAGACAAGCGTGAAAAAAAGCTAGACATAACAAACCCCTTACTGGTCCCGAGCAAGTTAATCCCGGAGGCCGGTTTGGTTAGAGTCCGCTGAAAGGCAAAAGTTACAGGCGTTCGACCCAAGCCGCGGACGGACGAAGTAACTTTTGTACCGGCTGGACATCCACTCACAAGGACAGCGAAAACAATCTGCTTCGATGCCGGTTAATGCGCAGTAAGAACGACTATCAAGACTGGTTTGTCCGCGCTTTTAAGGGGAGTGCAGCCTTCCAATTCTGCGGCAGTGCGCTTAGGTTCACCGCTCGCTGAAGGAGTTCGGGATCGCGTGCTTGCCCAAGGTAGAGGCGCACGATGTCCACGATGGAGACTCGATGGGGATCGCGACTCAAAATCTCAACCGCCGATCCCGGACGGACCTCTCCTTCCTCGATGACCGAGAAGTAAAAGCCGCTTCGCCGACTGGTCAAGAAGCGCTTGATCATGTCGTCCCGGTCAAAGCGTAGAGTCAATTTGTAACAGGGGATGCGGGGTTGGGTCACCATCAGAAGGGCAGACTCGACCCTCAGACGATCGCCAATGCAAAGCGTGTCCTCCCCTAGCCCTTCGGTCGTGAGATTCTCACCGAACTTGCCCCACGAGAACGGCACCTCCGGCAACTCTCGCCGCCAGTACTCGTAGTGTTCTGCAGGATATGCATATACCGCCTTCTCGGCTCCGCCGTGTACCGTGAGGTCTGCCTGTTGATCGCCGACGAGATTCAGTTTGCTTATCGTCGCTGGCCCATCCACGGGGTCCTTGAAGATTCCCGTCTGGACCGTCATACCCCTCCAGACGACTTCGCGTGGCAGTCCCACATTTACGGAAATGACTTGCACAACTGTTCTCCTTGGCACGCGGCAACCTGATGCTGGTGCCGTCTCAGCAACGGATTGCTCGTTCACACCATCAGATTGTGCTAACCGATAAAAAGTTTCATTATCGGTGTTATGATTGACTGGGGTAGAAATATGAAACAGCGTAGGACAATCCCTGATTCCGACTGGAGAGACGGGTTCCTCTTCGTCGGCAACCATCTGGCCCTGGACTTGCTGAATACGCGTCCGGTTCAGAACGGCGAGTCCACGGAGTTGCTGTCTGATTTCAGCGCGCTCTTACGGTGGTTTCAGGCGGCTGGGCTACTGAGCTCTCGTGAGATGGCGAACCTTCAACGGCAGTGGGGAGAATCGGCAGCCGGACGGCGAACCCTGGACGCCATGCGACAATTTCGGGAGAAGCTTAGAAAAGAGATTCTTGCATGGGAGGGTGGTGCCGACCTCCATCGCGTCTCGGTGGAGGAGCTGAATCGACTGATGGCGGCGCACCCCATGCTCAGCAAGTTAACGGCAACCGGGAACGTCCCCTCCATGGAACGATGGTTTGAACCGCACCAGCCCGAAGACTTGTTTGCCCCCTTGGCACACAGCGCGGCGAAGTTGTTCGCGGAAGCAGATCGGAACGGTGTTCGCAAGTGTGGACAGTGCGTTCTGCATTTCCATGACACCAGCAAGAAGGGGACACGCCGCTGGTGCAGCATGCAACTGTGTGGAAACCGCCTCAAGGTCGCAGCCTATGCTGCTCGCCAACGCCTAAATGCTGACGAGCGATAAGACACAATCCCTAGGAATGCGAAACCATCGCCAGCCGCGTCGGCAGATGCTCAGATGGCGTCGAGCTCAGCACGAGATTTCGTTGCGATATCACTCGCGGGGCAAAGGTCGTCGTTCGCGGATCACAGGCGACCCGCATCGATACCCCATGACCACTCGCGTATCAGGATCGAGGCCTCGATCCGCTTCCTCGGATACCACAGCGGCCAACTCGGGACGCAGGGTCTCGCGGGGGATCTCCACGAACCCCAGACGCGCGTAAAACGGGAAGTTCCAGGGCACTGCCCGGAAGGTCGTCAGGGTCAGCATGATGTACCCAGAGACGGTCGCCCACTCGCACACCGTTCGGACCAGAGCCCTACCCAGGCCGCGGCCCCCGTGAGACGGGTGGACGTCAATCTCTTCGAGATGGGGCAGGTTGTCCGCGAGCATCTTCACCAAAGCGAAGCCCACCGGCATGTTCCTCGTCGAGGCCACCCACAGGCGCCCATCGCGTGCGGCATTGGCAAACGTGCGCTCGTCCGTGGTCTCGGCCAGCACGAATTCCGATGCTTGGCCCCTGAGCAACTGGGCCGCCGCCAGTTCGATCGCAGAAAGCGCCGGAATGTGCTCAGCTTGAGCTGGACCTATCGAGTAGCCCGGCGTCATCAGGTCGGCCACTTCAATCGAATCTAGGAGGATCGCCGCATTTCCAATTCGATTGCTCTCATTTCGGTTCCTCTGCACGAGTTGCCTGCAGGCCGTCCCCGTCCTGAACGGCACCGTGGCGTCACGAGCGCCTGCGGCCAGTCAGACCTGTCCCATCCCGCCGTCCACGTTCAAGTCCACACCCGTGACGTAAGAAGATTCAGGACCCGAGAGGAACAACACCGCATTAGCCACCTCTTCCGGCCTGCCAGCGCGCTTCATCGGGACTTGCGAGACAAGGTTGCGCAGGGTCTCATCGATGGCTTCCTGCGACAGTCCATTGCGCTCGAGAATGCCAGTCGGCACCGGACCTGGACTGACCACATTAATGCGGATGCCCCGGTCCGCCAGTTCCGCCGTCAGCGTGCGCGCAAAAGAGCGAACTGCAGCTTTGCTGGCGGAATAGACGCTTGCCCCAGGCATACCGAGTTCGTCCACAACTGAGGCGTTGAGCACAATTGCGGACTCGTCGTTCAAGTGAGGAAGCGCCTTTTGGACTGTGAAGAACAGCCCGCGAACGTTGATATCGAAGATTTCGTCGAGATCGGTATGTCCTTGACTCAGGTAGGCCCAAGATCTAGTATGCGACGGTGGTGGAAGAGTATCCGCGCAGTCCGATGGAGTTGGAGGCGAACTTCGCTACCGAGGAAGCGTGTCGAGCGTACCTGGCACGACTCCGCTGGCCAGCCGGCTTTCGCTGTCCACGCTGTGGATCGGAGAAGGCGTGGCCGGTACGAGGTCGGTGGGAGTGTGGAAGGTGTGGGTGCCAGACTTCGGTCA
>WNGE01004452.1_pt1 | contig 16113 bp, 13 predicted proteins | sample 5400651 | NCBI WGS metagenome assembly WNGE01 (sample SAMN13153370, study PRJNA577476) | soil metagenome | isolation source: 60 cm soil or saprolite under grassland replicate 2 | place: USA:California | collected 2016-06-15 | reverse complement strand
CCCGCCAAGGGCAGCCGGCCCGAGGTGAAGGTGGTGTGGAGCGACGACAGCCTCTACCCCGCGCGCCCGGCCGAAGTTGGAGAGGAAGCCGCCTGGCCGCCCGACACCGGTGGGGGCCAGCTATGGACAGGCACGGACGGCAGGCTCGTGGCCGGAACCTATGCCGATGACCCCACGCTGCTCGACCCCGCGCGGCAGGCCGACGTGGTAGCGCACCCGCCGGCGCAGAAATACGCGCGGTCGCCGGGCGTGTACGCCGAGTGGATCGCGGCGTGCAAGGGCGGCGCGCCCGCGAACTCGGCGTTCGACACCTACTCGGGACCCTTCACGGAGATGGTGATGCTGGGGTGCCTGGCGGTGCGGATGGGGCGGAGCCTGGAGGTGAATCCCCAGACCGGTCAGATCACCAACGTGCAGGTACCGGCGGAGTACATCACGCCGACGTATCGGCCGGGGTGGAGTTTGCCCGTGGCGTAGGCGCCACACCACGGTTGCGTAGGTCCGCGCATCTATCAGAACCGGGACGGCGAGCTACTATCCGATAGCTCGCCGTCGCCGCTTCCGGGGAGGTCCGCCATGCGCCCACACGCTTGCCGCACGACGCTTTTCACCGTCCTGATCACCTGCGTCTCGTCGCTCTCAGCACAACGCAGCGCGCCGGTTACGCTGATAACGGGCACTGTGGTGGGCGCCGACGGGAAGCCCGTGTCGATCGCGGACGTGCACCTGGGACCTGCGGCCGAGGCCGGTGTCGTGGCCGAGGCGAAGGTCGGGCCCGATGGCCGCTTCGCCGTCGCGACCACCCAGACCGGCGCGTTCTTTCTCATCTTGACCGGAGTCAACAATCACAGCGCTTCAGTCCCGCTGCTCCTGGACGGGAGGGCGACCAGAATCGCGCTGGACGTGCAGCTCGCCCGCTATCACTACCGGGACACGCTGGACCCCATCACCGCGATCGGCGATTGGAATCACTTCAATTTTGATACCGGCCGGCCGCTCGTGAAACAGGCCGACGGGCGGTACACGCTCGAGATCGAAAGCACCGCCGACACCGTCGCTTACCAGCTGATCGGTCTCGAGACCGATGGTCGGAGCATCAACGGCACTGAAGGCGTGCGCTACCAGTACGACGGCGGCGGTGACTACCGGTCGGTCATCAAGACCGAGAACGGTCACGCCACGATCGTGTTCGACCCGGGCCGGCTGGACCGGCGGCCGAGCGAGCGCCGCATCACGTTCCGTGAGCCGCGGTCCTTCGCGGCGCGCTTGGCCACGGCGCTGGGTGAGTTCGACCGTCGCAGCCGTGCCTACTTCGACTCGGCGCGGGCGGCCACGCAGCGAAAGGATTCGCTGCACTACGATTGGACGCCCGCCCTGCGCGAGCTCGCCGGCCGGCGTGCCCGCGAGCGCGACCCGCTGTTGTCCCAGATCCTCCTCCTCGAGCGCCTGCAGTACACGCTGTTCGGCGCGCCCTCCGACCCCGGGCTCTACGCCGAGGTCGCCCGTCGCATCCGGCCGACCTCCCAGGCCTGGTCGTTCCGCCAGCTGGGACAGCCGGCGGGCATGGTGATAGCCTTCGCCAGAATGCGCCAGCCCACCGCAAACCGCGTTGAGGCAATGAAGGATTCAGTCGCCGTCGGTCGGACCCTCGCCTACCTCGATTCGGTTTCGTCTCGGCACCCGGCGCGCGCGGTGCGGATCGACGCGCTCGGCTCGGAGGTGTTCTTCGCCAAGACGGCGAACCGGCAAGAACAGGCGAACGACCTCTATCTGCGCATGATGGCGGATTACGGCGACGATCCCATGGCCGCCTACATCCGGGCGCAATTCTCACCCAACCGGGTGCTGCGGCCGAGCGTACCCGTCCCGGACTTCCATTTCGCGAAGCTCGCGGACACGACTCAGACCTTCACGCGAGCCGACTTTCAGGGCAAGACCTACCTGCTCGACTTCTGGGCCAGCTGGTGCGGGCCGTGCATCGGCGACATGCCGTACCTGCACGCGGCCTACGACAGTCTCCACGCGAAGGGGCTGGAGATCCTCAGCGTCTCGCTCGACCGCGACCCGGGGGACGTGACGCGCTTCGTTGCCGGCCAGTGGAAGATGCCGTGGCTGCACGCGTTCGCGCGTGGCGGGTTCAGCAACGCCGCGACGCGGCAGTTCGAGGTGCTCTTCGTTCCTCGCATGGCCCTGGTGGGGCCGGACGGCACCATCCTCGCGGTCGACGGGGACCTGCGGGGCGAGAAGCTGCTGCCGACGCTGCGCCGGTTCCTGTCCGCGGCCCCGTGACCGGCCGGCCGGCGCTGGCCGCGGCCGTCGCCGCGGCTATCCTGGGGATGCCTCAGACGCCGACCGTGGCGGTGTCGCTGATCCCCGAGCTCGTGGTCCTGGCGCCGGCGCACCCGTTCCGGGTCGCGGTCCGAATCCAGGTCCCCGAGGGCTGGCACATTTTCTGGAAGCGCCCCGGCCAGAGCGGACTTCCCACCACCGTGGCCTGGCAGCTCCCGCCGCAGCTCGTCGCCGACTCGGTCTCCTGGCCCGTACCGGAGCGCCTGGACAGCGCCGGGGTCGTGACTCATGTGTACCGTGGAGACGTCATCCTGGTGGCGCACTTCCACGTGTCGCGCGAAGCCGCTTCGGGGACCGTGGACCTCGTGGCCCAGCTGGGTTGGGGGATCTGCCGCGAAATCTGCATTCCGCAGGAACGGCGGGTCGTGCTCTCGCTGCCGATCGAGACCCGTCCCCAAGCGTCGCCGCGATGGCCGGACATCGAGCGGGCGGCGCTCACGCGTCTCCCGGTATCCCCCCCGCAGTTGCGCGTTGATGCCTCGGTCGCCGGCGCCGGGGTGTCTCTAGCGGTAAGGGTCAGGCCCGACGACGCGATCAGCGTCCGTCGTGCCGTTTACTTCCCGGATGACAGCGGCCTCCCGGCCGCAGTCGTTCTGCTGGGCCGCACCACCCGGCGGGGAGTGGTATTCACCCTCCCGCCGGTCACTGGGCGACGGCTGAAAGGGGTGCTGGTTTCCGATGAAGGGTGGGGTCGGTGGAGCGGCCAGAAGGCACTCGCGATCGACGTGCCGATCCTTTAGCTCCCCGGCTTCCTGTACGGCGGCACCCCCACCAGCACCCGACCGATCACGGCGAGTGTCGCGCCCTTCCACGTGGAAGGCACGCCGCGGATGAAGGTGACCACCCCCGCGACGGGCGAGCGTACCTCGCCCGTTCGGCGTCCCAGGTAGTCCGTCGTGTAGCCCACCACCGCGCCCTCGGCGACGTGGGCGCCGCGGCCCACCGTGGCGAAGAACATCCCCGCGGAATCCGCCGCGAGGCGGGTGCTGGCGTCGAGCCAGACGGGATGCGCCACCGGCCGCACTGGGCGCTCGATCATCCGCAGAGCCCCGAGGACGTTCAGCACCCCGTCCATCAACAGTCGCAGATCCTCCGGCTCCGTTGTCCCGCTGCGCCCGGCCTCGGCCACCAGCACCGTCTTCCCCAGGGACATCGCGTAGCCGCCCAGATTGCGGCGGCTCGCCGCATCGCTCAAGTCGAAATCACGCACGATGATGTGATCCAGCCCGAAGGCGAGCGCCAGCGCCCGCGAGGCCGAATCCTGACCGGCCTGCCCGCCGCGGAACCAATAACTGTAGGGGCGGAGATCTTCGTCCAGGTCGCCGCCGTGCAGATCGATCACGACGTCCGCCGGCTTCACGATCTGATCGGCCACGGCCGCCAGCGCCCGCTGCGTTTGCGTCCCGGCCGGGTCGCCCGGGTATTGTCCGTTCATGCCCTTCCCGTCGATCGGATTGACGTGAACGATCATCTGGGTGAACGAGGCGACGTTCAACAGCGGGGCGACGATCACCGTTCCTGAAATCGTCCGGGGATCGAGCCGCCCGATGATCCGCGTGAGCGCGACGATCGACGTGTATTCGGTGCCGTGGCTCCCCGCCACGAGCGCGACCACCGGACCGGGGCGGGCGCCGTTGACGACGGCGACCGGCAGGCTGGTCCCCGAATCCATCGCGGCAGGGATGCTGATGACGCCGTAGGCGAGCTGCCCGCGCGTCGCCGTGGCGGTCCCGACGGTGACGGTGGCGTGCGCGTCCGGCTGCTGCGGGAATGCCGGAGCCGCCGCGAACAGGATCAGCGCGGCAACGGCGAACAAATGACTTGGCGTCACGGCTTCCATGTCCCCTTGGCGACCGCCGGCACGAAATCGTCCAGACCCTGGGGCGGGAAATCGAGCGTCTTCCCCTGCTCCGCGCTCTGGTAGGCGGTCATCAGGACGCGCACCACCTCGAGGCCATCGTCGAAGGTGAGCCGGGGCTGCTCCTTCCCGAGAAACACACGGACGAAGTGCCGATCCTCGGCCTCGTAGCCGTAGGCGGATGCCTCGTTGGCGACGACCGGCATCAACCCCATCTCGGCGTTCTGCTTCTCGACCAGGTCCTCGCCGCTCTTCCCCTGCACTTCCCGGCTGAAGAACAGCTTGAGTCCCGCGTCCAGGGAGTTCCACGACAGCGAGTACTCGGGGCCGAGCAGCTCGGCCGACAGCCGCAGCCCGGCTCCCACGCAGCTCCACGAGGTCGTCGCCTCGCCGAGCACCTTGTGGCCGTCGTCGGTCGCGAATTCGATGATGAGGCTGGCGAAGTCTTCAGCGGGGCGCTTCCCGTAGTCCACCTCCGGGCCCATCTGGTGGCTCAACCGCTTCACGTACTCCGGGCGGGACCACTTGAGGCTGGCGATGTGGGCGGTGAGGCGTTTGGGGCTCACGGTGGACCGCGGGGCGTCGGGCTTGGTGAGCAGGTGCCGCACCACGAGCGCCGAGTGACACATCATATCGTTGAGCACGCCGCCGCCCTGGAGGTCTCCGCGCCAGAACCACGGCATGTGGGGACCGCTGTGCTCTTCGGCGGCGCGGGCGAGGTAGGGTCGGCCGGTCAGCGCGGCGCCGCGGGCCCACAGGATCGCGCGTCCCCACTCCACCTGCGGCGCGAACACCTGGTTCTCGAGGTACCCGTGCTTCAGGCCCGCCTGCTTCACGAGCTCGACGACGCGCTTGGCCTCGGCCACGTTGCGGGCGAGGGGCTTCTCGCAGGCGATGCCGGCGAGCGCCCCCTTCCCGGCGGTCAGCGCGTGCGCGATCTCCTCGACGTTCTCGATGCGGGCGAAGTTCGGTCCGCAGAGCCACAGCGCGTGGATGGCCGGGTCCGCGACCATGTCGGCGATGGACTTGTAAGCCTTCGCCGCACCGACGTCGAGCTTGTGCGCCAGCGCGGCCGTGTCTGCCGCATGCTTCGCGTTCGGGCTCCACACGCCGAGCACGTCGGCGTCGCGGACGCCCTGGAACCCCTGGAGGTGAAAGCGGGCGTTGAACCCGCTGCCGATGAAACCGACGCCGAGCCGTTTTTCGCCCGCCGTCATTCGTAGTGCACGCCGAGCTTGGCGAGCGCCTCCGGGGGACAGCCCTTCCATTCGGCGACGAAGGTGTTGCCGATGTACCGCAGATCCTGAATGCCGACGCGACTCGAGAAGAAGCCCGAGGCGGTGAAGTCGCGGAAGCTGTTGAAGAACGCCACGCCCGCGGAGTGCTCCGGCTTGGCCTTCTTCGGCCAGGCGATGTCGTCGAGCACGGCGGTCCGTTCGCCGTCGGTGCACGTGACGAACGTCTTCCCGTAGCGGTCGTCGCATTCGTGGTCGAGCCAGGCGAGCCCGCCGCGCACGGGAGTCTGGAGGTCGGCGTCGTCACCGAGCATGAAGTCCATGAACTCGGGGACGCCCGCTTCGGTCGCGCCGCCCGAGCGCTCGTCCTTGGGCAGGATCAGGTCCACGAGGATACGCACCGTGTCCCACTCGTGGGCGGTGAAGTTCTTGGGCTGATAGGCCCCCTGGGCCTGGGCCCGACGCGCCAGCGCCGCCGCCTCGCGCACCGATTCCGGCGCCCACGCGAAGGCTGCTGCGATGGGGGCGACGGCCAGCACGCGAACCGCATCGCGCCGCGTCATGCCGTCCGTCCGTCCGACGGTCCGACCGTCCGACTTCATAGCGCCCCCTGTTTCATCTGGCCCGCGATGTAATCGCTGGTGCGCATCGACAGCGCCAGAATCGTCCACGTCGGGTTCTTGTCGGCCTGGGAGACGAACGGGCCGCCGTCGGCCACGAACAGGTTCTTCACCTCGTGCGCCTGCCCCCAGCGGTTGAGCACGGAGGTTTTCGGGTCATCCCCCATGCGCGTGCCGCCGAGCTCGTGGATAATCGTGCCCCCCGCAGCGATGCCGTAGCCGCGCTCGGGGCCCGGCATCGGCGAGAACACCTGGCCGCCCATTTCCGCCACCAGGGCCCGGAACGTCTCCTGCATGTGCTTCACCTGCTTGACCTCGTGGTCCGCCCACTTCCAGTGAAACCGCAGCACGGGAATGCCCCAGCGATCCACCGTGCGCGGATCGAGCTCGCAGTAGCTGTCGTCGTTGGGGATCATCTCGCCGCGGCCCGAGAAGCCGATCGTCGCCCCGTAGTAGCGGCGGTAGTCGTCCTTGAGCTGCTTGCCGTAGCCACCGCCCGGAGCGTAGCGCTGGATGCCGCCCATGAAGCCGTGCCCGGGCATCCCCGGCCCGCCCCAGACCTCGATGTGGTAGCCGCGGGGGAAATCGAGCGTCTTGTTGTCGAGCCACCACGGCATGTAGAGGTGCATGCCACCGACGCCGTCGTGGTTGTGGGGCACGTGGTCCATCATCCTGGGAATGAAGCCCGCGACGCTGGTCCCCGTCGTGTCGGTGATGTACTTGCCGACCGTGCCGCTGCCGTTGGCGAGCCCGTTGGGGAACAGCGACGAGCGCGAGTTGAGCAGCAGCCGGGAGGATTCGAGCGCGCTCGCCGCGAGGACGACGACCTTCGCGCGCACGTGCCGGTCCGCGCCGGTCGTCTTGTCCACGTAGGCGACCCCCGTGGCGCGGCCGGTCCCGTCCACCGTCACCTCGCGCGCCATCGCGTTCGTCACCAGCGTGAGCTTGCCGGTGGCGAGCGCCGGAGCGATGAGCACGTTCGTGGAGGTGAAGTTGGCGTTCACCTTGCAGCCGCGGTTGCATTGGCCGCAGTAGTGGCAGGCGGCGCGGCCGTTCAGGGGCCGGGTGATGATCGACAGCCGCGCGGGAATGCAGGTGACGTTCAGCTTGTCGGCCGCCTGCTTGACCAGCAGCTCGTAGCAGCGCGGCTTGGGCGGCGGCTGGAACACGCCGTTGGGCTCGTTGGGCAGATTCTCCTTGCTCCCAAAAATCCCCACGAGGCGGTCGACGCGGTCGTACCAGGGCGCCACGTCCTCGTAGGCGATCGGCCAGTCGTCGCCCAGGCCGTCGCGGGATTTGCGCTTGAAGTCGTAGGGCCCAAAGCGCAGGGAGATCCGTCCCCAGTGGTTGGTGCGGCCCCCGACCATCCGCGCCCGCCACCACGAGAACTCGGTGCCGGGGGCGCGGGTGTAGGGCTCGCCGGGGATGTCCCAGCCGCCGATGCACGCGTCGAATTCGCCGAACGGCCGCTCGGGCGTGGAGGCGCCGCGCCGTGGCGACTCGTACGGCCAGGTCAGCATCGCCGAGTCGGTGCGGTTGTCCCAGGGCCCGCCGGCCTCGAGGACGATCACGTCGGCGCCCGCCTGGGTGAGCGCGTACGCCGCCATCCCGCCGCCGGCTCCGGAGCCGACGATGCAGACGTCGAAAACCTTGGACTGCGCGGGGTGTGGGAAGTGTGGAGTGGGCATGGCCGGGGAAAATGCAGCGCGTTGGTTCAGGCGGCTAGAACCCCAGGGGCTCTCCGGGAGCCCTGGGCTTGCGCCCGGGGGTCAGTTACACCGTGCACACTGCGACCGCCTGTTTCAGTGAGGCGAGCGGCTCGCGGGTCGGCACGAACTCGTGGGCCACGAAGCCCGTGAAGCCGAGGTCCGCGATGGCTGTTGCGACGGCGCGCCAGTTGAGCTCCTGCGTGTCGTCGAGCTCGTGGCGGCCGGGTACGCCCCCGGTGTGGAAATGGCCGATGTGGGCGGCGTGCGTCCGGATCGTCCGGATGATGTCGCCCTCCATGATCTGCATGTGATAGATGTCGTACAGCAGCTTGACCCGCGGCGAGCCCACGGCTGCGATCACCGCGGCGCCAAAGGCGGTGTGGTCGCCCTGGTAGCCGGCGTGGTCCACCTTGCTGTTCAGGAGCTCCACGCACACCGTGACGCCGTGCTCCTCGGCGAGCGGGGCGATGCGCTTGAGCCCCGCCACGCAGTTGGCGATCGCGTCGGCGTCGGCCGCCGTCCGGCGGTTGCCGAACATCGTGATCACGTTGGGGACGCCGTGCCGCGCCGCCTGGGGGATCGCGGCTTCCAGCTCGCGCAGCAGCAGCGGGTGGTTCGCGGGGTCGTTGAAGCCGGTGGCGATGAAGTCGCGGCGGTCGGCGGGATAGCCCATCGAGCACACCAGGCCGAATTCTCGCACCCGCTCCCAGTCGTCGGGCTGGAGGAGATCGATGCCCGCGAGGCCCATTGCCGCCCCGGCACGACACAGGTCCGGGAGCGGAATCGCCTGGAACGCCCAGCGGCAGACGGATTGCTTGAGACGGCCGGCGGACGCATGACCGGGCGTGGATCGCACGACCGCGTCGGGGAGCAGCCGGGCGCCGAGGGCTGCCGCCCCACCCAAGCGGAGCAGGTGGCGTCGATCCATCAGGGCAAGTTGTCGGCTAACGGATGACGCGGCAAGCGCGTACTATCGGGCATGCCCAACCTCGCCTTCTACCACCCGCAGATCGTGCACTTCGTCCTCGCGCTGCTCGGCGCCGGCGTGCTGCTGCGCTGGGTCGCCCTCACCGGGAAATGGCCCTGGACGTCGCCGGCGGCCGCGGCGCTGCTGCTCGCGGGCACGCTCGCCGCCGTGGCGGCCGTCCAATCGGGCACGGACGCCCACGGGCCGGTCGAGCGCATTCCCGGCGTGCGCGCGGCGGTCGTCGAGCACGAGGAATGGGGAGAGCGGACCCGCAACGTCTTTCTGGTGGTCGGTGCTCTCGAGATTCTGGCGCTGGCGTTCGCGACGCGCCCGTGGCGGCGCTGGCTGTACGTGGGATCGGCGCTGGTGGGACTCGGCGGGGCGTACGCGCTGTACGAAGCGGGCGAGCACGGCGGCGAGCTGGTCTACACCTACGCCGGCGGCGTGGGGATCCGCACGGGCGACTCGACCGACGTGACGCGCCTGTACCTGGCGGGCCTCTACCAGCAGGCCCAGCTCGACCGCCGCCAGGGGAAAGCGGCCGAGGCCGCAGGGCTGTTCGCGCAGATGGCCCGGCAGTTCCCCGACAACCTCGACGTGCAGCTCCTGGCGGTGGAATCCCTGATCACCGACGCGAAGGACGGCAAGAGCGCGCTCGCCGTCCTCGGCAAACTCACCCTCCCGCCCGACGACCGCCGGCTGGCACTGCGCCGCGACTTCCTCGCCGCCGACGCCTGGGCCCTGGCGAACAAGCCCGACTCGGCGCGGGCCATCCTCGAGCGGCTTCAGACTCAGTTTCCGGATAACCCCCGGATCAAGGATCGGCTCCAGAAACTCCCCGCGAGGTAATCACCCCCGGGCTTGCGCCCGGGGTCAGTAAGGCCGCTACGGCGCCGGCTCGTGTAGCTCCCTGATCCAGATGTTCCGATAGCGGACCGGGACGCCGTGGTCCTGGAGCAGCAGCGGCAGGCGGTCGGGGTGCGCCCGGTAGGGCGGCCGCCGCATGTGCGCCGTCGGTCCCGACAGGGCCACGTTGTCCTGCACCAGTACGCCGTTGTGGAGGACCGTGACGCGGGCGGGCGAGAGCACCTTGCCGCTCGCATCGAACCGCGGCGCGTGGAAGACGATGTCGTAGTTCTGCCACTCGCCGGGGGGCCGGCTGGCGTTCGCGAGCGGCGGATACTGGCCGTACACGGCGGCCGCCTGGCCGTCGGCATAGGTGCGGTTCTGATACGAATCGAGCACCTGGATTTCGTAGCGGCTCATCATGAAGACGCCGCTGTTGCCGCGCTCCTGGCCCTCGCCCTCGGCCGGCGTGGGGCTCGCCCACTCGACGTGCAGCTGGCAGTCGCCGAAGGCGCTGGTCGTGTGGATGCCGCCGCTCCCGCGCACGACCTCCACGTACCCGTTCGCCACCTTCCAGCCGGCCGGCTTCGCCGAGTCGGCTTCCCAACCCGTGAGACTCTGGCCGTCGAACAGCACAACCGCGTCGGAGGGCGGTGCGCCCGGCGTCGCCGTGGGCGCGGGGGTCACGACGGGCGGTACGGGCCGGTCCATCGAGTGTTGGGGCCAGGGGCCCAGGTCCTGGGCGGTGGCGGGACCGGCAACGAGCGCGATGAAGCACAGCGGTTGCATACGGGAACGCATGGTTGGATCCGGGTCGGAAGGGTCGCGGTGAAGATGGCCCAAATTGAAGGGCCTCGCCAACCCGCGAGGCCCTTTCACAGTCCGGCCGTCCGACAGTCCGACCGTCCGACTCTTACTGCACCGCGTTCACCATGTCGAAGATCGGCAGGTACATCGCGACCACCATGCCGCCGACGATGACGCCGAGCACGACGATCATGATCGGCTCCATCAGGGAGAGCAGCGTACTGACGGCGGCGTCCACTTCCTCGTCGTAGAAGTCGGCGATCTTGGAGAGCATCTCGTCCAGGCCGCCGGTCTGCTCGCCCACGGCGATCATCGAGATCACCATCGGCGGGAACACCTTGGACCTCGCGAGCGGCCCCGCAATCGTTTCACCGCCCGCGATCGACGTCCGTGACTCCATCACGGCGTTGTGGATCACCATGTTGCCGGCGGTGCGGGCCGTGATCTCCAGACCGTCGAGGATCGAGACGCCCGAGGAGATCAGGGTGCCGAGCGTGCGGGTGAAGCGGGACACCGCCGACTTCCGCAGCAGGTCGCCCAGCACCGGCATCTTGAGCAGCAGCGAGTCGATCTGCAGCTTGCCGGCGGGCGTCTTGTAGTAGCGGTTCACCAGGAACACCGCGCCGCCGGCCAGGAGGATGAGGGCCCACCAGTAGTTTTTGAGGAGGCTGCTCAACCCGATCACGATGCGCGTAGGGAGCGGCAGCTGGATGCCCGCCGAGGCGAACATGCTCTGGAACGTCGGGATCACGAAGATGAGCAGCACCGAGATGGCGATGCCGGCGACCGAGAAGATCACGGCGGGGTACACCATCGCGCCCTTCACCTTGCGGACGATGGCGTCGTTCTTCTCCAGGAACTCCGCGAGGCGCAGCAGGATGGTGTCGAGGATACCGCCCGCCTCGCCCGCGGCGACCATGTTCACATACAGGTCGCTGAACGCCTTGGGGTGCTTGCGCAGGGCGTCGGCGAGGGTGTGCCCGCTCTCGACGTCGTAGACCACGGCGCGCGTGACGTCGGCGAGCGCTTTGTTCTCGGTCTGCTGCGCCAGGATGTCGAGGGCCTGCACGAGCGGCAGGCCGGCGTTGATCATCGTCGCGAACTGGCGCGTGAAGACCACCACGTCGCGCGTCTTGATCCCGGCGCCGAACTTGATCTTGAACGCGCGGGGGGCCTCCCGCACCTGCACCACGACCATGCGGTTCTTGCGCAGGTGCGCGAGGACGTCGTCGCGGGTGGCGAACTCGCCCTTGTTCTGGACGATCTCCCCCTTGACGTTGCGCGCGGTGTATTCGAAGACCGGCATCGTTCACCTCCCGCCCGCGCCGCCTAGCGGCGCGCGGCGACCTTCGGGGCACCTGCCGGGGAACCGCTGGTGGGCAGCGGCTCGCGATCGTCCAGCGGGGCCTCCCCGAGCATCCGCAGGAAATCGTTGGGCTGCGACGTGACGCGGAGGCACTCCTCCTTGGTCACCTCGCGCCCCATGTAGAGCTGGTAGAGCGCGTCGTTCAAGGTCTGCATCCCGTGCTTTTTCCCGGCTTGCATCATCGAGGGGATCTGCTCGACCTTGTCGTCGCGGATCAAGGCGCGGATCGCGGGCGTGCAGATGAGGATCTCCGCCGCCATGACCCGGCCCTTCCCTTTCGCCTTCTGCAGCAGCGTCTGCGTGATCACGCCCTCGAGCACGAACGACAGCTGGGTGCGGATCTGCGTCTGCTGGTGCGACGGGAAGATATCGATGATGCGGTTGATACTCTCGGCCGCGGAGTTGGTGTGCAGCGTGGCGAAGGCGAGGTGGCCGGTTTCGGCGATGGTGAGCGCCGACGCCGTCGTCTCGAGGTCGCGCATCTCACCCACCAGCACGACGTCGGGGTCCTGTCGCAGCGCGTACTTGAGGGCCGCGTGGAAGCTGTTGGTGTCGGTCCCCACCTCGCGCTGGTTGACGATGCACAGCTGGTGGCGGTGGATGAACTCGATCGGGTCCTCCACCGTGATGATATGGCCCTTGAGCTCTTTGTTGACCTTGTCGATCATCGCGGCGAGCGTCGTGCTCTTGCCGGAGCCCGTGGGCCCCGTCACCAGCACCAGGCCCCGTGGCTTCTCGGACAGTTTCGCCACCACCCCCGGCAGCCCCAGATCGTCGAACGTCTTCACGCTGAAGGGGATCTGCCGGATCACCATCGAGACGCAGCCGCGCTGCTTGAACACGTTGCCGCGGAACCGCGCCAGGTTCTGGATCCCGAACGAGAAGTCGAGCTCGTTCTCGGTCTCGAAGCGCTTCTTCTGGTTCTCCGTCAGCACCGAATAGGCGAGGGACAGCGTGTCCTTCGGCGTGAGCACCTCGTCCACCGAGGAGTTCACGATGTCGCCGTCCACGCGGATTTTCGGCCGCTCGCCCGCGACGATGTGGAGGTCGGAGGCGTCCTTCTCGATCATCTCTTCGAGCAGGGCCCGCAGATTCACCGGCATTGCATGGTCTCCTTCAAGCGGCCGTTTCCTTCACGACCTCTTCGAGAGTCGTGACTCCCTTCTTGACCTTCACCATTCCGTCCATCCGCAGCGTCAGCATCCCGTCCTGGACGCCCTGGTCCCGCAGCTCTTCCGTCGAGGCGCCCTTCAGCACCAGGCGCCGCAACGCGCTCGTCATCAACATCACCTCGTACAGCCCCTGCCGGCCCTTGTACCCCGTGCCGTTGCAGGTGTCGCAGCCCTGGCCCTTGAAGAACGGGCCGTCCTTGCGCTGGATGGCGAAGGCGTGCAGCTCCTCGTCGGAGTAAGTGTGCTCCTGCTTGCAGCCGGAGCAGATGCGCCGCACGAGCCGCTGCGCCACGATCAGGTTCACCGCGCTCGCCACGTTGAACGGCTCGATCCCCATGTCCACCATGCGCGTCACGGTCGACGGCGCGTCGTTGGTATGCAGCGTGGACAGCACCAGGTGGCCCGTGAGCGCCGCCTTGATCGCGATCGAGCCGGTCTCCAGGTCCCGGATCTCCCCCACCATGATGATGTTCGGGTCCTGCCGCAGGAACGCCTTCAGCGCCGCCGCGAACGTCATTCCCACCTCGTTGCGGACGAGCACCTGATTAATGCCCATGAGGTTGTACTCGACCGGGTCCTCGGCCGTCAGGATGTTGACCTCGATCGTGTTGATCCGGGACAGGGCCGAATACAGGGTCGTCGTCTTCCCCGATCCCGTCGGCCCCGTCACCAGCACCATCCCGTACGGGTTGAGGATCGCCTTCAACAGGTCCGCTTCGGACTTCGGCTCGAACCCGAACTTCGACAGGTCGAGCGTCAGGTTCCCCTTGTCGAGGATCCGGAGCACGATCTTCTCCCCGTACAGCACCGGCAGCGTCGAGACACGGAAGTCGATGACTTTGCTGCCGAACTTGAGCTTGATACGGCCGTCCTGGGGCACGCGCCGCTCGGCGATGTTCAGCTGCGCCATGATCTTGACGCGCGAGGTCAGCGCCGCCTTCATCTTGATCGGCGGCTTCATCACTTCCTGCAGCACGCCGTCCACCCGGTAGCGCACCCGCAGCTCGTGCTCGAACGGCTCGATGTGGATGTCCGACGCCCCGCGCTTCACGGCGTCGGTCAGCAGGCCGTTGATCAGCTTCACGACCGGCGCATCATCGGCCAGGTCCTGCGCCTTGACGTCCTCGTCCTGCTGCTCCTCGACGACCTCGAGGTCCTCCTCGGCGGCCTCCACGCTCTTGAGCAGCGTCTGCAGCTGCGCGTCCGACTGCTGGTAGTAGCGGTCGATCGCGTTGCGCAGGGTATACTCGCCCGCGATCACGGGGAAGACGTCGCAGCGGGTGATGAATTTGATGTCCTCGATCGCCGCCACGTTGTTGGGATCGGCGATCGCCACGGTCAGGGTCCGGCCCTCGCGCTTCAGCGGCAGGACGGTGTGTTTGGTGGCGATGTCGGGCGGGAGCAACTTGAGGATTTTGGGATCCACTTCGAAGCGGGTGAGGTCCACCGCCGGCATCCGGTACTGCCGGGCCAGGCACTTGGTGACCTCGGTCTCCTCGACGAATCCCAGCTTGACGAGCGTGTAGCCCAGCCGCATCCCCGAGCCCTTCTGCTCCTGAAGGGCCCGCTTGAGCTGCTCGGGGGTGATGAGGCCCTCGCGGACGAGGATGTCACCCAGCTTGTCCGCGGCGGCGGCGGCGGTGGCCGTAAACGCAACTCGTTGGGATTGAAGCAGCTAACTTATGGCTTCGGCACACCCCGGTCAAGGACGCGGCGCTAAACTCCCTGAAAACATGACGTAAGGGCGAATCGCATCCAGGAGGTGCGGACCGATTCCGGAGACGCTGTCGAGACGCGCGAGCGAGCCGAACGGGCCGTGCGTCGCCCGCCAATCCACGATGCGGCGCGCCAGCGCGGGGCCGAGGCGCGGCAGGCGAGTGATCTCGGTCACGTCGGCCAGATCGAGGTCCACGCGCTCGCCGGGCGCCAACGGCCGCGCGAGCCGGGCCGCCTCCAGCGCCGTGGCGCGGAGCCCCGCCGGCTGCGCCGCCGTGTCGGCGGTGAGCGTTACGTCGCCCGGGGCGCGGCCGACAGGCGGAGCGAGCAGCAGCTTGACGGCCGCTCCCGCGAGCGCGAGCCCCGCGAGCACCAGCGCGGCGCGTTTGTCGTCCATCTCCAACCCTAATGGAGTTGCGGCGCGCTACTGGTATCCGGTTCGTGCGGGCAGGGGCGGGAAAATGCGAGATGCTTACGGCGTGGGATGTGGGGTGTGGGATGTGGGCCCACACCCCACTCCCCACATCCCACGCCTTCAGAAGCTACGGATCACGGCGAGAGCCACGTCCCCCACGATCTGCAGTGACCGGGCCGACACCTTGTCGATCGTGTCGTCCGGCGTATGCCACCAGCTGTTGCCGGGGCCGTAGTCGAAGTCCACGACGTCGATGGTGTGGATCCCCGCCCGCTGCAGCGCCACGTGGTCGTCGGTGAGCACCGGGCCCGGCGTGCGCACGAACACGCCGCCGTACCCCAACTCTTCGGCGGTGCGCCACACGCGCTCGACCACTTCCGGGGCGCCCGCCAGCGAGTTCTGCTCGACGGCGATGCGCAGCCCCGAGTCGCCGACCATGTCGAACAGCACGGCCAGGAGCGGCGGATAGCCCGCCGGCTGGTGCCCCGCGAACCAGCGCGCCCCGATGAGCACGTCGCTGGTGTCGGCGAAGTCCCCATAGTCCTCGCCGTCCACAAACAGGAGATCGACGCCGATGCGCGACGGCTTGGCCTTGAGCGCGTCGCCGACGCCGAGCAGCACCGCGACGCCGGAAGCCCCGTCGTTCGCCCCGGGGACCGGGCGGCGCCGGTCGGCGGGCGCGCGGGCCTGGTCGGAGATGGGGCGCGTGTCCCAGTGGGCGAGGTAGAGCACGCGCTCCGCGGCCGCCGGTTTGAACCGCGCCAGGAAATTCCGGAGGTGCAGCGTCGTGCCGTTGTGCAGCCGGTGCGCGATGTCCTGCACGATGACGGTGTCCGCGCGCTCGCGCAGCCGTGCCAGGAGCCAGTCGGCGGTCTGCTCGTGGCCGCGGGTCCCGGGGACGCGCGGGCCGAACGCCATCTGCGCCTGGATGTAGCCGAACGCCCGCTGCCCGTCGAATCCCGCACCGCCCCGCCCCGCGCCCCCGCCCCGGGCCTGCCCCTGGCAGGCGGTCGCTGCGGCCAGCAGGGCTACCGTCAGCACTCTCATCGGATC
>WNGE01005453.1_pt1 | contig 16116 bp, 15 predicted proteins | sample 5400651 | NCBI WGS metagenome assembly WNGE01 (sample SAMN13153370, study PRJNA577476) | soil metagenome | isolation source: 60 cm soil or saprolite under grassland replicate 2 | place: USA:California | collected 2016-06-15 | reverse complement strand
CCCACGCCGTGGGCGCGGATCAGCTCCACGACCGCGTCGTTGACCGGCGTCTTGATCCCCCGCTTCCGTCCCTGGTCCGAGACGTGACCGTTCAGGTAGTCGATCTCGGTGCGGCGGCCCTTCAGCACGTCCTGGAGGAGGGACGGCCGTCCGCCGGACAGATGCCGGGCGCTCGCCGCCAGGTCGGACTCCACGGCCTCGAAGCCGCGCCCGGCGGCGGCGTCGAGGAAGCGCTGGGGCGCGATGCCGTAGATCGGCTCCACCTCGTGGCCCGCGGCGCGGCCCACGGCGATGACCTCGGCGGCGATGTGGATGGCGATCCGGCGCGGCACGGGTTCGGTCCGGACCTCGGCGGAGCCGAAGCCGCTCAGGCCGGCGAGGGGGTTCGCCATGCAGTTCACGGTGAGCTTGGACCAGCGCTCGCCCCAGAGGTTGGTGGTCACCTTGGCGGGGGCCACGTCGCTGAGGAGCCGGGCGAGCTCGCGCGCCCGCGCGGAATCCGCCCCGTCGTGCTCGCCGATCTTGAAGCCGATCGTCCCGGCGTCCGTGCGCATCGCGTGGCCGGGCTCGTACATGCCGGCGCCGATGGTGATGACGCAGCCGAGCGAGCGCTCCCGGCCGGCCACCGCCGCCACGCGCTCGTCGTTGATGCCGTTCTGGAAGTCCACCACGACGCCGTCCGGCGCCTTGAGGTTGGCCAGGCCGAGCTGGGTGGCCCACTCGGTGTCATACGACTTCACCGCGATGAAGACGGCGTCGAAGGGCGCGGGGAGGCTCTGGACCTCGTGGATGTGGAGCGCCTTGACCGGGATGAGGTGCTCGCCGCAGGTGCCGCTGAGCTTGAGGCCCCGCGTCTTCATGGCCTCCACATGCTCCGGCCACTGATCGATGAGGGTCACATCATGACCGGCCCTGGTCAGGAGCCCACCCACGACGCATCCGATGGCGCCCGCGCCGATGATCCCGATTCGCGTCCCCATGCTCTCCCTCGCCAGCCCTGATGGCGCCCGTCCGGTCCGACGCGCGCGCTTGACATCAGCATATCATCGCCCGCCGGCCACTCGCTCGACCGCCCGAGGGAATTTCGCAAGGCGACCACGTCTCCGATCACCACGGTCACCGGGGGACAGAGCCTGCCCGCGCCGGCGCGCTCGAGGACATCACCGAGCGTGCCGGTGACCGTCTCCTCATCGCGGGTCGTCCCGCTGCGAATCAGCGCCACGGGGGTGTCGGGGGAGCGGCCATGGCGGAGGAGCTGCTCGATGATCCGGGGAAGGTTGCCGGCCGCCATCAGGACCACGATGGTGTCCACCGCCGTCGCCAGCCGCGCCCAGTCCACCCGCGACTCCGCCTTGCCGGTGTCCTCGTGGCCCGTCACGACGGCGAACGAGGAGGCCAGGCCCCGATGGGTGAGCGGGATCCCGGCCGAGGCGGGCACCGCGACGGCCGCGCTCACGCCAGGCACGACCTCGACGGCGATGCCCGCTCGCGCCAGGGCCAGGGCTTCCTCGCCGCCACGGCCGAAGACGAACGGATCGCCGCCCTTCAGCCTCACGACGCGGCACCCGCGACGGGCATGCTCGATGAGGAGGGCGTTGATCTCTTCCTGCTCCAGGCTGTGATGGCCGCTCGTCTTCCCGGCGAAGATCCTCAGCGCTCGGCGCGGCGCCTCGTCGAGGAGCCGCCGGTCGACCAACCGGTCGTAGACGAGCACCTCCGCCCTCCGGAGAACCCGGAGGCCCCGGAGCGTCAAGAAAGGCATGCCCTGGCCTCCTCGCGCTTCCCATCGGCGAGGAGACGGCGGAGCTCGCTGCCCAGGGCTTGCCGCCAGCGCTCTGCCGGCGGGAGGCCATGGCGCGACTTGAGCTCTTGCCTGACCTCGGTCACCAGGCAGGCGAGTGCCGCATAGTCCGGGGTGAAGTACTCTTCCAGCTCCTCACGGATGGCGCGCGCCAGGGCCGGGCTCGCTCCGCCGGTTCCCACGGCGACCACCAGCTCGGCGCGGCGTAGGACGGAGGGCAGGATGAAGTCACAGCGCTCCGGGTCATCGGCGGCATTGACCCAGACGCCGCGCTCCCGGCCTTCCTGGGCGACGGCCGTGTTCACCTGGCCGTCGTCCGTCGCCACGAAGGCCAGCTCGAACCCGAGCAGGTCGCCCGGTCGATACTCTCGCGCCAGATGACGGATGGCGTCCGCCTGTTTCCACGACTCCAGGCGCGCCGAGAGCGTCCGGCTGATCACCGTCACGCGAGCGCCCGCCGTCACGAGACCCTCGATCTTGCCCTCGGCCACGGCGCCACCGCCGACGACCACGCACGGCCGCCCGCTCATCGCGAGGAAGACCGGGTAGTAGCCCATGCTCAGCCGTCCGCGCCGCGAGGCGGCGGGCCGCGCGACGGATCGCGGGGGACCGTCGCCGGCGGCTCTCCGGCCAGGAAATCGGGTCGCTCGATCAAGTCAACACTGGCCATAGGCGGATAGTACGTTTATCGGTCGGAATAGTCAAGAAGTCTCGCATCGCGCGTGGGTCATAGTCGTTTATCCCTCATATGAGCGCGTTACGGCTATGCGACGTCGGGATCGATGCTGTGTTCTTTGAGCTTCTTCCTGAGGGTATTGCGGTTGATCCCGAGGATCTGGGCGGCGCGGACCTGATTGCCCTTGGTTTCCCGCATGACGGCCCGGAGCAGGGGCTTTTCCACCAGCCCCACCATCAGGCTATGCAGATTGGCGGAGGGATGCCCGCGGAGTCCCCGCACGCACTCTTGCATCTTCTTCTCGATGATGTCCTCCAGCGAGGCGTCAGTGCCCACGCTCGCCGCGGCCGAGACGGGGCCGATCGGCAGGTGCTCGGGGAGGATGACTCCGTTCGCGGCCATCACCATCGCCCGCTGCATCACGTTCTCCAGCTCGCGGACATTGCCGGGCCAGTCGTAGCCCACCAGCCGGTCGAGCGCCTCGGGGGCGATGACCCGCTCGCCCAGCGACTCGGCGTACTTGGCGAGGAAGTGCTCGGCGAGGAGCGGAGTGTCCCCCCGCCGCTCGCGCAACGCCGGGAGGGAGATGGTGACGACGTTGAGCCGATAGAACAGGTCCTCCCGGAAGCGCCCCGCCTTCATCATCGCCTCCAGGTCCCGGTGGGTGGCCGCCAGCACTCGTACGTCCATCCGGATCAGCTCGTGCCCGCCCACGCGCTCGAAGACACGCTCCTGGAGCGAGCGCAGCAGCTTCACCTGCAGCTCGGGCGGCATGTCCCCGATCTCGTCGAAGAAGACCGAGCCGCCATGGGCCAGTTCGAGCTTCCCGAGCCGCCGCTCCCTCGCGTCGGTGAACGCCCCCTTCTCGTGGCCGAACAGCTCGGATTCCAGCAAGGTGGTCGGGATCGCCGCCGCCGAGATGCCCACGAAGGGACGCCCCGCCCGCCGGCTGTAGTGGTGGAGCGCCCGCGCCACCACCTCCTTGCCTGTCCCCGACTCGCCGCGCAGCAGCACGCTCACGTCGCTTGCGGCGACGCGCCCGATGGCCTTGTACACCTCTTGCATGGTCGGGTGGCGACCCACGAGCGCGCCGAATTCCCAGACCTCCTTGAGCCCGGTGCGCAGCGCCGTGACCTCCTGGCTGAGCCGGCGGGCCGCCAGCGCGCGCTCGGTCAGGAGCAGCGCCTCGTCCAGGTCGAAGGGCTTGGCCAGATAGTCGTAGGCCCCCTGCTGCATGGCCTGAATGGCGGTCTCCATGGTGCCGTGGGCCGTCATGATGACGACCTGGGCATCGGCGCGCCTCTCCCGGATCTGCTTGAGCAGCGTGAGGCCGTCGAGGCCGGGCATGCGGACGTCGAGCAGGATCAGGTCGAAGGGCTGCGACTGGGCCTCGGCGAGGGCGGAGGTGCCGTCCCTCACCGCCGTGACATGGTAGCCGGCGCCGCGGAAACCCTTCTCGAGGACCCAGCGCAGCCCGTCCTCGTTGTCGGCGATCAGGATCCGGCCCTCACCCATGGACAGTCACAAGCTAGAGCGATGAGAAGGGTCCGGCTGCAAGGCGGCGAGCGCTGCGGCACCCCGAGCCGTACTTCCTGTACGTTGAGGGGTGCCGCAAGCTCGCCAACGAAGCAGATGGGCCCTTATCATCGCTCTAGCGCGCGATCGGGAGGAAGCATGACACGACCGTCCCCTTGCCGGGCTCGCTCGCGACGTGGATGGAGCCCTTGTGCTCCTCCATGATGCGATGGCAGAGGGCGAGTCCGAGCCCGAGCCCCTTGTCCTTGGTCGTGAAGAACGGGGTGAAGAGCTTGACGCGCGTGGCCTCGGGAACGCCCTCGCCCTCGTCCGCCACCTGGACGAGGGCCATGCTCTTGAGGCCCTTGCCCAGGTCCACCTTGGCGAAGAGCGGGTCCATGCTGAGCCGGGTGATCAGCGTCAAGCGCCCGCCGCGGGGCATCGCCTCGATGGCATTGCGGACGAGGTTGTGGAACACCTGCACCACGCGGTCCTCGTCGGCCAGGAGCGGGGGCAGGCTCGGGTCGTAGCGCCGGACGATCTGGACCGCCCGCTCGGCCGCCACTTCCTCGGACATCAGGGCGACGCGCTCGAGCAGCTGATGGATGTTCAGCGGGACGGGGCGCAGCGTCACGGGCCGGCCCAGATCCAGGAGCATCTCGATGATGCGGTTGACGCGGTCGACCTCCTTCAAGAGCACCGCGATGTACTCGCCCCAGCGGGCCTCATCGCCCAGCTCGCGCTTCAAGAGCTGCACGGCGCCGCGGATGGCGCCGAGCGGATTGCGGATCTCGTGGGCGAGCCCCATGGCGATCTGCCCGGCGGCGGTCAGGGTCTCGCCACGGCGCATCTCGGCCTCGAGCTGGTGCAGGCGCGTGACATCGCGGACCACGGCCACCGCCGCTGTCACCGCGCCGCTGCGGCCGGCCATCGGCGCCGTGACGATGCTCACGTGGACCGGCCGGCCCTCGGCGCCCTCGACCACAGCCTCCGACTCCGAGCGGCTCTCACCGGTGGTCAGCGTGTCGCTCAGGTGACGGATCAGCGAGGTCTCGGGAGGAAAGACCTCCTTCAGCGTCCGGCCGAGCGCGCGGCGCGCGGAGCGGCCCAGCAACGCCTCGGCGGCGGGATTCCAGAGGACGATGCGGAGACCCTCGTCCACCCCCAGGACCGCGTCGGGCAGCCCCGCCAGGACCGCCTCGTAGTCGAGCCGACTCATCCTCGCTCCTCTCGCGCGGGCAGATGGGCCCTCATCATCCACTCGAAGGGGGGCTTCGCCCCCCTTCCGAACCCTCCCCCCAGGATTCGTTGCGCCGGCAAAGCCGGCGCTCGGACGTGGAACCCTCTCACGTGGGAGACGAGAAATCTCCGCTTCGGCCCATCCGAAATTCTACCCCCGAGCCATGAGTGTTCCGCTTCGAGCGCGGGCTCCGCCCGCGCAACCGATTCCTGGGGGAGGCTTCGGAGGGGGCCGCAGAGGCCCCCTCCGATGAAACGAAGCAGATGGGCCCTTATCATCGCTCTAGCTCTAGCCCGAGCGGGAGGTCGGCCACGGCATTCATGGTCAGCGCCGCCCGCTCCCCGGCTTCGAGCCGGTCGTGACCGGCGGCGGCGATCATCGCCGCATTGTCGGTGCACAACCTTCGCGAGGGGACGTGCAGGGTGAAGCCGCGCTGATCACACTCGCCCTGCAGCGACGCTCTGAGGACGGAGTTGGCGGCCACGCCCCCGGTGAGCACGAGGCGCCGGATCCCCAGACGTAGCGCCGCCCTCACCGTCTTCCTCACGAGCACCTTCACCACCGTCGCCTGGAAGGAGGCCGCGACATCGGCGACCTGGGCCGGCGCGAGCCGGCCCGCCCGCTTGACGTGGAGCGAGACGGCCGTCTTGATCCCGCTGAACGAGAAGTCGGGGGCGCCATCGCTCATCTGGGCCATGGGGAAGCGGACCGCCCCGGCGTCTCCGGAGGCCGCCACGCGCTCGATGATGGGCCCGCCCGGGTAGCCCAGCCCCAGGAGCTTCGCCACCTTGTCGAAGGCCTCGCCGGCCGCATCGTCGCGCGTCCGGCCGATGCACTCGTAGCGGCCGCGATCGCGCGCCACGTAGAGCGCGGTGTGGCCGCCCGAGACAACCAGGGCGACGAAGGGATGAGCGGGCGGGCGCTCTTCGAGGAACGCGGCGTAGATATGGCCTTCGAGGTGGTTCACCCCCACGAGGGGCTTGCGGAGCGCATAGGCCATGGCCTTGGCGACCGAGCAGCCGATCAGGAGCGAGCCGACGAGTCCCGGTCCCTGGGTCACCGCGATGCCGTCCAGGTCCGGGAGCCCGCTGCCGGCCGTGGCGAGAGCGCGCCTGATGACCGGCACGATGACCTCGATGTGGCGGCGGGACGCCAGCTCGGGGACGACGCCGCCGTACGGACCGTGGACATCATCCTGCGAGGCGACGATGCTCGACAGGATCTTGCGGCCGCCATCGAGGACCGCGGCCGCGGTCTCGTCGCAAGAGGTCTCGATCCCGAGGACGATCATTTCAACCTCGCAGAGGAACTGTAGAGCTAATGAACGAGCTCGGAGACCGGCACCACCCTCAGCCCCCGCGCTTCCCAGCGTGCGATGTGCTCGCGCAGGAGGCGCGCCGTGAGCGGCCGTCCGTGCGCGATCACGATCACCTCGCCGCGACGCTCCGCCCATGCAGCGACTTCGCCCCAGTCCGCCCGCTCTGCCTCATCGCCACGGTCCGAGTCCACCGCGATCTGGCGCCGCGCCGCGCGCAGGCCCAGCTCGCGGGCCTCGTCGTAGGCGACCGACAGGTTCGAGGTGTAGGCGTCGACCAGGAAGAGCCGCCGCGCCGCCAGCACCTCCAGGAGCGTGCGCATGCGTGCCCTGTCCTCCGTGAGCCGGGAGCCCATGTGGTTGGTGACACCGACCACGCCCGGCAGCACCTCCAGATGCCGGCCGACCAGGCGCCGGATCTCGTCATGCGGCGTGGCCATCAGGAGGGCTCCGGGGCCGGGATCCATCTGCGGATACCGGTACGGCTCCATGGGCAGATCCAGCAGGGCTTCCATCCCGCTCCGGGAGGACTCGCGCGCCATCGACGGGGAGAGCGGCAACCCGGGCAGGAGAGCCAGCGTCACAGGGCGCGCAAGCTCCCGCAAGGAGTCGAACACGTCGCGCCGGCCGCCCATCTCATCCACGATGACGGCCACTCGGGGCCCGCCGCGAGGCGACGAGAGCGCGGGTTCTCCGAGCGAGGGCCAAGGTTCGGCGCGAGGCGGCGATCCCCCCGAGCCCCGCGGCCAGGACACTCCGAACAGGCTCGCTTCGCCACGGCGGGCCTGCCATTGATCGAGTCCCACGACGGCGGCCAGCAACAGGACTATCAGCCCGGCGAGAGCGTGCCACACTCTCGCCGGCATGGGGGAGCCGGCCTCCTAGCAACCCTCGCTAGAGCGATGCAGATGGGCCCTTCTCATCGCTCTAGCGCGCCTCAGCCTGGGGCCCGGGGGCGCCCGGGCGGCTCTTGTCCAGGATCTTCAGTCCCTTCAAGAGGTCCAGCGCCCGCTGGAGCTGGACGTCCTTCTTGACGAGCTCCTGCGGCGTGTCGGCGCTCGGCGGCGGCGCCGCCGGCGGCTCTCCGGGGCCGGCGGCGGCGGTCGTGACCTTCGGCGGCTCGACGAGGATGTCCGGCGTGATGCCCTTGCCGTGAATCGAGCGGCCCTTCGGCGTGAAGTATTTCGCGGTCGTGAGACGCAGGCCGGACCCGTCGGAGAGCGGAATGATGGTCTGCACCGACCCCTTGCCGAAGGTCTGAACCCCCAGGACGATGGCGCGGCCCCAGTCCTGGAGCGCGCCGGCCACGATCTCGGAGGCCGAGGCGCTGCCCTGGTTCACGAGCACCACGATGGGGAAGTCGGCGTACACCCGCTTGGCGTTGGCCTGGAAGCGCATGTTCTGGTTGCGGACGCGCCCTTCCGTGTACACCACGAGGCGTCCGGCGTCGAGGAACTTCTCCGCCACCTCCACCGAGGAGGTCAAGAGCCCGCCTGGATTGTTCCGCAGGTCGAGGATCAGCCCCTGGATCTTGCTCTCCTTGGAGTACTTCTCCAGCGCCGTGTCCAGGTCGCTCGCGGTCTGCTCCTGGAACTGGCGGAGCCGGATGTACTCGATGCCGGGCTCGAGCTGCATGTTCTTCACCGACTGCACCCGGATCTGCTCGCGGGTGATCTCGAAGTCCTTCGGCTCGGTCCAGCCTTCGCGCACGACGCTGATGGTGACCTTGGTGCCGGGCTTGCCGCGCATGCGCTTGACGGCATCGGTGAGCTGCATGTCCTTGGTCGTGAGCCCCTCGATCTTCACGATGCGGTCGCCCGGGTGGATGCCGACGCGGTAGGCGGGGGTCCCCTCGATAGGCGCCACCACGGTCAGCACGTCGTCCTTCAGCGTGATCTCGATGCCCAGCCCGCCGAAGCTCCCGCTGGTCTCGACCTGCATCTCCTTGTACATCTCGGGGTCGAGGAAGGAGGAGTGCGGATCCAGACCCCGCAGCGTCCCCTTGATGGCGCTGTAGATGAGGTCCTTGGACGGCACCTCGTCCACGTACTGGTTCTGGATGATCGAGAGCACCTCGGTGAAGAGCTTGAGGTTCTCATAGGTGGCCGACGGGTCTTGGCTCTTGCTGGCGACCCCGCCGCCCAGGGAAAGCGTGAGGACGAGCAAGAGGGCTGAGACCGTGACCACCTTCCGAATGTGCCGGATGGGACCCATGGGAACCTCCCCGTTACCGATTCACCGCTTGCAGGCCGCAGCAAACAGGCCTGCGGAATCTTTCAGCATTCTTCCTGCCGCCGCGTTTTCACCGAGCCTCGTCTCATCCTCGAGGCTGGAGCCACTGCGCGGGGTCCTGCGACTTGCCCTCGTGCCGCACCTCGAAGTACAGGCGGGCGCCCTGGAGCGAGCCCGTATCCCCGACCGTCCCGATCGTCTGTCCCTGCTTGACCTCGTCCCCCTCCCGGACCTTCACCTCGGCGGCATGCGCGTAGAGCGTGTAGTAGTTGCCGCCGTGATCCACGATGATCAGGTTCCCGTAGCCCCGGAACCAGCCGGTGTAGAGCACTTGGCCCCCGTACACGGCCACGATGTTCGTCCCCTCCGCCACATCGATGTCGATGCCGTTCCTGAAGGTCTTGGTCCCGAAACGCGGGTGGATCTGGGCGCCGTACTCGCCGACCACCCTCCCCTGCGCGGGCCAGAGGAGCCGGCCACGCAGGGCCCCGAACCCCGTCCCGGGGACACCGTCGGCAGGAGGCGCCGGGCGGGACCGGGCCGGGGGCGGCACCTTCGCCAGCCGCCGTTGCTTCTCCTCCGCCAGCCGCCGCTGCTTCTCCTGCAGGTCCCGGATGAAGGCCTCGAGGCGCCGGGAGGCCTCGGACAGCTCCCCGACCATCCGGTCGTGATAGGCCCGCTCATCCTTGACCCGGGCCAGCAACGACAACCGCTTGGCCGCCTCGCGGTCGGCCTCGGCTCGCTCCGCCTCCGCCTCCGCTCTCAGGGCTCCGAGTTCCCTCTGCCGAGCTTCGAGCCGAGCCTTCCGCTCGGCCAAGCCCTCAGACGTTACACGATACTCTCGAATCAGCCGTGCGTCCACCGTCGCCAGCGTGGTCAGGTGGCGCAGCTGGGTGGCCTGGACCAGGGGATCATCGCCGGAGAAGAGCAGCGGGAGCACCCCGCCTTGAACCTGGAGCTTGTAGAGCGCCCGCAGCCGGCGCCCCAGGGCCTCCTCCTGCCCCGTCTGCTGGCCCTGGAGCCGACCGATGTCGCCCTGGAGGCCCGCGATGTCGGATTGCGCCTTCTGGATCCGGGCGTCCAGGTTCGCCACCTGCCTGCGCTTCTCGGTGAGCCGCCGGTCGATGGTCTCGAGCTCCGCCAGGAGGCCGGCCTCTCGCTTCCGCGCGTCCGCCGCCTTGGCGCGCTCCTCACCGAGCCGCTTCTGCGTCTCACGGAGATCGCGCTGCTTCTCGCCGAGGTCGGGGCCCTTGACACGCTTCTGGCCGAGTGCGGGCGTCGCGGCGGTGAGGGTCAGGAGCCCGATCACGGCCGTGAGGGCCAGTCGGGTCATCGCGTGGCGCGCCCCCGCGCGAGCCAATCGAAGGGGACCTCGACGGCCCCCTTCGAGCATCGCTGCGCCGGCCATGCCGGCGCTCGAACGCGCGGTCATTCGGCGCGAGCCGAACTCGTCGTCAGGTCGAGCCTGCGATTGCTTCACCACCGCAAGGCCGGCGCTCGACCCGCGGTCACCTCGCATGAGGCCTCCTCCGAGCGCGCGCGAGCCAATCGAAGGGGGCCTCGACGGCCCCCTTCCGACCATTCGTCGCGCCGGCCATGCAGGCGCTCGAACGCGCGGTCATTCGGCGCGAGCCGAACTCGTCAGGTCGAGCCTGCGATTGCTTCACCGCCGCAAGGCCGGCGCTCGACCCGCGGTCACCTCGCATGAGGCCTTCTCCGAGCGCGCGCGAGCAGGCCGCCGAGGGCGCCGAGGATCCCGCCGCCGACCATCAGCACCAGCATCTGCGGGGGGGAGAGAAAGATAGCCCGCTGGAGCCCGAGCGTCAGCGGCAGCAGCGGCTCGAGCCGCGGGGCCGCGACGGCATAGACCCCTTCGAGGACGCCAAGGGCGATGGTGGCGGCCAGCAGCCCCTGGGCCAAGCCCTGCAGCACGCGCGGCAGCCGGATCACCGACTCCGCGGCGCCGACCAGTCGCATGATCTCCATCTCGTCGCGGCGCAGGTGCAACACCAGGGTAGTGGCGGTCGTCACCGTCAGGATCGCCGCCAGCCCCAGCACCGCGCCCACGCCGAGGCCGACGAGCTGGAAGAGGTGGCGGAACTGGGCCAGGCCTTCGATCCACTGCGCGCCGCCCTGCACCTCGTCGATCTCGGGGAGCTCCGCCAGGCGTCGCACCAGCGCGCGGTTGCCCTCCGGGGTGGCCGTGTTCGCATCGGGAGTCACCTCGACCGAGGCGGGGAGCGGGTTCCGGGGCAGCTGGTCGGTCACATCGGCCTGCGCCCCCAGCGCGCGCTTCAGCGAGTGCAGCGCCTCACCCTTGGAGACGTAGCGCACCCGCTGAACGCCCTCGACCGACTCGATCTGGCGCAAGAGGTCGCCCAGCTTCGTGGCCGGTGGTTCCTCCTTCAGGTAGACGACCACGCGGACCCGATCGCGCCACTGATCGATGGCGCGCCCGAGGTTCAACGAGAAGAGCCAGAAGCCGCCCAGCGCCGCCAGCGACAGCGCGATGAGGAGCACCGCGCTCACACCGACCCGGCCCGCCCGGCGGAAGTCCCTCAACGCCTCGGCGATGACGAAGCCGAGCATCACCCTTCGTCCTTCAGCAGGCGGCCGCCTGCCAGCGTGAGCCTGCGGCCCTTGAGCTGGGTCGCCACCCGGGCCTGATGGGTCGCCAGGAACACGGTGGTGCCCCGGCCCCAGATTTCCTTCAGGAGCTCGAGGATCTCGGTCCCCATGTCATCGTCGAGATTGCCGGTGGGCTCATCGGCCAGGAGCAGCGCCGGCGACTTCACGAGGGCGCGCGCCAGCGCCGCCCGCTGGGCCTCGCCCTGGGAGAGCTGGTGCGGATAGGCTTGAGCCCGGGCGGAGAGGCCGACTGCCTTGAGGCTGGCGAGGGTGCGCGGTCTGACCTCCCGGCGGGGAGTGCCGAGCACCCGGAGGACGAACGCCACGTTGTCGAATACCGTGCGTCCGTCGAGGAGCTTGGGGTCCTGGAAGACGACGCCGATGGAGCGGCGGAGGTGCGGAACCTCCGAGCGGCGGAGCTCCGTGACCTCGAAGTCCGCCACCTCGATCGCCCCTTCGGATGGCAGCTCGTCGCGGTAGAGGAGGCGCAGCAGGGTCGTCTTGCCCGCGCCGCTGCCGCCACTCAGGACAACGAACTCACCCTTCTCGACGGTGAACGAGACATCGCTCAGGGCCGGAACGCGAACGGGCCCCTCCCTGAAGACCTTCGACACGTGCAGAAGCCGTATCATGGAGGCCTGCCCACATTCTACTTAACTGCTTAGAGTTTCGAAAGTTTCTCCGTCAGCAGCCCATTGACGAGCGCGGGGTTGGCACGGCCCTCCGTGGCCTTCATGACCTGGCCGACGAGGAACCCCATGGCCGCCTTCTTCCCTGCCGTCCAGTCGGCGACCACCTTGGGGTGCTGGGCCAGAACCTGATCCACCACCGAGGCTAGCACCCCCGCATCCGCCATCTGCCGGAGGCCCTCGCGGGACACGATCGCCTCCGCCGGCTCTCCGGCGCGAAGCATCTTCTCGAACACGTCCTTGGCGATCTTGCCGCTGATGGTGCCGTCCTCGATCAGCCTGAGCAGCCCGGCGAGGTTGCGCGGCGGGATGGGGCAGGCGGCGACGGCCCTGTCGTCCTCGCCCGGCACCTCACGCAGCAGCTCGTTCAACACCCAGTTGGCCACGACCTTGGGCCTGGGATACTCGCGCACGGCCTCCTCGAAGTAGTCGGCCAGCCCGCGCCCCTGGGCGAGGAGGTCGGCGTCGTATGGCGAGAGCTCGTACTGCAGGGCGAAGCGCCGGCGGCGCGCCGCGGGAAGCTCGGGGAGCGATGCGCGGATCTCGTCCACCCAGCGCGGCTCGATCTGGAGCGGCGGCAGGTCGGGCTCGGGGAAATAGCGGTAGTCGTGGGCGTACTCCTTGGAGCGCATGGACACGGTGTGGCCCCGGTCGGGATCCCAGAGCCGCGTCTCCTGGACGATCCGCTCTGCCGACCCGAGCGCCCGCGCCTGGCGCTGGATCTCGTAGTCCAGCGCGTGCTGGACATTCTTGAAGGAGTTCATGTTCTTGATCTCGACCTTGGTGCCGAGGTCGGGCGAGCCCGCCGGGCGCAGCGAGATGTTCGCGTCGCAGCGGAGGGAGCCCTCTTCCATGTTGCCGTCGCAGACCCCGAGGTAGATGAGGATCGCCCGGAGCGCCCGCAGATAGGCCGCGGCCTCCTCGGAGCTCCGGATGTCGGGCCTGGAGACGATCTCCATCAAGGGCACGCCGGCGCGGTTGAAGTCCACGTGGCTCGCCGGGGCCGTGTCGAGGCTGCCCTCGTGGATCAGCTTGCCCACGTCCTCCTCCAGGTGGAGTCGCTGGATGCCGACGGCCCGGGCGGCGCCGCCCACCTCGACCGCGAGGCGGCCGTGCTCGGCCAGCGGCTCCTCGTACTGGGTGATCTGGTAGTTCTTCGGCATGTCCGGGTAGTAGTAGTGCTTGCGGGCGAAGCGGTTCAGCGCGTTCACCACGCAGTCCAGCGCGAGCGCGGTCCTGATGCCGAACGCCACGGCGCGGCGGTTGATGACCGGCAGCGTCCCCGGCATCCCCTGGCAGACGGGGCAGGTGCGGGTATTGGGCTCCCCCCCGAAGGCCGTGGAGCAGCCGCAGAACATCTTGCTCGCCGTCAGGAGCTGAGCGTGGACTTCCAGGCCGATGACGGCTTCCCATTGTCCCTCTCCCCCGCTGGGGGAGAGGGCAGGGTGAGGGGGTCTCATCGCGATCGGGCCTCCAGCGCGGGCTTGCGGGTGTGCCACGTGGTGGCCCGATCGTAGGCATGCGCCACCCGGAGCAGCAGGGCCTCGTCGAAGGCACGGCCGACCAGCTGGAGCCCGATCGGCAGCCCGGCCATCGTGAAGCCGGCCGGGACGGAGACGCCGGGAAGCCCCGACAGGTTGCCGGGAATGGTGAACACGTCGTTGAGGTACATCTGGAGCGGATCCTCCTTCTCCCCGAACTTGAAGGCCACGCCCGGCGTGGTGGGGGCCGCGATCACGTCCACCCGCTCGAAGGCCTGCTGGAAGTCGCGCCGCACGAGCGTCCGCACCCGCTGCGCCTTGCCGTAGTACGCGTCGTAGTAGCCCGCCGAGAGCGCGTAGGTGCCCAGCATGACCCGGCGCTTGACCTCCGCGCCGAATCCCGCCGCGCGCGTCTTGCTGTACATCTCGATCAGGTCGCGCGCGCGCGGCGCCCGCAGCCCGTACTTGACGCCGTCGTAGCGCGCCAGGTTGGAGGAGGCCTCGGCCGGCGCGATGAGATAGTAGGCGGCGAGCCCGTACTCGGTGTGGGGCAGCGACACCGGCTGGCTCCGGGCGCCCAGCTTCTCCAGCACCTGGATGGCGGCGCGCACGGCCGCCTCCACCTCCGGGTCCAGCCCTTCGATGAAGTACTCGGCGGGAATGCCGATCCGGAGCCCCTCCACGCCTCGGCCCAGCTCGGCGCGATAGTCGGGCACGGGCACGTCCACCGACGTCGAGTCCAGCGGGTCGTGGCCGGCGATGGCCCGGAGCACGAGCGCGGCGTCCTCCACGTCCTTGGTCAACGGCCCGATCTGGTCGAGCGAGGAGGCGAAGGCCACGAGCCCGTAGCGCGAGACGCGCCCGTACGTCGGCTTGAGCCCGACATCGCCGCAGAAGGCCGCCGGCTGGCGGATGGAGCCGCCGGTGTCGGTCCCGAGCGCGGCCGCCGCCAGGTCCGCCGCCACCGCCGCCGCCGAGCCGCCCGAGGAGCCGCCCGGGACCCGCGTGAGGTCCCAGGGATTGCGCGTGGGGAAGAAGGCCGAGTTCTCCGTGGACGAGCCCATGGCGAACTCATCCATGTTGAGCTTGCCCAGGAGCACCGCCCCCGCCTCCAGGAGCCGCGCGACCGCGGTGGCGTCGTAGGGCGGCACGAAGCGCTCGAGGATCTTCGAGCCGCACGTCGTCCGGATCTCGCGCGTGCAGAGCACGTCCTTCACCGCGACGGGCACGCCGTCGAGCGGTCCGCGCGGGGCGCCCGCCACGAAGCGCGCATCGGCCTCGGCCGCGCGTCGGAGGGCCTGCTCGGGCGTGACGGTGAGATAGGCCTTGACCTGCGGGTCCAGGGCCTCGATCCGCGCCAGATAGGCGCGGGTTGCCTCCGAGGGCGTCAGCTCGCGCCGGCGAAACCGCTCCCCCAGCTCGTGGACGGTCAGGCTCGCCGGCATCGCCCCGCGCTACTCCTCACGCTGAAGGGAGACGAACAGTTCGCGTGCGGTCCTTCCGCGACACGTCCTACTCCTCGATGATCTTCGGCACGCGGAAGAAGTCGCCGCTCCGTTCCGGGGCGTTGGCCAGCATGTCGGACTGCGGGAAGGACGGGCGCGTCACGTCCTCCCGCATCACGTTCGTCAGCGGGACGGCGTGCGAGGTGGGCTCCACTCCCTCCGTGTCGACCGCGCGCAGCTTGTCGATGTAGGACAGGATACTGTCCAGCTCGCGCCGCATGCGCTCCTTGTCCGCCTCCGACAGCTCGAGCCGAGCCAACCGCGCGACGTGCTCGACGTCCTTCAGCGAGATCTTGGGCTCCGTCATAACTATTGCGCGAACATCTCTTGCAGACGCCGCAGAACGTGTCTCACCGTGTCCGGTGTCAACCGACCGAGCCGCCGGATCAGACGCTCGCCGTCGACCGTGCGCAACTGATCCAGCGCGACGAAGCCCGATCGGCTCTGGAACCGACAGGCAACCCGCCACGGGTAAGCCTGTCCGGCGTTCGTCATCGGTGCGACGATCACGGTGCGCAGGTGTTGGTTGAGCTCGTCGGGGGACACCACCAAGCAGGGACGGGGCTTGCGAATCTCGCTGCCCAACGTCGGGTCGAGCCGAACCAGGTGGACGTCGCCGCGCCCGACCGGGGTCTGCCTCACCGCCACTCCCACTCCTCCTGATCGAAGCGCGTCGAGGTGGGCTCGTCCAGCATTTGGTCGTGGCCTCGTTCGCGCATGGCCCGGGCCGCCTCTGCCCAGCCTGCGCGCGGGCGTCGCGCCGCGCGAACAACAAGACACCCCGGCTCGGCATACAGCTCCACCTCTTCGGGCAACTGGGCCTGCTCCAGCAGGACCTTGGGCACGCGGATACCCCGGGAGTTGCCGATCCGGACGATGCGCGTCTTCGTAGGCATGTGCCCACATTGTACTTACAGCAGGCGGCCCCCGCAAGCCGGGTGGCTCTCGGTGACGACTCCCCCGGCTGATCGCCGCGCGCCGAGCGGGTCCAGGATCGCGGTTGACCTGCCGGGCAGCAGCCGTGACGACTGGTC
>WNGE01012579.1_pt1 | contig 16121 bp, 15 predicted proteins | sample 5400651 | NCBI WGS metagenome assembly WNGE01 (sample SAMN13153370, study PRJNA577476) | soil metagenome | isolation source: 60 cm soil or saprolite under grassland replicate 2 | place: USA:California | collected 2016-06-15 | reverse complement strand
GGAAGTAACAACTCCATCGCTATCATCAACAATGCCCAGGAGGCAGTCGTGGGGTCGGATCTTTCTTTGTCTGGGCCAAGCGAAAGCATGGTGGTTTCACCAGATAATGTCACCGGATATGTGGCCGTGCCAAGTGCTTCGGTTAACGGACGAAGTCAGGGAGTGGTCCAGGTGCTGAATCTGAATACCAATACCATCACCGCCACCCTTCCTGTGCCGGGCGCGCGTTTTGTAGCGGTGAGCCACAATGGTAATCGGGTGCTGGTGTTCGGCAACCCGATTGGTACGTTCTCCGGACTCGCAGTAATCACACCCAGCCTCATCGGGACCAGCCAGAATCCGGTGTTTGAGTTTCCTGTGGATCCGGCAGAGTTCGATCATCCGGTGGGGGGCGTTTTCTCCAGCGACGACAACACGGCATACATATTGAATTGTGGCCCGGAATGCACGGGAACGACCGCCAGCGTCACTGCACTGAATATGAATACCAATGTGCCGGGATTGCGGCTTGCGGTTGATGCCGCCACGACCGGGGTGTTGTCGGGTACTACTCTGTATGTCGCTGGAACGCCGCCCAGTACGCCGTGCCCCTCTGGTACTGCGGGACAAACCTGTGGCACGTTGAGCGTCATTGATACAGCTTCCATGACTGTGAGCAGCCAGAATCCAATTTTCATCACCGATGGTTATCACAATCGCATGGAGATGGGTGCGAATGGGCAGCTTTTCATCGGCGCCCGGACATGCAGCACTGGGTGCCTCTCGATTGTTGATACCAATCAATCCAAGGTCAATTTTTCTTCAGACACCGGCGATGTGACTGGCATTCAGCCGATCACCACGCGCAACGTCGTTTATGTCTGCGAAAATGGCGAGCTGCGCATTTACGACACCACCACCGACAAGCTTCAAGCCAACCAGATCGATATCATCGGACAGGCTGTGGACGTGAAGTTGGTGGATTAGAAGCGGACTTCGGACCTCAGACTGCGGACCTCAGCCATAAATACCTCATGGCTTTAACGTCAGATCATGCACGCGCGCTTTTTCGACAGCTTGCTTTGAGAACGGGAATGGGAACGTGTAGCCTTCGTACCACGCCTTCCACTGGTCCATGTAATTGGAACTGAGAAAGTTTCCTGACTCCCCGTTCACGATGTTCAGCGTGGAGTGGTCGAAATCAGCCAAGTCAACCGTCATGCGCTCGGAGGGCCCAGCGTGCCTGGTTACGGCTTTCACGGTAAAGCCGCTGCCGGATTGCGGTTGCAAACCCGGCGCAGTCCAGCGCCGCAATATTGGAATTTGACTTAGGATGGGGTGTTGAATTTCGAGAGGATGATAACTTCCCCAGTCCCACTTGCTGAGGTCTTTCGGAACATCATCTCCGCTGACCGCATTCTCGACGGCGGCTGTGAGCAGATCGTCATAGTTGGAGAATTTCTCGGGAAGCCAGCGTTTGGGCTGATGCAAGAAAACATTTTCCAGCCAGACCGACTCCATGCCCCAGTTATACGTTTTCCAGCTAAGAACGCCATGCTTCGTATTTGAGTCCGGCGCGGCACCGAGTTTTGGCTCAAGCAGCAGGCGCATGAGTTCGTAGCGAGCCCGAGAGGCGAGTACCGGCGCCGGCGAGTTCCCGCTCATACGGCCGTCCCAATTACGCATGTTTTCCGTGGCCTGCTTGCTTCGAGCTGATGCACCATTGGCATGATCGACCGCATACACAAACCGCTCGGCAGAATAGCGCTCGAATTCGGAATAGATGTCGGTCTGTAGCTCCAGCATGTCTGCCGCGGAAAATTTCTTCCCAGATTCGAGGACCCGGTAAATACGCGTGGCGATGATTCCTGAAGCTGGATTGAAAATGCTGGGGAGTTTTTCGAAGGGAATGTAAGCGGTCCACTCATGCGCATCGTCGCTGCCGTTTTCCGGCAGACCACCATCGCCTGAAGCGCGAATGGGAATCTTTCCGCTGGCTTGATAGCCGATGTTCCCGTCCACGTCGGCGTAGACGACGTTTTGTCCGGGCGCATCGAACTTCGAAAGGGCGGCGCGGAACTCCTGCCAATTCTGCGCAGAATCCAGATCAAAGAACGGACTGCGTGCTCCGTCGTATGCCGTCCAACGCAGCGCCACTTCACGTGTCTCGCCTGGAATCAGTTCAGTGATGACAGGTCCATGACGCGTAATCACCACGTCGATAGCGACGTCGGACTTGCCTTTCACGTGGATTATTTCTTGGCGATGTTCCGGATGCTTCCAGCCCTGTGGCGTGAGATATTGCCCGGCACTGTTGAAAGTTTCCAGGTAAAGGTCCTCGACAGTTGGTCCGACATTCGTGAATCCCCAGGCGATGCGCTGGTTGTGCCCGAGGATTACGGCTGGCGTTCCAGGCAGCGCCACGCCAGCGACATCTAATTTGCCCGAACGTAAATGGACTTCGTACCACAGATTGGGCATCTGGTGACCCAGATGCGGATCGTTCGAGAGCAGCGGCTTACCTGAGACGGTATGCGCTCCTGAGACGACCCAGTTATTCGACCCGAGCAGCAAGCGGGAATCGGAATCGAATGCTGGGGTTCTCCAAGTAATTGAAATTCCCTTTTCTGTCTCGATCTCCTCCTCTTCTTCATCATCATTCTTCTGATTACCCAGCCTGGGTCGTGATGCAGTCGGGGGGCGATCATGCCAGGAGGTGTTTACAAACAGGTCGGCAGTGAGCTCCGGGCCTAATTTGGCGAGAATTTTCTCGCGGGCCAAGGCGTCTTTGAAGGGATAGTGATTCAAGTCTTTGATCATCTGTGCCGAGATCAACATGGAGTCTTCCGCAGTCCAGGGATGCGGAGAATAGCGGAGGATACGCAATTCCAGCGGCAGCCGGTCGCGATGGGATTCGATGTAAGCTGTGACGCCGCGCGCGTACGCGTCGAAATAAGAACGCTCCTCCGGGGAGATCACCTCCAAAGCCCTGCGAGCGGCGAGTCGCAGTCCCAGTATTCTTTGCTCTCGATCACGCTCGATTAAGCCGCTGCCCAGAACTTCGGCCAGCTCTCCCGCAGCAAATCGACGCATGCCATCCATCTGCCAGAGGCGATCCTGCGCGATTACATATCCCTGCGCGAAATACAAATCGTTGAGATTCTCCGCCTCGATGGTCGGAACACCATGACTGTCTCGAATCACGCGAACAGGAGCGGAGAGTCCCGGAACTCTGATGGTTCCCTCCAGTTGCGGCAAAGCAGACCGAGCCACGGAATAGAACCAGCCGAGAGCGCCTAGGATAGCGACCAAGACAACGATCAGCAGAAATCCGATGGTGCGCCGGACGGGGTGGATTTTCCGAATCTCAGAGACAGGAATAGTCGTAGTTGCCATGGCGCATTTTTTATTTTACAGGCTGTGATCTTTAGAAGCAGGGATCGCCATTCAGCAGCAGGCGCTTAAGTCCGAGACCGACGCCGCCGGTCTGGCGGCCGCGAGCGTCATCAATTCGATAGAAGGGACGAAAAATTTTGCTCAGGGATTCTTCCGGAACGCCGGGGCCGGAATCGGCTACCCGGATGATAGCTTCATGTTGGGCAGCGGTATGTTCAAGCCGGCCCTCGACCGCCGTGCCCTCCCGCGTGTAACGGGTTCCGTTTCGCACCACGTTTTCGATTGCGCTGTACAGAAGCGTTGGGGATCCTATGACTACTGGATCGCAGTCAATCACGCAGATAACGTTGGAGTTTCGGCTCTGCGCTTCGAAGTCGGCATCGCTGCAGATTTCCTGGAGCATTTCTGCCACGTGAATGGGCGATTTTTGGCGTGAATCATCGCCGGCTTCAAGTCGGGCGATGGTCAGCAACTCGCCAATCAGATCATTGAGGCGATTGGCCTCGAGATCGATGCGGTCAAGGGCGCTTTCAGCTTCCGGCCCGCTACGCTGGCGGGCAAGGGCAAGCGCGACATTCAACCGCGCGAGTGGAGAACGAAGTTCATGAGAAATATCGGTGAGCAGGCGGGCCTGTGCCTTGACCGAAGTTTCCAGGCGCACGGCCAGGACATCGAAGTCGCGAACCAGTTCCCCGGGATGCCGCCCGGACCGATCGGACCGGGTGGCAGCATCACCACTGCCGTATAACGGCGTCCGCTGGAAGCAGCAAGCGTTATGCGCCGAAATGGGCTGGGCGCGAACCGCTGCCAGAGATCGTGAGGAGGAGGCATAGCGCCTCGCGCCACGGATTCGGCCCAGTGCGGTACTGGACGAGCGGAGAGTTCCTGGCCGTGGTCGTCGAAGAGAAAAGCGCGCACGTGCTGCGAGTCGTGGAGGTCGTCGAGATAACGCCTTAGTTCCGGCTGACCTGCCTGCTCGTAAGTCTGCACGGCCTCACTGAGGACCGCATTTTGCCTAGCTTCCCACGCCGCGAACTCGCCGCGTTGCCGCAGCGTGATAGTCACAATGATCGCCAGTACTAGAAACAGCGCCTGCGCCAGCCAGTAGGAAAGAAAAATTTTGAGGAACAGGCTTCTCATGAGCGGCTGCTCCTAGCCTTCTCTCCGGAAGTTTCGTCCTGCGGCCTTTCTTGGGGACGCGCGAAGATGTAGCCTACGCCGCGAACGGTTTTGATGTGATCGTTGACGCCTTCGGAATCGCCGAGCTTCTTGCGGATTTTGCTCACGTGCATATCGATGCTGCGATCGAAAGGCGAAAATTTCCGGCTTAGCACGATATCAACAAGGCGCTCTCGAGGGACGACGTGACCTGCTTCGCGAAGCAGTGCGTGCAGCAGGTTGAATTCAACGGAGGTCAGCTCGACCGGCTTGCCATTTTGGCGAACGCTACGAGTGGCTGGGTCAAGTTCCACGTCCCCGACGCGGACTGGTTGTGCCGGCTCCAGTGCTCCTTTCCCTTCACGAGTGCGGCGCAGAATGGCGCGGATGCGCGCAACCAGCTCTCGAGGGTTGAACGGCTTGGGTAGATAATCGTCAGCCCCGATTTCCAGACCGACAATACGATCGACATCTTCGCCGCGCGCAGTGAGAAGGAGAACTGGGACACGGGATTTACCGCGAATGCGGCGCAGGACATCGAAGCCGTTCATGCCCGGCAGCATCACGTCGAGCACGACGAGAAGGTGCTCGCCGGTGACGGCGGCTTCGAGGCCACGCTTTCCGTCATGCGCGCACTCTACCAGAAAGCCTTCGGGAGCGAGATACTCTCCCACAAGAGTACAGAGTTCTACGTCGTCGTCGATGACCAGAATGCGGTCCACACTATCCATTTTAGTTCTACGACAGGAAGGTCTGCCTGCGGGAACACCAGATTTACAAAACTTTACTTCGATTGACCGACTTTTTACGGCCTTTGGATCGCGGATGGGGTTCTAATAAGTGAACCGGGAGGTGTTATGAAATCGAAAAGCGTTTTGCTAGTCGGGCTAGCGCTTGTGCTCACGTTGACGGCGGCGGTGGGAATATCGCAGACCGTACGGCGGGCACACATGCATGGTGATGGAATGTTTGAAGGCCACATGCTGCATTTCTTCACCGATTATCTTGACCTCACAGATGCACAGCAGGCGCAGGTGAAAGACATTATGGCTAAAGAAAAACCGGCGCTGAAGCCGCTGATGCAACAAATGGCACAAAGCCATCAGCAGATTCGTGAGCTGACAATGGCGGGAACCTTTGACGAAGCGAAGGTGCGCACTCTCGCAACTCAGCAAGCGCAGACCATGACTGAGATGATTGTGCAGAAAGCGCGAATTGAATCGGAGATGATTCAGATACTCACGCCCGAGCAGAAGACGAAGCTCAACGACTTCATGGCCAAGCATGAGCAGAGAATGATGAAGCACATGCAGGAACAGCCACAAAACCAATAGCACGGCGAAGGGCGGGTAAAGAATTGGCGAGTACTGCGATTAGCAGGGATGTGATTACTGTCATCGCGCAGGAGATGTCCTGCGCGGTGGACAAGTCAGTGGAATACTGGATGGCGCAGTTGGATGAAGCGCTGAGGGACACGCGCCTGACTACCTTGGGCAGGCTCAACGCGGTATCAGCGATTCTCGCGAGATACAAGCAGCTTACGGGTAAGTCGCAGTTGCGATCGCGCCAACCTGGCGTTCCTATTTAGGAGTATCGGGATGAACGCAATTTGTTGGTATGTAATGAGCTCCAGTTGGGTGTTTCTAGTGGGCTGGATCGTGGTGCTGCTGGTGGCCGGCATGGCCGTATTTGGAGGCGATGCTGGCCGGGGGTGAGTTGCTTTTCTCAGCGAACTCTGTGGGTCTCCTCAACACATACGAAAAACTTTGCAATCGCGGGGTTCGCTGAGAAACTTACGAGCAGCCGAAAACTGAAGCTTGGGCTGGTAAAATCGCATCTAGAAGCACATGCTGCCCAAGAGCTTGCTCCCACTGCTCCCCTATTTTAAGAAGTACCGCCGCAGCTATGTGGTGGGTGCACTGTGCGTCTTCCTGACCAACGGAATTTGGATTCTGTTTGCGCAGGTCATTCGACTCGCGGTAGATGACTTGAAGCAAGCCACCACAAATCACACCACGTTACATCATCATTTAAGCACCTATGCCCTGCTACTGCTCGCGGTGGCGGTCACAAAGGGAATATTCCAATATTTGACGCGTTGGATCGTTATTGGCGTGTCGCGGGAGATTGAGTTCGATCTGCGGAACGATCTATTTCAGCATCTTGAGCGCCTTTCCTATTCCTATTATCAGCGCACGCGGACCGGCGATATCATGGCGCGCGCCACTAATGATCTGAATGCGGTGCGAATGTTGCTGGGCCCGGCAATCATGTATTCGGCGAACACAATTGTGTTTACCGCCGGGGCGCTGGCTTTCATGCTCCACATCAGCCCCAAGCTTACGTTTTATGCGTTCCTGCCACTGCCGGTAGTGAGCATCGCGGTGCAGTATTTTGGGGCGCAAATTCACGAGCGGTTTGAGCGTATTCAGGCAATGTTTTCGGATATTTCAGCGCGCGTGCAGGAGAATTTCTCCGGAGCTCGTTTGATCCGCGCGTACGTGCAGGAGGAGCCGGAAATCACAGCCTTTGAAGGTGCCAATAAGGAATACATTTCCCGGAGCTTAAGGCTGGTGCGGCTGATGGGAATGCTTTGGCCGACACTCGAGACCATGCTGGGCTTTGCGGTTGTTTTGGTGCTGTGGCTGGGAGCGCGCGAAGTGCTCTTCGGTCACATGGAATTAGGCGGTTATGTCGCCTTCCTCACATACATGGTGCAGCTTACCTGGCCGGTAATCGCCTTGGGATGGGTGGTAAATCTCTTCCAGCGGGGAACGGCTTCGATGGCACGAATCAACGAGATTCTGGTTGAGCAGCCGGAAATTGCTGACGACGAGACTGCCGGCAAGCATGTCCACGCCACGCATTTGGAGGGTGAAATTGAGTTTTGCGGACTGAATTTCGCCTACAACGGGAAGCAGGTCTTGCACGATATTAATTTGCGAATCCCGGCTGGCAGCAGCCTGGCGCTCGTGGGACCGACGGGATCAGGAAAAACTACGCTGGTCAGCTTGATTCCGCGCATTTATGACGCTGCTCCGGTGAGACGGTGCGGGAGAATATCGCGTTCGGCGCTGAAGGCGCTAGCGATGATGAGGTACGGGCAGCGGCAGAGGCGGCCAGCATTGCGGCAGAGATTGAAGGCTTTCCGGAGCAGTATCAGACCATGGTCGGGGAACGTGGCATTACGCTTTCAGGCGGACAGAAGCAGCGCACAGCAATTGCACGGGCGCTTATTCGCAATCCGCGGATTCTGATTTTGGATGATGCGCTCTCCAGTGTGGATACTCATACCGAGGACAAGATTCTCAACCACCTACGAGAAGTAATGCGGGGACGTACGACAATTTTTATTTCCCATCGGGTGTCCACGGTGCGCAACGCCGATATGATTGCTGTGCTTCACAGCGGCCGGATTGTGGAGCTGGGCACACACGACGAACTGCTTGCCCGCAATGGGTATTACACCGATCTTTATAACAAGCAACTGTTGGAAGAAGAACTCGCGGAAGTTTGATTCTGATTCACTCAAAGCATCAGTGCTTTAATAGCGGACTTCCTTCGTGTTACTTAGTGTCCTATGTGGTTATTGCTTTTTGGCCCCCCGTTGCAATTGTCAATTTAAATTGACAATCTGGCGAAACCCCTGAGAATCATTCCCATTACAATTCCATCATGCGGCGTATTGCCACTGCGGAGTGGCTGGACACAGACTCCGGGACAGCAGATGAAATCTCAGCGTCGTTGGCTGATTTGCGGCGAGTAAATCGCTGGTTCGGCGGTGTGGGCACGACAGATTGGATGCTGCGGCGAGTGGCGCGTGATCTGGGCAAGGCATCGCTTTCCGTCGTAGAAGTCGCTTCTGGGTCGGGCGATGTGCCGCAGATTTGCAAGCGGCGCCTCGAGCGAGGCGGAGTAAGGATCGAGATCACGCTGCTGGATCGAGCTCCGTCACACTTACGCAATGGACATAGGGCCGTCGCTGGCGATGCCCTGGCGCTTCCGTTTCGCGATGATAGCTTCGATGTGGTGAGTTGCGGTTTGTTTGCTCATCACCTTGGGCCCGTGGATTTAGTGCGCTTTATCAATGAAGCATTGAGGGTTTGCCGGTCAGCGGTGCTGATCAACGATCTCGTGCGGTCGTGGCTGCACCTGGCATTCGTCTACACGGGAATGCCGTTATATCGGAGCCGGCTGACGCGGCACGATGCCCCGGCTTCGGTTCGCCAGGCGTACAAGGTCGACGAGATGCGCGCGCTGCTGGGGCAGACTCGCGCCTCGCGAGTAGAAATACGCCGGCGGTACTTCTTCCGGATGGCAGTAATCGTGTGGAAGTAAGCTGTAAGGACGTCAAATACACAGATTCTTCGCACTTTCCTGCCGCTTTGAGCGGCTACGAATGGCTCAGAATGACATCATCATCAATGTTTGATTTGATCGTGGTCGGCGGGGGGCCTGCCGGGAATGCGGCGGCGATTACTGCGGTTCGCGGCGGCGCGCGGGTGCTGCTGCTGGAGCGCGGGCGCCTCCCGCGCCATAAAGTATGCGGCGAGTTTGTCTCGGCGGAGTCGCTGGAACTGCTTGGCTCCTTGCTTCACGGCCAGCATTTGGCAGTGCTGAATGATGCGGCTCGCATCTCGCGTACTCGTTTGTATGTTGACGGCAGGATGATCGGAGCTGTCGTTGATCCGCCCGCGGCCAGCATCGCGCGATTTGATCTTGATGCTGCGCTTTGGGAGTCGGCGCAGCTTGCGGGTGTAGATGCGCGGCAGCAGGTCACCCTTCGAGAAATTGGAGATCGAGGACCGTTTCGTATACGTAGCTCTGATGGAGAGTTTGAATCGCGGGCTGTGATCAATGCTTCGGGCCGATGGTCAATCCTGAACGGCACGACGGCGGTGGCAGAGCAGAAATGGGTCGGGTTAAAGGCCCACTTTGCCGAGTCATCACCGGAAGCGTCCGTCGATTTGTATTTTTTTGACGGCGGCTATTGCGGGGTGCAGCCCGTGGCTCGAGGTCGCGTGAACGCATGTGCGATGGTGCGCGCTGATGTCGCGAGTACGCTGGACGAGGTATTTGAGCAGCATGGAGCATTGCGGAAGCGAAGCCGGAGTTGGAAATTGCTTATCGATCCAGTGAGCACCTCGCCGCTGATTTTTCGTGAACCGCAGCCCGAGAGAGAGGGGATTCTGCTGGTCGGGGACGCTGCTGGATTTGTCGATCCGTTCGCCGGCGACGGAATTTCACTGGCGCTGCGAAGCGGCGCGATGGCTGCGAAGTGCCTAACCCCATTCTTTGCTGGGGAAACCTCATTGGGCCAGGCGATCCAACAATATCGCTCCGCGTACCAACGCTCGCTGCTGCCTGTATTCCGCGCATCCTCACAACTCAGACGATTGCTGACTCTGCCGCGTCCAGCCCGGCGGCCGCTGTTGCTTGTATTAGAGAAGAGTCCAAGGATCGCGGAATATTTAGTTCGGCGGACCCGGTAGAGTGCCACTAGAACCGGCTACCTGACCACCAGCACTTCACGCACATTGTCGCGGGCAAGGAAAAATTTTATTGACGCGAAATCGCGGAAAAGATTTTCGATGTGGCGATTATTGAACACGCGCTGCAGGCGGAAGTGGGTATTCGCGACGGTTTGAACCGCCCCAGCGGGCCCCCGGCGACTTTCGCGGCGCGGATCGATCGGCTGCATTTCGAGGCTGTCAGTACCCACGATATGGTAGCGATAGCAAGGCGCATCCGGACCTGCTTCTTTGGTATGAAAGAAGGCTAGCAACATGGCTCCCGGTTTCATCAGCGACCAAAGCCGTCCGACTATCGGCTTTACCAGGGCTTCTTCCATGTAATCTGCCATATTCCAGCACAGGACAAGGTCGAATTGCGCGTTAGGATAAACCAGGTTGTCCGCCAGGAATTGCTTTTCATCCGGAACTGAATTTCCGGCTTCATCCTTGGTAAGGAGAGCCGGGTCGGTGGAGGCTACCAGAAGGTCTTCACTGTAGATCTTATGTCCGCGCTCGGTGAAATAGCGGATATTGGACGGAGACGTGTAACCCAGATCGAGCACGCACAAAGATGCTTCGGAGTTCAACAATTTGGCCAGTTCCGCCAGACCACTGGAGCGGCGGCTGAGACGGGGGACCTTGGTGGCAACGCGACTCTGACCGGGATTCGTTGAACCACGAAAGAGTTTCATGACGGTATTTGTGCCAGGTGCCATCCTCCCTGCCAGGCGTCCACTTGCGTTACCTCCCCCAGTTAAATATATCGCGGACGCAAGGGAGAGGGGACGGTAACTACTTGGTTTCGGTTACCGCAGTTTTCGGCATGGGCGATGACCTTGCGGAAGCGGTGCTGGAAATGGCGGAATTTGGCGCCTGTTTGGGGCTTTCTTTATGAATCTCAATTTTGCCTTTGAAATAGGCGCCATCCTCAATGGCGATTCGCTGCGTGGCAATATCGCCTACTGTGAGGGCTGACTTTCTCAGTTCGGCGCGGTCGCTAGCGCGAATGTTGCCTTCCAGCTTGCCATGAATGATAACGACTTTGGCATTCACATTGGCACGTACCTGGCCGTTGGGGCCGACCGTGAGACTGCTTCCCTGCAATTCAATCGAGCCTTCGACCTGGCCGTCGATGTATAGGTCTTCACTGCCGGAAAGTTCCCCCTTAATGGCGACGGACTTGCCGATATGTGCGAATTCTCCCGTCTTAGGCAGTTCCATGACTATGCCTCCTTGAGGTATTTATATGCGGGATGGAAGCGGGAAGAAAGAATTCTAAACTATTCTGCGCCTGGCCGCGCGGCGAGAGAGGGGAAATCCAACCCTGTTCGATCGAAGCAGCTCGAGCATGGCGTGAGGCATGACTATAGCGAACTTGCATCGGTACGGGCAAGCGCGCGCTGCGAAATTGGTCAGCAGACGATCAAATGACGTGGACAACAGTAGGAGGGTCGTGCTCGTCTAAGATATGGAGGCAGGCCATGAAATCAGACCCTAGCCAAATCCGCATGATAACGGCGGTGCTCGCGACATTGTCCTTGGCAGCGAGCGGAGCGTTGGCTGAGGAGCAGCCTTCCATTCCTCCTGCCCAACTCGTTCGGGAGACGGTGCGGAATGAGATCAACAGCAATAACGACCAAGCCAAATTCATGTTTCGCGAGCACAAAATAACACCTAAAGGTTCGCAGACGAAGTTGGTGGTTGAGACCTGCGATGCAATGGCCGGCATGCTGGTGGCGATCAATGATCATCCGCTTACGCCGGAGCAGCGCCAGGCGGAGAGCGCGCGCCTGGAGCGGTTCATGAATGACCCCGCTGAGCTTAAGAAGAAGGCGAAACAAGAGAAGGAGGATGCGGACCGGGTTCTGAAAATCATGAAAGCCTTGCCGGATGCTTTTTTGTACGAGCGTGATGGGACGGAGCTGGGGACAGAAGGCGTGGGCAAGCCAGGCGATAAGTTGGTGCGGCTCAAGTTCCGGCCGAATCCCGGATACAATCCGCCGTCACGGGTGGAGCAGGTGCTCACCGCCATGCAGGGGATTTTATTGATTGATGAACAGGCAAAACGGATCGCTAAGATTGACGGTACACTCGTCAAAAATGTGGGGTTTGGATGGGGGATACTGGGCCATCTTGACCGAGGCGGGCATTTTTTAGTCGAGCAGGCGGATGTCGCTGGGGGACACTGGGAGATGTCGCGGATGGATCTCTCCTTTACGGGGAAGGCGCTGTTCTTCAAGAACTTGAGTTTCAAATCAAACGAGATTTACAGCGATTTCCGCCCGGCGCCTCCCAATCTCACGTTTGCGCAGGGGGTCGAGTTACTGAAGAGGCATGAGGCTGAACTGCTTGCGGACCGAGAGCAGAAGGGCGGCAGATAGTGGGATTGCTTCGCGCGTCCGCTAAATCTTCGCGCGGCTGCTACATCTAGGACGTTGCTCGCAGTGTTTCCTTTCGCGTCGTGAGCTTTTCGATCAGGTCTTCGCGAATGCGGTAGCCTGTTCCGGGGGCGTCGGAAACCGTAATCGTTCCCTGTCGCGTGACTTCCACTTCGGGTTCGATGATGTCTTCCTTCCAGTAGCGTTTTGAAGCGGAAACGTCGCCGGGCAATTTGAAATTTTCAAGCGTTGAAAGCGCCACATTGTGAGCGCGGCCGATGCCGGATTCGAGCATGCCTCCGCACCACACCGGCAGGTTATGGCTCTGACAGAGATCGTGAATCTTCTTCGCCTCGCTAAATCCTCCCACGCGGCCGACTTTGATATTGACGATCCGACAAGCTCCGGTTTCGACGGCAGCGGCACAATCGCGGGCGTGACGAATGGATTCATCGAGGCAGATAGAAGTGCGCAGTTCACGCTGAAGCCGCGCGTGGTAATAGATGTCATCGTTCCAGAGCGGCTGTTCAATCATGAGCAGGTTGAATTGATCGAATTTGCGAAGATGATCAATATCATCGAGCGTGTAGGCCGAATTAGCATCACAACTGAGCGAGATATTGGGCCATCGGGAGCGGACGCGTTCGATGATCTTGAGGTCCCATCCAGGTTTCACTTTGAGTTTGATCCGGCGGTACCCGGCGGCAAGTTCGAGTTGGACCTTGTCGAGCAGTTGCTCGACTGAATCCTGAATGCCGATGGAAACTCCGCACTGAATTTCCTGTCTGGTGCCGCCGAGAAGTTTCCATAGAGGCTGTTTTTTTTGTTTTGCTTCTGCGTCCCAGAGGGCGTTCTCGACGGCGGCTTTGGCCATGCTATGACCACGCACTTTGGCCATCAGGGGCACGCTTTCGCGAGCTGAATTCAGGGAGCGCCCCAGAACTGCCGGCGCAAGGTATTGTCTGATAGTTGGCCAGGCGCTTTCCGTCCATTCGGAACTGTAGTACGGGTCTTCGCCGGCGACCGACTCGGCCCAGCCGTCCCCACCGTCGCAGTGTACGGTCACCAAGAGGATGCGGCGGCTGTAGGTGCGGCCGAAGCTGGTCTCAAAAAAATGGACGAGCGGCATGCGAATTTCGCGCAACGTGATGGCTTCGACTTTCACCCGTGTGGATAAAGCCTGATCTTCGAGGAGTTCAGTTTTCCTCATGGTCGTGGCACTTTGGGAACGGGCCTGAGAGAAACTGGCAATTATGCCTCATAGAGCCAGTTTTCGTCCCATTTTCCGAACAAAAATCTGCCATTGCCTTCGGGATCGCGTTCATAGCCCAGAACACAGAGTCCGCTGGCAAACGCGGCCAGGAACTGGGAGTGATTGCGATCTTGAATTTCCTTAGCGCGCTGCCGCGTGGCCGCATTCGCTTTCCATTCGTAAACCCTGGCGGGGACGTTAATGGTCTGCACGACTTGGAATCCAGGCCGCTCTCCAGTGCGGAAAAGGTTCTCCACGCGCTTGGATTTCAACCACCATTCGGCGACCAAGCGGTCAGTGGGCAGGCCACCTGGAGGGGCGAAGTAGTGATGCCATATTGATTGACGCTGTAACGGCGCGTGATTATGCCCAGTTTTTCGATATTTAGATAGGCATTTTTTATTTCCAGCGGATCAAAGGTCCACTCGATCAGCTCGAAACCGCGCGCGATGGCGTCCTCGCGCTGAAGCAGCTTGATGCGGCGGCCAAGCCCGGCATTGCGGTACTGCTTGCGAACGGCCAGCATGTGCGAATGCAGATATGGGTGGCCACCCCGGGCGCCGGGGATGGAAAGGGCGAATCCGACGATTTCGTTGCCGTCAAATGCGCCGATGACCTGTCCACCGACTTTCTCCGCAACTACAAACATGCGCAGCGGAACAAGTTCGAGGTCGGTGAAGTTCCAGACTTCCTTTTGCAGCGCCACGCAAGCTCGCATTTCATCAAGCTCGTAACATTTTCGGATCACGAGAGAATCGGCGGTCACTCGTTCGCTGGTTCCTGCTGCTTGGCCTGTTGCCATAAGGATTCCAATTCTTCCATATCAGCCTGCTGCGGGGCGCGGCCTTGCGACTGCAGTTGATCCTCCATCCATTGAAAGCGGCGTTTGAACTTACGATTGGTCTTCTTGAGCGCCGACTCCGGATCGAGTGACAAATAGCGCGCGATGTTCACCAGGACAAAAAACAAATCACCGACTTCTTCTTCGAGGCGGGCGCGAAGCTCTTCCGGAATGGCCCGGCGGCCCGATCCTGCGACGCCCCTGTCTTGCGGCCGTAGATCAGGTTGCGGAAAACGCTGAAGTTCGCCACGAAGCTCTTCGGTTTCCTCCGCCAGTTTCTCAAATAGGCCTTCTATATTGGGCCAATCGAATCCAACGTGCGCGGCGCGAGAGCTGAGCTTGTGAGCTTCGAGCAGCGCGGGCATGGCGGTGGAAACGCCGGCGAGAATTGACTCCGGAGGGCCGCTTGGTTTGGGCGCTTTTCCGCCACCCGCCTCCAGACGTTTCTTCTTCTCCTCAGCCTTCAGAGCTTCCCAATTGCGGAGGACGTCTGAAGAAGTTTCAGCCTTTACATCGCCGAAGACGTGGGGGTGGCGATCCACTAACTTGGTGGAAAGCCGGTCCAGAACGTCGTCGATGGAAAAAGTTCCCTGCTCCTTGGCCATTTCAGAGTAGAAGAGGACCTGGAGCAGGAGGTCGCCGAGCTCCGCAGTCAGTTCTTGCCAATTGCGATTGTCGATGGCTTCGAGGACTTCGTAGGTTTCTTCGAGCGTGTAGGGTTTGATAGAGTCGAACGTCTGCTCGCGGTCCCAGGGGCAGCCGCCAGGGCCGCGCAGCCTGGCCATGATCGACACTGCGCGTTCGAAGCGCTCTCCGGTGCCCGACATGCGTATAAACACTGTAAATGAGCGCCAGGCGGGCAAGCAATGAACCAGTTCTCAGTTGCCGGTTCTCGGTTCTCAGTGGTTCGGTAGGCATATGAACTTAGATCCGAAAACTCGACCTCCGCTGGAAGGGGAGCGGTTTCAGGTCATTGTGATCGGTGGCGGAATTAACGGAGCCGCTATCGCGCGCGAGTGTGCCCGGGGCGGCAAGCGGACGCTTCTGGTCGAGCAGCATGATTTTGCTTCTGGGACGACCAGCAGATCCACGCGGATCATTCACGGAGGCCTGCGCTATCTGGAGCATGCTGAGATCGGGTTGGTGCGCGAGTCGCTGCGGGAGCGGGGGCGGTTAGTCAGGGAAAAGCCGCACCTGGCGCATCCCATGCATTTTGTGTTGGCGCTGGATGAGAACAGCCGACGTAGCGCGCTCTTGGTCCGGGCAGGGCTGTGGATCTATCGCCGGCTTGGCGGTCGAGGACTCCGGCCCGAGTCGGCGAAAGAAGATCAACGAAAGTTGGAGCTCCTGTTGGACTTCGGACGGCGCTGGTCGATTTTCAGCTTCGAAGATGCGCAATGCGAGTTCCCTGAGCGACTGGTCGCCGATTGGGTAGTGGAAGCACTGGAAGCCGGTGCAGTGGTGCGTAATCACAGTCAGGTGCTGGCGGTGGATATACGTCATAAGCGAGCTACGGGAGTCTTGCTTCGCGACCGCCTCAGCGGCAAAGAAGAGCGATTGGAGGCAAGCTGGGTGGTGAATGCCGCCGGACCGTGGGTGGACCG
>WNGE01004447.1_pt1 | contig 16123 bp, 15 predicted proteins | sample 5400651 | NCBI WGS metagenome assembly WNGE01 (sample SAMN13153370, study PRJNA577476) | soil metagenome | isolation source: 60 cm soil or saprolite under grassland replicate 2 | place: USA:California | collected 2016-06-15 | reverse complement strand
CGCCGTTCGCACCGAAACGACGGTCAGGCGGCTCGAGCGCACGAACCGCGGCTGGCGCGTCGCCACGTCCGAGGGTTCGCTCGACGCCGACGCCGTCGTCGTCGCGACCGGGAACAGCAACGTCCCTTTCCTTCCCGACTGGCCCGGGGGAGCGTCGTTCCGCAGCGAGCTGATCCACTCGGCCGCCTACCGCAATGCGAACGCCTACCGCGGTCGCGACGTGCTCGTGGTCGGGTCGGGCAACTCGGGCGCCGAGATCGCGACGAACGTCGCGGATGCGGGTGCCGCACGTGTGCGCCTCTCCGTTCGCACGCCGCCGCAGATCGTGCGCCGCGATCGCGCCGGCATTCCCGCGCAGGTGCTCGGAATCGCGCTCGGGGGGTTGCCGACGCGGGTCGGGGACGCGCTCGGACGAACGCTGCGGAAGCTGACGATTCCCGACCTGAGCGAGTTTGGCCTGCCGCGCCCCACGACTGGTCCCGCGTCGACCTTCCGCGCGACCGGTCACATCCCGATCCTGGACGTCGGCATCATCGCCGCCGTCCGGGAGCGTCGGGTCGAAATCGTTCCAGGCGTCGAGGCGCTCCAGCCAGACGGCGTCGTTCTCGCAGACGGATCAGTGGTGCATCCCGACGCGGTCATCGCCGCGACGGGGTTCGCCCCTGGGCTCGAGCCGCTCGTCGGCCACCTCGGCGTGCTCGACGCGCGTGGCCGGCCAGTCGTGCACAACGCGCAGACCGATCCGCGCGCGCCGAATCTGTACTTCGTCGGCTTCCGGCTGGTTCTCGGCGGGGCGCTGTTCGAAGCCGGCCGCGCCGGGCGCGCGGTTGCACGGGCGATCAGTAGATCTTCAGCTCGAGGCCGGCAAGCGGCTCACCGCCGGCGGCCGTGACGAGCCACGTGTCCTGCATGTAGAGGCATTGCCGGCCGTCGGCCGCGATCGCGTGCGGGTGCATCGAGAAGACCATGTTCTCCGCGAGCTCGGTCTCGACGCCTTCGCCGATCTTGGGGAACTCGATCATCGTCATCCCGATCGAATGGCCGGTGACGTGGCCGAGGTGGTAGCCGCGCTCGGTGAAGCCTTTCGACACCGCCCGATGGACGTCGTGCGCGGTTGCACCCGGGCGAAGCGCGCGCTGTGCGGCGTTGTAGTACTCGCCGTAGGCGTCGAGCATGTGCTCGACCTCGCCGGTCGGCGTGCCGAGCGCGCGCGAGACCTCGACCCAGTGGCCGCCCGGCCCGGCGATCTCGAGCGACGGGATGCAGAAGTCGTCGAGCGTGATGTCGTCGCGGGCGAGCGCGAACTCGGCTCCGACTAGGACCATGTTCATCGTCAGCCGGCCGCAGCCGCGCTCGACGAAGAGCTTCTCCACCGGCGCCATCACCTCGGCGGCGGTGCGCCCCGGCGCGTAGGCGTCGCGGAACGCGAAGAAGCCGTCCGTGTTGATGAGGACGCTGTCGCGCACCGACACGAGCTCCTGCTCGGACTTCACGGCGCGGGCATGGTCGAACTCGACATCCCACGGGACCAGGTCCGTGGACGGGGCCAGGGCGGCGTTGTCCCTGACGGTCATCACGTAGTCGAGCCCATAGACGCCGACGCGCTTGCCGCGCAGCCGCTCGGCGAGCCACTCGCCCGGGCGGTCGGCGAAGACCTGCTCCTCGATCCACGAGTCCCCGTGCTCGCCGACGTAGCGGGCCTCGGCCGGGAAGACGATCGCCGGATCGCCTTCGAGCGGCAGCAGCACGTACGCATAGCGGTGGACGATCGTGAAGCCGCTCATGTACGTGACGGCGCCCTCGAAGCCCGTGTACTCGGAGCCGCAGACGACGACCGCGTCCAGGCCGTCGCGTGCGAGCGCGGCGCGGACGTTCGCGTAGCGGCGGGTCACCTCGTCCACGACGCCTCCAACCCTCTCACGAGCGCCCACACCGCCTGGTTCAGAGGCGTCGGCACACCGTGCTCGCGTCCGAAGCGAACGATGCCGCCGTTGAGGTAGTCGACCTCGGTCGGCCGCTGCGCCTCGACGTCCTGGAGCATCGACGCCTTGTGGTCGTACGCGACGTCCTTGCGGGCTGCGTGGTCGATGAGGCGCTCGGGATCGGCGTCGAGCTCGATGCCCTGCGCGGCGGCGACCGCCTTGCCCTCGTCGACGAGCCGGGTCACGAGCGCGCGCAGGTCGGGGCGCTCGCAGACGCGGCCGTGCGTCAGGCGCGTGAGCGCTCCGAGCGGGTTCGTCGCCGCGTTGAAGATCACCTTGCGCCACTGCGGGCCACGCGCGTCCGCCACGGCGCTCGTCGGCAGGCCCGCGCGCGTGCAAAGCTCGGCGAGGCACTCGACCTGCTCGAGCGGCGACGGTCGCGGCTCGAACGGGCCGAACGTCGTGTCGCCTTTCACGTCCCACTGGACGTGACCGGCCTCGAGCACTCGTCCCGCCGGGAACGTCGTGCCGCGGATGACGCGCGCGACGTGTTCGGCGATCGCCTCCTCGTTGCCGAGCCCGTTCTGCACAGAGGCAACGCAGCCGTCGGCAAAGGCGTGTGCCGTCGCTTCGGCGGCCGTGGAGGTGTGCATCGCCTTCGTCGCGACGATGCCGAAGTCGCACGGCGGGAGCTCGCGGGCGTCCGCCGTCGCACGAACGGCGCCGATCACGTCGCCGGCGCCGGACAGCCGCAGCCCGTGCGCGTTGATCGCCTCGACGTGCTCGCGCGCGAGGTCGTAGGCCCAGACCTCGACATCGTCGAGCTGCGCGAGATTCGCCGCGAACAGCGAGCCGACTGCCCCGCAGCCGACGATGCAGATCCTCATGGCCGCGTCTCTCCGCGCCATGTCCGAGGGACTGTCCCTGGGACAGCGCCCGTGGGGCCACGTCCGAGGGACTGTCCCTGGGACAGAGGCGTTCGGGCCATGGCCGCGAGAGCCGGGTGCGCTGGGCGAGGCGAGGTCACGAGTACGCGCTTTCGCGGCCGCGCACGAGCGCGTAGATCGACGCTTGCAGCGGCGCCTCCACCACATGCGCCCGCGCCTCGCGGACGAGGGCGCCGTTGATCAGCTCGACCTCCGTCGGCCGGGCGGCCTCGACGTCTTCGAGCATCGACGGAAAATGTGCGCTCCCGCGCCGGGTCGCCAGCACGTTCATCTCCCACGGATCGTCGTGCAGCTCGATCTCCGCTGCACGCGCAACCGCCTTGCCCTCGTCGATCAGCGCGTGGACGAGAAAGCCCAAGTCGGCCAGGTCGTCCTCCTGCGCGAAGTGGAAGTCGTGCGGCAGTCCGGTCAGCGCCGCGACGCCGTTCACCGTCGCGTTGAAGATCAGCTTCGACCACTGCGCGGGACGCAGGTCGGGCAGCACCTCGACCTTGAGCCCGGAGCGCGCGATGAGGTCGCCGGCCTCCTGCGCCAGCGCGAACGGCGCGTCGCGGTACGGGCCGAGCCACGTTTCCGTGTCGAGGATGTACTCGACGTCCGTGTCGGAATGCTTCGTCCCCGAGATGAACGTCACGGCGGACACGAGCGGCCATTCACCGTGACGGCGCATTACCTCCTCGGCGCCGAGCCCGTTCAGCACCGTCATCACCGCAGCGTCCGGCCAGTGCCCGTCGAGCGAGGCCGCCGCGGCCTCGAGGCCGCCTGCCTTGGTCGCGACGATCACCAGGTCGGGAGCCGGCAACACCGAGGCCGAGGAAGCCGCTGTGACCGGCGTGACGAACTCCGCCTTGCCCGTGATGCGCAACCCGCGCTCGTTCAGCTCCCGCGCATGCTCGTCGCGCCGGCACAAGACCGAGACGTCCGCAACGCGGCCGAGGTGCCCGGCGAAGAGTGAGCCGATGACGCCCGCGCCGACGACGCAGACGCGCTCGATCATGCGGGCGCGAGCTTCCCCTGCAGATAGCGGAGGTACGGTTCGGGGTCGACCGGCCCCCCGACGACGCGCTCGAGCATCTCCGCCGGCAGGTACTTGCGCCCGTGCCGGTGGAGGTTCTCGCGCAACCACTCGCGAATCGCGCCGAACTCGCCGCGGGCAATCTGCTCGTCCACGTCGTCCACGTCACCGCGCAGGCGCTCCCAGATCTGCACGCTGTACACGTTCCCGAGCGAGTACGTCGGGAAGTAGCCGAAGCCGCCGCGTGACCAGTGCACGTCCTGCAACACCCCGTGCGCATCGTCGGGGACGTCGACCCCGAGGTAGCGCTCCATCGTCTCGTTCCACACGGCGGGCAACTCGCGCAGGTCGAGACCGTCCATGATCTGCTGCTCGAGCTCGAAGCGCAGGATGATGTGCAGGTTGTACGACGCCTCGTCTGCCTCGATGCGGATCAGGCTCGGCGAGATGTCGTTGATCGAGCGGAACCACGTCTCCTCGTCGACCGAGCCGAGCTCCTGCGGAAACGTCTCCTGCAGCCGTGGATAGAACCAGCTCCAGAACGGACGCGAGCGGCCGACGAGGTTCTCCCACAGGCGGGACTGCGACTCGTGCAGCCCGAGCGACGTGCCGCGTGCGAGCAGCGTGCGCTCGAAGGTCGGGTCGACGCCGTGCTCGTACAGGCCGTGCCCGCACTCGTGCATCGTCGCGAAGAGGCCGTCGAGCGAGTTCTCGGGCTCGCGCGTCGTGATGCGGATGTCCTTCGTCGCGACCGACTGCGCGAACGGATGCGCCGCCGGGTCAAGGCGCCACGCCGCGTCGTCGTAGCCGAAGCGGCGTACGATCTCGAGCGAGAGCTGACGCTGCTTCTCCGCCGGGAACGTTCCGGTCACGGGAGGCGTCGCCGCCGAGGCAGCGGCCTCCACCAGCGGGATGAGCACCTCCTTCAGCCGATCGAAGATCGACCGCACCTCCGCGGTCTTCATCCCCTGCTCGTAGTCGTCCAGCAGCGTGTCGTACGTCTCGGCGGCCGGCGGGAAGCAGTCGACGTACCGGTGCTTGAGCTCGACGAGCTGCTCGAGCCAGGGACGGAACGTCTCGTAGTCCGAGTTTGCGCGCGCTTCGACCCAGACCTCGAAGGCACGTGAGCCGGTGCGGGTGATCTCCGCGGACAGCTCCGGCGGCACGCGCACGGCCTTCTCGAAGTCGTTCCGCGCGACGCGGATCAGGCTCGCCTCGAACGAGTCGCGATCGATGCTCTCCTCGTACGGACGGAGCTCGTCGAGCAGCTTCCCGATCTCGTCGGAGACGAAGATCTCGTGCGCGAGCTTGCCGATCGTGCCGAGCTGGTGCGCGCGCGTCTCCGCGCCGCCCGGCGGCATCATCGTCTGCTGGTCCCACGCCAGCAGCGACCCCGCCTTCACGAGATCGTTGATCTCTCCGAGCTTCGTCCTCAGCGTCTCGAAAGCGGTCGGCGCGCTCACTCGTGGGATCGTATTGATGAAGCCTGACCCGGCGTCGTAAGATCGAGCACCCGAGACAAGGGAGGCGCCGTGAAGTTCAGCATCTACTCGGAGATCCAGTGGTGGCCCGGCAAGGAGCCGGCGCAGGTCTACGCCGAGGTCCTGGAGCAGATCGAGAACGCCGACCGGCTGGGGTACGACGCCTACGCCGTGATCGAGCACTTCTTCTTCCCGAAGTTCTCCGCGTCGCCCGACCCGATGGCGCTGTTCGCGGCCGCCGCGCAGCGCACCTCGCGGATCAACTTCCGCACGCTGGTCCACGTGCTGCCGTACCACAACCCGATGATCCTGGCCTCCCGGATCGCGTTCGCGGACGTGCTGCTCGGCGGTCGGTACGAGTTCGGCGTCGGCCGCGGGCACGGCTGGATCCCGTGGCGCGCGGGTGTGTCCTACTCCGAGATGGTCGAGCGCTACGACGAGTCGCTCGAGATCCTGTTCACCGCGCTCGAGAGCAAGGGCGAAGCCTTTTCGTACGAGGGCAAGTTCTTCAACGTCCACGACGCGCGGATCGTCCCGCCGCCGACACGCAAGTTCCGCGTCTTCACCGGCGGCACGAGCGACAAGACCTATGTGCTCGCGGGGACGAAAGGCTGGGGCGTCGTCGTTCCGCCGCTCCTGCCCTACGAGGCGCTGCGCGAGCAGCTCGACCTCTACCGGGCGACGTGTGCCGAGCACGGGAACGAGCCGGACATCGTCTGGATCCACGCCTGTTACCTCGACGAGGACCGCGACACGGCGATCCGCGAAGCCGAGAAGGGGATCAAGGGCTTCCTCGCAGGCAACGCATCGCCGCTCGTCGAGCACGAGCGGCCGCCGGCGGACGAGCTCACCGCCGCAGGCTACGGCTTCTACACTGCGGGGATTCTCGAGGGGCTCGCCGAGACGCCGTACGACGAGACGATCGCCAACGACATCGTCTGGGTCGGAACACCCGAGGACGTGATCGAGCGAATCGAGGCCGTGCGCGACCTCTGCGAAGGCCTGACCGAGATCGCGATCACCGTCAACCCGGGGGGCTTCGACCACTGGCAGGCGATCAAGAACCAGGAGCTGTTCGCCCAGCGCGTGATGCCGCACTTCAAGGGAGCACGCGCTCGCAAAGAGGCGGCTACGGCCTAGAGCTCCGCGCCCTCCCAGAGCAGATCCTGGCCGCTGACCTCGAGCGCGGGGATCTGACGGCGCTCGGTGCCGCGCGGGGCAGGGCGCCAGACGCCCCACGAGCGGCGGTAGTACATGAGCGGCGCGTCCTCGTCGGCCGCCGCGCCCGCCCCTTCCTCGATCTGCCCGAGCAGGACGAAGTGGTCGCCCGCCGCGAACTCGTGCACCGTGACGCACTCTGCCCAGGCGAGCGCGTCGTCTTCGAGAACGGGCATGCCGCTTGCACTCGCCCGCCAGGCGACACGCTCGAACTTGTCGTCGCGTTTCGACGCAAACATCCGCGCCAGCTCGGACCGACCCTCGCGAAGGAAGTTGACGACGAACCGGCCCGCGCGCAGCGCCGGCAACGTCCGGCTCATCAGGTCGACGCAGACGAGCAAGAGGGGCGGCTCGGCGGAGACGCTCGACACTGCGGTCGTGGTCAGTCCACGCGGAGTCCCGTCGGCCTCGAGCGTCGTCACGATCGCGACCCCGGCAGGGTAGGAGGCCATGATCTCGCCGAAGGTGTCGCGGTCGACGGGCACTACCGCCGGAGTATCCGCTTGGCGATCGTCGGCCGCAGCAGCTCCTTCGCGACGAGGGTGCCGGAGCCCGCGCCGAGGCCCGGCCCCGGGTGGGTGCTCGCGCCGATGTGCCAGAGGCCCTCGACGTGCGTGCGGTGTCCGGGCAGTCCGGGGCGCGGGCGCCAGAGGAGGTTCTGGTCGAGCGCGCACGACCCGGAGTAGATGTCGCCGCCGGGCATATTCGGATTCGCGGCGGCGATGTCCGCGGGCGAGAGCGCGACCCTGCGGAGGACTGACGAGTCGAGGTTCGGCGCGTGCCGCGCGATTCGACTCTGGATGCGGTCGGCGTAGCGCTCGCGCAGCTCCTCGGTCCACGTGCCGTCTCCGGTGTCGAGGTCACCGGCCGCATCGCCCTTCGCGCGCGACGGCAGCTCCTGCAGCTGGATCCACAGGATCCAGCGCCCGTCCGGTGCGCGCGAGGCGTCGACGGCCATCGGCTGGCCGACGACGATTGTCGCCTCGGCCGGAAGCAGGCCGCGCTCGGCCTCGTTGACGGCGCGCGAGACGCCGTCGAGGCCGGGCGTCAGGTGGATGATCGCCGTGCGGCCGAGGCGCTCGTCGCCCCGCCAGTTGGGCGGCTCCGACAGCGCGAAATGGATCTGCATCTCGCCGCGGCCGAACCGGAACCGCCGGGCCTCGTCCGTGACACGCCCCTCTGCGCCGAGCAGGTCGCCGTAGAGCTGCTGCGGCGTGACATTCGCGAGCACCGCGCGCGCGGCCGCGATCTCCTCGCCGTCCGCGGTGCGCACTCCCGTCGCGCGGCCGGCGGAGACGAGGATGCGCTCGACGTCCCGTCCTGTCTCGCAGGAGCCGCCGGCGTCGCGGACGATCCCCGCCAAAGCGTCGACCAGCTTGACGCCGCCGCCACGCGGCACAGGCATCCCGCCGAGCTCGATCGCGACCCCGATCACCTGCGCCATGAAGCCCGACGCGGCCGCGTCCGGGCCCAACCCGGTGTGCAACACCCAGGGCGCGAACAGGCCGTGCGCGCGCTCGTCCTCGAACGTCTCGGTGACCCAGTCGCGACAGCTCACGAGCACGTTGCCCGTGAACTCGACGAGCCCGCGCCGGCCAAGGCGCCGCAGCCCTTTCCATCCGAGTCGCGCGCCGTCGCCGGACCACAGCTCTGTCGAGAGGACACCGAAGGCGAGCTCGGCGTTGGGCATGAACTCGCGGACCGTGCGCTCCCAGCCCGGTCCGAGCGCGGCGACGTTCTGCTCGTGCGAGGTCGTCCTGGAGCTCCGCGTACGCCGCCGAGCCCGTGAAGAGCGGATGCCAGCAGGCGAAGACCTCGTGCACGAAGCCGGGCTCGGTGATCTCGGCCGTCCTGATCGCACCGCCGAGCCAGTCGTTCCGCTCCAGCACGCACACGCTCCAGCCCGCCTTCGCGAGCAGCGCCGCCGCGGCCAGCGAGTTGATTCCGCTGCCGATCGTGATCGCGTCGTACCGCCTGGTCAACGTCGCTCCCACACTCGTTCGAGGCTCTCCCGTGCACGACGCGCGAGCTCGAACGGCTCGACGTCCCAGAGCGAGTCGGGGAACGCTTCGCCGAACGCGCCGTTGTCCGAGAAGATCTCGACGTCGTACCAGCCGTCGTAGCCGCCCGCCTCGAGCGTGCGGAAGACGGCGGCCAGGTCGAGCACGCCGTCGCCCGGGAGCACCCGGTCGAAGTGGCTGCGCGTCGGCTCGCGCCGGTCGGAGACGTGCACGCCGACGATCTCGTCGACGTACGGCTCGATCGCGCCCGGGTCGGAGACATGCCATGTGTCGAGCATGATCCCGACGCCCTCGCCCCCGATCAGCGCAAGCGCGTCCGGAATCGTGTGCACGAAGGAGAAGGCGTCCGCCTGGATCGGATCGAAAGGCTCCAGCGCGACGCGGACGCCCGCGGCCTCGCCCGCGGCCGCGACAGCGCGAATTCCCTCGCGCACGATCTCACGCGCGTCGTCGCGACCGCCGGCGGGCCCGGTGAGGAACGCCACGCAAACCGGTTCCAGCTCCGCGAGCCGCCGCACGCTCGCGCACAGCGCTTCGACGCGCCGCTCCGGTTCGTCGGGCCCGGCCATCAGCGGCAGCGGCAGGATCGACGGCACGGCCGGAACGCAGTGCGTGGCGCGGAGCCCACTGTCACGCAGCCGCTCCCCCGCACCCTCCCCGAGCTTCATCTCGCAGATCCCGATCCCCTCGACGCCGGCCGCGCGGTAGGCGACGAGGTCCTCCTCGAAGGTCGCTCCCAACGTCGTGAACTCGCAGATCGAGAGGCGCACGCTCGAACGCTAAACGGACGACGTTGAATGTGCTCGCTCGGCGGGCGTAAGGTGCCCCTGGCGGATCACCTTTTTCGGAGGAGGGACGATGAAGAAACCGAAGTTTGGGATCGTCGCCGCGCTCGCACTCGTGGCGGCTGCGGTCGGTCTGACGCTGGCGGCGGCGACCGCCGCCGGCAAGAGCTCGGCGCAGGCGCCGATCGTCATCGGCGCCGCTGTCGACCTGACGAGCAGCATGAAGCCGTTCGACTCTCCGGCGCTTGCCGGCGCCCAGATCGAGGCAGCCAAGCTCGCCGCAAAAGGCGGAGCCAACTTCCAGATCAAGGTGTGCAACCACCAACTGAAGAAGCAGAAGTCCTGCGCGGCCCAGCTGATCCAGGCCGGGGCCAAGATCGCGCTCGTGACCTGCGACGTCGAGTACGCTGCGGCCGCGACGCAGGAGTTCCTCAACAAGGGCATCCTCGCGATGTCGCCCTGCGTCACAACCGATCAGATGGGTCCGCAGCGCTTCGGCGCGAAGGGCCGACTCGCCTTCACCGTCGGCGGCACCGCGCAGGACGAGGGCTCGGCCGAGGCCGAATACGCCTACGGCCGCGGCTGGCGGACGGCGATCGTCGTCAAGGACAACTACCTCGTCTACTTCCGCAACGTCTCCGACGCGTTCGCCAAGCGGTTCCAGCAGCTCGGCGGGAAGATCGTCGACCGTGAGGCGTTCACCTCCTTCGACAAGACGATCGGCAACGTGATCAGCAAGGTCGCCCCGCTGAAGGCAGACGTGATCTCCTTCGTTACCGCGTTCGGAGAGCTTCCCCAGTTCGTCGCCGGAGTGCGAAGCGCCGGCAACAAGACTCCGATCGTCAACTCGTGGGGTGGCGACGGGACGTACTGGAACCCCAAGAGCCCGAAGGTGACGGACTACTACGTCGACAACTACGCATCCTCGTTCGGGGACGACCCCAATGCAGCGGTCAACTCGCTGCTGAAGTCGTTGCAAGCGGCGAAGAAAGTCCCTTACACGGCAAGCTTCGTGCTCGGTGCCGCGACGATCGATCTGCTCTCCCGGGCGCTGAAGCGCACCGGCGGGTCGACGAACGGAGCGAAGCTCGCTGCGGCGATCCAGCAGTTCCACAACGTGCCGACGATCTCGGGTCCGGTCACGTACTCGCCGACGCTGCACAGTGTCACCGGGCGGCCGTGGCGCATCATGAAAGTCCAGAACAACAAGGAGACCTTCTTGCGGATGTGGAAGACGAGGAGGGTGGTCAGTCTCAAGTAGGCCGCGGACTTGCCGGAACCGCACTCCAGCAGAACCGACGGGTGGCCCGGAGATGCTCTCCGGGCCACCGGCGTCTCCCGCGCATTCGAAGGGATCCACGCCCTCAGGGGCGTCACGCTGGAGCTTCATCGCCACGAGGTCGTGGGCTTGATCGGGCCGAACGGCGCGGGCAAGACGACGCTCGTCAACGTGCTCACGGGCTTCGCCTTTCCGTCCTCCGGCACCGTGGAGCTCGACGGCCGTGACATCACGTCATGGAGCCCCCACCGCCGCGGCCGCGTCGGGCTTGCGCGCACGTTTCAGCACAGCCGCTCGTTTGCCGGCCTGACAGTGCGCGAGAACGTCGAGGTCGCCGCGCTCGGTTCGGGCGCCCGGCCCCGCGAAGCGCGGCGGCGCGCCGGCGGGCTGCTCGAGCTGCTCGGGCTGGAAGGCCGCGGCAGTCAACCCGCGGCCAGCCTCCCGCACGGTGACGAACGCAAGCTCGGCGTCGCCCGGGCGCTCGCCACGGAGCCCCGCTTCCTGCTCCTTGACGAGCCGGCCGCCGGGCTGCCGGAGAGCGAGGTGCCGGAGTTCTCGGCGGTCGTGCGGTCGGTGCGCGACGACCACGAGGCGGGCGTTCTCCTGATCGACCACAACATGGCCCTCGTCATGGACGTGTGCGATCGGATCCAGGTGCTCGACCAGGGCCGGACGCTGGCCGAAGGGGCGCCGTCGGAGATCCGCGCCAACCTCGACGTCACGGCCGCGTACCTCGGCGAGGCCCCGGTGGCCGAGGAGTGAGCTCCCCGGTGCTGGAGCTCGACGAGCTCGAGGTCCGGTACGGCGCGGTGCCAGCGGTCCGCCGGCTGAGCCTGCGCCTGGATCGCGGGGAGATCGTCGGCCTGATCGGGTCGAACGGCGCCGGAAAGTCGACGACGCTGCACGCGATCATGGGGCTCGTCCCGGTCCACCGTGGGGAGATCCGACTCTCCGGAAAGTCGATTCGCGGCCGGCCGCCCGAGTCGGTTGCGCGTGCCGGAGTCGCGCTCGTGCCCGAGGGGCGCCGGATCTATGCGAACCTGACCGTGGCCGAGAATCTTCGCCTCGGCCTCGCCGCGCGGAGGTCACGACACGGCGCCCGCCGCAAGGAGGACGTCGCGTGGCTCCACGGCCTCTTTCCGGTCGTGCGGGAGTTCGCCGATCGTCCCGCGGGAACCCTGTCCGGCGGGCAGCAGCAGCAGCTCGCGATCGCGCGCGCGTTCGTCGCGCGCCCTGACCTCCTGCTTCTCGACGAGCCGTCGCTCGGTCTCGCGCCGCAACTCGTCGGCGTGGTGTTCGACACGCTTGACGAGATCCGAAAGCGTGGTGTGACGGTCCTCCTCGTCGAGCAGCGCGCGCAGCGGACTGTCGCGTTCGCCGATCGAACGTACGTGCTTTCCAACGGCGAGCTCGCGACGACGCTCACGCCGCCGGATGCGGATGACACGGAGCGGTTGATCGCCGCCTACTTCGGGGCATGAGCACCATCCAGACGCTGATCGACGCGACCGCGACGGGGTCCGTCTATGCGCTGATGGCCGTGGGCATCGGGCTCGTCTTCGGCGTGCTGCGGCTCGTCAACTTCGCGTACGGACAGCTGGTCATGGCGGGCGGATACGCGCTCGCGCTGACGAACGATCTCAACCCCGCCGCCAGCATCCTCGTCTGCTTCGCCGTCGTGATAGGGCTGACGATGACGCTGGACGTCGTCGCGTTCCGGCCGCTGCGCCGCGCGTCGGCGTCTCCGGCGACGATGCTCGTCGCGACGTTCGCGATCAGCTTCCTGCTGCAGAGCATCGCCACGCTGAAGCTCGGCGTGCTCGGCAAGACGGTCGGGACGCTGACGGGGCTGAACGGCCCGATCGGCCACGGCGCGCTGATCGTGCGCTGGATCTGGATCGTCGCGATCGTCGTCGCCGCCGTCACGCTGACGCTGCTGCTCCTGCTGCTGAACCGCACGAACCTCGGCCTGCACATGCGCGCGGCTGCGGCCGACTTCCGGACCGCGCGGCTGCTCGGCGTGCGTGCGAACGCGGTGATCTCGCTCGCCGTGCTCCTGTCGGGCGTCCTCGCGGCGGTGGTCGCCGTCGTCATGACCGTCGAGACGTCGTACGTCACCTCCGACTATGCGCTCAGGGACACGATCATCGTGCTCGTCGGCGTCGTCGTCGGCGGGATCGACCGCCTGTGGAGCGCGACCCTGGGCGGCTTCGCCATCGGCTTCGCGAAAGGCGTCCTCGACGGCTTGCTGCCCAGTACCGGAAGCTGGCCCTTCACGAGCGGGGTCTACCTCGACTCTGCCGTGTTCGCCCTCGTCATCCTTGTGCTGCTCATCCGGCCGGACGGCGTCTTCGTGCGTCGCTCGCGTGGCGCCGTGGAGCGGGTGTGACCAGAGCGAACAGCGCACTCGCGCTCGCCGGTCCGATTGCGCTCCTCGCGCTCGTCGGACTGGTTGGAAGCTTCATGACGGACGCGCGGGCGCTCGAGTTCACGAACGCGCTGGTGTTCGCGGCGATCGTCGTGGCGCTCTACGTGTTCGTCGGCAACTCGGGCGTCCTCTCGTTCGGGCAGATCGGCTTCTTCATCGTCGGCGCCTATGCCGCCGGCGAGCTGACCGTGCCGGCTGACGTGAAGCAGAGCGTGCTCCCGCAGGTCTTCCCGCTCATTCGCGACCACACGGTCGGCAGCGCAGGGTCTCTGGTGCTCGCAGCCGCGATCGGCGCGCTCTACGCGCTCCTCGTCGGCATCCCGCTGATGCGCCTCTCCGGGCTCGCCGCGGGTATCGCCACGTTCGCGGTGCTCGAGATCACGCAGAACATCGTCCGCAACTGGGAGAAGATCGGACCGGGCCCACTCACCCTGTCGACGGTGCCCGAGACGACCGATCTTTGGCAGGCGACCGTCGGCGCGAGCGCGGTTGCCTGCATCGCCTTCCTGTATCAGCGAAGCGCGTTCGGGCGGAGGCTCCGCGCCGCACGCGAGGACCCGTTCGCCGCCCAGGCTGCCGGAATCGACATCCACCGCGAGCGGCTCTGGGCGTTCGTGCTCTCCGGCGCGCTGTCGGGCTTCGCAGGCGGACTGTTCGTGCACTTCCAGGGCACGATCAACGTTCAGGACGTCTTCCTGGACTTCACGTTCCTGAGCCTGGCGATGCTCGTCGTCGGCGGCGTCGGCAGCCTGTGGGGCGCCGTCGTTGGCGCGCTGCTCGTGAGCGGCCTCGACTCCTTCCTCGGCGATGCGGAGAACGGCGCGGTGAGCTGGCTCCACGCTCCGGACGGAACGCGTCTCGTCGTAGTCGCCGCGTTCATGGCGGCCGTCGTGATCTTCGTGCCAGGCGGGATCACCGGTGGCCGCGAGTTTTCGCTGGCGTGGCTCCGTCGGCGCCGTAGGAGTGCCGGGGCGCCGACCTAGCGGCCGGCGCTCCCGGCGACTCGGGACTACTTCTTGTCGCCTCGGATCCAGATCTGGAAGCGGTGGTCGACGAGCAGCGGGTTGTACGGGCCCCCGTTCGAGCCGGCGGCGCCGTTCGCGTCTAGGGTCCGCACGCGGAGCGTCGTGCCGTCCGGGCAGCCTGCGAGCCCCTCACGGGGAGTCGCGTTGTCGATCGCGACGGAAGCGATCGTGTCGTTGTTGCCGAACGAGTTGTCGCCCGCGACGACCGCGTTGCTCGGCAGGAACGGCAGGTCGATGAAGCAGTACACGCCGGCGAGGGGGTTTCCGGTGGTGGCATCTTTCCCTTTGACGATGTTCGCGTCCGTGAGGTTGTCGCTCGAGTTATTCATCTGGAGGGTGCCGTCCTCGAGCACGTTGGCGAATGCCAGAGCCTCTTGGGGTCCGGCCTTGTGGCCGCCTTTCGCGGCGAGGGCTGCACCTCCGATGACGCCCGCGAGGACCACGACGAATGCTGCCAGCCAAAACCGTTTGGCGCTGGGCATGTGAACTCCCTTCGTTTAGGAGACGGCAACGGAAACCGCTGCCGCACGAGCCGTCGATCGATCCTACTTCGGTGGTGAGCCTGTTGCGAGCGTCGCGGCGAGCTGTCGGAACTCCTCGTCGCTGACGAGGCCGCGCTTCTCGGCGCCGAGCTGCTTGACGCGCGCGAGCAGCTCGGCACGCTGCTCTTCGGGAACCTCGAGACCCAGCTCTGCGGATTTGATCCGGATCGAGTCGAGCCCGGACTTCTTGCCGAGCACGAGCGAGCGGTCGGCGCCGACGAGCGCGGCTGCGTACGGCTCGATCGACGGCGGGTCGTGGAACTGCGAGGCGACCGCACCGGACTCGCGGCGAAAGAGCGTCTCGCCGACGAGCGGCTTCCACGGCTCGACCTCGTAGCCCGAGAGCTCGCGAACGCGGGTCGACACCTCGCGGGTACGGTCGAGCCGCAGGTTGGTGCGGATTCCGTAGAGCGCCTCGAGCGCGAGCGCGACCTCGGGAAGGCTCGCGTTGCCTGCGCGCTCGCCCATGCCGTTGATCGTCCCGTGGATCCACTTCGCGCCTGCCTGAGCGGCTGCGATCGCCGCGGCCGTCGCAAGTCCGAAGTCGTTGTGTCCGTGCCAGTGGATCGGCACGCCGACCCAACCCGACACGCGGTCGACGAGGTACGCGGCGGCCTCCGGCGTCGCGATGCCGAGCGTGTCGACGACGACGGCCTCCCGCGCCCCCGCCTCGACCGCCGACGTGTAGACGCGTTCGAGAAAGTCCAGCTCGGCGCGCGTCCCGTCGACGCCGAAGTACGCGACCGTGATGTCGTGGCCGGCCGCGAACGACACCGCCTTCGAGATCCGTTCCAGCATCGTGTCACGGTCGACGCCGTATGCCTTCAGCTTGAGATCGGACACCGGCGCTTCGATCACCGAATACCGCAGCCCAAGCTCGATCAGCGCCTCGACGTCCGCCTGTACCGCGCGTGAGAAGCCCCAGATCTCGGCGTCCAGCCCGGCGCCGGCGATCAGCGCAATCGCGCGTGCATCGTCCTCCGACACGCGCGGGAAGCCGGCCTCGATCCGCTCGATCCCCAGGCCGTCGAGCAGGCGCGCGATCTCGAGCTTCTGCTCCGCGTCGAGCGCGACGCCGACGGCCTGCTCCCCGTCGCGCAGCGTCGTGTCGTAGAGGCCGACCGGCCCGCGCCGCTGCGGCTCGAGCGCGCGGGAGTTCAGATCGCCGAGGTAGAGGTCGTCTGGCGGGATCGTCATGCGCGCACGATCCCGTCGGGGAAGGAACAGAGCTTCTCGGGCTCGCCGTCCGTGATCAGCCAGTTGTCCTCGACGCGCAGCCCGCCGCCCCCCTCCCAGTAGATCCCCGGCTCGATCGCGAGCACCATTCCCGTGCGGATCGTGCCCGACCCGGCCTGGTGCGCGTACGGCGGCTCGTGTGCGCGCGCGCCGACGCCGTGCGCGACCGGATGCGACGGCTGCCCCGGATACCCGGCCTCGGCGATCCCTGCGCGGATCAGGCG
>WNGE01004444.1_pt1 | contig 16125 bp, 15 predicted proteins | sample 5400651 | NCBI WGS metagenome assembly WNGE01 (sample SAMN13153370, study PRJNA577476) | soil metagenome | isolation source: 60 cm soil or saprolite under grassland replicate 2 | place: USA:California | collected 2016-06-15 | reverse complement strand
TTGCAAGTACCGCTGTGCGCTCATCGTAGAGAGCGCAACCCATCCGGTAAAATAGAAACAGACAAAGCAGCGACAACGCTACGATGCAACCCTTCAATGGAATGACGCCGACGCCAAAAAGTGTAAATGCAATCGCGGCCAGATAAGCTTCCCAAGCAGCGCCTGCGTTATAAGGCTGGCCATACATGTAAAAGGGGAAATAGCGCCCTTCCAGGATATGTTTGCCCATCAAGCCGACGATCGCTTCGTCGCTATGCACATGAGTTTGCGACGTCAGCAGAATCGTAAAGCGCGCTGCAGCGATAACGATAAGCAGCCCAATAAACAATGCGTGTCGGCGCATCAGAGATTGGTTCTCCTGCGGTCGACCATCTGGGAAACCTTCTCTTCCAGCACAGCCCGCGTCCCGTCTTGCGAGCAATCGTCAACTATAATGATCTTCCTGCTGCTGATTGCCGCTGAGCGAACTGCCTCGACAATTTTTTCGATCGTAGCTTTCTCGTTGTAACAGGGAATAACGATTGAGACTTTCATCTCTTTCAGCGTGAGTTCAGTTCCGTCAGCGCGATGCTCGCTGAGTTGCAACTTCCGCGCAAGAGCGGCGTGCTTCACGGAATCACCGGGGCGGATGAAACCCGAAATCGTTCTCCAATTTTCCCCAAAGCCAATCAACAAACGAATCTTTCCTGATTGAGCCTGCGTTGGTGGCAGCGAGCGCTTCCGCTTTCTCCACGCTGCCGTTTAAGCAGTAAAGGTAGGTAAGCAGGAACGTGTCGTTGAGACTAAACACGCCGCGATCTTTCTCGCTCTCCAGCAGGCGAATTGCTCCCTCGATATCCCGACGCGCCAGCGCTCCCGCAATTAAGTCCGGCATGGTTTCGAGCGGAGGCGTTTGCGACTCCTTCGCCACTCGCTCGGTAATGGCGAGCCGAAATCCATCGCTTCCCAGCACCTCCAAGACCGGCATTCGCAAATGGGAGTGGCGCAGGTAAAGATCCAGTTCAGCCAGTTTGTTGCTTCCAATCATCTCAGAGAGATATCGCGACTGGCGGAGGATAAAGAATGACTCCAGCGACCTGTTCAGCGTCTCGGGCCAAATTGCGTTAACTAACGAAGAGCGAAGAAACCGTTCAAACGTGGAGGGCGCCTCCAGATACCTTAGAGCGAAGCGGTGATTCGCTTCGTCATCCCAGCGTTCATCTGTCAGCCGCTTTGGGTAAATGTCTGTCAAGGGCGCTACGTCACGCGTAATGCGATCAATTTCTTCGCCGTCCATCAAAAACAGCGCGCCCAATTGTTCGGGAACCTCGATGCCGATCCTTCTCAAATCTGCGCCGGTATCCGGGGCGCTCCATAATTGTCGAATTTCTTCTTCCTTAACTTTGCGCCCCGGACCTTTGATGCCCATCATGATCCATTCTTGATCGGCGCTCGCCCAGAGGGACGCGTTCGGGAATGCATTGTGGAACGCGCGGAGGATTGCTTTCGATTCATCGATTTTCAGCTGATTGATCGGGAGCCAAAACGTGGCAATCCCGCCTTTCTTCAGGCGGCTATTCATCAGCGAAAAAAATTCCTCCGTGTAGAGATTGACGGCACCCGCTACCTTCGGTGGGGGCGGTTCTCCAGAAACGATGTCGTACTGCCGCGGACTTGCTTGAAGGAAGAAGCGGCCATCCTGAATGAAGGTAGTCACTCGAGGATCGTGCAGCGGATTAGAATAATTGACACCCGAATAGAAATCGGCAAGAGCGAACACCTCTCTTGAAATATCCACGACATCCATCCGTTTAACGTGCAGCCCGTGGAGAAACGCGTCGGCAGTTACGCCACACCCATAGCAGATCAGCAGCACGTCTTCTGATTCGGGACGGAAAGCCAGCGGGAGATAGGCAAACAATCTCATGTAGCGCTGATTGCGCGGATTTGTGGCCGACATGGAAAATGCGTTCGTCAAAAGCCGGTAGTAGTACGGTTCGCCAAAAAGATCGCGCCGCAGCAGTTGCAATGTATCGGAGACGCCCTCCACCCTTTTCACGACATGTGCGAGCACGCGGCCCTGGTCGTCCGTTTCATAAGGACGGCTCGCATGTGCGAAATGCATCTCAGCGCGATGGTGCGGAAAAATTGCGAAAAAGAGAATCAGCGCAGCACAGAGTCCAATGGTGACCAGGCCGATTGGCCGCCGAAGCGACCAGCTTGAACGATCACACACCAGGATGCCAAGCAGAGCGTAGCCCGCCGCACATAATATGAGGCTCCATTGGTAACCGATAGTCGGCAACAACACGAAACTGGCGAGAAGCGGACCTGCTGCCGCACCGGTCGTATTAAACAAAGTTGTAACCCCTGTGCTGTTCATACGGTCTTCGACGCTGGCTTGAACACGTGCAACGATCGATGGAAACAGAATCCCTGACAGAAACGCGACTGGGAACATTAAGGCGATGGAGAGCAATCCAATCTCCTGCCAGGAGACGTCGAACACTCCTGCGCGCATTTGAGCCAGTTCCCCTGGAAAGAACAAATATGAGAGCAGCGTTGCTATCGCGGAGAGCAGCAACAAGACGGGAAGCAATTGATTTAGTCGCGCCGAGCGGCGGTGAATCGCGCCAGCCACAATCCCGCCCAGCCCAATCCCCGCCAGCACAACCGCAAGCATAACCGCGAAAGCGGTTGAAGACGAAGGAACATACAGGCGCAAAAATCGAAACCAGACCACCTCCAGGCAAAGAACGATGGCGCCTGTCCCGAAGCTCACGAAAAGCAGGCGCCAAGGCGGGCGATAGCTTACATCCAGGCGCAGCGGCAATACTCGCTCGGGAATCAGCGCAGCGGTATCGCCCTCACGTTTAGACACGAACAACGCGATGGCCGCGGCGATGCAACTCGCCAAACCTGCGGCCAAGCCCGTGCCGCGAAGTCCAAACGCTTCAATTAAATAAGCTTCGCCAACCACCGCCCCAGCTACCGCGCCTAATGTGTTCGAGCCATAGAGAAAACCGATCGCCCGCCCGAAATTTGCGCGGCGCAGAATCGGATCTTCCACCAATACGGGCAGTGTCAGGCCCATCGCCGTTGTCGGTATCAGCAGGATCAGGAATGATAGGACAAAACGCAATCCAATGAGCGCCGGCTGATAATCCCACAGCATTTGCCAAACGGGCTTTAGCCATCCGCCGAGCAGCGGCAGACCAAAGACAATCGTGCAACCAAATAATGCCACGGCCAGTTCCAGTACGGCGTAAAGATGCAACGGCCGCCACCGCCGAACTCTCGACGATGCTGCGATGGCGTTGCCCAACGCCAGACCCGCCATAAAGCTGGAAAGAATCAGGGCAGCGGACCACACCGAGTTTCCAAATGCCAGGCCGCTCAACCGCAGCCAGAGCGTTTCGAAAATGAGCGCGCCAATTCCAGACAGGAAAAGAATGCCCGAGAGAATCGCAACACGCGTGCCCGGATGGAGATCTTGCGATGATGTCTCGTATGAAATATGCGGCGCATGCGACGTATTTGAGCTGGTTGTCATCACGGAAAAGCGGTGCACCTCTCTCAGCGCGGGGCCATCCTGAGGATAATGGCGCCAATAATCCCAGCAAGCAGCGAGCCGGCAAGAATGCCCTGCTTGGCTGTGTCAACCAATGTCGCGCCATCGAATGCCAACATGGCTATAAAGAGTGACATGGTGAAACCGATTCCTGCGAGCCATGCGTAACCAAGCAAAGACGTCCAGCTCACAGCCTCAGGAAGTTTCGCGATCCCGGACTTAACCGCAAGAAACGCAGCCACTGTAATTCCGAGTGGCTTGCCGATGATCAGCCCGGCCACCACTCCCAACGCAATCTCTACATGCTGGATCGATCCACCGATCTTGACTCCCGCATTCGCCAAGGCGAACAGGGGCATCACAACGAACGCCGAGAAGTTGTGCAGTAAGTGTTCGAGTTTAAGAACCGGAGCGGTTACGCCTTCACTAGCGCGCTCGAGCGCGAACAAAGTTTCTTGTTGCCCCTTGCTCGTAAGGACGAGTAAATCGCCAGTCTCGGTGCGGTCGAATCGATCTAGCAGAGCGCGCGCCTTGCGAGAGAATTCCTCTGCGTTTGTCCGCGTGTTCGTTGGGACCGCAAAGGCGACTAATAGTCCGGCCACCGTGGAGTGAATACCGGACTGGTGCATGAAATACCACAGCACCAGTCCCGCTAATAAATATGGCCACAAGGATCGGACTCCCGTGGAGTTGAGGCCGATCAATACGAGAAGCATTGCTCCTGCGGCACCGAGCGCACCCCATGCAATCGTTTGCGAATAGAAAATTGCGATGATAAGAACCGCACCCATATCGTCGACGATCGCAAGGGCAGTCAGAAATACTTTTGCGCCGATCGGCGCGCGCGGGGCAATCAGCGCGAGCGCACCTAACGCGAAAGCGATGTCCGTTGCCATTGGGATGCCCCACCCGTGACTGCCCAGCCCGGCTCTGTTGAACGCCGCGTAAGTGGCTGCCGGTACAATCATGCCCCCGAGCGCACACAAGATCGGAAGCGCGGCCCTTTTCATAGAGGCAAGCTCGCCTACGAGCAACTCGCGTTTGATTTCCAGGCCAACGAGTAGAAAGAAGACGGCCATCAGGCCGTCGTTGATCCACTGATGGAGCGTCAGCGAGAGTGAGTGACCAGCAGTTCCGATCGTGAACGACTTTTGCCAAAGTTGCGCGTACGCTTCGCCCAAAGGAGAATTAGCCAGCACAAGGGCAGCAATCCCGGATAACAGCAGGATCGATCCGCCAACCGTCTCGGTGCGGAAAAAGCGCTGAAAGATCGTCGACTGGATTTTCTTAACCACGAATGGACACGAATGAACACGAATTCATAAGGAGGCTGCCCGCTAATCCCACGAATTCACGCAAAAAAACTGCTTCATCATTCTTATTCTTCTATTCGCATCCATTCGCGTCATTCGCGGGCAGGCTTCCGGTTTGTGTGCATTAGTGTTCATTAGTGTCAAAACCAAAGGATAATCCTACGCTACCGTCATGTTCACCGGCATGATCGAAGAAGTCGGCAGCGTTATGGCGGTTCGCGCCGGTGATCGCGGCACGCAATTGCAAATTGCTGCGCCGCATATCGCAAAAGAAATACGCAGCGGCGACAGCATCGCCGTGAACGGCTGTTGTCTCACATTGAGCTCGCAGCACAACGATCTACTTACCTTCGATCTTCTCGAGGAAACAATTGCTCGCACGAATCTCAGAACGTTGCGCCGCGACGCTCAGGTAAATCTCGAGCGCGCTCTCTCGGCAGGGGGGCGTTTTGGCGGACATTTTGTGCAGGGCCACATCGACTGCACTTCGCGCATTTTCGCCTTCCAGGAAAACCGCGGCGATCATCGGCTGGAAGTTGAGCTACCAACTGAGTTCGCGCATTACGTTGTCAGCAAAGGTTCGATCGCAATCAACGGTATTAGCCTTACAATCGCGGAAGTCCTTCCGAAAAGCTTCGTGGTGTGGATCATCCCATACACGAAACGCCACACGAATCTCGATCGTGCCCAGGTCGGCGATTTACTGAATCTGGAGTTCGATATCCTTGCCAAGTACGTCGAGAAAATCCTTTCACGCCGCTCCCTAAAGCCTAACCACGAATGAACACAAAGGCATTGAAATGACGAAATCCGAATGACGAAACCCAAATAACAAAACTGAATCCGTCGCGATTTGCCGGGTGCACAGGGTTCATGTCGGCGCAGCCACCGGATTCGTCATTTGCCATTTGTCATTCCTTCGGCATTCGTCATTCGTGCTTCGTCATTCGCTCATGTTTCATTCGTGCCATCCGTGTAATCCGTGGTTAAAACTCCCGTGACCGTGTGCAGTTTGGCCAGAGATCGTCCCAGTTCTCGCGTGGTGGGCGTAATCATGTCGCGCGCGGACCTGGATTTCGCCATCCGAATGCGTAAGCCACCCGATTTATTTGAACTGCGATTGGATCATCTCATGCGCATCGTCGACGAGTTGGAAAATAAATTGTCGAGATTACAAACGCCGCTCATCATCACTGCGCGGCATCCGCAAGAGGGTGGCGCAAATAACCTGTCCCTCGCACAGCGGCGCGATCTCCTTTCTCGTTTCTTGTCCCACGCCCGGTATATCGATGTCGAATTGCGTTCGGCGTCTGCTCTCCGTCCGCTTCTCAAATTGGCGCGAGAAAAAAATGTGCGGCGCATCATTTCATTTCATAGCCTCAAATCGACGCCAGGTTCGCGTGCGTTGCGCGTTAAAGCACGCGCAACGAAGGCGCATGGGCCGGATATTTTCAAAATTGCCACGCGCACGGATACTCCTGCGCAACTCGCACGACTGATCGATTTCATCATGGAGAAAGACGCCGATCTTTCCGTAAGCGCGATGGGGATCGGTAAGCTTGGCGTAATTTCGCGCATTCTGCTTGCGTGTTGCGGATCGGCTCTTGTTTACGGTTCGGTCGCCGCGGCGACCGGCATCGAGGGCCAAATGTCGCTCGAACAGCTTCGCGCGTTCGGAATTGGAACGAAACAAAAATGACGAAGCACGAATTAGAAGGACCCATGCTTCGAGCCTCGTATTGGTCATCGGGTTTTGCCTGCCGCGCGAAGCTGCGCGAAGGCGAGTCATTCGGGTTTCGCCATTGTGTTAGTGGGCAGGTCCTTGCCCTTGCCACGATTCGTATATCTTACAACAACAAGACTGACCCCATGTCCTCATCTGTAATTTTGCCCAAGCGGGTGCCCGTGATGCCTTTGCCCGGTGCTTTGCTCTTTCCGCACGCGCTGCTTCCGCTTTACATCTTCGAGCCGCGTTATCGGCAAATGTTAAAGCACGCCCTCACTCATCACCGCATGTTTTGCGTCGCGCTGATCAAACCACATTGTGCAGAATGGCAATCGGCTGCGGATTTTTTTCACACCGCCGGCGTCGGTCTGATTCGCGCCTGCGTCGAACGCGACGACGGCACCTCAAACCTGATCCTGCAGGGACTGGAGCGAGTACGATTCAAAGAGTTCGAGCAGGAAGCGCCATTTCCGATTGCAACAATTGAGCCGCTTGAATCCGACTCGGTCTCCTCGGTTGAAACCGAAGCGCTCGCCACGAAAGTCCTGGAGCTTTATTCGAACCTCAAAGGGAACGGGCAACGGCAACTTCCGCCCAAAATAGATCGGTATCTCTCCGATTTGAGCGACCCGGAAATGCTTGCCGATCTCCTCGCCTCAACATTCGTGAGCGATCCTCTGCGCCGCCAGCGCGTTCTCGAAGAACTTTCCGTTAACGACCGGCTCCGTCTCGTCATTCGGTATTTGCGTGAGGAAACCGGCAGCGCGGGAGCGTAATTGCAGCCGCCGACCTCTCTGGCTCGCCGAAGTCTGGCGAAGGTGACTGGGCGGCGCGACGCGAGCGCCCTAGCCGCATCAGCGTCGCGCTCCGCACCCGCCTTCGCCGAGGCTACGGCGTGGCAGGCAGCGAAGCATCTACAGAGGCCGAATTCGCGCGTATTCTTCCATCAAATAGCGATCCGTCATTCCGGCAATGTAATCACACACCGTGCGATGCAATCCTTCCGCCTCAATTCGTTTTGTTGCCGTCTCGCCGAGCCGATCTGGGTTAACAACGTACTCTTCAAAAACGCGCCGCAACATCTCGCACGCGCGCTGGTTCACGTCTGCGACGCGTGGGTGGTAGTAAACGTTCTGGTATAAAAATTTCCGCAGCGCGCGATTCGCTTCGAATAATTCGTCGCTGTAGCGAATGAGCGGAGTCGGCTGGCGGCGCACTTCGTCCGCACTTTGCACACCAGCATCAGCAATTGATTGCGCGCTTGCCGTTATCACGTCGCGCACTTCCACGTCGATGATGTCGCGAATGATCAACTTGTGCATCTCAGGTTCGCGCGTGTCGGAATAACGTGCGAGCACAGCGCGATGGCTTTGGCGCCAGACTTCGTTTTCTTCCAATTGCGTCGCGCTCAAGATTTCAAAATCGACCGCATCATCCAGATCATGACTGTAATAAGTGATCTCGTCCGCGAGATCCGCGACCTGCGCCTCCAGCGATGGACAACGATACTTCTGCAGAATAGCGCGAGCGTCTCGCTTGCGATTCCCATCTCGCAACCGGGACGGTCGCGCTCCTTCATCCATTTCATAAAAAGCCTGGTGTTTCTGCAGGCCTTCCCGCACTTCGAACGTCAAGTTCAGGCCGGGAAAATTCGGATAAGGGTTTTCGAGCAGGTTGACCACGCGTAAGCTCTGCTTGTTGTGATCGAAACCGCCGTGGTCCATCATGCAGTCCGCGAGCATCTCCTCGCCGGAATGTCCGAAAGGCGAATGCCCGAGATCGTGCGCGAGGGCGATTGCTTCCGCGAGATCCTCGTTCAGCCCCAACGCTCGCGCGATTGTGCGGCTGATGGAGGCAACCTCAATCGAATGGGTTAACCGCGTGCGCAGATGATCGCCGGTCCCGTTCAGAAACACTTGCGTTTTGTATTCCAATCGGCGGAATGCTCGCGAATGAATGATGCGCGCGCGATCGCGTTGAAATTCCGTCCGATACGCATGGCTGGGCTCCGGATATTGTCGACCGCGCGAATCGCCAGATTTCTGCGCAAACGGAGCGAGCGCAGCTTGCTCTGTTGCTTCCATTTCCTCGCGGGACCGGTAGCCGCTTCGGCCTCCTTGCGAAACCTTTCGGAGGTGCGCGGAGTCCGGGGCAGACGATCGTTGTTCGGTTGTCTCCATTTTCACGCGATCATTCGTTGATTGTGGGTCCTGGTGAGTTCGTCTTCAGATTCTGCCGCGGCACTCGTTGCGCCCTGCGCGATTCGAGTTTCACGATCAGTAAATCGAAAATAGCCAGCAATAGTGCGGTCAGGGTCAACCATCCGCAAACGATCCAAAATAAAACGAACAACATCGGGTGCTCGCGTGGATTGAGCGTTGTTTGTAAAAACGTTGTTCCAGAAAACAGGAGGGTCAGCGCAACAAGAAGCAGAATAAACATAGCGTTGCGCCGTGTCTGTTGATCTCGAATCACGCCGCGCGTTGCACGAGCGATGAACGAGGTAATGCGCAGCGCCTTTTCGCCAGGAGAATTATTCGACACGATTGACTGGATCTGCGAGCGCTGCGACGCTCGCTACTTGTCGATCTTACGATCCAAAAAAAAACAAATCAACAATGCCAAATAAAGGTTCTAAGAAAAAACAAGTCACTCCCGAGCGCCTGATGCAATTTGGCTTCGCTTACGCGCCGCCCCTGATCATTGGCGCGGCCGTGAGCAACAAGGTTTTCGATACACTGGAGAGCGGCGGCGGCAAAACCGTCGAGCAAGTCAGCAAAATAACGGGCGCGTCTGAACGAGGTCTTCGCGCGATCATGAATGCGCTGGTGGGGCTCGAACTTTTAAAGAAAGATCGCCACGAAAAATATTCGCTCACGCCGGAGAGCGAAGCGTTTCTCGTGAGAAACAAGCCCGGCACGCTGAGCGGTTTTTTCGCCATGGCCAGCACGCACCGTGTGCCGGATTGGCTTCATCTGAACGAAGCGGTGAAAACGGGCGCGCCGTCAGTAGCAGTGAATCGGGAAGCGACCGGCCCGGAATTTTTTTCTGTCCTCGTGGAAAACATTATTCCCATGAGTTATCCCGCAGCGGTGACGCTGGGCCAGTCCCTCGGCCTCGCGAAGACGCAGAGGCCGGTCCGCGTGCTCGATGTCGCCGCGGGCTCCGGAATTTGGGGAATTGCCCTGGCGCAACAATCACCTCTCGTGCGCGTCACGGCACAGGATTGGGCGGCGATGATTCCGACAACCAAACGCATCACGCAGAAGTTCGGTGTAGCCGATCGTTTCTCCTACGTCGGAGGCGACGTTCTCGAGGCCGATTTCGGCAGCAACTACGATGTTGCCATCCTGGGCCATATTCTTCACACCGAAGGCGAGAATCGCAGCCGAAAGTTGCTCAAGAAAGTTTTCGCCGCGCTTAAGTCGGGCGGCACGATTGCCATCGGCGAATGGCTCGTGAACGATGCGCGGACCGAGCCGCTGCCGGCGTTGATATTCGCCGTGAACATGCTCCTGCATAGCGAACGCGGTGACACGTTCAGTTTTAACGAGATCAAAAACTGGCTTGAAGATACGGGCTTCAAGAAAGTCCGAAAACTCGAAGCGCCGGGACCTTCCCCGCTGATTTTGGCCACAAAGGTATAGCCACGGGTCCGCGGCGCATTTTCTGGGGAGCACAGGCTGGCAGCCTGTGCTCCCCAGATAACTCGAATCGGCTTCTCACCGGCGAATCGGCATGCTTTCATAGAGCCGGATGAAAAAGACGAAAACGAAATCGCGCAGGAAGATAAAAACGCGGCCGGCTCCGAAGAATCTTGAGCAGCGCGTCCCCTATCATGGACCTGCCCTTCGTAGCGAGGCATTTGCCAGGGCGTTAACTGATGCAAAATCGTGCGTCAATGACCCCGAAAGTTTAGATGCGCTTTTCAACCAGGCAGCGAGGAAGGCAGCGGCAATCCCCAAGGACCCGTTTAAGGAAAACTGGCCATATCTTCAGACGATGCTGCGTTTAGTCCGTGCCTACCGTCGCGGCGAATACGATCAAGTTTCGGACGGCGCGCTCCTGTGGATCATTGCTGCTCTTAATTACTTGGTGGACCCATTCGATTTGATTCCGGACAAGACCCCGTTTCTGGGCTTTGTGGATGACGCAGCCGTAATCGGTTTTGCGGTGGGAAAGACCAGGCAAGCGCTCGAAGATTTCATGACGTGGGAGACAACAGGATCGTAGCGTTCGCATCCCAGGCGGAGCGCGCTTTTCAAACCAGTAGCAGCGCCGGATTTTCGAGAAGATGGCGAAGTTCTTTCAGGTACTCGGCGCCAAGGGCGCCGTCGATGACGCGGTGATCGCAGCTCATCGTGATCGACATCCGATGGCCGACGACGATTTGGTCGCAATCATCGATCACGGGCACTTTCGTGATCTTGCCGATTGCGAGAATGAAACCCTGCGGCGGATTGATGACGGCGGAAAAACTGTCGATCCCCATGCCGCCGAGATTCGAGACTGTGAATGTGCCGCCCTGAAATTCTTCCGGCTTCATTCGCTTGTTGCGCGCGCGATGAGCCAGATCCTTCACCAGCTCGCTAATCTCACGCAGCGATTTATTTTGCGCCGCGCGAATGACCGGTGTCAGCAGTCCATCTTCAATCGCGATCGCGACGCCAAGATCAACATCGGCATACTGCACAATCGCGTCGCCATCGAATGAGGTGTTCACGCGCGGAACTTTCACCGCTGCCTGGACGGCAGCCTTTAACACGAAATCGTTGACGGTAATTTTTGCGGCATCAGCGCCTTCACCGGCAGATTTCAATTCCTCGCGCGCTTCCATGAGCGGACCGGCGTCGATTTCGATGTTCAGATAAAAATGCGGAATCGGGCCAAGACTTTCGACGAGGCGCTGCGCGATGATTTTGCGCATGCCGGAGAGTTGAATACGCGCGCTTTCGCCGGGCTTGACTGATGGCGCGGGAACTTGCGGCGCTTTCGCACGACCGCGGTCACCAACCGCGGCTACAGCTTTTGCCGCGGCGCGCACGTCGGTTTCGGTGACTCGCCCTTCCGGGCCGGTTCCCGTTACGCTGGCAAGATCGACACCGAGTTCAGCCGCAATGCGACGCGCGACCGGCGATGCTTTTACGCGTGCTTCTTCAGGCTTTTCAGCTTCAGCTTTCTTTTCCGCTTTCTGTGGCGCCGCTTTTTTCTCCTCTTTCTCGTCCGCTTTCGGCTCCTCCAGCTTTTCTTCTTTCTTTGGTTTCTCTTCTTTTTTCTCCCGCTCCTTTTTTACTGTTTCCTTTTTCGGCGTCGCTTCTTTTTCTTCTTCCTTCTCCTCTTCGGCTTCCGGCTTTCCCTTTTTCCCGTTTTCCTCTTCCTTGGGCGTCTCCTCGCCTTCACCGCCGATGAACGCGATCTTGTCGCCGACGTTTACCTTGCCGCCTTCTTCGACATAAATTTCGGCAAGCGTTCCATCTTCGGGCGACTCCCATTCCATCGTCGCCTTGTCGGTCTCGATCTCTGCGAGCACCTCGCCGGCCGAAACAGTGTCGCCCTTCTTTTTCTTCCACGCGACGAGGGTGCCCTCGGTCATGGTGTCGCTGAGTTTGGGCATTTGAATCTCAGGCATGGCGGGAAAGAAAGTGAACAGTGATCAGTGAATGGTGAAGAGAGCGGCCCCTGAAATCTGAAGTCTGAAGTTAGAAGCCTGCTTCATGCGTAACAAACCTTTTTCACCGCAGCGATGACTCTGTCGGCGTTTGGCAAAATCGCTTTCTCGAGGCGCTCGTTATACGGCATCGGTACATCTTCTTGTGATACGCGGATGATGGGCGCGTCGAGTTCATCAAAAATGTTTTTTTGGATCCGATAGCAGACTTCCGCACCCACGCCACAGAACGGACGGTCCTGTTCGACTATCACCACGCGATGCGTTTTCGTAACCGAATCGAGAATTGCTTTCTCATCGAGTGGCTTGATGGAACGAAGATCGACAATCTCCGCCGAGATGTCTTCCTCTTCGAGTTGGGCCGCAACCTTAAGCGCGAGCGGCACAGTCTGCGCGTAACATATCACCGAAACATCGCTGCCTTCGCGCTTCACTTCCGCTTTACCGAGAGGAATGAGCAGCTCTTCGTCCGGCGGTTCGACCATTCCTTTCGAGCTGTAGAGCAGTTCTGCTTCCAAGACGAGCACTGGATTGTTGTCGCGCACGGCTGTTTTCAGCAATCCTTTCGCGTCACGCGGCGTTGCCGGAGTGCAAACTTTCAGACCCGGCACGCTGGCGTAAAAGTTTTCTGTTGCGTGCGAATGTGTAGCGCCGAGTTGGTGTGCCGGTCCATTCGCCCCGCGGAATGTGATGGGGATATTGAATTGCCCGCCCGACATCGTGAACATGTTTGGTGCGTTGTTTACGACTTGATCGAACGCCACGAGCGAAAAGCTGAACGTCATGAACTCAATGATTGGCCGTAACCCGACCATTGCTGCGCCGACTCCCAGGCCGGCAAATCCGTTCTCGCTGATTGGAGTGTCGATGATCCGTCGTGGCCCAAAGCGTTGAAGCAAACCATGGCTGACCTTGTAAGCGCCTTGGTATTCGGCGACCTCTTCGCCCATGAGAAAAACGTTCGGATCGCGCTCCAATTCTTCCGCGAGCGCTTCATTGAGCGCCTGACGATATGTGATTTCTCTCACGGGTTCGCTCCGTCGGCGTATGTATAATCGTAAAGGGTGTCGAGCGGTGGCTCGGGGCTTTTCTCAGCAAATTTCACGGCAGCAAGCACTGTTTCCTTTGCGCGCTTGTCGAGCAGGTCGAACTGTTCGTTGGTCAATTTCCCTTCGCGCGTGAGCTGTGCACGCAAACGCGTGATTGGATCATCGAGACGATATTTCTCCAGTTCCTGTTTAGTCCGATAACTTGCGGGATCCGACATCGAGTGACCGCGATAGCGATAAGTGCGCACTTCCAGGAATGCTGGATGCGGCTCTTTTCGAATGGAATCCACAATCTCGGCGATCTTGTCGCGCACTTCGCGAAAGTTCATTCCATCGACAATTTCTCCGGGAATATCGTAACCCTCCGCCCGATCGACAATTTGCTTGAGCGATGTCGATCTCTTCACCGAAGTACCCATGGCGAAAAGGTTGTTTTCGCAAATAAAAATGATCGGCAATTCATACAGAGCGGCGAGGTTCAACGCTTCGTGGAAGGATCCTTGATTGATTGCGCCGTCACCGAAAAAGCACAGCGTGACACGATCTTCGCCCCGGTACTTGATGGCAAAAGCCATTCCAACGGCCAGGGGAACGTGAGCGCCGACAATGGCGTGGCCACCGTACATGTGATTTTGCCGGTTAAAGAAATGCATCGAGCCACCCAAGCCACGTGAGCAACCAGTTTCCTTTCCAAAAAGTTCCGCCATGCACGCGTCCGCACTCGTGCCGCGAGCAAGCGCGTGAGCATGATCGCGGTAAGCGGTGATGATGTAATCATCGTCACGCACAGCCGCGACGGCGCCAGTCACGACCGCTTCCTGGCCGATGTAAAGATGACAAAAACCGCCTATCTTCTGCGCTTGATACTGTTGACTGGCGCGTTCCTCAAACCGCCGGATCAACAGCATAAGCGAGAGCATCTCGACCTCGTCGCGCTGCTCGCCCGGCTGCATGGCGGTCAAGCCGTGCGCGGAACCGCAGCGCGGGCGCGCGAGCCCTCCGCGCTTCGGCCGAGGTTTATGGAAAGAACAAAGAGCAGAGTGAAGAGAAGATCGCTGATGAGTGAATTGCGGAAAAACATCCAACTGGGCGTCGCGCTGTACTGAGGCAATCCCACCGTAAGCGCCTGAATCAGGCCTCCTAAATTTTTCGTGTAACCTGGATCGCTCAACCATGAGAACACGATCGTGATCGTGTAAAAAATTGTTGATCCGACAACGGACGCCGGAAGCAGCGTTTTGAGCGACGCGCGATCTTGCAACAGGAGGCCGATGAAACCGACAAGCACTAGTGCCAAATAACGGCTGACAACGTGTGGATCAAAGAGCGAGGCGCCGTACTGATAATTCAGAATCAGGTCCGAAATGAAAAGTGCGCCAAGCGGGACCGAGAATTTCAATTTCGCCGGAAAATAAGCTGCACCGCACAAAGCGATCGCGGCGAGCGGCGCGAAATTAGAAAGCCAGCTGGCGCCGGAATGAATCAAGAGTCCCGTCGTGACGCGATAAGCGACGGCCGAAAAAACGAGGAGAAGAGCGGGAATCATTCGAAAGAATCTATCCGTCCCGTGCGATATGCAAAGGGCATTTACTGTAGCGGCGTCTCTGTGAGACGCGCGGCGCGCGCGTTACAAACACATCAGCGCTGCGCTTCGCATCCGCCTTCGCATACTACGGCGTGGCAGGCAGGGATGCCGCTGCAGCGGATTATTTGGCACCCGCGAGCGCTTTGTTAAGCCGCGCCTTGCGACGCTTCGCGGCGTTTCGATGAATGATCCCGCGTTTGGCGGCTTTATCGATTGCTGAAATCACCGCGCGGATTTGATCCGAGCTGGGGGTCGCCGAGGAACGCACCTGCTTCTGGATGCTGCGCAGACGTGTCACCACGCTGCGATTATGAAGCGATCGCTTCACTGTCTGGCGTGCGCGCTTGGAGGCTGATCTGGTGTTGGCCATTGCTTAATCGAAAAATTTGTGAACGTGGACGCTCGCGGGCGCAGAAGCGGTTGTCAAGAGTCACTCACACGGCCCGCGACTGCGACGGGCCGATAACTCTTAAGTGCGCGGATTGTTTTGGACGATTGCCGTGTCCTTGTTCAGCACCGGCGTCGCTTTACGAGCCTCGGCTTTTTTTCGCTCTGCAGCGAGCGCTCCCGCCATTCGCATTTGCTCGATCGTCAGTGAACCTGAAGCCGATGTGGAAGCAAGTTGCTGCTGCTCCTTTGCTTTTTCAGCTTGTACCGTCAGCGTATTACTCGATTGTACCGGCGGCGCCTTTGGCGCCTTGGGCAAACGCTCCGGAATAATTTGCACAAGCGCTCCAAGCGGAACTTGATTGTATAAAGCGGCGATGTCGCCCGATTTCATCCTGATGCAGCCATAACTGGCTGGCCGACCGATTGTCTTCTCTTCCGGCGTGCCATGAATGTAAATACAGCGATAAAAGGCGCGCGCGTTTTGAGCTTCCAGCCCGCGCAACCAAATGATCCGCGTAATCACCGGATCGCGACCAGGTGCATTTGGCGCAAGAATTTCCCCCGTAAACCGCCGATTATGGAACACCGCGCCGGCCGGTGCGTTGTCGCCGATTTTTTGTGCAACCGTGAGATAACCAAGAGGAGTTGTCATTCGCCCCAGAAAATCACCTAATCCGAACTTTGATGTAGAAACCGGGTACGTGGCAACTTTGGCACCGTTCTCGAGAAGCATCAGCTTCTGGTCGCGAACGCTTATTATCAGACGATGTGCAGAGTCGAGCTGCGTGGCGAAGAGCGCGGGAGCGATCGAGATTAGACTGAAAATTAGCGCCAGTGGCCGAAG
>WNGE01010349.1_pt1 | contig 16128 bp, 17 predicted proteins | sample 5400651 | NCBI WGS metagenome assembly WNGE01 (sample SAMN13153370, study PRJNA577476) | soil metagenome | isolation source: 60 cm soil or saprolite under grassland replicate 2 | place: USA:California | collected 2016-06-15 | reverse complement strand
CTTCGCGCTGCTCCCGCCCGTTGATGGGCTGTTGTGCCTCGATCTGGGCTGCGGTGAGGGACATAACACCCGCCTGCTCGCCGGCAAAGGCGCCCGGGTTGTTGCTCTCGATGTCGCCGAGTCATTCATCGCGGCTGCCGTGGGAGAGGACGGGCGAGGGATTCGCTACGTCGTCGGCGACGGGGCCCATCTGCCATTCCGCGCGTCGGGCTTCGATGCCGTCACCGCGTTCATGAGCTTGATGGATGTCGCCGATCCCGAGCAAACCCTTCGCGAGGTGGCCCGGGTCCTGCGGCCCGGCGGTTTCGTGCAGTTCTCGGTCCTGCATCCGGTTATCTCGGCACCAGTTGGGCGATGGGTGCACGACGAGTCTGGCGTGCGCCAGGCGCGGGTTATCGGCGAGTACTTCTACCAGGGCCCGGTCACCGAAACATGGATGTTCAGCGCCGCACCGGCAGAGATGCGGGACCGGCACCGGCCGTTCACGATCACCTACGCGCGCCGGACCCTCGCCGGGTGGCTGGGCGCTGTGCTTGGCGCCGGCCTGAGCATCGACGCTATCGCTGAGCCCTGCGCCGACGAAGAAACTGCCGCCACCCGCCCAGAAGTCGCTGACACCCGGATCGCCCCTTACTTCCTCGTTGTGCGCGCCCGAAAGCCGTAAGACCTAGCTACTCGGCCAGAATCGCGCGATCGGCGGCTAGAAGCGGGCGGTTCGCGGGATGCGTCCGGCGTGCCCGCGCATACTGACGGCATGCCTGTCCGGCTCCATCACATCGTCGTTGACACTCATGACCTGCCTCGGCTGGCCCGGTTCTGGACGCAGGCGCTCGGCTGGAAGGTTCTCTCCGAGCGCGAGCGCGAGATCGTCATCGGGACCGGCGAGAACGCGCCCGTCGGCATGTGCTTCATGCCGGTCACCGATCCGAAGACGGCCAGGAACCGCGTGCACCTCGACCTGACCAGCAGCGCACAGGACCGCGACCAGGAGATTGAGCGGCTTCTCGCGCTGGGGGCGCGCCGGGCAGGCATCGGGCAGGACGGGCGCAGAGTCCTGGACGGTGCAGGGCCGGCCCCGAGGGCAACGAGTTCTGCGTGATACGCCCGAAGGAAACACTCACCCGGTAACACTCAGCGCCGGCAGGCACAGATCGACCCTGTCCGCGGCTACGCGCGCATTGGTGGCGGGCTAGACCGAGTCGTTAGTTAGGGCGTAGCCTTCGCGGCCACCGGTATTCGGCACCCCGCTTCGATCATCGCGACGAAGATCGTTAGCCCATGGCATGAGAGCCCGGCCCGTTGATAGCGGCGGTGCTGGGCTCAGTTGCGGGATGGGCTAGCTGGCGACCGTGAGCACGATTTTCCCGCCCGCATGCTTGCCTTCCAGGATGCGATGAGCCTGGGCGGCTTCGGACAGGGGCAGCAGGTGGCTGATGACCGGCCGCAGGGTCCGTTCGGCAAGGAGCGACGCAAGGTTCCGGGTCCGCTGGCCGTCGTCTTGGATGAGCACGCCGTGCAAGGTGATGTTGGCGTCCAGCAGCGGGTCGAGGTCGAGCTCGGGTGTCGCGATGGCGGCGATCTGGCCGGCGGGCCGCAGCGCGCCCATCGCCGCCGCCAGGGACGGGCCGCCGACCAGGTCCGCGACGGCGTCTACCGGGCCGCCCGCCAGGCTGATGGTCCGCTGCGCCACGTCCTCGCTGGTGTAGTCGATGCAGGCGGCGGCGCCGAGCGCGAGCATCTGGCCATGCATCGCGCGGCGGCCCACCGCGATGGCCTCGATCCCCCGGCCAGCTGCCAGTTGCAGCAGGAACAGCCCGACACCACCGCTGCCGCCCAGGACCAGCAGCCGGCTGCCCAGGCGCAGCGCCAGCCGGGACAGGACCACGTCGGCGGTCCCGGCGGCGAGCGGGATAGCGGCAGCATCGGCAAACGACGTGCCGGTGTCGATCCTGGCGACCTGATCGGCGTCCACGACGGCCAGCTCCGCATACCCTCCGGCGCCGTCGGGGAAGTGCGTCATCGCCATCACCCGATCCCCGATGGCCAGGCCGATAACCCCCGGCCCTAGGCCCTCGACGACGCCAGCGACGTCGTAGCCCAGGATGCACGGCGCCTGCAGGCCTGCCCAGCCGCCGCCGGCCCGGTTAAACGCGTCCACGGGATTGGCGCCCGCGGCACGAACGGCGACCCGGACCTGGCCCTCGCCGGGCACGGGATCTGCGGCATCGGCCAGCCGCAGCTGATCCGGGCCGCCGAATTCGCTGACCACGACTGCCTTCATCCAGCAACCCTTCTCTCGCCGGCCACGATAGCCAGGCCAGCAGTCAAGCACCGCGCAGGGACTCGAAGACGGCGAAGCCGGTGCAACGCTCATGCCTTAGGCGTGTTATGTGGGTTGACCTAGTGGTCGGCTAGGTAGACGCGCTTGGGTGGCCGCGAAGCGTCTTGTCGTTGAGTTCTTGTCTGCTGGGCAGGTCATGCGGCGTCGGGCGGGTCTTGTTGGGTACGGATACGCGGTGATGGCGGGCGCGGCTTCGCCCGTCGTCACGTCCGCGCCCGCCGGTGTGCTAAGGCCACACTCCCGGGCCGGAGACCAGTGCCTTTTGCAGGATGGCGGTCCCGTTGAGCAGCCGGTGGCGGGGACCCCAGAGAAGATCGTCGCCCATCAGGCGGTAGGTGCGCGGGTTGAGGATGATCTCCATGTTCCCCCCGCCGGGCAGGGCGGGGCTGATGAAGCCGACGCCGTGCCTGCCCGCGACATCCACGGCGTGGTTGTTGACCGTCACGCCGGGTATGTCGCCGAGCGCCCGGTAAAGCTCGGCGGTCAGCCGCGGGGGCATCACGTAGCTGGTGAGCATCATGTCGATGATGGTGAACTCCCGGGCGGGCGGGGGACCCCACCCGCGCCGGTGCGGAAGGCTCAGCTGGCCGAGGTAGCGGTCGAGGGCCTCGGGATCGCGCGGCAGTGAGCTGAGATCGGCGTAGCTGACCGGGATCTTCCCGGTCTCTCCCCCGACCGCCCAGCCACCGCCGCGGTCTTGCGGGACGATCGACGGCAGTGGCTGGCCCACGAAGGGCCCGTGACCGAGGCTGACGACCCTGCCCCGGTAGACCCACGCCGCCTTCTGGGAGTCGGCGGTGGTCCAGACGTGGGAGGTGCCACAGTCGGTCCCGCAGCCGGGACCGCCCGTCTTCTCCCGCCAGAACACCCACTGCCCGGGGCGGACGGCCGACTGCCGGGCGGCGGCGGCCGCGGCCCGGTAGGCGAGCTCCCGGACAGTGAGCGCGCCGGCCGGGCTAGCTCCGCCAGAAGCGATCACCTGCGCGGTGATCAGCCCGGCCATCACTGCTGCCGCCGCGCCAGCTGCCGCCGCGAGCCGCCACGGGCGGCGAGGGGCGTGCCACCTGGGGGTTCCCGTGCCCCCGGCGGCGCGCTCCAGGCGCGCCTGGGCGGCAGCAACGACTTCCGGCGCGGGCGGCGGCGGTTTTGCCAGCAGTTGCCGGATCGCGGTCAGCTCGTCCATCGCAGGGCTCCTTCGGGTTGGGTTCGGCTCGTTCATCGGTCACTCCTACCGGCCGCGGGCCGGCCTGGCGCCGCCGAGCGACTCGCGCAGCCGCCGGCGCGCACGGTTCAGCCGTGAGCACACCGTGCCGTAGGGAATGCCGAGCGACTCTGCGACCTCGGCGTAGCTGAGATCGGCCAGGGCCACCAGGAGCAGCACGTCCCGGTCGCCGCGATCCAGCGCGGCGAGCGCATCGGCCAGGGCCGGCCCGGCTGCCGACGCGCTGACCCGGTCGGCTATCACGTCCTCATCGCTGGGTGATACCAAGCGGGCGTCCAGCCGGGCGAGCGCACGGTAGCGGCGCTGCTCCCGGCGCCGGTGCGTGCCGGCCAGGTTGGTGGCGATGCCATACAGCCACGGCCGGGCGCAGTCCCGGGCCAGGTCATAGCGCTGGCGCTGGGCGAACGCGACGACGAACACCTCCGCTGCGAGGTCGTCGGCGATCTTCGCGCCGACCCGGCGGGCCAAGTATTGGTGGATCTGGCCGAAGTAGCGCTCGAAGATCGCCGCGAACCGCTCCGGCTCGGCCAGCGACTGCTCGATCACCGTGGCATCGGTCTCCGAATGGCCAGCGAGTCCGGCGGTCACGGTCAATGGTCACGCCCTTCGCGCGGGATCCGGTCACCTTGTTGTTAGCCGGAGCCGCCCGCACCCTTCACGGCCGCGACCTGGCACCGCCAGCGCCTCTGGGTGCGGGGGCCATGGAGATGATCACCCGGTGGCTACGTCACGTCACCCCGGTAACCGATGCGATCACATGCAAGGACAGGCCGGGATCAGGGTGCAGGGGCTCGGAAACCGCCGGTGCCGGGCGGTGGGCCTGCCCGGGAACGGCAGAGGAAATCGAAGGGTGGCACGGCCGATCAGCAATACAGGGGTGCAGGAGGATCTGCTCCAGCACCCTGAGCATCATGTGGGTCGATCCCGGCGTGTGTCGCGTTGATCATGAAGTTGCCTCCGCGGGCAGACAAGCGGTTGCCGAAGACCGTCCGACCGCAGAGGCGACTCCCATGCTGCCGACCGAGGATTTGCTTGTCTACGTCTACGTGCTGATCGATGACCTGATCATCGCCGGTGCCATCATCATTCCGCCCCGGCCCGGGCCGGCGCCTGGCTGCAGCGACGCCGAGCTGCTGGCCATTGCGCTGGTGCGCCACCTGCTGGGGCGCCGCAGCGAGGCCGGGTTCCTGGCCGAGGTAGCCCGCGACTGGGCGCACCTGTTCCCGCGCCTGCCGCACCAGTCCGAGGCCAACCGGCGGATCCGCTGGCTGTGGGGAGCGTTCGAGCAGTTCCGGGCGGCCCTGGCGGCAACCGAGCCGATGGATGACTGCCTGCAGATCGACACCTCCGCGCTGCCGGTCAAGCACCCCTCCCGGGTCCGTGGCCCCGATTTCTGGGCCGGGCCGGGCGGCCTGATGGCCCGCTTCGGCCGCGACGGCGCGCATGCCGAGTGGTTCTACGGCTTCCGGCTGGCCATCAAGACCGACCTCGGCAGCCGGGTCGTTCGGGCCTGGGGCATCGTGCCCGCCGCGGTCAACGAGCGCGACGTCGCCTGCGACCTGCTGGAGACCGGGCCTCCGCCGCGAGACCTGCTCGCAGACAAGGGATTCAACGGCAAGGCATTCGTCGCCACCCAGGCCAGCAGGGGCACCGCTGTGCTGGTCCCGCCCACCAAAGACCAGCGCCGCAGCATGCCACCGATCCTGCAGAAGATCATCGCTGAATGGCGCAACCGGATCGAGACCACCTTCAAGGAGATTACCGACCAAATGGAACTGGCCCGCCACGGCGCGCACACCTTCTGGGGCCTGCTCACCCGTGTCGCCGCGACCATTGCCGCCCATACCCTCATGCGCGTTTGCCCAGCCGGGCAATAGATCAAACCCACATAACACGCCTTAGTGGCCGCTCTGTCGGAGGCAATAGCGGACGGTGGCGGCTCCCTTGGCCCCACCTGGCCGGGTGGCGTCTCGGACGCCTCGCCCGCGTCCGTAAAGTGGCGGGAGTCAGATCACCGGGCACCGGCCGTTCATGCAAAGGCCGAGCACGTAGAGGTCAGATGGACACAGATCAGGCGCGGGCGCGGCTGCGCGCCGAACGTGCCGAGGTGACGGACCTGCTCAAGGGTGCCGAGTCGGCAGGCCAGCAGGACCGTGAAGCCGGGAGCGAGACCGGCGATATCGCCGATTCCGCCCAGCCGCTGGCCGCCCAGGGCGTCGACGATGCCGTCGCGGCCAGCTTGCGCGATCGGCTGGCCGCACTCGATCGCGCTCTGCACCGGCTAGACGATGGCACATATGGGCGCTCGGTCCGCAGCGGGCTGCCGATTCCAGATGAGCGCCTGGATGCCGATCCTGCGGCGGAGTTCACGGTCGAGGAAGCCGGAACTGGCACGTGAACCCCTCCCCGCCAGGCATACCAGACTGCGCTGACCGAAGTGCCGCTGGCTGAACCGGCGGGTGCTCTCAACCCTGACTGCCGCCTGCGACGCGCGCGCACCGGGCTGTAGCTAATCGATGTCGCTGCGACTGAGCGGGCTGACCGGACTCCGGTAGCCGCCGGCCACCTTCAGCCCGCTGGCATCGGTGACGAACTCAGATGAGTTCAGGGCCGATCCACAGTCTCAGACATCGAGCACGCCGCTTCTAAGTGATGACGAGCCGCTACCAGCAGGACGACCTCAGGCTCAGGCCCGGCAGCCAACGGCGGGACAACGGTGGCCGCACCCCACGGCCCGAGGAGGACATCATGCACCCGATGTTCGTGAAGCTGTTCATTGAGACCGACGCGGGCGATCTGCTGGCCTACGAGGAGGAGCAGCGCCGCCGTGCGCGCCGGGCCAGGCACAATCGATCGCGAACGGCCATGAAGGTCACCGCCCAGGACGTGGATCGCCGGCCCGACGTTGACGGATGAGTTCGATCGGGAGCTTGCGAACACCGGACAGGAGCATCGGCAGGAGTGACGGACCGCACGGCCGGTACCGCAGCGACGGGCCGCACCTCCCGTCCGGCAGATGACCTGGCTGCGAGTGCGATGAAATCGACGCAAGGACGGAAGCCGAAGATGCCATTGCCGGACCTGGCAGTAGTCGCCGAAGGCGACTTGCCTTCCGGCGGACACTGGGCTGTCAAGGCCGGAGGAACCGCCGAGGACTACTACACCTTGCTAGAGGCCGTGCATCCCGGCGGGCGCCGCGACGAGGGCGGCATGCGCGGTCCGCCGCCATATCCCGGCCGTAACCTCAACGCATGTACCGGAGGAGATGACCAGGGCCTTCGCCGGATCTTGGCCAGGACCAGTCCGAAGGTACGGTGGCTGCGCATGGAGCTGGCCTCTGGCGAAGTACGCGAACTCCGGCCAGCGGGCACTGACACAGCCCGCAGGCTGAACTTCTTCGCCGCGCTCCTCCCATGGACCGTCAGCCTCACCTCTTTGACTGGACTCGACGCCGACGGCCAGATCGTGGAATCGTGAGTGCCGCGCCCGGTCAGCGGCAGAAGAGGAAGTCTTCGGTGCGGTCGGCAACGCATAAACATACAGCGCGTCGGCCTGCGCAGTGACTCTTAAATGGGCTCGCCCGGCTGGCCTAACGACAGGAGAGTCGGCATGATAACCGCGCACCGACCCGCCGGGCGGGCGCGGCTACACCGATCACGCCGTCGCTTGAACTCGGCGCGCACGAACGAGTGATCTGGGTCGCCGCGCCAGGTACTGCCTCGACGGGCCTTGAGCGACAGCCGGGCGGTATGTGCTGGATGGCCCACGTCCGCGGGCTGCCGCCCCTCCCGAAATATGGCGCGCCGGCGCGCACTCGCGAGACAGCCACAGTCAGCGGCGGAAATCGTTGCCGAGCTAAGCCCCGGCCTGTGACCCGAGGCGGAGGCGCTCGGATCGCGGCCGGGTGGGGCCTTGAAGCCTGCGGGCTTGCCGGGTGGGCGAACCAAGCGCGGGATTGCGATGCCGTGGTTTCCGGACTTTGTCAGTGCCGTGGAACTTTCCCAGAGCGGACCCAGTCAGGCTGATCCGGTCGGGCGGTACCTCGCCTTCCCCCAGATGGCCGGCATCATGGCGAGCCTTGAACGTCGAAAGGGAGTGCGAGGATGCCTGCGAAGAATGCCAAGGCCGTGTCCGGCGGCTTCAGCGCCGAGGAGCGTGCCGCGATGAAGGAGCGCGCCGCCGAGTTGCGCGCCGAGGGCAAGAAGGGCGCCAAGAAGGCCGACGGCCTGCAGGCGGTCCTCGACAGGATCGCGGAGATGGCACCGGAGGATCGTGCGCTAGCCGGGCGCGTGCATGTGACGGTGACCGCGACCGCCCCCGGGTTGTCGCCGAAGACCTGGTACGGGATGCCCGCCTACGCGAACGCGGACGGCAAGGTCGTCGTCTTCTTCCAGGACTCGGGCAAGTTCAGCTACCGGTACTCGACCCTGGGCTTCCAGGACGCGGCCAACCTCGACGACGGCGACGTGTGGCCGGTGTCGTACGCGCTCAAGAAGTGGAGCCCCATGGTGGAGGAGAAGGTCGCCGAGCTGGTGCAGGCCGCGATCTCCTGACCGGTGCCGCGAGCGCCGCGCGTGGCGCTGTCCGGTTAGCGGTGCGGACGGCTCCGCCTCAGCACCCGCAATCACGACCCTCGTGCCACATCTCTGAGCGCTTTCCCGCATGCAGTCACGCGCCAATGACGGGCACCGGCAGCGGCAGATACGGGCATGGCCGTAGCCGCCGATCAAGCCGCCCGCACTGTCCCGCGGGATCGGCGAAGCCGTCAGGCGCCAGGACGGTCGGGCCAGGGCGCGACGGTCTTGCAACCGTAATCCTCGGGCGCCACGTCCCGTACTGTCTCGGCGAACTGCCATCGATGGCCTGCCACGTCCTCCATGGTGCAGTCCCGCTCGCCGTACTGCCGATCTGTGGGCGGTTCGAGCACGCGTGCTCCGTGCGCCCGGGCACGCTCGAACTGGGCACTGACGTCCTCGACCCTGACACGGATGAGGTGCGTCACCCCATCGTCCTGTGCTGGCTTCTCGCCCCGGCGTTCGGCGATGATCACTGCCCCATCTGCGCCGATGCTCATCTGTGCCCGGTGACTCTCGCCTATCCGCGTGCGCTCAGCGAAGCCGAACGCTGCGGTCAGCCATGCCACCGCGGCCCGCACGTCCGGATAGGAAAGGACGGGCACGACGGTTGCTGGCGGGACCGACCTGTTGGGTTTCATCTACCCGACCTTGCCAGACCTCACCCGATGGGCACAGCGGCGCACGGATGGGTTGCGCTCCCAGAAGTATCCCGCAGGTTCACAGTCGGCAGGTCTGACTTGGACCGGCCAGCTAATTCAGCCCTGACCGCCGAAGCGCCCCTGGCACTGTCATCGGCAAGACCGTCACCCTGGCTGCCGCGCGATCCGCGGCGGATGAGTGCACCTGGTCAGGGTTATAGGGGCGATGGGTGCCGGGGCTCATAGATGGGGAATTCTGAGCCGTCCGGCAGGCGGATTGCTGCCAGCAGCCCCCAGCCCTGATCGGCGGCATCCCGCGCCACTTCGACTCCTTTGCCCCTCAATTCGGCAAGCGTGGCGTGAATGTCGTCGCACATCAGGTAAAGCTCATGGCGGCCGTCCCCGTTAGCTGGATGGACAGCAAGCTCGGCTGGGGGGAGAGCGAAAATGAGCCAGCCTCCGCCCGCGTCAACCGACGAGAGGCTGAGCACATCCCTGAAGAACGCACGGACCTTCTCAGCTTCGGCCGAGAACACGATCGCATGCAGGCCGGTGATCACGCTGTGATCCTAGCTGTCGCCTGGCTGGCGGCCCGCGCTGTGACCGATGCGGTCGCCCGCGCGTTGCGCATCAGGTTCTCGGGCGCACCTTCCGCTGTCACGCTCGCACAGCCGCCGAACGCGCGGCCAGCGGCATGACCGGATGTTCATCCCCTGGTTTGACCTGGTATTTTGCCGGATCGGCCGGGTGGCGTTCTGGCTACTTCAAGGTGAGCGGGATGGCGGCGCTGATGAGGTGGAAGGCCTGCCGCTGGGTGCTGGTTGGCTCGGTTAGCATCGGGATGGTGACCTGGGTTCCGGTGTACCGGACCTGGTTGCGGGTCAGGGTGGCCAGGTGGTCCAGCAGGGCGCGGAAGCTGCGGTAGGGCCGCCCGGCCGGGTCGTGCTGGCCGGAGGCCTTGGCCTGGGCGGCTGCGGAGCGGCGGGCGGGGGCGACGGGGTTGTCCTGCGCGGGCGGGTCCTCGTCGGTGAAGGTCAATGGTGCCCAGGCGCGGCGCAGGTGCCAGGTGAGGTGGCAGGCGAGCATGCAGATCAGCACGTGTGCTTCTACGCGTTCTTCCAGCCGGTGGAAGACGGGCCGCAGGTGCAGGTCGTCGGATTTGATGTGGCGGAAGTCCCGCTCGACGTATTTGAGGTTCTTGTACGCAGTGACCACGGCGGGCGCGTCGAGCTCGTCCGCGGGGACGGGGGTGCGGAGCACGTAGAACCCGTCCAGGGCGGCTTCGGCGTCGATCTGGTCTTGCTTGCGGGTGACGGCCAGGCTGTCATCGGTGATGGTGACCTCGAAGTGCTTGCTGGTCTTGTACTTACTGATCACCTTGCCGACCTCGACCCCGATCGGCCCGGCGCCGGTGAGCTTGCCGGCCCGGACCCGGGCGAGGACGGGGGTGAGCAGCTTCTCGGTGGCGGCCAGCAGCTCCTCCCGGGTGCGGGCGCGGTCGGCGGCCAGAACCGGGTTGCGGCAGGCGATCAGCCGCTCGCCGGGGAAGTCGGGCGAGGTGATCTCGGCCAGGTCCTGCTGGTCGAACAGGCTGAGCTGCAGCGGGCCGTCGTCGGCCATCAGCTTCTTGATGGCCGGGGCGCGCAGCGCGGTGATCCACCCGTAGGGGTCGGGCCGCTGCGTCCCGTCCTCCCGCTGGTTCAGTGCCTGGATCCGGGCGCTGGTGATCATCCCGCGGTCGCCGACCATGACCATCTGGGCCAGCCCGAACTTCTTCCGCACCACGTCCGCGATGGCGGTGAACGCGCCGGGGTCGCCGGTGTTCCCCGGGAAGACCCGGACCGCGACGGGCCGGCCTTCGGGGTCGGTGAGCAGCCCGTACTCGATCTGCAGCGTGCCTTTCTTGCCGTCCCGGGAGTAGCCGCGGGCGGCCAGCGGGCAGTGCGTGCCTTCCAGCCACGAGCTGGACAGGTCGAATAGCGCCATCCGCGCCGGGTTCGCGGCCGGGGCCAGGTGCCGGGCCGCCAGCCCGGCCTCGATCGCGTCCTGGCGGTGCGCCAGCCAGTCCATCGCGGCGTAGATGTCATCGGTGGACGCGTCCGCGGCGCCGAGGTCGGCGCCGAGGGTGGTATCGGCCCACCAGGTCAGGGTGGACAGCTTAGAGGCCGGGGCGACGACCCGGGAGATGATCAGGGCAAGGGCCAGGTCCCGCGGGCGGCCCGCGGGACCCAGCAGCGCGGGCAGGCCCAGCTCCCTGGCCATGGCGTGGACGGCGGCGACGTGGCCGTGCGGCAGGGACCGGGTGATAGTGACCGCGTCGCTGGCGGAGACCAGCTGCCGGCCCTTGAGCCCGGCGTCGATCAGGTCGACGACGTGGTCCGGCAGCGCCGACAAGTTGGCCACGGTCTCGTTCTTGACCTTGCCGCTGTCGCGGTAGGTGCGGCGCAGGTACGCCGAGGTGTAATCCTTGCGGCGCCCCTGCTTATCCACGTACCCGGTCTTGGAGACTCTGACTACGTGGACTTTGCCGGTGTTCCGGGTCATAACCAGATCATAAGGGTATCCCGGCGCGGGACGCGGGACACCACGCCAAATATTCTGACTACACTCTGTGCACAAATCCTATCGAAACAGCAGTTCAGGATGCGATGCCTACGGAGAGCTACGGCAACTTCGGCCTAACTGCGCACCACGTCGTTAGAGCTGGCCGGGGTGTCCTCTGATGAGCAGCGGCGGCTGACCGACGAGTGGCTGCGCCGCCACGAAAGCCGGCGACGGCATGGTGGATAGCAAGCGCAGTGCCCTGATTGTCGCCAGTGACGACTACGCCGACCCGGGGCTGCGGCGGCTGCGCGCCCCCGCCAGTGAGGCGCCCGAAGACTCGAACAGCGCGAACTCGCCATCGCCGCACCGGTAGCGGAGCCCTCCAGGCCTCTCCTCGGCGGGCTCGAGACCCAGTTTCTCAGCGTAGAACGACCGAGCCGGCCCGAGATCTTGGGCCGGTATTCTTGATGCCACAGAGTCGTCCGCAAGCACAGCTGCCTCCTTCCCTGTCAGCTCGGCGGGTCGTCATTCGTAACTCAGCTGCTCGTCCCAGTCCACGGGACGGCCCTCCCGCGTCAGGTCGAAAAGATTCCAGAGCGGCTCGAGGGTGCCGACGCTTCGGTGGTCCTGTCCGGGGTCGGCCGGAGCGTAGGTCAACTCTGCCCCCCAGAAGTGTCGGATCGTCTCGCGCTCGCGGTGAAAGACGTTGAGCATCGGCGTCTGCCATCCCTCCGCGTCCTCGCCGAAGTAGTCGCGGTTGTAGGCGTTGCCAGCTGACGACAGCAGCTGCAGGTGCCGCCAGCCGCGCTCCTCCGCGAAGGTGAGGAGCCGCGGCAGGGAGGTCTTCGCGACGACCGCGAGGTTGATCCGCTGGCTGGCGTGCTCAGCGGCGCCGTCGAGCTGATCGAGGAGCGCCACGCAGGACGGGCACGGGCCCTCCTCCAGGGGCAGGAGGGCCGTTTTGCCACTTGTGGGTCCGGGACGCGGCCCGCCGTAGCCTCGCGGGAACATGAAGTTGTAGATGATGAGCGAGTCCTTCCCGGCTGCGAAGAGCTCCGACAGCCGCACGTCGGTGGCGGCGCCGTCTGGCCCGGCGCCGTGAAAGACGTAGTCCTCGGGGACGGCGCCGCCGGGTGGAAGCTCGCGCCTGGCGACAGCCACTGCCTCCATTGCGCGCCGGAGCTCAATCTCGCGCTCGAGCAGTCGCTCACGCGCCGTCCGGTATTCGGCTGACTCGCCGGGAAAGGTGATCTGCATAGCGTTTCCCTCTGTTCGGTTCGCCGTCCGGGCCACACCCCGTAGTCACGAAGCGAGCGCGGCGGAGAGGTTGATCTGTTCCACGCCGCCGAGCGCGCGCGAGATGATGCAGCTCGTCTTCGCCTGCTCCGCGTGCTCGCGGAAGGCCCCTTGATCCAGTCCCGGCACGTCGGCCTCGGTCTCGATGTCGATCTGCTGAATCGTGGGCGCGCCGCCGACGTTGCGGAGGTGAACCCGCGCCCGCGTCTGCACCGAGCGCGGGGGAGCGAAACCGGCTTCTGTCAGGGCATAGCTGAGCGCCATGTTGAAGCAGGCTGCGTGTGCCGCCGCGAGGAGCTCCTCGGGATTGGTCCCCGCGCTGGCCTCGAACCCGGGCAAGACGCCATGAAGGCGAGACGAGCCCGAGTACGCGCTCGTCCAGGCGCGCTCACCAACCGTCAGCTCACCCGAGCCCGTCTTCAGATCACCGCTCCACCTCGCGCTGCCATTGCGCGTCGCCATTTTTCATGCCTCCTTGTTCGCGTTTTCCGGATCGAAGGACGGTCGACTAGGACGCTCGCGTCGAGCAGCTCCGCCGTCTCGGCCGCCGGCCAGCCGAGCACGTCGCGCAGGACCAGGGCCGCCCGCTGCGCCGGCGGCAGCAGGATCGCGGCCAGGCAGGCGAGCTCGATGGTCTCGCGCGCGACGACGAGCGCATCCGGTTCGCCGACGGCGGGCAGGCTGTCCGGGCCCGGCTGCAGCCACGAGACCTCTGACGGCGGAGCCAGACTCGTGACCTCGCCGGCCGGGATGACGCGGTCGGGCTGCTCCGCGGCGTGTCGAGGCAGGCACTGCGGCGCGCTGTGGGCGCACCGTCGGGCAGCACTGTGGCCAGGCGGGCGTAGCTGGGCCGTCGAACAGGCGACGGACGTCCTCCGGAAACTCGCTCACGGCCCGGCTCTCCCGTCGTGCGGGTATGACGGGAGGTTAGGGCCGCGGCGGCCCGGCGCGTCAACGATTCCAGCAGGACGGAATCCTTGCGCCCGGTGCTGCGCGCTTGCCACGGTGGCGATGTGGACGACCGGGTACTGAACGAGGAGTTCGCCGCGGCATGTCGCGCGGGTTCGCGGGAGCGGCTGCGCGTGATCGTTGGCGAGGGGTTCCGGTATCTGGACGGCCGCACCGGGCAGCGGTGGGACGAGGCCCGCTACGTCGCGGGCCTGCGGGCTCATCCGTCGCCGTCGTTGCGGTTCGACCAGGCCGGCATTCATGTCGCGGGGCAGACTGCGGCGGTGTCGGCCCGGACACGCAGCGATGACCGGCCGGGTCGCGCCAATCGGTATCTGGACACCTGCGCGCGCCGGGACGGACGATGGTGGTGCGTGCACGCCTGCGGGTGGCCGCTGGCACCCGGCGACGGGGCGGGGTAGGGCGTCGTGATCCGGCTTCGGCTCAGCCCCGGTGACCTGGAGCGGCTGCGGTTTGCCTACTCGCCGCTGGCCGAGGTCGCCGAGAGCCTGTACGTGCTGCACTGCGGCCAGATTCCGCTGCTGCACCGCTGCTGGTTCGACCGCACCCGTACCCGGCTGCGGGGCGTGGATATGCAGGTGCTGCGCGCGATCATTCCCGCCCCGCGCCCGCATGTGGCCAGCTTCCTGCTGTCCGGGGCCCGCGAACCGCCGGCCGCGATCGACGTGCAGCTGGCCGCGGTAGCGGCATGCTCAACGGCGCGGCTGCGCGCGGATCTCGAGATCGTGTGGCGCGGCGAGATCCCGCCCGAGACCAGGCGGGTGCTCGAGCACGGTGGCGGGCCCCGCATCGCCGAGGCGCTACACCAGTACTGGGCGGTTGCCATCGAGCCGTTCTGGCCCCAGATCCGCGCCGTGCTCGACGCGGACGTGGCCTACCGGGCGACCCGGCTGGCCCGCGGCGGCATCGAGGCGCTACTGAGCGATTTGCACCCCGAGCTGGAACTCGCCGAGCACGCGATCCAGGTCCAGAGCAGCGCCGCCGGCAGCCAGCACGAGCTGCGCGGCGCCGGGCTGCTGCTCGTGCCCTGCGTGTTCGCCTGGCCGCACGTCATGGCCGACATCGACGCCGGCAACCCGCCGAGCATCACCTACGGGCCGCGCGGCATCGGCGAGCTGTGGCCGCAGACTCCGCCGCCAGACCCGGACCGCGACGCGCTCGCCGCCCTGCTCGGCCGCACCCGCGCCGCGATCCTGCGCGCCGTCGCCCTGCCCAAGACCACCTCCGGCCTCGCAGCTGAACTCAACCAGAGCATGCCCGCCGTCAGCGCGCACCTCGCCGTGCTGCGCCGCTCCGGCCTGGTCACCTCCTGGCGCGCCGGACGACGCGTGCTCTACCAGCTCACCCCCTTGCACGCAGCGTGCTCGCCGCCGGCGGCAGCGCGTCGGTGATGCCCGCAGAGCCAGCCGAACCCACATAACACCATGATGCAAGGACAGCCCAGGGGACTCGGCCTCCCCCACGACGAGACCGGATCACGAGAGAGCCGCTCCTGCTGATGCCCGGCACCGGGTTCGACCGCAACACATGGAGACGCTTTCGCGAACTCGCGGCGACGCGCCTTCGGTGATCGCCTACGACCGCCGGGGATTCACGCAGGCCGCCCCGGATCCTGCGCCGAGCATGCGCGTGAATGCCGACGACGCCGCAGCGCTGCTCGAGCACCTCGACGCCGTCCCCGCACATATCCTCGGCTGGAGCGCCGGCGGGCTGGTCGCCACCTGCCTCGCGATCGAGCATCCCCACACGGTGCGTTCCCTGACGCCCGCCGAACCCCTCCCTGCACCGCCTGCGCAACATCACTCCCTCCGCCGTCACCGCGACCGTGCGCGCCCGGGTCGTCAAGCTCCGCCGCGGCCAGCGCGCCGCCACGGACCTCATGTACGGCTGGACCTTCGGCTGCCGGGATTGCGGCGCGAGCACGAGCCGTCCGCCGCTGCTTCGCATGGAAAGCGCAGCGCTGCATCACCCCGCTGGCCGGGCGATGAGTTTCGCGCGGCGTGATACTCATGGGGACATAGCTGAGCGAGATCCTGCGTTGATTGCGCGCTGTGGACGTTTCGTGCCCTACGCGCCGCCCAACACCGTAGACGATCGACGCTGACGCTCACCCGCTACCCCAACAACTCGCGCTAGCTGGGGAGTCAGCCAGGCCTTCATGATCGTGACCCGAGCGGCCTGGCCCCGATGAACGACTCCGCTGATGATCGCAGCCACGAGGACGGGGCCATGGCCGGTAAAGGGGCGGGGCTATGGCCGGTAAAGGCCAGCGGTTCCACCGATGCGGCCGTGCCGGGCCGGTGTTCGCTGTCAGCGCCGAGCGGAACGGCTGCCACCGCCCTGGCTGGTGAGCGGCCTCGGACCGTTAGTCCCCACCAATGTCCCCACTGGGCTGCCGATTCTGCTCGAATCTTGCCCCTGACCTCGAGCCCCCTTACGGAATCGAACCGTAGACCTTCTCCTTACCATGGAGACGCTCTGCCGACTGAGCTAAGGGGGCGGGTGGCAGGGCGATCCATCCACGAGCCCGGCCAACCAAGA
>WNGE01005512.1_pt1 | contig 16128 bp, 18 predicted proteins | sample 5400651 | NCBI WGS metagenome assembly WNGE01 (sample SAMN13153370, study PRJNA577476) | soil metagenome | isolation source: 60 cm soil or saprolite under grassland replicate 2 | place: USA:California | collected 2016-06-15 | reverse complement strand
AGAACAGGCAGTAGGCCGCACCGCTCGGACAGCGCACCGCGAAGCCGTCCGGCGTCGTGGGGCCGCCACCAGGCCCAGCGACGGTATCGCTGACGGGAATACTGTCGAGCTGGACGCCGCGATATCCAACCGCCTGAAACCGGCCGTCGAGCCGCAGCCGATATCCCTGCGCGGCGAGCGACGAAGCGCAAAGCACGAGCAGGGCGAGAACATGCTTCACGCGCCCGCCTTGCGAAGGTGCGCACGGTAGGCTTCGGGCGTCTTCAGGAAATGACAGGTCGTGCATTCCCGCGGCGCATAATGCTCCCGCTGCGGCGCGTGGCAGGTGAGGCACAGGCCGCGATCCGGAACAAGACGCGCGACCGTCGCCTCGCGATGGCAGGCATCGCACGACACGTGCGCGTCTACCGAATCCGCATGGGCTGCCCGGATGTCAACGCCGCTGTGGCAGCCCGCGCAGTCGCGCCGGGCGCTGTGGTGATCTTCATGGCAGGCAGTACAGGTCTTTATGGGTGGGGCCGGCTCCAGCGTGACCGCTGTCTCGTGGCACGTTGTGCAGCGGATCTGCGCGTGGGTCACATGGGCAAACGCGACGGTCCGCGCGCGCGGCGGATGACCCTCAACCGCAATGGCGACGCTCTCGGCGTGAGGTGAAGCCAACTCATCAGACGCATGGCAGCTGGAGCAGGTGCTCGTGGCTGGTGCCTGATGATGGCAGATCTGACAGCCGCGCGGCGGCACGAATGTGAGGCTCGCGTTGGCGCGGCGTGTGACGTGACAGGTGAGACAGGCGAGTTGCTTGTGGCGATCGTGGGGAAAGGAATCGACGGGAGCTGGGAGCCAGGAGTCGGGAGCCGGAGCCGCGCGTGGTGGGTTTGCGTCGCCCTTGCCTTTCCCTTCTGGTTCAGGGTTCTGGATCAGCGAGACACGCCGCAGGGCGCGAGTCGTGTCGAACGCCTGCGGCGGGTGAACGCGGCCGTGCGACCGGTCCCGCACCGCAGCGTGACACCCCGCACAGTCGCTCGCATCGACTTTCGCCCCATGCGGCTGGTGGCACAGCGTGCATTGCTGCGCAACCCCGCGGTGCGGGGCGCCGGTATGGAACGGTTCGTCGCGCCAGTCGGCGTGACAGCCGGCGGACGCGCAGCTCTTCACGGCATCGGCCGGGCGCGTCTGTTCGTGCGGGTTATGGCACATGCCGCACGTCTGGCGGTGCGGATCGCGGGCGGGATCGAAGTCCGCGAGCTTGGCCCGCATTTCGTGGCAACCCAGGCACTCGTGTGCGCCGGGGCGGAGGGTTCCAGCCGCGGAATCGCGCGTCGCGAGCAGCGGGACCTCGGCCGTGAACTGATGGCACGCGATGCAGTGAAAGCCGGTCTGCCCCGTCATCTTGCCGAGCCGGATTTCAGTCCCGATGTGGCAGCCCGATTGGCCGCAGGTCGAATCGACGGGCACAAAGCGGTGGACCTCGAGGCCGTGGCAGGTCGTGCATTGCAGGTTGCGCAGCGCGCTGGAGTCCGACTCGAGATGGACCCGATGCCCCGCGGTTGTCGCGATCCGCTTCCATTTGTCCTTTTCGCGGTCGCCCTGCACGTGGCAGCCGGCGCACACGCGCGTCGGCACCTTGGAATGCATCTGGATCCTTTCGGGGCGATCGGCGACCCAGAGGTAAAGCTGGCGCGTGCTGGCGAAGATCGACTGTTGATGGCAGGCATGGCAGCTCAGCGAATCATGCTTGGAGCCGGTGAAGCGCTGAAATGGGCCCTTCATGATGTGGCAGCCGGTGCAGAAGGCGTTGTCGTGCTGCATGTAATTCCAGCTGATGCTGCCGAATCCAGCCGCGCCCAGGACATCGCGAGGCCAACGAAAAAGCCCCCGATCTGAAACCATTGCGGGAGGTTGAAGAAGAAGCGCAGCACCGCGGCCACGCCACCCGGGAGAGGCGGCGGGCCGACGGCGGTTTGCTGGAGAATCAACACCCGCTACTTATTGGCCGGCCCCTGCCCGCACCCGTAATTTCGGCGGCGGCGTCGCCTGAACCCGCAGATCCACGGGCGGACTCGGCAGACCGTAGGTCGAATGGAGTGAAGCGATCGATGACGTCAGCAGTGCCTCCAGCAGGAACGGGTTGTGGACGCCGTTGCCGGACGCCATGTGCGTGGCGAATGTCCGATTCAACACCTTACCGCTCAGGAAATACGGGCGGTCTTCCGTCGCGGCAAGCGCCGCATTCCACAGCGTCCCCTTCGCAACCGTCGTGATATTGTTGCCAAAGAAGATGGCCGCCGTGTCCGCCGCGGTCGCCCCCGGTCGCATAGCGCGCGCCACCAGCTGCGGGATCAGACCGACATCCGTCGAATCGATGATGCCATTCGCGTTGTTGTCCGTCCAAATCTGATCGAGCAGGTTGTTCAGCCGACCTTTGAAGGTGACATACGCGTTCTTGGCGACCGCAGCACTGCTATGGCATCCACTATTCGAGCAAGCCACGAAACTGTGGACCGTGTCCGGTGCCACCGCTTTGGAGCACGGCATCGGAACGCCGGTGGCGTCGGGACAAGGGATTGCGTCGAACGTGTGGCCCACACTCTGGAACGAGAACTGGCCCGTCAGCTTGTCTGTGACCGTGGTGCGCACCACGTGACACGTGGCGCACAGCCGGGGGTTGGCCGCGGTCCCGTGGCTGCTGACGATCTGATTCGTATCGTAGGCAAAGTCCGGTGGAATCCAGCCCACGTTCTCACCCAGGAGCAGCAATCCCTGTGCGCCGTGCGCGCCACGCGCGGTCGCCCCGGGTGCTGCCGCGACGCTCCAGGGGGGAACGCCGCTGCGGGAATGGCACGTCACACACAACTGATCGCGCGTCGGTGTGGACAGCGGCGCGCGTAGCTGTTTCTCATTGGGGGAGCCATGGGGGTTGTGGCACGTCACGCAGCCAATTCGCTCCGGCGTTGCGCTCGCCTTCTCCACGTAGTTGGCGTTTTCCCCGAATTTGATGGCCATCGCGGCCCGGCCTTCGTGACACGGTGCGCAGCTCGCGTTGGTCGCGGCTGCCGCAAATCCGGGTCCCGACCCGTGCGCCGATTCCTTCCACTCCTCCACGAACGGCGAATGGACGCCCGTGTGGCAGCCGCTGCACGAGTTCACGACGCCAGTATCGACGTGCATGCGCGCCAGCGGATGATTCGCGGCGATGTCAGGGTTCTCGACATGGGTGAAGCCGGGCCCGTGACAGCTTTCGCACTGCACGTCGTGATAGCCCGAATCGGGCACCGTCGAATAACCCGCCGGATGGCCGATCGCATTGCCCAGCTCGGACACCGTGTGGCATTTATTGCAGGACGCGACGGCATGTCCCGATCCTTGCAGTTCGGCCCACGCACTGGCGTGCCTAGTCGTCTTCCACTGACCCTGCACCCCGACGTGGCAATTGCCGCAGGTCGTCTGCTTGGTCGAGACCGTGAAATAGCCGAGGAATCCGTTCAGGCTGTCGGGAGGCGGATTGAAGGCGGGCCGATCGCGGAAGACGATCTTCGTGTCGGTACACGCGCCGAGCGCGATCACTGTGAGGACGCCAATCGCGAGATGACCTAGCCTCATGAATCCCCCCCCCCGCCGGCGACGCTACTGATCCCCGCTCATTCCAGCAAGCGCGGCGCCTTCATGATTTCTTCACGATTCCCGGAGTCGCTTGCTGCTCGGGAGGTATAACGCCGCAAGCCTAAAGACGAGATGAAGAGGTCGCGAAGGGGACTCTACACGCCGCGCCCCACGCCAAGCGCGTCCGCCACGCGGTTGATGTAGTTGAACCAGGCCGTAATCAGCGTGATCTGCAGAATCCCGCGGTCGTCGAATCCCACGCGTCGGAGCTCTGTGTGATGATCCGGCGTAATGCGGGTGGCGTCCCGCGTCACTTGCACCACGTAGTCCAGCATGACGCGTTCCTGCTCCGAGATCGGGGCGGTCGTGTAGTCGTCCTCGAGCGCGGCGACGAGCTTCTCATCCAACGTGATCCGACGCAGAAACTCTGCGTGAGACTCGATTCAGTATCGGCAGCGATTCGTGACCGAGACCATCGTCGTGATCATCTCGTGTTGCCGGCGCGTGAGCGGCAACGTGTCCGACATGAGCGACCCGAACGTGGCGAAGGCGTGATAGAGGGCATCGGGAATCAGGGAGTGCGACGCCACGATACCCGACGTCCCGTCGGCGGTCGGGTGCACGGGGGTCGCGTACTCCTTGGGGTACATCGCGCGCTGGGCTTCGATCGCCCGGCGCAGCTTCTCATCCGCCTCGGTGAGCGGAACGGTCCGAATCCAGGTCATCAGATCCTACGAGTTCGAGGGTAGACGGTCGACGAAAAGCGAGAAGGTACACAGGCACGCCGAGGGCGACGATCCCGACGCCCAGCGCCGCTCGTACAGGATTGTTGCCGGCAAGCAAAACGAGCAGACCAGCCACGAGCACGAGAAACAGCACCGGGGTGACCGGATAACCCCAAGTGCCATAGGCGGCAGGCGGGGCACGGCGACGAATGCGGAACAGTCCGGCCACGGTCAAACCGACAAACAGTACCGTCACGAAGATGAAGTAGCCGATGATCTGATTGAACGTGCCCAACGCGACATAGAGTGACGCGATCGCCGCCTGGATCGCGATCGCGCGGGCGGGCGTGCCAAACCGCGGATGGACCGTGGCAATCGCCTTGAAAAACACGCCGTCGCTGGCCATCGCGTAGTAGACGCGCGGGAGTGCCATGAGGAGCCCCAGCAGGCTGCCGAGGACCGCCACAATCACGATGAATGCGAAGACTTTGCCACCGGCGGCACCGAAGAGTGCTTCGCCCGCCTGCGCGGCGAACGTCTCGCCCGACGTCACACGGTCGAGCGGCACAAGGTACAGGAAGACCGCACTCGTGAGGATGTAGATGGCGGTGATGATCGCGACCCCAATCGCGAGGGCGCGCGGCACCGTGCGGGCTGGATCGCGCGCTTCGCCCGACAGCTTCGAGATCTCCCACCACCCACCAAATGCGAAGAACGCCCCGACCAGGGCCGGAGCGAGCGCGCCGGGAAGCGGATCCGAGCCAGCGCGCTGTGCCACGAACGGCACGAAGTTCGCCCACTGACCCGCCTGCATCGCGAGAGCGAGAACGGCAATCAGACCCAGCGCACCAAGCTTGAGCGCCGTAAGCCACTGCATCAACCCCGACCCGAACTTCAAGCCCACAACGTTTACGACGGCGAGAACGAGAATTGCTCCGATCGCAATGAGCTTTAGTGACGCGCCGGTCAGACCGAGCGCGTACCCCACGTAGCTCGCGAGCCCGACGGCGAGGGCCGCCGTGATTCCCGGATCCATGACGAGCATGCATTTCCAACCGTACAGAAACGCCACGCCCGGCCCGTACGCCTCGCGCAAGTAGACGTACCCGCCGCCGGCTTCAGGTGTGCGTGCGGCCAGCTCGCCATAGCAGAGCGCACCGCTCAAAGCCATAAAGCCCATCAGGAGCCAAACGATCAGCAGCCAAAAGGGAGAGCCGAGCGAGCGCGCCATCCCGGCGGGCGTGAGAAATATTCCGATGGCGATGACTTCGCCCACCACGAGGGTAGTCATGGCGAGGACGCCGAGCTGGCGGCGCAGCGTGTGTTCGGGTGTGGTTGCGACGGAAGCCAAGGTGAGCCAAAAGCTCTGCGTCGTCGTCACCGCCTGCAAGAGGGCGTCGAGGTGCGCTCCCTTATCCCGAAGGGAGTGTCAGACTTCTCATCCCGCCGCGGCAAGCGCACGCACCTCGGCCGGCTCGACCCGTTCAGGCTTCGGCACCGGCACCACGAGCACCGCGCAGGGCAAATTGTTCAGCAGATCCTCCGTGACGCTGCCGATGAGCAGGCGGTCGACCCAGCCCTTCCCGTGCGAGCCGACCACGACGACGTCCGCGCGCCATGACGCTGCCTCGTTCACGATCGTGTCGAACGGGACCCCTTCGCGAATGACTTTGCCTTGTGCGACGAGCGGAATACGAGGCCAGATATCGCGCTCCACGATCTCGCGCGACCAGTCGGGAGGAAGCTCCGCGATGGCCGGCGGCGGATCGACCACGTGCAATGCGTGCAGGGGGCTGCCGAGGAGTCGCGCGAACGCGACTGCATGGTCGATGGTCGGACCGGCCGCGTACGAAGGATCGACCGCGACCATCACGCGGGGCCGGATTCGGAGCTCGCCGGCCGTGACGAGCAGCGGCACGGTGAGACGACGGACCACGTGCTGCACCGTGCTCCCGCCCAGCCAGCGACCGAGCTTCGAATGATGTTTCCCGCCGAGCACGAGCATGGTGGCGTGGGTCTCCGCGATCACTGCTTCGAGCACGTCGCCAGTGGGACCGCGACTCACCACCATCGCGTCCACGACAGAGGACGGAACGCGGTCCTGCAGCGATGCACGCAATTGATCGCGGGCGCCGGCCAGCGAGGTGTTCACATCGTCCGCCGCGTGCACCAGGCGGCACGGCACGTCGGCAGCAAGGGCCATCTTCGATCCCACGGAGGCCGCCGCGGCACTTTCGGGCGAGCCATCAACTCCGATAACGATCGATTGCGTGATCATGGGCATGCTCCTCAGTGGATGGCGAGCTGGCGCTCCCGCCGTTCCGACACCGCCGCTGCTGCGACGCGCACCGGCGCCACCAACAACGAGGTCGGTAGATGATTGATGAGCCGCTCGGTGACACTGCCAAGCAGCACCCGCTGCGCCCAGCCCTTGCCGTGCGAGCCGACGACCAGGACGTCCGCCTGCCACTCGCTGGCCTCGCGCAACAACGTCTCCACCACCATGCCGTGGCGCACGGTTCTCTCGACTCGCGGAGTCTTGACCAGCGGCCAGACATCCCGCTCCAGGGTCTCTTGCGCGAGCGCGTAATACTCCGTCGGATCCGTGGGGGGAATGCCGGGCAGATCCGGAAGCGGCTCGAAGACGGTCAGGACCCGCAACTGCGCGCCCACCAGACGCGCAAAGCGTTCGGCCAACGCCACGGTGGGGCCGGCGGCTTTCGACAGGTCGGCAGCGACGAGAATGCGGCGCAGGGCGGTTGGATTGCCGGCGGTGATCAGGACGGGCACTTCAGACGTGCGGACCACATGGAGACTGGTGCTGCCTCCGAGCCAGCGCTCCAACGCACTGTGATGCTTCCCGCCCAGCACCAGCAGTCCCGGGCGACGCGCGCGCGTCACTTCCTGCAGCACGGCGGCCGGTGGACCGAAGAGGACGCTGAGGTCTTCCAACTCTCGATTCCGGATCGGCGCGGCCTGCAGCGTGCGATTGATGGTTTCGCGCGCCACGGCGAGCTGCTGATTCTGCATCTCGACCACCTGTGGGTCGGGATTGACGGCCACCAAGGGCGCCCAGGCATCCCGCACCGCATGGACCAGCTCGCACCGCACACCGGCCAGCTGGGCGATACGCTGACCCAGATCGGCGGCTCCTACCGCCGCCGGCGAGGCGTCTACCCCAACCACAATCGGTCCCCAGGCCATCGCGCGCTCCCTTGAGAGTACGCGTCTAAGCTCAGCCCGCCTTCATGAAGGAACCTTGAGGATGGGGCGAAGGAACGTCACCTTTGTTGCCCATGATCGATAAAGCGACGACGGCGTTGGCCAAGGCGAGCTACGATCGCTGTTGCCAGGCCCCCGAATTTTTGCAGGCGTTCTACAAGAACTTCCTGGCGGCGTGCCCTGCAGCAGTGCCGCGCTTCGCCGGCACGAATTTCGAGCAGCAGACCAAGCTGCTCCGTCACGCCATCGGGATGTTGCTCATCTTCCCGAACCAGCCCAACAAGGAGCCGAACCTCCTCACCCGGGTCGCCGAGCGTCACAGCCGCGGAGATCTGAATGTGGATCCCTCACTCTACAAGCCGTTCATCGACGCGCTGATCGACACCGTGAAGCAATTCGACGGCAAATGCACGCCGACGGTTGAAACGGCGTGGCGCGAGACGGTCGCGCCCGGCGTGGAGTACATGAAGTCAAGACACTAGTCGTCAAAACGGTTTGAACCCTGGGGATCCAAAGCGCGGCATCTGCAAGTGGATCCACAGCGGATACGCGTACGCGATGAGCACCAGGACGATCGCGACCGCCGTCCAGACCCAGTACCGGTCGAGCCACGTCCGCTGGGCGGCGACCGGATGCAGCGGCTCAGCCCACTCGATGGGTTGCCCAGTCGTGCGCTTCCCCGCCAGTCCCGTTCCGATCATCACGAGCATGAAGAATCCGGCGCTGGCAAAGAGGAACAGCCCTCCGACCGCCGACACACCGGTCAGGCCTTTCCACGCGGCCGCGACCGTACTGCCGCCGTAGCTCGCGTCATATATGCGTCGCGGCATCCCCATGAGCCCGGTGATGTGATTCGAGAACGAGAACAACATCATCCCGACGAACCAGAGGTAGGGCTGCACCCGGGCGAGTAGTGACAATTCGAGCTCACGGCCGGAGAGCCGCGGCACGAGCCAGTAGGCAGCGCCCATGAACGTCAAGGCGACGGCGCTGCCGACCGTCAGATGGAAGTGGCCCTGAATGAAGGCGGTATTGTGTACCACCGCGTTCATGCCGAACGACGCATTGATGGCCCCGCCGATTCCCCCGACCGCGAACAGAATCATGGACAGCGCCACGCTCGAGAACAGCGGATCGCGCCACGGCAGCTTGCCGATCCAGTCGACCAGACCGGTGGCTCCGCGCATCCGGCCGGCGACTTCCATCGAGGCCGTCACCGTGAACGCAGTGATGAAGCTCGGGAACAGAATCGCAAACGTCAGAAACGTATGCAGCAGCTTCCACCCCGCCGACACGCCTGGATCCATGAACTGGTGGTGAAACCCGACCGGGGTGGAAAACAGAATGAACAGGACGAAGACGAGACGGGCGAGCGGATCGCTGAACAGTTTCCCGCCGGCGGCGCGGGGGAGCACCGTATACCAAATGACGTAGGCTGGCAGCAGCCAGAAATACACGAGCGGATGACCGAAATACCAGAATAGCATTCGTGCGAGCACGGGATCGACCGTCGCCGTCCAACCGAGCGACCAGGGGATAAGCTGCAGGAGTACCTCGGCCGCCACACCGATCGTGGCGATGAACCAGATGATGACCGTCGCCATCATGCCGTGCATCGCGAGCGGCGCGGGCTGATCGCGCCGGGTGGCACGCCACGAGCGATAGGACAGGAGCATGACGGCACCCCAGCACCACGAGCCCACGATCACGAGCGTGAGTCCGATATAGAACGCGGGATGCGCCTGCAGCGGAGGATAGAACGTGTACAGCACCGTGGCCCGGCCGGCCAATACGGTGGCGGCCGCCGTCACCGTTCCGGTGAGCGCAATCCAGAAGCCCGCCCAGGCCAGCTTCATCCCACTCGGTTCCTGATCGAGCGTCCGACTCACCACCACGTATCCCAACGCCATGATGAAGAACGTCGTGAACACCAGCGCCATCAGCACGCCGTGGGCCGTCACCGAGAGGTAATACATCTTGGCGGACCGCCACGGCAGATCGAGACTCGCGCGCGACAGGGCCTGCATGAACGCCATTGCCGACGCCGCGCCGAATGCGAGAATCGCGACCCAGAAGTGCGCGAGTGACAACCGGTCGCTGCGCGTCATGGCTGGGCCTCTACGATGAGCTTCGCCGACATCAGGTGATGCGAGAGACCGCAATACTCGTTGCAGACGATGAGATACTCACCGGGAGTGCGGAAGGTCGTGGTGAATTGGCTCACGTAGCCGGGCACGACCATCGTGTTGCCGTTGGTGCCGACGATCTCAAAGCCGTGAGTCACGTCGGCGCTCGTCACGCGGAAGGTGACGGGTCGATTCGCCGGGACGTGAACCTCGGCGGGCTGGAACGCGAACATCATCGCGATGAGGACGACAGTGGCGCCCCCGTGCTCGTCGACGCTCACGCCCCGCTTCGCGAACCGCGGGTCGTTCCAGACTTTGGTCGGATCGATGGTTTCGACGTGGCTGGGCGGTTGCAGCGCGCTGCCGGCGACCCCCACCGCAATGGTCGTGACGAAGGCGGCGATCAGGAAGCCCGACGCCCACATCCAGATCTTCTCGTAGAGCTCGACATTCATGAGGTCACCCCGCCGCGCCGGAGATAGACGAGGAAGTAGACGGCGAACCACGCGGCGGCGAAAAACAGCCCATACAACCCGATCAGAAACAGCGTTCCTCGCGGATGCTGATTCATGGGAGCCTCGTCAGTTGGCGGGTGGGGCGGGGATATCCACTTCGAAGCGCGTGCTTTGTCCGGGAACGCTCGACGCGCGCGCGAGACCGCCGTGCAGGTGCGCAATCGAGGCGACCAGCGCGAGGCCCAGTCCCGTGCCGCTCTCCGCCGTGCGCGTGCGGGCGGGATCGGTGCGATAGAACGGCTCGAACAGGTGCGGCAGATCGTCCGCGGCGATGCCGGGCCCTGAATTCTCGACGGCGATCCGCAGTCCGCCGCCCCCGGGAATGGGGGCCAGCTGGACTCTGATCGTGCCGCCCACGGGAGTGAACTGCAGCGCGTTGTCGAGCAGATGGTCGACGAGACGGCCGACGAGCTCCGGATCGATCAGGACCGCGGGTTGTCCAGCGCGCAATGACCGTTCGACGACGAGGTCGCGTTCCTCGCAGCGCCGGCGCAACTTGTCGAGCCGGTCGCCAATTAGTCCTTCGATGTCGGTCGCGGCGCGCTGCGCCGTCACCACCCGGGCCTCGGCCCTCGTGACCAGCAGCAGATCTTCGCTCAATTCCGTGAGGCGCTCGATCTCCTCGAGTCCGCTGCGCAGGACGTGCTCGTACTCACGCTGGGAACGCGGTGCGCGCAACGCCACTTCGATCTCGCCGCGGAGCGCCGTCAGCGGCGTGCGCAGCTCGTGACTCACGTCCGCCGTCAAGCGCCGCTGCGCCGCAAACCCGCGCTCCAGCCGCTCGAGCATCCGGTTCAGCACAGCGACCAGTCCCTCGTATTCTTCGGTGTCGGCGTGGGCCTGAATCCGCTGATTCAGCGTCCCCGCTTCGATGCGCGTGGCCTGCGCGGTGATTTCGCTGACCGGTCGAACCGCGGACGACGTGAAGTGCCAGGCGCCCATCAAGGTCGCGGCAGTCCCCGCCACGACAATCGACACGAGCACCAGCAGCAAGTCGTCGCGCAGCACGGCGGGAGAGACGGATTCCTGGAGCGCCCGCGAGGCAGACCAATAGAACGCCCCCGTCGCGAGTAGCAGCCCTACAGCCATCGTCGCCGCGAATCGCAGGGCCAACGTGCGGCGCAACGAACTCTTCACACCTCCGCTCGATCGGGCGTCTGCAGGCGGAACCCCACGCCGCGCACCGTCTCGATCAGCTCGTGGCCGGCCGCCTGCTTGAGTTTGCGGCGCAGATTCCCGACGTGCACGTCCACGACGTTGCTCTCGGGATCGAAGTGCATGTCCCACACCTTTTCCAAAAGCTCGGTGCGGCGCACGACTTCCTCAGGATGCAAGAGGAAATGCTGCAAGAGGTGGAATTCTTTGGGCGTGAGGTCCAGACTCTTGCCGTCGACGCGGGCCTTGTGCTTCAGCCGGTCCAGCTCCACGCGACCATAGCGCAACAGCTCCGTGCGTCCGGCGCCGCCCCGCCGCACGAGCGCGCGTACGCGGGCAAGGAGCTCATCGAACTTGAACGGCTTGGTGAGATAGTCGTCGGCACCCGCATCGAGCCCGCGAACCACGTCTTCGGTGGTGTCGCGCGCCGTCAACATCAGAATGGGCGTCGCACGTCCCTCGCGCCGCAACTCCGCGGCCAGCTGCAGCCCGGTCTTCTTGGGAAGCATGACGTCGAGCACGAGCAGGTCGTAGTCGTAGACATGCGCCAGCATAGTGCCCTGATCGCCGTCCGGGGCGACGTCGACGACGTAGCCTTCCTCACGCAGCCCCTGCTCGATGAAACCCGCGACCTTCCGGTCGTCTTCCACCACAAGAATCTTCATGAAGGCATCCTAGCGGCCGCCCGTTGAATCATTCCTAAAGGGTTGATGAAGGAATCTTCAGAGTGAAGGTCGCGCCGCCGCCCGGAGTCTCTTCCACTGTAAGCGTTCCCCCCAATGCCTCGGCCAGCCGACGCGACACGGGCAGCCCCAGCCCCGTCCCCAGACCGGAATGGGGATCGAACCGCTCGAACGGCTCGAAGATGCGGTCACGCAGCTCGACCGGCACCCCGGGGCCATGATCGATGACGGCGAACCACGCCGCGCCTGCGACGTGCTTCACCGCCACCGCGACCACCGCCCCTTCAGGGCTGTGGCGTGTGGCATTCGAGAAGAGGTTGAGAAGAATCTGCTCGAGACGCACCGGATCGGTGCGCAGAGGATGGCGAGCTCCATCCGCCTCGGATTTCAATTGCACGCGTTTGGCCGCGGCGGCGGGCTCGCTCGCTGCGATCACGTGTTGCAGCGCCGCGGGGACGTCGACGTCCCGGATCACGGGCCGCACCTTTCCCGCATCGAGCCGCATCAGGTCCAGAAAATTGTTGAGCAGGACGATCGTCCGTTCCGCCGCTTCATAGACTTCGCGCCCCGCCTGCTCTATCACCTCGGGCGATTTCCGTTTCACGAGCCGCTCGGCCCAGCCGTACACCCCCGTGAGCGCGTTGCGCAGCTCGTGGTTCATCATCGCGAAGAACAGATCCCGCTGCCGCTGCATCGTGCGAATCTGACCCAGGAGCTGCTCGGACTCACCGTAGAGCCGCGCATTCTCGACGGCCACCGCCGCTTGCGACGCCAGCAGGATCGCGATCGCTTCGTCTTCGGCGTTGAATTCGGGAGCGTCGATCTTTTCGGTGAGATACAGGTTTCCGAAAACGCCGCCCCTGCCGGTCACGGGAACGCCGAGGAATGACTTCATCGGCGGGTGATGTGCGGGGAAGCCGTAGCGCGCTGGGTGGGCGTTGATGTCGGCCGTGCGGATGGGCTTCGCTTCCCGGATCACGTGCCCGAGCAATCCCCGTCCGCGCGGCAGATCGCCGATCTTCTTTCGCGTCGCTTCGTCGAGACCGGAGGTGACGAACTGCACCAGCGTCTCGCGGTCGTCGCCCAGAACGCCGAGCGCCGCGTAGCGCGCGCCGACGACCTCCCGCGCGGCATCGACCACCTGCTGCAGCACGTGCTCAAGATCGTGCCGGGAGAAGATCGCGATGCCGGCCGCGAGGAGCCGTTCGAATCGCTCGCGGATGCGGGTCGCCTCGAGTGGTGAGGTCACCCGTCATAATGCTTCACGGAAAGCGCAGTGACAATTCACGCTGGCGGCTGCATTGTTAAGCGGCTGCAGCGCGCCCGCCGTCGCGCGTAACGAGTCACACCATCTACCGCGAGGCGATCATGAGGCTTCTGAGGCGCTCTTTCCCTATCTTGCTGTGCGCGTTGGCGCTCGACGCCTGCGGCGCTTCCCGTACCCCCGTCCCACTCGTCGGCACGTCCGGCGATGTCTCGGCGCTCTCCGGGGAATGGGCAGGGGATTACAGCAGCGCGGAGTCGGGCCGCAGCGGGAGCATCAGTTTCACCCTGCGGGCAGCGACCGACTCGGCCTTCGGCGATGTGGTGATGATTCCGGCCGGCCTGGGACGGCCGCTCATGCCGTGGCGTGGCGAGAACATGACCGGGGCCGCGCAGGTGCCGACGCCCACGGTCCTCACGATCCGTTTCGTGCGCGTTGAACAGGGCCACGTGAGCGGTACGCTCGACCCGTATGCCGATCCACAATCGGGCGCGCGCCTGCTGACCACATTTAGCGGCGAGCTCAAGGGTAACACGATCTCCGGCACGTACACGACGCGGCTGCCCTCGGGCGACACGCAGACCGGCCGCTGGACGGTGCAGCGGCGCTAGCGCGTCACACTTTAGCGGTCGCGACCGCGCCGACGATGTCCGTCTGGGAGATCACACCGACGAGCGCGCCGTCGTATTCGACAAAGAGGCGCTGCACGTTGAGGTAGAGCATCTCCTGCGCGGCCTGCCGCACGTCGAAGTCCGGGTCGATCGTCGTCGGCCACGGCGTCATGATCGCGAGTACCGGCGTGTCTTCGGCACGTCGCTCGCTTTCCGCCTTCAGGACCTCGCGGGTGGAGAGCACCCCGACGGCGCGTCCGAAGCGGTCGATGACGGGAAGCGCCGACACTTGCGCCTCGGCGAGCTCGACGATGGCATCCGTAATAGTGGCATCGGCACTGATCGTCTTGAGACCCGTTTGCATCAGCTCGGCGACTTTCATGGATCCTCCTCTAGTGAGCCTGGAACATTCCGACCGCCCCTTTGGTCGCATCCGCGAATGCGTGACTGACAAACGGATACGTCCCTGCCTCGACCAATCGCGTCTCGAAAATGGCGCCTCCACCAACCGGCACGGTGACGGTCTGAACACCCTCGAGCGGGTGCGCCAGCGATCCGTCGAGATACACGCGATCGAAGATCGCCCCCACGACGTGGAAGGCCGAAAAACGGTTGGGGCCGGCGTTTACGACGTAAATCCGCAACGGCTCGCCGACTCGCACGGGGATGGGGTGATGCGCGTACTCGGCCTCGCGGCCGTTGAAGACCACGTAGTCCGGCGCCAGGCCCAGGAGCTTGTCCCAGTCGATCACGCGCGTGGAATCGGGCAGCTTCTTCGTATAAAACTCGCTCTGCACGAACACGAATTCCTTCGCTGCCGGACGGCTCTGGCGCGGATCGACGATGATCGCTCCGTACATGCCGTTGGCGATGTGCAGCGCGACCGGCGCGGTTCCGCAGTGATACATGAACGCGCCCGGAACTCGCGCGACGAAGCGGTAATGCAGCGAATCGTGGGGCATCAGATTCACATAGGCACGACTCGGCGCAATCTCCGCCGCATGGAAGTCGAGGCTGTGCGGCATCGGCGCCTCGTTCACCAGGGTGAAGTCCACCGTGTCCCCCGCGGTCACGCGGAGCACGGGACCTGGTACCCGACCATCAAACGTCCAGCCGTCATATGTCACGCCGTCGGCGATCGTGATCTTCGCGTGCCGGATGGCGATTCTCAGGTGATGCACCCGACCGCTCGCGCGCGGCGGTGCAGCCGCGTCGATCGGTGCCGCCGCCGTCGTCGGGCCGATCGGCGCTTCGCCATGTGACACGTCGGCGGGGGCGTTGGTCGGCGGTGTTGCGGGTGGCGGCGTTGGATGCTCGGGCCGCTCGCGGCACGCGAACGCGACCGTGATTGCGACAAGACCGGCGACGATGAGACGACGACGCATGCTCAGCTCCGTTCTAGGTGCGCGGAGCTTAGCCGCTGCTGCCTCGCGTCTTCATGAAGGCTTTGTGAGCGTGTCCTTAGACTCGCGGGCCACGGTGGGAGTCGCAAATTGCGGGCGCTGCACCGGGGCGAGCCCGAGATACTCCCGGGCCCGATTTAGCGCGTCATCGATGTTGCCGTGAATGTTGTCCTCGGTCAGCTCGTCGTACAACCCGGAGCGCTCCAGCGCGACCACGGGCTGCGCGTGCACGTCCGACAGAATCACCAGCATCCCTTCCTGCCGGCTGCGGTGCACGAGCTCGCGCAACGCGTGCAACCCGGTCGAGTCGATCGCCGGCACGTGCCGCAGCCGTACGATGCGCACTTTCGGCTCGCCGGCAATGCGCCCCACGCGCTCCTTGAACATCTCGGCGGCGCCGAAGAGCGACGTCGCCGTGCTGCTGACGACGTTCCTGCTCACGGTCCTCGTGGACCTCACGGTCGCCATCGAGGTCGGCATGGTGCTGGCCGCCTTCCTCTTCATGCGGCGCATGGCGGAGGTCACGAACATCAGCGTGCTGACGCACGAGTTCACGGATCCGGTGGACGATTTCGAGCGCGACCCGAACGCCGTCCGCAATCGCGCCATCCCCGAGAGTGTGCAGGTTTACGAAATCACGGGACCATTCTTCTTCGGCGCCGCCGAGATGTTCAAGGATCGCGTGGGGCGCATTGCCGGCAAGCCGAAAGTGCTCATCGTACGGCTGCGGCACGTGCCGGCGATCGACTCGACCGGGTTGCACGCGTTGCGCGAGCTCGTGCACCGCAGCCGGCAGGAAGGGATGCTGGTGATTCTGTCGGACG
>WNGE01006865.1_pt1 | contig 16129 bp, 11 predicted proteins | sample 5400651 | NCBI WGS metagenome assembly WNGE01 (sample SAMN13153370, study PRJNA577476) | soil metagenome | isolation source: 60 cm soil or saprolite under grassland replicate 2 | place: USA:California | collected 2016-06-15 | reverse complement strand
TAGCGGTTCATTTGACATCACAACTCCCCATGGACGTATGGGAGGGATTGCAGCAAAATATTGTCGTATCGTACAGCATACAGATGGGTATAGGTATGCGACAGGAGGCGGCAATTCCTCCCTGGCCTGAAGGCACAGGACTTCCTTGCCGCAATTCTGTGAGTATTACTTCACGTTGGAAGAGGCGAGTGACGATCCAGATGGCCAGGACGGCGAGCAGGATCAGGCCCGGGAATGTTGCAACGATTACCACAGTACGGTATGATTATGGGGGCTAAGAGGGGCGCCATGCGCAGCATGGCGTCTTAGAGTTGTTGTATTTGGAGGATTGAGTGACATTACGAGGACTACTTGCGCTGCAGACACAGCGGGCAGAGTTTCGCCGCCTGGTAGAGCAATTGCGTAAGGGTGAGGGTTTGCCAGCACTCACAGGAATTACCGAGGCTGCCCGTCCGTTCGTGATTGCCGCCCTTGCTACAGGGGTGAAACAGCCGCTCTTAGTGGTTGTTGAGGATGAGACACAGGCGAATCAGATGGTGGAGAGCCTGAAGGTATTCGTGGAGCAGCCCGATGATGTCCTCTATCTGCCTGATCGCGATGCATTACCTTACGAGCGGCTGATAAGCGATGCGCTGACGGCGCAGCAGCGAATGCGGGCTATGATAGCTTTAGTGGAGCAGGAACGCAATGTTATCGTCGTGTGCTCAGTGCGAGTATTGACACAACCGGTAATGCCAGCGCAAGAACTCTCCGCGACACTGTATACCCTGCAAGTGGGCCAGGAAGTTGATCTAACGTTGATGTTGGAGCACCTCTATAACCTGGGTTACGAGCCTGTGGCGGAGGTGGAGGAACCGGGGCAGTTCAGCCATCGCGGTGGTATTGTTGATCTTTTCCCGCCAACGCTGCCGCGGCCGGTACGCGTTGAGTTTTTTGGCGATGAAATCGAGTCATTACGGACGTTTGACCAGGAGACGCAGCGATCACTCAATCCAATTGCCTCATGTGTCGTTTGCCCGGCCCGCGAAGCATTGCCCGTGCGCGGACCTGAAGCAGTCAAGGAACTGGAACAACTCCATAGCGAGATGCTGCATCGCGAGTGCGAGGAACGTTGGAAACACGACTTAGAGGAACTACGACAGGGCCGCTCCTTCGAAGATATCACCTTTTACCTGCCGTACCTGCATAACGCGACGACGGTGCTGGATTACCTGCCTCGAAACGGCTTGCTCGTTCTTGACAACCCAGAAAGCCTGCAGAATCGCATCGCAGAGCTAGACGAGCAGGCAGTGGAAATGAAGGAACGCTTTGAACGTGACCGAGAGAACCCATCACAGCTGCGCGACGCGTATTTCACCTGGAACCAGTTGGAACCGAAGATACAGCAGCGGCGACAACTCAATTTCGCTGGCATACTATCCGCGGCAGAGGGTGAATTTGACGCACATTTGCAGGGCGGCACAGAGAATCTGATGCCGCCCTACAGCAGCGCCAGCTCGTATGGAGGAAATCTGACAGCTTTTGTGTTGGACTGCCGTAAAGCGCTGAAAAATCGTGAGCGGGTGGTGATCGTGACGGCGCAGGCGCGGCGTATGGCAGAAAATTTGAGCGACGAGTCTATCCTGCACGACGAGACCATTCATGTCAGCCCGGGGAGTCATATCCATACATTACCGGAGGCTGGGACGGTCACGCTGATCCAGAGTCAGTTGATGGAGGGTTGGCAATCGCGCGTGCTTGCGTTGTCAGTGTATACCGATACAGAAATCTTTGGCTGGTCAAGGAGGCGCAATGCGCTGCGGCGTAAGCCGGTGACGCCAGCGTCATTTCTGGCCGAGCTCAATCCGGGGGATTATGTCGTGCACCAGGAGCATGGGATTGGGCGCTTTGAGGGGCTAGTCAGGTTGAACATGACGGGGGTTGAACGCGAATACCTGTTGATACAGTATACTGGCACCGATAAGCTGTACATACCGACCGACCAGCTTGATCGCGTCACCCGCTATATTGGCATGGGAGATTCTGTTCCCGCGCTCAGCAAGTTGGGGACGACAGAGTGGGCGCGCGCCAAGTCGAAGGTCAAAGAGAACGTCCAGGATATCGCACGAGACCTTCTAAAGCTGTATAGTGAGCGAGAGGCGTCCAAAGGCTTTGCTTACTCTCCGGATGCTGAGCAGCCCTGGCTCCATGAACTCGAAGACGCGTTTCCCTACGAGGAAACGCCAGACCAGAAACGAGCCATTGAGGAGGTCAAGGAGGACATGGAGCGTCCAAGACCCATGGATCGATTGGTCTGTGGCGATGTTGGTTATGGCAAAACCGAGGTAGCTCTGCGTGCTGCATTCAAGGCCGTACTTGACCAACGACAGGTAGCCATACTTGTACCCACGACAATCCTGGCGCTACAGCATTTCAATACGTTCAAGGAGCGGCTGAAACCCTACCCTGTGCGGGTCGAACTGTTGAGTCGCTTTCGCTCGGAGAAGGAACAGAAGCAGATATTAGAGGACCTGGCCTTTGGGAAGGTAGACATCGTCATTGGTACGCACCGCCTGTTACAAAAAGACATCGTGTTCAACAATCTCGGCCTGCTTGTTGTTGACGAAGAGCAGCGTTTTGGTGTAACGCACAAAGAGCGACTGAAGCAGTTGCGCAAAGAAATCGATGTGCTGACCATGACCGCGACGCCGATACCGCGCACGCTGCATATGTCACTGGTCAACCTACGGGATATGAGCGTCATAGATACACCGCCGCAAGAGCGATTGCCTATTCGTACGACCATACGAGAGTACGATGAAAGTTTAATTCGCGAGGCGATTTTGCGCGAGATTGACCGGGGAGGGCAGGTGTTCTTTGTGCACAACCGCGTACAGGGTATTCAGGTGATCGCGCAGAAGCTGCAACGGCTGGTGCCAGAGGCACGCTGCGTGGTTGGGCATGGACAAATGGCCGAAGATCAGTTGGAACGGGTGATGATAGATTTTTCGAACGGTGAATATGACGTACTGATCGCCACCACTATCATTGAGAACGGCCTGGATATTCCTAACGCCAATACGATTATCGTAAATAACTCGGCTTACTTCGGCCTGGCGCAGCTTTATCAATTGCGGGGGCGCGTTGGCCGGGCCACTCAACAGGCTTATGCCTACTTTCTCTATAATAAGGACGCGAAACTGACGCCTATCCAGGAGAAGCGCCTACGGGCCATATTCGAGGCTACCGAGTTGGGAGCTGGCTTCCGCATCGCAATGAAAGACCTTGAGATCCGGGGAGCGGGAAATTTGCTGGGCGCTGAACAGTCTGGCTTCATGAACTCTGTCGGTTTTGATTTGTATTGTAAATTGCTGGCCGAGGCAGTGCAGGAGCTGCAGGGGAAAAAGGCCGAACTAGCCACGCCGACGGCATTGGTCGATCTGCCGCTTGATTCATACCTACCGGACGAGTACATAGGAGATCGCACGCTGAAGGTGAATTTCTATCAACGGCTCGCGAATCTGAACCGGCCAGAACAAGTAGATGCAATGAGCGCGGAGCTGAATGATAGGTTTGGGGCGCCACCTCCACCAGTACAAAACTTGTTAGCAATGGTGCGTTTGAAGGTTGAGGCAGCGGCGCTAGGCTTTGAGGCCATTTCATTGAAGGATAATGAACTGATCCTGACAGTGAAACGCACAATAGTGCCCAACCGCATTGTGCTCTATCGTCGTTTCCGTAATGAAGCTCGTGTGCAACAGGGAGTTATTCGTATACCCCGCAGACTTTTCGGCGCGAACTGGTTTGAGCAGCTACGCGAGCTACTGCCCGCAATTACGGTGGCCGCCTGAGCGAGGCTTAGATGGAGATCAAGTTCTGCTCGCGCAGTTCAGTGAGAAGCCGTTCTATCTCCTGGACGCTCTTCCTTGTACAACGGGAAAGGTCGGAGATGGTCCTACGCCCATCAACCAACAGATATATCGAGCGTTGCGGGCGAGTTAGCGGTAACGACAATACATCGCGTTCCCCCCCCACTTTTTGAGGAACGAGCCACTCGAGTCCCGGTGTAGCAGGTGATGCATTAAGACCAGTAGCTTTGTTGGTATTGTCAGAATCACCCGCACTCCTGGCTACTTCTCTGATACCGGCGTTTGCCGGTGGAAGACGAGAGGGAGTGGCCGGCATAGGAGTATATGTATTCACCTGCGAAGGTTTTGCGGAAAGCGGAGAGGTTTGAGCATTAGCGGCTTCAGCATTGCGAACGCTCGTGGGAACCGCAGAAGAAATAGCGGCAGACGTACGTAGCTCCTCGACATTGAAAGAAAAATAAACCTGGTGCCAGCTTAGCATCCATGAGAGAGCTTCCTGACCAGACAATTGTCCGGTGTGTGCAAAGGTAGGCTGGCCTCCTTGAAAGTATAATTCTCCTTCTTCTAAGCGGCCTGCATGAAAGCGTTCGACGCTCAATGAGCCGCTTTGCCTGCGCATGCGGACTAGTTCTAATAGATCACTCAGACTATCCGCTGCATTATCTCTGCCCTTTGTCATGGCACGCAGTCTCCCCTTGAAAGATGTCTTAAATACATTTTTTACACAGAAGTAACCTAAAAGACCGAAGGTTACACAATTATTGCTACCGAAATATGTATTTCTTACCCATAATTCTACGTGGCTTCATATATCAGTTATACCATAGTTATGGACGGATGAGGAAGAAGTTAGTATCTTATTTAGAGGACTTTTTAGCAATCTTAATAAAATTTTGATGAGGGGATTTTGTTGTATTTCAAACGAGAAGAGCAGGCGCTCACAGCCTCACTTCTCGTTTGAAACATAAATAGTTCGTTAGCGTTTTGTGTGCATGAGGTGGAACATCAAGGCCTGTTTGTAATCAAAAAGGCTAGCCTGGCCATTTTTGATGACCTGGTTACAGAGGTTGAGCAGGTTAAAGACAACCTGCAGATGGGTTTCCTCGAAACTATTTTGCTGACGCAGTAGCTCGAGTAATTGGGATGGACTTTGATTAGCAATATCCAGGCCTGAACAAATGGCCTCAATACGGAGCCAGACAATCAGTTGATGGCGCAGTTGTTCAAAAATAGCCATATCTTCTTCGCTCACCAGGACAGCTGCGCTCTCGCGCCGGGTAGTAGAGAGGCTGGTTGGCATGGTCTGTGGGAGTCCACGCACCTGGACGGGGATGGAAGAAGCAGGAGGTGGAACTGTTGCATGAACAGGCATTGGCGGTGCAGTTGGTATAGTAACGCCAGGAGATTTTACAGGAACGGCTGCTGATGCGACTGAGAGAATCGAAGGTTCGACAGGTAAGGAAACCGGCTCTGCCTTCGGGAGAGAAACAGGCGTAGCAGTATTCCAAGCGGGATTTACGGAAGAGGTACTCTTCTGACCTGGGAGAATTGAAGCACCGCGTCCATTGACCTGCGGTGTAGTTATACTGATCGGTCCGGTCGGTATTTTGGAGACAGCATTTACATGATGCTCAACTTCGCTGGGGGCCTTACCGTTAGTTAGAGGTGTAGTCAGAGGCTGATTCGTGCGACGAGCAGGGGCATTCGCAGGTCGCACTTCGCTCTGTTGTGGCGCGGGTTTAATTTCTCCGCGAACCTCTTGCAATTGCTGCTGCAATATCATGGTCGAGGAAGAAATTTGGTCCCAGGTTGGTTCAGAACGTCCCGTAATATTCGTAGTAGACCAGGAAGAAACAGGGCGTGGACTGCCAAACGGAGGATTTTGCTGGTGCTGACCCATTAAGTGACCACGCAAACCCTGCACTACTAATAGAGCGGAAGTCCCAATTAACATACGGATATCAGCCATGCGCTTACGCCCCTGCTCTCCAAAGAAGCTGCGGTTTCGTTGAACGAAGTGAATGAAAAGGCGCTCGATATAGTGCTGAAAATCAGGTGACATCAGGTCTACGCGATTCCAGGCAGTGAAATCAAACGAGCTCAAGTAAAGCCAGACCTCCTGGCGCTTTGAGCGATCAACCGGACGGGAGCGCAGTGAATCGGTGCGATAATCAAAAAAGCGGGGATAGCAAAAATGAGCAATCAGCGTCTCCGCCAATTCAGCCTTCAAGCGTGCAAGCTCAGCTGGCGGAAGCTGACCTATTAAAACGCCCATTACCACGACCCCTTTCATTGTGCTATGCGATGAATATGTAACGCGCCCTATTGGCGCCCCTCATCCGGGGAATACTAGGGAACGATCGTGATTGTCGCCAATTGGAGCGCATTAGTTCCCTGAGTTGGGACTATTGTAGCTGGTGCCTGAGAAATATGCAATGGCAACCAATTCTGCTCACCCACCATAGTGCTAAACGGGTGAGTGACCGGCAAAAGCGCGACTGAAATATGAGCTAGCCCATTTGGAATATGGGAACCGCTCAGGCTAAAGACTCTACTAGTGAGACGTTGCACGAGGCCTGTTTTCCAGGTATTTGTCGGGCACCAGGCAAGGGGTGGAACATCTACGCTGACAATATGTTTACCGCCATTCTTGTCGGTAACGAGCACGACGCTCTGCAATGGATGGAGGGTAGGCTTATTGACCTGCCAATAGGTGGTTATTTGCATATATCCCGCACCCAAACTAAACCTATCGGCAGCCGAGACACTATAGCCGATCAAGTTCATCGTATCAGTACCATCAGAGCTACTAAAAGTGACATGTAAAGGATGGAGGACTTGCTTTGGTGGAACAGATATATACGAACAGAAATTATCTGAAGGATTGAAAAATAGATCATCAAGGTCGCTTGTATCTGAAGAAGGTGAATAAGGTAGAGCAGCAGGCGGGGTTATTCCTCTTTTGAGCAAGAGATAACCATCCTGGGCCGCTAAAACACCATAATTGCCTCTCTGCAAGACCTTTTTCACTTCATGCGTATAGTCAGGCGAACCATAAAAGGGATAGACATCGCTGCTCACGTCAAGGAAAATATCATCAGCACTGTCATCTGCGTAAGGAAAGAGATAAATCTCGGACCGCTCGCTCAAATGTGGAGCCAGGCTTGATTGTGCCGATACTGATGCATCGTGCGGTATCATGTCAATAAAGTGCTGCGCAAGTGCGGTATGGGCTGTGATCTGAGTTGATGGCCAATGAAAGCTTTGTCCAAATGGCATATTACTATTGAAAATATCCGCCTTCACTGTACTGAAGAGAACATAGGCCAACAGTACTACCAGCAGCGCTGGAGAAACCCAACGAGGCACACTTCTCGTGCGAACGGTAGGATTACTCCTTTCCTGTGACTTAATACGCGACAGACGCACTTGAGAAAGTACCCAGTGCGCCAACCAGATGATAAGCACAATAGCCTCGATGGTCGAAAAAATCAGGACAGGTACGATCTCGGCATTGTACTGAAAGAAGCCACTATACATATTCTGGTCAGAACTAAGCAAGTTTAAGGCCAGCGTGGGCAGGGCCAACACGAAAACCCACGGAGCCAGCAGCGGGAGGTAACCTGCTGGATTGAGGAGCAAACGAAGATAGTAAATATGATTATGATCCAACACATGCTGCTTGAGTATGCTTCCCGGATGCAACACTATGTTGCGAGCTATTTGGACGGGGCCATTACCGAGATAGGCATAGCGTGAAGAAAGTAGTGAATGACCAGTGGGGCTAAAGAAGTGGAAGATGAGCAAAACCAGGCCGATCCAGCCGATGGCAAGCCCAATCAATGCAAGACCACTGCGCAAGCGATGTTGAAAGACGATTGACCAGAGGCCAAAGAGGGCGATAAGGACGCATATCTCTTCTTTGCAAGCCATCGACAGAATGGCGAAGACAATCAGCCAGACGGTACGGCGCGTATACATGAAATAGAGGGTGAAAAGTAAAAAGGAAGCAGTGAAGGTGACGGCATGGAAATCACTGACCAGGGCGTATTGCTGGGCAGGATAGAGCAAATAGAGCAGGGCTATGGCGACTCCAGCCCACTCATTTCGCAGGCGCAGGCGGGCGAGCCAGAAAGCAGGAAACGCACCGCTTGCGACCACAAGGGTTTGTATTACGAGCAGTGTTTTTGGGTTAGACCAGAGCAGATAGAAGAACGAAACGGGAAAGAGAATCGGCTCAAAGTGAATAGCAAAACGCGAAATACCATCTAGATTATAGCAGTTAGTATCGTGAACGATATTACAGATTGTTTGATGTAACATCTGTCCATTGATCGTATTCCAGATAGCCTGATCCATAATTCCCAGGTCCTCGGCATTGGTCAGAAATGCGTCGTGCCGACCAGTCAAGTAGAAGATAAAATAGACTGAGAAGAGGAGAGCCAGAAAGGCTACGACGCTCGTCGCCAGCCAGAACATACGTGTATGGGGTAGAGGATCAGGCGCTGGGTAGAGAAAGAAGCGATTGCCCCAGACAGACAGACGTTTGCGCCATGTAGCATTAATCATTTGCTGCACCTCGTTCTACTAGCCTCGGAGAATCATTTGTAGAGGATGCATTATTTTCTGCTTGCTTGTTTTGATCTCCAGGGATCGAGTTTTGCATTGAGGCTTGCTCTTGTTGGATGGCACGCACTTGCACCTGGCCATCACCGCTCAGATAGGCAACCCCGACACATAACAGTTCAGCCGCGGTGGAGACGACCCGCGAAAGCAGGGCGATAATCGCAACCGGACCTACAGGGATGGCGGGCAGGGCGAGATGAAAGAGGACGCCAATCGCTAATTCGCGGAAGCCAATACCACTTGGTGTGATGAAAGTGACGAAACCAAAGTCCCAGGCAATGGCGTAGATGCCGATGCAGATTGGCAATGCTGCCAGTGGCGTTTGCGGCCAGAGCGCGAGCACCAACACAAAGAAGGCGCATCCCGCGACAAACCAGCTGGCGAACCATGCCAGAGTGATAAGCAAGATGTCTGCATAACTGAGCGTTAAAACGACGGGGTCGCGCTTCAAAAGGCGCAGGGCGGTATTGAGTAGCCCGTTAAGGATACGGGGATGCAGTACGATCAGCAGCGCAAGGAAGGAGACCATGCCAAGCACGATGATGAAGGAGCTTTGAAAGAGTGAACCCACCGTACCCAAATTCCCCCAGAAGAGCAGGCTGACCGCGAAGATCAATGCTCCTGCCGCCAGCTTTGTAATGAGTTCAACGGTCATACTGGCAAAGGCAATGGGTCGCGAAACGCCGTACTTTCCCACCCACAGGATACGTGTCAGGACATGCCAGACATTGCCAGGGATATAGCGTACAAATTCTGAGGCCAGGTAGATGCGCAGGCACACGCGAAGGGGCAGATGATGACCCAACCGCCGTAGAACTGCTTGCCAAATCAGCCCATACGACATTTCCTGGAGTATGAAGCCCAAAAATGACAATGCCAGCAGCCAGTAATTCCATTGATGGACGCTGGCGATAAGCTCATTCCAATCCCCCCAATCGCGTATCTTATACAGTAAGGAGGCGACGACCAGTATGGGCAAGCCGATCTGTAGTACACGCTTGCCGATTGTTTTCACTGCAGGGTGTTGCATCAATCGAGTTCCTGCCTGATACTATACTCTTCCCCTGGCTGGAAGGCGTAATGACGGATCATCTCGCTTTGCAGGCCTGTCAAAACAAACTGGACGCCGAAGATCATCAAGAGGATCCCAACGAAGAGCAGCGGCTGGTCACGAATCTGCTGACCTACAAAGATGCGGCGAGCCACGACAAAACCGTCAACCAGAACACCAATAAAGAATGTCCAGAATCCGAGAGGGCCAAAGAGCCGCAGTGGAGTGCGCAAGAAAGAGGTAAGGAAGAGTACATTGAGCAGGTCGATCAGGCCACGAGCGAAACGCCTGGCGCCGAACTTGGAGACGCCGTAGAGACGAGGATGGTGACGCACTTTGATCTCTGTGATGCGGAAGCCACGCCAGTGAGCCATGACGGGTACAAAGCGGTGGAATTCACCATAGAGTTTGAAGTGTATATCGTCGACAACTTCACGGCGATAGGCTTTGAAGCCGTTGTTGATATCATGCAGGTGGACACCGGTTAAGGTGCTGACCAGGCCGTTAAAGATGCGGGAAGGGAAGGTTTTCGTGATGGGATCGAGGCGCGGAAATTTCCAGCCGGAAACGAGATCGTAGCCTTCGTCGAGCTTTGCCAGGAAATTGGGGATCTCTTCCGGGTCGTCCTGTAAATCGCCATCCATGGTAAAAATGATTTCGCCATGGCAGCGCTCGAAGCCCGCCACAAGCGCTGGAGTCTTGCCAAAGTTGCGGCGGAAGCGTATGACGCGTACGATACTTGGATGCGCTTCATGTATTTTTTTCAGTTCTGCGAAAGTGTTATCGGTACTACCGTCGTCTACAAAGATGACTTCGTAGCTCTGTCCAAGGGCATCGAGTTGGGCAGATAATTTTCCAAATAAGATGGCGATACTCTGTTCTTCGTTCATTACAGGAACAACGAATGATATGGCAACCTGTTGCTCTGTTGACTCTGGCTCAGAAGTCGATATTACTGGTTCGATTGTATGCTTTGGTGGTATTTTTGTCTGCTGCATATTTGATGTTCTCCACGGCTCGCCTACTCAGGTAGATGTTTGTTGTGATGGTCATTCCGTACCTACCGCCTGTGATTGCCGCTCATTATAGCATATTGTCTGCTGAAAGCAGTAGAAGATGGTACCTTTTCTTTTTCGCCGATTGCGACGGCGCGTAATCAAGGGTTGAAGGGATATGTCCGGCAGGGGCTGTGGCCCCTGCATCCACAGTTATATGCTTATTTTGACGCGTGCCAGATTGTTTCTTTAATAAATAGAACGGATAAAAAGCGGAAAGGGACACGATTCAGGAGAAAATAGTAAAGAGGTCTGGGCGATCGGAGGTGAGGGAATCGACGCCGAGGGCGGCGAGGCGTTGGAGTTCTTTTCTGTTGTTAACGGTCCAGACACCCAATTTGAAGCCGTGCTGGTGGGCAATAGCAGGCATAGAGGGAGTAAAAAGGTCTCTATCCATGTTGACCCAGTTGCAGCCGAGGGCGGAGGCCTGGCTCACCAATATATCAAAGGCGTCGCTCTGGCCGGCGTTCCAGCTGTCTTTTGAGACGAGGGCACCCGTGGGCAGTGCAGGTTCGATGGATTTGATGTGCGGAAGGACTGTCCAGTCAAACGAGATGATGAGGACCTGGTCAAGCATGCCGGCGCTGCGCACTTCTTCAAGGACGGCTTCAACGATATAGGGATAGTGACCATACCGGCCATCGCGTTTGCTGGGTTTGATTTCGATATAGACCTGAACGTGGCCCCTGGCGAGGTCGAGGACTTCTCGCAGGATGGGTATCTGTTGTGGCTCGGGCCAGCCGCCACGGTAGTGGGCAGCGACTTCGAGGCTGCGCAGGTAGGCAAAGTCGAGGTCGAGGATGTTGCCATGGCCGTTGGTGAGTTTGTCGACGGTATAGTCGTGAAAGACGATAGCATGACCATCGCGGCTCATGTGGACGTCACATTCTATAGCGTCGATGGGGAGGGTGAGAGCGTTGCGAAAGGCGGCCCGGGTGTTTTCAGGGGCGAGATGGGAGCCGCCGCGATGGGCGACGCGTTGTACAGAGCTAGTCATAGGGTTGTTGCTCTCCACTATAGACAATTGGTTATTCACAACTTCAATCATATCACGCGGAGCGGGATGGATGGCAAGGGGAGCTATTGTTGTATAGTATAAAAAAATACAGAAAGGATATTGTAAGATGGTACTGAAAGTTGGTATGAAGGGGGAGGCCAGCACGCTGGTTGTGCATGAAAATACGGCTGCGGCTGTTGGCGCTGGCGGCGTGGAGGTCTTTGGTACGCCGATGATGATTGCGTTGATGGAGAATGCAGCCTGGGGAGCGGTATCCAGGGATTTGGAGGAGGGGGAGGTGACGGTGGGGACGCATGTGAATGTGAGTCACGTGGCGGCCACACCGCTGGGGCAACAGGTGCGGGCGATTGCCGAGTTGATTGAGATTGATGGGCGGCGCCTGGTATTTAAGGTGGAGGCGTATGATGAGAAGAGGAAGATTGGAGAGGGGCAGCACGAACGGTTTGTGGTTCATCTGGAGCGGTTTACGAAGAGGATTGGGGAATAAGCTCGTTTGAAGATTGCTGTGGGGATGATTATGTGGTAGAATGTGAGTACATCAGAAATTGGCGTATGCGCTATTTTTGGTGGGTGTTCTGTTTTGGGGATGTCGGGTTTCGACAGGCGAACAGATTGTTGAATTGCAGGCCGAGGTGTCGGTACGCACTCTCGTTAAACAACCGACAAAACAATAGATGCCAAACCGGCACCTGCTTACGCTCTCATTTAAGACCAGAGGGCCAGCGCTAACGAATCCTGTCGATGGGAGTCCGCAGCGTAAGAAAAAACATCGACTATGCCTGTAGTACATTCTCCGATAGGTTCGTTTGGACGGGGGGTTCAACTCCCCCCCATCTCCACCAATGAGACAAGACGGGAAGCTAGTTCCCGCCTTGTTTTTTGTTGCTACATATGTAGTAATAAGCTGTGTTGAGAGCAAAAATGAGAGCAAAACCAACTCCTCATCGCCTTAATGAGGGCTGAATGATCATCTTAGGAATCTCTGCTATATCTGCTAACAATTCCGCATATTCGATTAGTATAGCAGGAGCTTGATTAAGTTCCTACCGCAGTTATTCACTATTCTCCCATTGCTGTTGGTTGCCACGTTCCATTTATCTCATCAATATAGGGAAGCTTGAGAGCTACGGTCACATTTGTAAGTTTTGGCATGGCCCCCTTCCTATTTCTAGGAACTTTCTAAAAGACGCTTTAATGTGGGACGCACATTAAATATGAGTATCCCGGTAAAGCTCTCGTCAACCATATCAAAATGGTTACCTCGGTTTAATGAAATAAGGATATGCCTCACTAAATTTATAGGCTGATTTATAGACGAGGCTATTGACTCTTGACCTGTTTGATTATGGTTAACTATTTGAGCAATAACTTCCTTTTCAATAGATTTGTAGTCCGATACAAAGGCTTTTGCATATTGCTCAAAACCATAATATGTAAATGAAAAATCAATTATTTGTTCTCCTATCGTTCTATGTAGTTCAATATAATGATTTGCATCCAATACCTCAAGCGACTCGCGATATTCCTGATAAGATATATCTTGAGCCTCTGCATGCCGTGCTAAATCATCTGTCACTATGATAGTATCGTTTTCTATAGCGCTCTCACCGATAAGTTTAAGTACCATACTATCAATTTGCCTGAGACGAGGGAAGCGAACTTGAGCACCTTGAACATATGCGGGAGGACTACCCAGAGGGGGTTTATCACTATACTCAAAAATCGAGTTGATTATCTCCCTGATTTCCCCATCATAGTTAGTTATATCCTTTATCGTTACCCAACGAGTCGCTCTCAAAACTTCCGGCACCTTACAATCATCTAACACCACTGGAATGATCTTAGTGCCCTGCTCAATCCTCTTAACAACAGCAGCATCTAATTCTTCTTTTACCCAAGGCTTTTCAACGCTGATTTGAGAAAGAACAATGATAAACGATTTTGCATTTTTAATGCCGTCATCGAATATCTTACGAACTAAACGATCACCCGGAGCAATCTCCCACTCATCTACCCAAGCATCTATACCATTTTCACGTAGCCTGGTACCAAAACCTCTAACAAAACGATCCTTATCCTCTGTTGCATGACAAACAAAAACTTTAGGGTTCATTTCTTCTCCCATCTTCTCCCAATAATGGTGTTCTCCTCAAAAAATGCAAAGCCCACATCATATTACAGCAAAGACCAAATGTTGGTCAACCTTCACTTTCGTCAAACTCATCATCACGACCAAACACATCGTCCCATCTATCTACAACTTCCTTTTGCATTGAGGGGAGCAAATGAGAATACTTCCCTAGTGTTATGGAAATGTCGCTATGTCCTAACAATTCTTGAATGACCTTCATATTGACCCCCATACTCAGTAATATTGTTGCCGCACTGTGCCTGAGATCATGGAAATGCATATGAGGAATGCCAGCTTCTTGCAGCACTTTCTTGAACATCCTCAGAAGATAGTTCGGATTGAAGTACCCACCATGCAAATCAGGAAACATAAGATCACGATTTTCCCAATCACCTCCCTGCTTGAGTTGTTGCTTTTGTTGCTGAACACGATGCTGCTTTAGCATATCAATAAGGAAGGATGGAAGACGAATGAGGCGCTTACCTGCTGCCGTTTTCGGTTCCGTCTCGACATACTCATACCCCGGTATATAATCTACCGTATGAAGCACGAGAAGAGTCCGACGCTCAAAATCAATATTTGACCAACGTAGAGCTAGCAATTCACCACGGCGCATACCTGTTACAACCGCCATCGTTAGCAACATCTCTAAACGATGCTTACGAACACTCTCTAACAATACGTGGTGATTCAACGAGGTCACATACGTTTCTTGAAACATAGCTCCAATGCATCGCATTCTTTAAACGCCAGGTGCAATACACCATGTATCTGTAAGTGCATGCTGTTGTGTAAGGCTTGACGCAACCGCAAAGCATATGCTACGCTTAGTAAGCAATCAACCTAACAGAATTTCAAACCACTCTCGAATCGCAACGTCCACTGGGCCAACTTGGGATTGGAAGAAAACCGATGAAAGCACTCCTAGCCGTACTTGCCGTTTGCATATGTCTCGCAACCATGGCCTATCAACTTGCTCAGGTCCAAAGCGCCTCGACCTATGCAGACTATGGCAGCCAGGCGATCACGAATATGATCAATGACTTCTATACCAATGGGCGTTGGAAGGGCTGTACGTCCGGTTGCGGCGCCGGAAACGTCGACTGGGGAGCTGACTCGCTCACGTATACGCTCTTCTTCCGCTGGAAAATCAATCATCACGATCCCAGCGTTGTTTCTTACCTTCAAACCCTGGCATCGACGGTGCCGTCCAGCCAGCCCCCATGCCAGACTCCTCATGGCTGTGGTCAGTGGAGCGACGCGCCGCTTTGGGATTCGATCGCACTGGGCCGCGAATACGAAGTGACAGGCCTGAATAATGCAAACATTCTTGCCAAGGAACAAGCCGCTTTCAACGTCGTCGACAGCGCCGGTCCCTCCGTCTACTTGTTCGGCGCTTGCCCGAGTATCCATTACCAGCGGCCGGGCGGCGGCGTGAACCAGTTGAAGACGCTGGAGACCGACTCGAATTACATCAGGGCTGCGCTTCTGCTGTATCGCTACACCAACAACGTTTCCTACCTCACCAAGGCCAAGGCCGAATATGCTGCGGTTCGTCACTATTTCCTGGATGCGAACCTGCCCTTATACAGCGTCTACGTGTTCGACAACGGCACAACCTGTCAGCAGAAACCGGGCCGCTTCTTTGCCTCGGTCAATGGGAACATGATTTACAACGGCTTGACGCTTGCTAAGGATACCGGCGACACGACCTATCGCGATGAGGCGATCGCCACGGCCCAGGCGGTTGCCAACCATCTTGCGGACGCAAACGGCGTCTTTGCCGACCTACAGGCCGAGAATGATATCGTCGAACCGCTGATCGAGGCAATGTACGACGTGGCGATTGAACTGAACCAGACCTTCGCCAAGACGTGGATCCTGACTGCCGCCTCAGCCTCCGCGTCCTCGCTGAAGGCGAATGGTGCGTATAGTCGCTTCTTCGATGGCCCGCCGCAGGTGGGAACCAGCAGCGAATGGCAGTCCGACGGTGGCTATGCGCTTGCCGTCGCCGCAGCCGGGATACATCCGACCGGAACTCCCGCAACGACCACGGCTTGGGTCAATGCCACAAGCCACCCCAGCTCGATCACCACAGCATCGCTGCCTGCGTCCATTACCTTCACAGGGACGGGTATCGCACTAATCGGCACTCTAGGTGAGCACTGCTGCCAAGCCGGTCACGCCCGCGTCTACATTGACGGCACAGAGACAGTTGACACGACAGGGATCTGGCAGAACAAGTCGAGCCCCGGCATCAGCATTCCAAACACCGTGCTGTTCGCCTGGCGGTGGCCGACCGCGGGCAGGCATACGATCCAGATCGAGCCAGGCATCCCCAACGCGAAGGAAGGTGGCTCCTTCATCGACATCACATCCTATCTGGTCAGTCCATGATCT
>WNGE01004440.1_pt1 | contig 16135 bp, 16 predicted proteins | sample 5400651 | NCBI WGS metagenome assembly WNGE01 (sample SAMN13153370, study PRJNA577476) | soil metagenome | isolation source: 60 cm soil or saprolite under grassland replicate 2 | place: USA:California | collected 2016-06-15 | reverse complement strand
TCCCTGCCGACAAGGCGTCGGCAGTAAAGCGCTTTCGGTCGGGAGGTAAGAGGGTCGCAATGGTTGGCGATGGTGTGAACGACGCACCGGCGCTGGCAACCGCTGACGTCGGAATCGCGATCGGCGCGGGCACCGATGTGGCAATTGAGTCAGCTGGAATCGTGCTCGTGCGTAGCGATCCGCGCGATGTTGTGGGAGCGATCAAGCTATCTCGGGCTACATATCGAAAGATGATTCAAAACCTCGTTTGGGCGACCGCCTATAACCTTGTCGCCATCCCTGTCGCAGGCGGCCTTATCGTCCGATGGGGACTCGATCTGCCCATGAGCGTTGGTGCAGTCGCGATGAGCCTCTCCACCATCATCGTAGCTGCGAATGCACAGTTATTGCGCAGAGTGAAGCTGCGGCATGCAGCGTTCTGAGAGAGCGGTCTTCTGTGGGCAAAGAAATTCGTAGCAATTCAACACGGACCCTATGCCGTTGGGCCTCGTGATTGCCAAGATTGTAAGGGTGAGTACGTACACCCGCGAACTTCCATCACAGCGCATTGGTGTACGATTCGGTACGATCATTTCCGTAGCATGACTCCGCATTCCATTACTCGTACGATTTACGGTCTGCTGGCTCCGCCTGCGCTGCATGCATCGCAGTTCTTAGAAATGATATTGCCCGGATTCCATTGGCTGAGCTTCGGGTCCTTTCTGCTCGGGCTGGTAGAAACGTTTCTGTACGGTGCTTATCTTGGCCTTGTCTTCGTTCCGATTCACAATTTTTATTTGGGCCGACTAGAACGCCCGCAGAAACAGTCAGTGCAAAAGATGGCTGCGTAATAGCGTGTGCCTTGATTGTAAGCAACAATCGAGAACATGGGGGTCGCGTTGGGTTGCCGAACGGCTCTGCGACTACTAAGAATCTCAGCATCGTCTCTCCGATGACTCAGAGTTGCTACGCTTCGAGCTCCCAATTTTTTCATCAGCGGTGGGCGAGATCCCGCTAGCAGCGGGCACCGGGTTACCCGTGAGCTACTGCCCAAAAATCTGTGATTCCAGTCACACCCTGAGATGTTTAGAGGCACAGAAGAGGAATCAACCATTTCGGATAATCAACTCTGAAAAGGAGAACCCTAGTGATCTGGACAGGCTTTCCGAAACGGCTTCTTTCAGCACTGAAAGGCCTGTGCTGTCTGGCACATTCGGGAGTGGCTATGCAGTCCCAGGAGATCGCAGAAAACATCGGCGTATCAAGAGCAGAGACGGCCAAGGTCCTGCAACTGCTCGCTTGGGGCGGTTTTGTCACGTCCCGGCGAGGCTACAAAGGTGGTTTCCAGCTAGCGACAAGCGCCGATCAAATCACCACCGGCGAGGTCATGGATTTCTTCTTTTCGAAATATCAACCGGAGCTTGACGGAGATTGTCCCATCATGCGCGCTCTCCAAGAATCCATGGCTCCCGGCCAAGAGGTGTTTGGGAGCCTAACTTTGGCGGACGTTGCTGTCGGGCGCACACAGCCAGGCCGCAAACGCCCGTCTGGAAAGGCAGGTGTGAAGTGATTAAGTATTTTGGTTTTTCTGTGTTCGTTTTGCTGCTCGCATCGGCGGCGATCGCGCAAGACGGACCACAATACAAGCAACCAGAGGGTGGCGTTCCCGTGCTCACAGGTTTTGTGGGATTTGGCACCACCTTTCAATCAGGGCAACAACAACTCTCGCCTACAATCTCACCTATCGTGCTCGTGCCCTTTGGTGAAAAGTGGCTGGTCGAAAGCGAACTGGAAGTGGAAGGCGATTATACCCACATGACCAACCAACCCTGGGACCACGCCTGGGACAAAGGATTCGAATACGCTCAGATTGATTACCTCGCGAATCGATACGTGACTGTGGTGGGCGGCCGGTTCCTGACTCCTTTTGGCATCTTCAACGAACGGCTACACCCAGGTTGGGTTCGCAATCTTCAGACTGCTCCTTACATCACTGCTTTCGAGATGAGCGACAGTAATGGCGGCATGTTGCGAGGAGCAATTCCTGTGGGAAGTTTTCTCAATATCAACTATGCAGGCTTTTTCTCGGCGGCTGTGGACAATTCCTGGGAAGGATCAACGCGCGCAGCGGGCGAACGCGTGGGGTTCTTCTTTCCGGCTGCGCGGCTTGAGGTCGGAACGTCTTTTCAACGTCAACTTCAAGACGAGCACGTCAACACTTTCGGTGCGGACGCTATCTGGCAATCTAGCCGCATGCCGCTCGATGTCCGGGCCGAATATGCTCGGAACGCCACCGTCGGAAGTGGCTATTGGGTCGAAGGCGCCTATCGCATGAGGAAGGCGCCATTTTGGAAGCCGTTCATGCGGAAGTCCCAGGCGGAAGTCCGTTTTGAACAATTCTTCACTCCTTCGGCCATGAACATTGGCGGGGGATCCGGAGATATGGAGCTTCCCGACTCCAATGCAAAGCGCGTCTTTGCCGGCTGGAGTTACTGGATTCGTTCAGATGTGCGCTCGAACTTCTCTTATGGTCGAGAGTTCATCGACTCAGGCGATCACAATGTTTGGACAGTGGGTCTAACCTACCGGTTCGCGTTCCCGCTAATGGGAGGAAGGAAATGAAAGGCCGGATCTCTGTAATTATTTCTCTGATTCTCGCATTGGTGCTGGTGGCACTGGTCGCGGCGCAAACATCGAACAGCGGGAGTTCTGGTGCGGCATCTGCATCGCAGGACAGCACCACATCGCAGAAGGCGGAGAAGGCAAAGAAGCTTCATCTTCCACCGAACTTCTCAGCGGATGAAGCCTACAAGCAGAACTGCACCCGCTGTCACGCGGAGGTTCCTCCGGTGAGTGCACGGCGCACGAAAACGATTGTCCGGCACATGCGAGTGCGCGCGAACCTTACGGCAGATGAAGCACAAGCAATTTTGCAATATTTAACTCAATAACGCGGGAGGAGCACTTATGTCAGCATGGAGAAAAATTGTCATACCACTGAGCATTATTGTGATGTTTGGTAGCTTCGCGTGGTCTGCTGAACCCAAGGTCTGGCACGTCATTGCCACTAAAGACCAGGCCTTCGTGGTCGAAGGCGAGAGGAAGCCAGTCATCACGGTTAGAGCTGGCGAAACTGTGCATCTGAAGATCACGGCAGAAAAAGGAGAGCGAGTTGCGAACGACGGCTCCGTTCACAGCTTCACGATCAAGGAGCTAGCCAGCGAAGGTTGGAACCTGAGACTGAAGCCCGGAACCCAGGAGTACACGCTCACTGCGCCCAGTAAGCCCGGCGAATATTTAGTACAGTGCATGGTGCCGTGCGGCCCAGGCCATGCAGAGCAGAGAATGAAACTGGTTGTGGAGCCGTAGGCAAGTGGCTGATACTAGTGGGAAAGCCGTCTGTTTCAGTGCTGGACAGACGGCTCCCCAAGGCGAACAGCGTTTAGCCGCCTCCAAGTTTGCGGGACGCGGTAGAATCCATATGTTGCAGAAAATGTCACAACTCGTCTCGATAGTACTGGCAGTTGTTATCTTGGCGCTTCCGCTGTCGGCATGTCTGACATCGGCTGCGAAGATGAGCCTGGAACAGCGGGAGTGCTGCCAAAAGATGGCAGGCCGCTGCGAGACCTCTGTAATGCCCAGTTCTCACTCGTGCTGCCAGCACCCTGTCTCGCGTCAGGCGATTGTTGCTTCCAAAGTTCAAAGGAGCGATGCTGATTCGGCTGTCGTTATGCTGGCGGAAGCGGCTCCCACCCTGCCACAAGTCATCGCCAGCAGAAGCTCGACGTCATTCGAGTCTCCACCCGAGAGCCCTCTGCAAATCGTTAAAGTTCTTAGAATCTGATCTCTTCGTCAAGGTAAAAGTGCGAGGACATACCCGTGTCTTCGTAAGATTTCATCTCCAAACGTGTGCGAGGAGAAATGACGAATATCAGAAATCTATGTGTGTTTGTCTTTGTGGCGGTTGCTGCTTTCGCGCAGAGCACTCCCACCCGCTTGCAGTCGCTGATCGCGGAGGCGCGTCAAAACAATGCCGCTATCAAGGCTGCCGAAAGTGCGATTCAAACAACCCGATTCATGCCCAAGCGGGCGTCCGCGCTGCCGGACACCGAAGTCATGGTGCAGCATTTTACGGTGGGAAGTCCGCGACCGTTCGCGGGGTACAGCAACAGTGATTTTGCGTACATCGGCTTCGGAGCATCGCAGGAGCTTCCTTATCCTGGCAAACGCGCCTTGCGGGCAAACGTGGCCCAGCACGAGATCGCAATTTCAAGCGCGGAGAAGAACTCTGTCGTCTGGAATGTGCTCAAACCGGCTTAAGCTCGCGTATTTCCAGCTCGCGGCATCGCAACACATCATTTCTGTCCTTGCGAAGAATCAGCAAGTCGCAGATCAGATCGAGCAAGGCGCCGAGGCTCGCTACCGTGTGGGAGAAGGCACCCAGCAAGACGTGCTTCGGGCCCAACTCGAACGCACCAAACTGCTGAATGAACTCTCGATGCAACAGCGCGAGAGTGCCCAGGCACAGGTTGTGCTCAAAGCTTTGCTCAATCGGCCTGCGGAATCAGCCGACCTTATACCCGAGCTATTGTCTGCTCGCAATATTCCAGGTTCCGACGCGCTGATCGCCAAGCTGCGAGAGAAGAACCCTGAGTTGCAGGTTAGCGCGGAACAAGTCTCGCAAGACCGCGCAGCCGTCGAACTTGCAAAGCGGGAGAAGAAGCCCGATTTCGGCGCCCAGTACATGTGGCAGCACACGGCAGACAACTTTCGCGACTATTACATGGGAACGCTCTCGATCAAGCTTCCCAACCGTTCTCGCGTGCGCGCGGCGGAGGGGGAATCGCAAGCGAAGCTGGCGCAAGCTGAGGCCGAAAAGGAATCGCGGCTGAGACAGATGGAGAGCGATTTGGGAGAGCAACTCGCCATTGTCCAGACGTCGGAACAACAACTGAAAGTGTATGAAGAAGGACTGATTCCTCAAAGTGAAGCGGCGTTGAACGCCGGCCTTGCCGGATACCGCGCAGGAAAGCAGGAGTATCAGGGCCTATTGGCCTCCTTTTCCGATACTCTCCAGCTCTCCATCGATCGTGAACGCACGCTAGCTGAACACGAGGCTGCCATTGCTCGGATCGAAGGCTTGATCGGGGAGGAACTGCAATGAACTACCGCAAGCTTTTCATCTTCGCTGTCGTGCTCAATGTGGCGCTTGCGCTTGGTGCCTATTGGATTTGGAAATCATCGAGGCCGTCGCCGAGTTCGACGAGTGCCGTGGAACATCCGCCAATGGAGGGCTTCACCATCAACACGCCTCCGGAAGGTTCCGCTCCGTCTCTCACGCCGGTCGAATTGTCGCCGGAACGCATGCAAAGCATTGGCGTGCGCACCGGACAGATCGAGTACAGGACCATCAATTCGGATATTCGAGCGACCGGCACAGTGGATGTGGACGAGAGACGTGTGGCTTATGTGCAGACGCGCTATCCAGGCTGGGTGAAGGACGTTCTCGTGAACGCGAGCTATCAACTCGTGAAAAAGGGCCAGCCTCTCTTTACGATCTACAGTCCGGAACTTGTGGCCAGCGGGCAGGAATATTTGCTTGCCAGGGCCAATGCACAGCGCGTGGGCAAGAGTTCGGTGGAAGGCGTCTCTTCCGGCGCAGATACCTTATTGGGAGCGGCTCGCGAACGGTTGCTGCAATGGAATATCTCCGATTCAGATATCTCGAAACTAGAGTCCAGCGGAAAACCAATAACGGATTTCACATTCGCCTCGCCGGTTTCTGGCTATGTAATTGAGCGCATGGTATTACCGAACGCCTATGTGCAACCGGAGATGCGCCTATATACGATTGCCGATCTGTCGAGTGTGTGGGTCAACGCGCAAGTCTTTCAAGAGGACGCGGGCAAGCTGAAGCCCGGCAATCCGGCTGAAGTCACTGTTGACGCGTATCCCAATCGCACATTTCACGCGCGGGTCGAACAGGTGCTACCACAAATTGATCCAGCCACGCGCACTCTGCGCGTCCGATTGGCGATGCCCAACCCGAACCTGCTGCTAAAGCCTGGCATGTTTGTGAATGTCCGCTTGCGCACTCCACTCGGACGCCAGTTATTTGTCCCAGCTTCGGCAGTGCTACAGGGCGGAAGCCGGCAGGTGGTTTTTGTTGCGCGAGGCCAGGGTTCTTTTGAGCCGCACGAGGTGCAACTCGGCACTCGTATTGACGACGGTTTCGTGGTGCTCAAAGGCTTGCAGGCGGGCGACACGGTAGCAACTTCGGCCAACTTCTTGATCGATTCCGAAAGCCAGCTCCAGGCGGCTGCGGGAGCATACAGTCCGCCTCCGCCGGGAGCAGGCACCGAAATGAGCGCCACAGCGCAGCAGGTCTCCGCTGAACTCACGACTGATCCATCGCCTCCGCACAAAGGTAGAAACACAGTACAGGTGAAGCTTACGTCAGCGGACGGCAAGCCATCATCGGGAGCCAAGATCACCGTCCGATTTCATATGCCGGGTATGCCCGAGATGGGCATGGCAGAGATGAATGCCGCAGCCCAGCTAAACGATCAAGGAAATGGAACTTACACGGGAACGTTGGAACTCGGCTCCGGAGGCACATGGCAGGTCACAATCAGCGCGGAACAAGGCGGGAGGCTCGTGTTGACCAAGCGCCTGAACCTCACCGCAACCGGAGGGATGTGAGCCATGATCTCTCGTGTCATTGAATGGTGCGCGCGAAACCGGTTTCTGGTGTTCGCTGGAGTTCTCTTGCTGCTGCTCGCGGGCATATGGTCGCTGCAGCGGATACCGCTTGACGCGTTGCCGGACATTTCCGATGTGCAAGTAATTGTGCACACGCCCTGGCCTGGGCGCCCTCCGAACGTCATTGAGGATCAGGTCACCTATCCGATTGTTACGACATTGCTCGCTGCGCCGCATGTGAAAGCCGTCCGTGCCCAAACCATGTTCGGCGATTCCTACGTCTTTGTGGTTTTTCAGGATGGCACTGATTTGTATTGGGCGCGCTCGCGCGTCCTCGAATACATCCAGCAACTTGGTGGACGCTTGCCCCAGGGTGCACAGCCGATGATCGGCCCGGATGCAACCGGTGTGGGTTGGGTTTTCGAGTACGTGTTGGTCGACCGCACGCATCAGCACAGCCTGGCCGATTTACGTGCCATACAAGACTGGCAGGTACGCTACGAGCTGGAAACGGGACCCGGAGTGGCAGAAGTTGCAACCATAGGCGGATTCGTCAAGCAATATCAGGTGCAGCTTGACCCGAACAAATTGCTTGCCTATAGCATTCCTCTCTCCACTGTGATCGATCGTGTTCGCGCCAGCACCAATGAAGTCGGCGGACGCGTGCTGGAAATGAATGGCGCGCGTTACATGGTTCGAGGTCTCGGATACTTAACTTCTCTGAAGGATCTGGAGGAAGTGTCTGTCAATTCAAAAAACGGCACACCGGTGCTCTTGCGCGATCTTGGGACCGTAACCTTTGGACCAGATATTCGCGAGGGTGTGGCGGAATGGCAGGGCGAGGGAGAAGCCGTCGGCGGCATTATTGTGATGCGCACCGGCGAGAACGCCCTGAAAGTGATCAATGGAATTAAGGCAAGGGCCGCAGAAATCGCACCCGGCCTGCCTGCCGGAGTTGAGATCCATGCAGGCTACGACCGCTCCGGCCTGATTAGTGAATCCATCCGAACGCTGCAACGCGACTTGCTCGCCGAATGTGTGATCGTCAGTTTCGTCACTATCTTTTTCCTGTTCCACTTCCGCTCGGCGCTCATACCGATCCTGACGCTGCCGGTTGCTTTGCTGGCCGCATTCATTCCGATGTATTTCCTGCACATCAGTAGCAACATTATGTCGCTCGGCGGCTTTGCGCTTGCGATCGGGGTGCTGATCGATGCTTCGATTGTGATCGTCGAGAATGGATATCGCCACCTTTCAGAAGCTGGTCAGGTCAACGAGAAACAGCGCCGCCGAATTCTGATTGACGCAGCAAAGCAGGTCGGCCCCGCGCTCTTCTTTTCACTGCTGGTCATTGTCGTTTCCTTCCTGCCGGTTTTCCTGCTCGAAGCGCAAGAGGGAAGAATGTTCCGGCCGCTGGCCTGGACCAAAACCTTGTCGGTGGCTTTTTCGTCACTGTTAGCCGTCACCGTTGTCCCAGCGTTAATGCTGTTCTTTATTCGCGGGCGACTGCGGCCCGAGGCCCAGAATCCAGTCTCTCGAATCACTCAGGCGATCTATCTGCCAATCATTCGGTTCGCGTTGCGTTACCGTTGGCTGACCATCGCTGTCAATCTCATTTTCCTCGCGGTGACTATTCCGTTGGCCTTGCGCCTGGGCAGCCAGTTCATGCCTCCGCTCTACGAAGGATCGTCACTGTACATGCCGACCTCGCTGCCTGGAATTGGGATTACTCAAGCGACGCAGCTTCTGCAAGAGCAGGACAGAATCATTCGGAGCTTTCCTGAAGTTGACAGCGTATTCGGCGTGGTCGGCCGCTCCGACAGCTCAACCGACAACGCACCGCTCGACATGTATGACACCACCGTCATGCTGAAGCCGCGTGAGCGCTGGCGCCCAGGAATGACTTACGACAAACTCATCGCGGAAATGGACTCGAAGCTCCAATTTCCGGGCCTCTCGAACACCTGGACGATGCCGGTCGAAAACCGGCTGGACATGCAGCTCACGGGAATCAAAACACCAATTGGCATGAAGATCCAGGGGCGAAGCGTCGAGGGCATTCAAGCCGCAGGCTCTCGCATCGAGCAACTGCTCTCGCGGTTACCAGAAATCCGCGCTGTTTTCGCGGAACGGGTTTCACAAGGTTTCTATCTGAATATTGACGTGAACCGTTTGGAAGCAGCGCGTTATGGCATGACTGTCGAAGACGTGCAACGCGCTGTGGAGTCGGGGATCGGTGGCGAGAACATCGCTGAGAACGTGGAAGGCCGGGAACGATACCCCATTAACGTGCGCTACCAGCGAGACTTCCGCGACACGCCAGAAGATCTTGGCCGCGTGCTGGTGGCCACGCCGTCAGGTGCGCAGGTGCCACTCAATTCGGTGGCTCGCATATCCTTTTCGCGAGGTCCGGCCATGATCCGTGATGAAGGCGGACAGCTCACTGGCTACGTTTTCATCGACCTCAAAACGAACGATTACGGCAGCTTCGTCAACAAAGCGAAGCAGTTGCTGGCTCGTGAAATGAAGCTGCCCACTGGGTTTAGCTTTCAATGGTCTGGGGAATACGAATTTCAGCTGCGGGCTAAAGAGCGATTGAAGCTGATCCTGCCCGTTGTGTTCCTGGCAATCTTCATGTTGCTGTACTTGGTATTTCGTTCCGTTGCGGAAGCTCTCGTGCTCATCTTTCCAACTTTCTATGCCACCAGCGGCGGGCTGCTGCTGCAGTGGCTGCTTGGCTACAACTTCAGCGTGGCGGTCTGGGTAGGCTACATCGCGCTGTTTGGAATTGCCGTCGAGACCGGCGTCGTCATGGTCGTGTATCTGCACGAGGCACTGGATCGCCGCATTCGCAGTGGCATTCAACTGACTGAAGTCGAAATCGAACAGGCAGCAATCGAAGGCGCCGTGCAGCGACTTCGCCCGAAACTGATGACCGTGACGGCAGTCCTTGCCAGCCTAGTGCCGATCCTCTGGGAAACCGGTATTGGTTCAGACGTGATGAAGCCAATTGCCGCACCCGTCGTTGGCGGCATGATTACGTCGACCATTCACGTTTTGATCCTGGTCCCAGTATTTTTCGTCATGATGAAAGAACGCTCTTTGCGTAAAGGGGGCCTGCGCCCAAGTGACGAATTGAATGAACCGGATACTGTCGCAGTATCCAGTCAGTGACTATGTTTTGTTCCGCTTTCACCCGTTCGGTGCGGACGCCCGATAGCACCCGGCATAACCAAATCCGAAGAGAAGGGGCCGCACTGCGATCTTCTTCGGATCTGAGAACCCGGCCTGGCCCATGAGGAAGAGAATTCGACTCTCGGAATTGTCTCGCAAGCGTTTGCTTGAGTGAATCAGGCTGAATGGCCCGTGACCTGACCCGGACGGCGATACGTCGAAGTCTAATAAGTAAAAAGCCGCACCCGGTTTCAGGACACGACGCACCTCACGCAGAGTCTTTTCTCGGACGTCCCCTTCGAGGTGGTGGAACATGAATGAGGAGAAGATTGCATCGAAGGTAGCTGCGGGGTATTCAAGGGTATCCGCAAATCCTTGATCGAAGCGAACTGAGAGTCCCGCTCGTTCTGCTTTCCGTCTTGCGCGTGTGAGTGCCTTCGGATCTGGGTCGAGTCCAATGATCTCGGCCGTAGGATAGCGCTGCTTGAGCAGCGAAGCGAAGGTGCCGGTTCCGCATCCGATATCGAGCACATGATCTCGGGGCCGAAGCGGTGCTTGATCGAGCAACGTGCGCCGGGCCCGATCAGCGCCCAACAGCTTTGCTATCAAATCATAGAAAGGCAGAAACACGTCATAACTCGCCGCGGGAAGGTAGGTTCTTTGAGATTTGCTCACCTCAACCATATTTGTCATAGAGTCCTCTTCTAATCGAAACATCTATTCATTAATGGATACTTGTTCGATTACAATTCTATTGTTCTGGTCGCATCCTCACGAGAACAGACGCCGCGTAGATGTTCCGTTCGGAACAATTTGCCGGTCTTTGTCCGGTTGCAAAGGTGGAAGAACATGGAAATCGTTGATCGGCGCATTCGTCGCACACAGAAGTCGCTTCACGAGGCCCTGATCTCACTGGTTTTGGAGAAGAACTACGATTCGATCACCGTGCAGGAAATTCTGGACCGGGCAGATGTAGGCCGATCGACGTTTTATGCGCACTTCGACGGCAAAGATGAACTGCTCATCTCGGGTACTCATGAGTTGCGCAACACGCTGAACGCCGCGCTGCAAGGAGAACGATCATCGGCAAAGCCCCATGAGGTCATCATTGGCTTCAGCGCGGCTATGTTTGAGCATGCGAATGAGTACCGGGAGGTTTACCACGCTCTTTTACACGCACAGGCTTGGCCACTGTTTCGACAGCGTCTACATGAAATATTGGATGAGATCATACGGCGAGAATGTAGAGCCGAAATCGCGAAGCTCAAGAAAGCGGATTCGGAGGTCCCGGTCGATCTCTTCGTGCACTATCTCACGGCAGCTTTCCTGTCAGTTTTGACGTGGTGGCTAGACCGGCGAGGCCGATTGACCCCGTCGCAAATCAATCAGGTCTTTCGCTCCTTGGCATTGCCCACGGTCCGAGCCGTCCTTGGTTAATGAAATCGAGTGTCATCTTCCAATGACGAATGGTGATACGCTGAGTGAAACTCGAAAGACGGACGAGCGCATAACAACGGTCGCACAGAGAATTTCTTGCTCCTTTTATGATCCGCGAATCCTTTCCAACCCTTACTGAAACCGCTTTTGTCCAGACAGTCTGACGGCAGAAAGGCCCAAGCCGGAGCTTCGGGCCTCATCTGGGTTGGACATAGGTGGAAATTCTGAGCTAGCGAACGTGGTCTACGAATTGCCCTCGGAGTCCTTTATGTCCTGGTCAGCTTGTTTCTTAGCCTTTCCAATTTCGGCCTTAGCACTTGCACTCGGATCGAGCGCCTGGATAGCCTTCCCCAGGTTCATAGGCTTCGACGTCGCGGTGGAAGTTCCATTCGGCGTGATGCCCAGCATCTTGTCTTTCAGCGCCGTAAATCCGCCGGGGATATCGAGATTCTTGGCCACGTGGGCAGCAGCGACGCACTGACCCAGATTCTTGAAGCCCTGGCAAGCAGACGTGGCACTCATTCCAGTAAGCTTCGAGATCCTGTCTGCCAATTTCGTGTTGTCCGTGAGCTTCTGAGTCATGCTCTGCTCACCACCCTTAGCTGAGCTGGCCGCGTGAGTGCTGGATGAATGACTCATGCTCGAGCCCATGTTATGGCCGCGCTGTGCGAAAGTCGGCCTGCCGAGAGACAAAGCAACGGCAACTGTTAAGAACGAAACGTTGATGATGCGTTTCATAGGGACCTCCCAGTTAATCTTTAACCCATAGCCTGACGCTTTGACTCATTCCGATAACATGGTCCGCAGATCGAAAGTACATGTCCCAGAGTACCTTTGTTTCAGCGCGGGTTGGCAGTGGGCCTCCTATGTCAGACTTCAAATTAGTGGAGTCGATGACCAGGCTGGAACTTGTACAACGCTGCTCTTATCGAATTCGATCTCGCTAGACTTCCTGAACGTGTCGAGGCCGCATGTCAGGCGATTCATCAACAGCGAGTACAGAAAGGACATACTCTTACTGCGGAGGAACGCAAGGAGCTTGACGATGCATTGCGAGTGCTGTTCACGTTGATGCAGAGAACCGCGTAGTTTCTGCCGTATCTGCTACAATCCTCGCCCGGAGGGAACTCGCAAATGGACATACTCGCGCAGTTGAAGGCTGAGCGGGACAAGGCAGCACAACAGATGAACGCTCTGGATACCGCGATTAGAGCACTGAGCGGATTGAACAGCACTCGCGTGTCACATGGACCGCGCAAAATGAGCGCCGGTGCACGGGCAAGAATTTCTGCCTCACAGAAAGCACGGTGGGCACGAACACGGGGGCAGAAAGTTGTCTCAATGACTCCCAAGCGCCGCATCTCACCGGCAGGTCTGGCACGGATCAGAGCGGCACAGAGAGCACGTTGGGCCAAAGTGAAAGGCCAGCAGAAAGTTGTCTCAATCGCTCCCAAGCGCCGCCGCATCTCACCGGCAGGTCTGGCACGGATTAGAGCAGCAAATAGGGCGAGATGGGCAAAGTGGAGGCGGCAAGGCTAATCATTTCCGGGCCTGCGCGTATTTGCCCTCGTTGGGTGGGCACAGCGACCTTTTTTGACAGGATGTGGTTTTTGACTAGGCTCCCTTCACCTCGCCGCCGGGTTCAGGGTGACATAGCCAACTCCGTTCCTCGCCCCCGCTTCGCTCCGGTTCCGGTTACAAAACGAATGCCCAACCCCGCTCCCGTTAACTAATTGGTTATTCCCTATATACTCGGAAAGTAGGTGCACTTTTCCCGCTGCGAGGCTGGGAATCTTAGCCGCGAATTCCCGGCACTAGCATCCCAAGAATCGTCCGAATCCCTTCTGGCCGATGCTCGCCCCGCTTATTCCTTGCGGGACCCCGGGCTGATCAGGGCGCCAGGGAGCTGAAGTGGAGACCAAGATAATATGGCCACAACACTATCGCGAGGATGCCTTTCCAAAAGCCCAGGTGCAGAAACCCGATAGTGAAGAGCCATGCGCCGATCCACACGGTCCCCATGAAGGTATGCTGCTTTATCCGTATCTTCTCCGAACGCTCTCGGTGGGCGTTTCCTTCGGGTGTCATAATCCGCTCCGCATTGTACCCCACGAACTCTCAGACCCTGCATGAGAACGCGACGATTCACGCGCCACAAGCCAGGATCTCTTCAATCGTAGGCACGCCAGCAGTTTTACGCGCGCGTGCGCCTGCTGTGTGCGCGTTTTTAATCTTCGCTTAAGCTCCGCAAAAATACAGATTTTCTAAAGCATCAAATCGAAGTTTCTCTTGCATCCCACGAAGTAACGGAAGATCAGCAGCGGATCGGAGGTGACCGAAATCATGACGCGACAAATCAAACTCGCGATACTTCTTGTCGCGATGGCCCTCGCACTGAGTGGATTTGCGCGCGCGCAGCGGGATGCTGACGACGATTATTATGGACAGCGCACGGATGGTGGGCAAGCACGTCAGTACGGATATCAGAACGGCTATCACGATGGCGTCAAGCATGGTCGCCATGAGGGGCGAGAAAACGATCCCGAAGACTTCCGTCTCCCGGACGACGGTCAGGCAAGGCGCGGCTCCAGGGATTGGATGGGCCCGATCTGGGTTTATCAGAACGCCTACCGCGACGGGTATCGCGCCGGATTCCGGGCGGGCTACAACAATGAGAGCCGTGCCTGGGGCGACCGCGAGGGCGATTCCGATGACTTCCCAGCCGTCTACAGCGGCGGCAGTTATGGCGGACCCTGGTTCGGTAATCGGGCCTACCAGATTGGTTTTCAGGACGGTGCATCGGTGGGACGGAGGGACATTAACGAAAGAAAGCCCTACAACCCCAATCCGCGTGGGCGTTATGACGACGAAGACCACGGCTATAGCAGCGCGTACGGAAACAAGAGCGCTTATAAGGCTCAATACGGGAACGGCTACCGTGCTGGCTACGAGTCTGCACGCGACCGCTACTAAATTGTTTCAAGCCGCCAGCAGGGACGAGCTGCCGGGCCAGTCGGCGGCCCGTCCCGGGGAGGGGGCTTACCGTAGCTCGGCACGTTTTTCTGCAACCTTCTGAGTAGTGCAGATCTGAAAGAATGTCGGAGTGAAGGCGGAGAGTTATGACGGAGCAAAGTCGAGATCTGTCTTAAACACAACTCCTAAGTTCTACCCGTGAAACACGAGCGCTGAACAAGCCATTCTGCAACGACTCGCAGCCCGGTTTCCTGCAAACCACTGGCAGGAAAACCGGGCTGCTGTTCTCCATTGCAACCCTCGACGTATCACTTGGGGAGGGCAGCTTTACATTCCGGTTCAGTGGAGGCAGCCATTGCTATCCGCCCTGGGGCAGAGTCGGAATTTCACTTATGATCCATATCCTTCATCCCCTCCATGGACTGCTTCGCCTTCATGGCGCCAAAGTGGACTTCGTTTGCGACAGGCTTCTAGCCCGAGACATCTGCATGGATTACAACCTTGATCGCCAACCTTCAAGTCTCTCAGGATCGCCGCTGCACCGCTCTTTTCAAACTTGGTCTTGTCATTCACCTCTACCGTTACAGATTGTTTGGAGCTGGTTTCAACCGTGATCGAGTTGTCAGAGGTGCTGGTGACCTTGCCTATGATGTGCTTGTCTTTTCCGTGGGCAAACACTATTACAGAAAGCGCGAACAACAAAGCAACAATCGCAAGTGCTGATTGCGCAGAGAACTCTATTCCAATTGCAGACGGATTACATCGCCTCTCTGGAAAGTCTCTGGGTGAGCACGGTCCCTCTGAAAGGAATTTGACTCAGCGGAGGGTTCTGTCTGAGTTCGTTTTATCATCCGCGATGAGCCGACCGATGAAACCGTCGCTGACTTCCACCTTGGTTTCAAATTTCTGGGCGGTTGCTAGAGCGCGGGAGACTAGACACAAAGCCTTAGCCTTTTGCAACAGCTCCACAGCACGTTCCCGTTCCTTTTTGCGCGGTATGGTCAGGCTCGGGCGGAGAATGATCTCGCTGAAGCTGTAGCCTGAGTCGACCTTGCTAACGACGCCTTCCACTTCTGCTTCGAGATCCGTGTATTCAAACCTCGCGTATCCAGCGATGGCGTGGAACGTACTCGTGAAACAACTGGCGAGCGCGCACAGTAGCAAATCCTCAGGTGTCCATCTGCCTTCGAGACCCTGGAACTCCGGAGGCGCGGTGAACTGGATTGCATTGGGCGCGGAATCGGACTTGGCGATGCCAGTTCGGCCAGAAGCCCACCAAGCCACTACGTGATATCTGTGCGTTTCCCCCATTGGTTTACCTCTCCCTGTGTTTCGCTGCGATTGCGCTCGCAACGGATGCGTTTGCAATCTCTGACTCTTCAACTGCTTTTCAGCTAGTCTGCGTAAACGGCTCGGGCCCTGATTACGCACAATATCCACCGAGCAAAAACGATGATGTGTTGGCCCTCACTCCTTAATGTGATCGGCATCACAGATGTAAAGAAACCGCAGCAGACCCGAAGCGGCGTGGACGTTCTCAGATGCGCGATTCGCTCCAGAAGCGGTGATGACAATGGTCAGCGGTGCCGGCCGGCTTTTCTTGCAGGTGATCAGGTCCGCAGATGAAACCCGCGCCGCGCCGAGGTAGCCGACTTCGAGAGTGGTATTCGGGCCAAAGCTCTTTTCCGTTCGGGCAGTCGCATTCTCCTGGAAACTGGGCCGAAACAATTTAAGTGGGTATCCGCTTGACTCAGGTAGCCCCCACAGATTGTGGTTTGGCTTTGGTCTTCGGGTGAACTATCCGGTGATGGGTAATAGGATCGACGGCCACAGCTTGCTGCGCCAGACGAAAGAAGAGCTTGCCTCGACT